>TARA_R110000803_G_C11989495_1_pt1 | contig 64894 bp, 81 predicted proteins | sample TARA_R110000803 | Tara Oceans TARA_R110000803 (sample SAMEA4397772) | marine metagenome | biome: Polar Biome; feature: [SRF] surface water layer (ENVO:00010504); material: water (ENVO:00002006), including particulate matter (ENVO:01000060) such as... | depth 5 m | reverse complement strand
TGGGGGGGGGTGGGGGTTTAGTTCAGTTCAGTAATCCGCAGTGGGCGTCAAGCAATCCGTGCAACGCCAGCGACCGCTTGGGGAGCAGGTCAAGGTTGCCTTTGATGGTTTCGGTGACGGCATTGAAGAATCGCCAGGTGGTGTAGCCGTCCTCGGCAAATTCAGGATGCCTTGGGTTGCGGTATTCGGCCAGCGTGGGCTTGATCTTGGCGCACGGAATAACCTGGGCGTCCATACAGCGCACCACCATGTCATGCGCCTGGACGGGTCCGAGTCCGATGGTGCGGTACGCCTCGAATCGCTTCTTGTCTGCCGCGCGGATTTCGCTGAGCGAACCGATTGCACGCGCTACCACGCCGTCAAGGTCGCGCAGGATATGCCGCGTGTGCTTGCGGTTAAGCCTGGCCTCGCCGCTGATCGACAGATTGTCGCAAATGAATACGCCGCGCCCAAGCACGACGGTCGCGGGAAACGTCTTATCGTGCGAATTGCGCGCGCCGATCACGGTACAACATTCCTTGTCGGGGTCATCGCTGCGCGCCACCTGCATCAGGCCGAACCAACGATCGTGGTCTTTGGTCATCGCATGCTCTTGCTGGATAATCTCGTACCCGCTTTGACCTAGCGCGTTCTCCACGCGGTCGAGTATTGCCGTGTGCGGGACCGGGAACCAGGTACGGGTTGCGGCTGGCACCTGCGCGTTTACGACGTCGAAACGGTCAACGCGCTTTGCACCGCAGTGCAGCATTAAATTGAGTCGTGTCATTGTATTGCTCCAGTCGGGGAATTGTTGCGCCAGTCCATTGACCGGCAAAATCGACGCGCGGGCCAATTAAGGCGCGCCGTCGTGTGTTCAGTAATTCATTGCCTCGGCCGAGTAGTCGCGCTGCGAGGATTCGCCTGACTTCCATTGGGGAAGTGGGATATCGTCGCCGGTTTTATTCCAGGGGTCGGGCAGGTTGCACCACGTTCGCGCGGTCAGCGTGGCGCGATCGGTTGCGCAGTGGCGTGCCCAGAACTGTTGTAGGCGACCATCGCAATCGCGGCCGTCCGTCATGCCTTCGTTGACGATGGTGGTAGGCTCATCGGTGTCGATCTTCCATTGCTCGTATTCGCTACTCCAGCCTTCTTTATGTTGCCACGAATCGCCCCATTGCAGGGCGCGGCCGGGCCATAGCGTTAGGCGTACCGGCGAATTGTGTACGAGTATCCAGAATCGTGTTGATTGTCGTGCGTGTTTCATGGCGGGGTTCCTTCCCTGTTAGATTGCGGGCGTCTTGGCTTCGTGGATTAACATTTCGGCTTCTGGGTAGTCCAGTGCCAGGCCCAGGTCGATTATCCAGGACGTTGCGCCGTGGTGGCTGTCACATAACTCGGCGATGTGCATCGCCCAGGCGGCGCGTTGGTCAAGGGGCATCGACTCGCGACCGTTGTGGGCGATGTGTTGGCGTATCTGGTTCAGGCTGGTGAATTTCATGCGCCCACCCCGGCGATCTCTTTGGCACTGTATAGTGCGTTGGCGGTGTTCTGCCGTTGCCACGCGGCGTTAAGCCTTGACCATCGCCAGCCGGATCGTTTCAGGGCGTCGATTGTCACGCGATCAGGCTTGGCGTCGTGGTGTATCCTGATGCGGTCATCGTCGGCGTCGATTTCGATACGTCCACCTTCGAAAATGATGTCATCGGCGGGGGTCAGCTTGGCGGCTTCGCGACGTTCAAGTGTTGCCACGCGGTCGCGCGTGTTCTTGATTTTGGCGTTGTTGTTGGTTAGCTGGTAATTGGCGAAACCGATGCGCCCGGCGAAGTCCTCCCCGAACAGGCTTTCGATGTGTTCGCTTTTCAGGTTCAGCAATTCGAGCGCCGTCACCTTTTCATCGGTCTTGGCGTATTTGGGTTTGCGCCGGATGATGCGGTTCGCCTCTTTCATGGTGGTTTGAAGTCTTTCGAGCGTTTCAAGTTTCCGGCGTGCTATCGCCAGTTCGCCGCCTTGCTCAGCGATGTCGTCCTTTTTGGCCTGCCTGCGGTACCTGGCGATGATGCGTTGCTTCAATTCCGTCAATTCATGCGATCGGTTGCGGGTTGATTCGTTCGCCTTTTCAGCGCGGCGAACGGGGAAGTTTGACCCTCCGGTGATCATGGTTGAGATGCAACGGCCATGGGCGGACAGATAAGCCGAATAGGCGCGGTGATAGCGGTTCAAGTCTTGCTGGGTGATGCCTGGGCATTGGTGCATCAGGTCGGCGGCTTGGGCTTGATATCCGGCGTTCTCGCTTGCTGCGCGTCGTTCTGGACTGAATGATGTACCGGCGTGGGCCTGTTGTAAGAGTGAATCGGATAGGGTGGGAATTGTGGGCATTACTTGGTTCCTTTCTCGGTGAGGTGGGTGGTATATTGGCTGATAAATCGCTCGGCGTTCATGCGGTCAAAAAATGACCATGTTGCGCCGTCCCTTGTGGGTTCAACGGACAGCGTAACGGTGTGGGCGTTGTCCCACGTTGGCGGGTTCTTCTCCCGGGTGATCGTAACGCGGTGGTAGTCCTCGGCCTGCTGCATCAATTCGATTGCTTCGGCTAGTTTCATCGCTGGGTTCCTTCCGTTGGGGGTTATCTGTTTGAGTGGTGCCGGGAGTTTCGTCGCTCGAGTCGTTGCTTGGCTTCCGCCAGGGTGGCGAAGTGTTCAAAAGACGCCACACTGTCACAGTAGAATACCTGCCAGCCGCGAGGGCTTTGTATGATTGTGTACGTCGGCCGTCGCTTGGATTCGTAGCTGCCGTCCGGCATGCGCTGCCATGGTGCGAGCGCCTTCAATGTGGTGGTGTCGTGTCGTGGTTTCAGGTCGTGCTGGTTCATGCGCCACCTCCTGCGGCCCGCTTGACAGCCATTGCGCCGTCCATGAAAGCGTGGATGTACTCGTAGCATTGCCGCGCGGTGCCGTGGCCGTGTTGGCTGTAGCCGGTCGTGCCGCCAGTCTCGCACACCTGTTGCAGTTCATACCCGTCGTTCTGCATTGAAATGTGGAAGTTGCCTGGGTTCTCTTGGAGATGGTTATCTAGCCCCGTGCTAAATTGGTCTTCAGGTGTGCCAAGTACGCGGTTGAGCGTCCTGGCCAGTGCTTCTAATCGTGCGGCGGTGATTCGTTCTCTTGACATGGTGGGTTCCTTCCATTGGTGGGATTGATTAAACGCGGGCCGAGCCAATTAAGGCGCGGCCGCGTGGTAGATCGTTTGGCGTCATGCGCCGAGCCGCTTCGTGCCTGATCCGCCGATCTTCGCCGTCCGTGTGAATGCGGTCGAGGTGCTGCGGCCGTCGTTGCGCCCTTGGCCGTGTGCATCGCTGTAGTGGTTGCCGCCTGCCTTGGCGGTGCTGCGGCCCAGGCTGATGCCCTGCGAGTATTTGAGCCAGTTCTTAGCTTGCGTGATTGCATCGCCGCGTATGGTTGCGAGCGCCGTGCTGCGGTCGTGGTTGGCTTGCTTGCCTTCGACGGCCTGGGCTGCGGTCTGCTGGCGTAAGCCTGCTATAAAGCCTTCGGCGTAGCTTCTGCCCTTGCCACGGTAAACGCCACCCCAGCGTGCGAGCGCCATCGTCGCGATTGTGTGGCGAAGCTGTTGGTACAGGCTGGCGGCAATGGCACAATCTTCCGCGTTGCCGTAGAACATGACACTTTTGACTTGCTTAGCGCCGAACAGATCGCCAGGCGCGTCCATGGTGCCGTGCGGGAGATAGCAGCCCACGGTGCCGACGATGTGCCGCGCGATCAGGGCCGCCAAGGTTCCTTCCCAGGTCGCGAGTTTAGAAGTGCCTGACGGTGATTGTGTTTGACCCATTGCGGGTGCGGCTGGCTTGGCGTCGTCGGCCATTTCGCCGCGTACGTCGGCTTCGCTTAGCTGGTGATCTTCAAGCATCTTCCGAGCGTGCGCCATGGCTTGCTCGATTTCGTTTTCGCTGGCTGCGTCACAGTCTGCGAGATTCAGTAGCTTGGCGATTCGTTCCTTAACCTTTTCCGATGTGCTTGTCATTGCTGGGTTCCTTCCAGATCGGGGTGCGATGTGGCCGAGCGAACGCCCGACGCTATCTCATACCGTACCAAGTGGTAATGTGTTAGTCAAGTCGCCTATTGATTATTTTAGTGGAATTGTGAAGATTTATCGCGCGTGGTTGTCTGTGGGGCGCGATTTGAAGTTTTTTTCGGCGTGTTGTTGTGGTTGGGCCTGGGCGATGGTAAACTGGCGGGATGATATACCAATTAGCGGGCGATTACTTGGACGTGGCAGCTATGGCGGATTTGATGATGATCAGGCGATCCAGCGTGAGCAGGTTGCTGGCGGCTGGTCGTGTCCCCGGCGCGGTCCAGGTCGGCACGATGTGGCTTGTGCCGGTGAATGATGCCGTAGCGTTTGCCGAGCGATCAAGGCCAGCAGGACGGCCCCGCGTGGTTAAACCAGGCGAGCCAGGTGACGACAATGGACGATGTGAAGCACAATCAGGTGGTGCCCAAGACTGACCACGCCGAAGTGGACATCGGCCACGAACGAGCTACGCGCCAGCTTGAAAGAGATACGGCGCGCGACAATGACCGGACAATTCAACGCTATCGTGTAGACGCCAGTCGTAAAGTAGTGGTGCATCGCAAGTTACAGCGGTTACTACGTTATTCTGGTGCGATATTCAACTGAGTGGCGCGCGATTCGATGATGCGAAGTGGGTGTGAGCTTGAAGCTGAAAAGTGGTCTAGTTCAGCGTTCCCTGGAAATGTTCTCTCTTGCCTCTAAGGTAGACCCCTCAAAGCAACATATCCACTATTTCCGCTTATATTTGTGAAAGTTTTCCACATTTTCGTGTTTTTACTTGACTTTGTGCCGAACGGTAAGTACCATACGCCTATGGCGGTATTATCCGCCCAGGAGTGACACACGATGGAACGTACAACCACGCCATACCCTGCTGAGTTTGTTTCTGAGGGGTTTTTTTACCGTTTCGCTTGGGAGATCGACGGAGACGCTGCCGCGCTTTACAGCCGATTTACCGTCAATTGTTTTGGCGATATTGGCCGAATCCTGGGGTATCGTCGTTTCTCCCCTGCCGACTTGTCTGCCGGTGTAATCTCTCCCCCGCGTGACACTGCAACAGACGCGGCGCGATCTGTGGAGATAGCCAGTGTCAAGGCTCGGCTGTCTCGCCGGGCTGCTGCTGCCCTGCCATTTTAACCCTTCCCCGCCCCTTTTTTTCTGGAGATTACCCGCTATGGAAAGCCCCGTATTACCTGAAGACGGTTTCACTTCTAACACGCCAATCCGCGATGGGCGTAACCGCTACTATTTGACCCAGGCCGGTTTTGATCGCGTTCGGGCTGCGGCTGGCCATGCTGGCCTACTGTATCACTCGATCGCGTCCCGGCCTGCGGCTGCACGCGGCTGGGTCGAGCGTGTCGAGGCTGTTGTAGCCTCAGAGTTGTCCAAGGTTGACACTATGCCACGCGCCACCTGCACCGGGTGCGGCAACACTTTTAACGCGCCCCTGGTGGCTTTGGGTTATCTCAACTGCCCAGCCTGCAACTCTCCGGCTGTGCCGCGTGGTGCGCCGCGTGCCGTGGTCGCGCCTGCTTTGTTCGAGGCTGATCGTGCCAGCCAGGTGCGTCCGGTGCTTGATGGCGTGGTGGTCGAGTGGGTTTGGGAGGCTGACCCTGAATATGTCGGCATCGACTACCCGCGTTGGCGAGTGTTCACCCAGGTGGACGGCGTGCGTTCGTCCAGCCTCGAAGTTGCTGAGGGTGATATCGTCGAGCGTTGCATCGCGCTGTGCCTGCGGCGGGGCGTGAAGGTCAAGGCCGAATCGGTGCGATCGGTTTCGACGCCTGCCCTGGGATTGATTGGCCGAGCGTGGTGGACGGCTGAGTTTGCTTTGTCGGAAGGGTGCAAGCCTTGGGAGCTTCCTGCGTTGTATGTGCCGGACACAAACAGCGATCGCCCAGCCAAGCCAGCCCAGGCCAGCCGCGTGCGTGGAAACTCCTACGCGGGTGACGTCGGCGACCCGGCGCACGGCGGATAGCCTCGGCCCACATCCAAGCCAGTGACCAGCGCCCGGCAGTGCATCGCCGGGTGCTTTGCTGCGCACCTGGGGCGTGGCCTGCGCCGCCGGCGTGGTGTGGTGCATGGTGCCAGGCTTGCGGTTGCGCTGCCGGCTCGGCGCTGGGTGGTGTGGTGTGTGCCTGCCTGCCTGCCTGCCTGCGCTGGGTGGTGCGCGTGCCCACTGGCCTGTGGCTGCGCTGTGGTGTGGGTGGTAGCGCGACCTGGCTCGAAGGCTGGCCAGCATGCGCGGCTCGCGTCAAAGGATCGCGCGCGCGTCAGATCGCAGGGGGAGGGGTGGGGGTGGTCCGGCTCAGAGATCGGTGTATTCTTACTTTCACTCCCAAAAATATTTATATTTCCCCCATCAAACCTTGCGGTAAGCATTGCCAACTGGTATACTCCATCCATGGATTTACGCGAACTGATAATGGCAGAGACTCGCCGGCTTGGGTTAAGTGATTACGCTTTGGCCCAGGATTCTGGTGTAAGTCACGCGGTTATCAGTCGTTGGTTTAGGGGTGTGCGTATGCAGGTGACTGTTGGGACTGTTGAGAAGTTGTTGGCGGCGTTGGATTTCAAGGTCGAGGCGAGGAAATAAGACATCTTGTACCCCGGCGTCCTTGCGCGACACCGCTTCTGGGTTGTTTCGAAAAGAGCGTGATTGCTTGCTCGGCACTTCCTTTTGGCGGTGGAGGGCGTCGGAGTATGGGAAGTCATTTTGAAAGGGCGAGTAAATGGGCGAGGTCAACATTATCTACGCCGCGGCCGAGTTCGCGGACCAGTTGCGTTTTTACGAGGACATTGCCAATCGTCACATTCCGGATCTGGTTGAGAAGTCGTTCGGCCGGTCTGTTTATTGCGACCAGGTCGAGAATGTCCATGTGACGTTCCACCGCGGCCAGGTCGGCGTGAGCTTTTGGATCGGGGAGGAGTCCAAGTCCAAAGAGTGGGATCTGATCAAGTTTTTTTATTGGCTCCATGATGTGTGGCAAAAGGAAGAGGCGGTCAACGCCCTGTCCGCGATTGATAATGTCCTGGACGAGGCAAACAAGAAGGATTGACCCATGTCATGCTCCGAGAGTTTTAGTGCCAAGTGCGATGCTGTCCTGAAGCAGTACACCAAGGATCACCTTGTTTGCCCTCGTTGCGGCGCGGATAGGTACAGCATGGGTTTCAAATCGAATATGTCTCAAGTTCTCGATGATGATGGCGTTTTCCGGAACCGCGATTCGGTTCGATGTTCGTGCGGGTGGTCTGGAATCGTCCATGGTCTTGTTCCACATCTTGAACCGTTAGAGAAGGATTGACCCATGAACGAGATATTTATCAACGGTTGCGAGGATTGCTGGGTGTGCTGGCTTACCCTTTGGGGTGGCGTCTTCAGCGTCGTATCGACTATCGTGCTTTCAGCCGCGTACCTGTGGCTGCGTAGAAAGGCAAAATCATGACCATCACCGCAGCCCAAGCCCGAAAATTCACCGACGCCGGGAAAGAGCCGGTTGAAATCGAGAGCATTGTCAGGCTGGTCGACATGTCAATCCAGGACGCCGCGATTAATGGCTTACGGTATGTCCACCTTGAGCGAGTTTTAAGCTCGCAGGATATTCCGCTTGATGCCAATCAGAACAATGCGTTATGGCAGCATTACAAAGAAAAAGGGTTCTGGTGGTCTGCCACACAGATACCCAGCGGCATTAAGTACGAATTCGGCACCATGATCAGTTGGTAAGGAGCAACCATGACCCCGCAAGAAGAACTTTCCGAACGATGCCACGAACTTAACCCGGAGGCGCTAAAATGCGACGGCCTGGACGAAGCGATCGTCGGCATTTCAGAGCGATTCGGCCAAGGCTCGCTCCTGGTCTATGATGTTGGCAAGATCATCGACATACTCATGACGCGGGACGATATGTCGCATGACGAGGCGATTGAGTGGTATGAGTTTAATATCGTCGGCGCCTGGATGGGCGATGGTACGCCGATCTTCATGACGCACACCAAGGCAGGTGATTAAATGGCCAGGATCATCAAACTAAAGCGGCACGCACTGACCTTCCGTGGCTGGCTGGATGACCAGAACGCCATCCTGATCTACCCATACTGTAGGCCGCTGCTGGAAACTTATATTTTCGATCAGTGGGCATACGATATCACCGAAATGCGCACTCGCGAGTCAGACTGGACGGGATCGCACCGGCCCTATATGTACTTGCTGCCACCAGAACTTGACCTGTTCTTTGCTCTTCGCCGCATAGAGGCAATTCTTGAAGTGCGGTTTGACCCCGACAGTGCGCCGGAAGATGACCCCACCGCGCACTATGCCCACGACCGCATGCTTGTGATGAAGCCGGACGAGCCACCGCACGACTGGTGGAGAACCGAGCCGCGTGAGCCGGAAGTACGCATCACGATTAAAGGCGACGAGGACGAACCGCAACAGTGGCACATGATGAGGATGAACAATGTTTGAACTGATCCACGCAATCGTGTTTTTAGCCGCGCTTTTTCAGACCGGAACTTGGATTATGCGAGTCGTCTTCTGTGCAGCAGGAGGAGTAAACCCAAAGAACAGTCAGCCTATCGAGTCGCCTTCGCTGCCCCACTGTATTCTGGTTTGCCTTCTTTGGGCCGCAGTCTTCTACATGTTCCTAATCGGAGGCATGGAGTGAAGGTTAGAGAATTGATCGAATCGCTGTCGGCCTTAGATCCGGATTCTGAGGTCATTCACTTCAGGCCGGAATATTACATCAGCAAACTGGACCGCAAAGGATACTACCAGGACTCGAAATACATCGTCACAGAGGCTTCTCAGTCAAAACACGAAGTCGAACTTAAATCAGAGAGCATCAACTATGGTCAGTAACGCAAAACCAATCAAGCCGCAGCAGCCGGCATGCCGCGTCATTCTGGACTTTAATGACGAAACAGTTTTTCGCATGAAGCGGATGGCGGCCCAGACAAACGCTGTCGACCTGGTTGAATTAACCAAGCAGGCGCTTTCGATGTACGAAGTGCTTTTGAGCAAAGTTAATGATGGCATGGAAATCATGATCGTCGATAATAAAGGCATGACCCAGGAGCGACTGGAATTTGTCAGCCGAAAGGAAGATGATCATGCCAATGGACATCCACAGTGAGCTTGCCGCCCGTTATGTTGCAGAGAGGAAGATGTCGATTATCAACGACGCTTTAGAAACAGTGTATTTCGCTACCGAGTCGAAAGAGGAGCTTCACAAGCGGGTGCAAGTGCGGCGAACATCATCAACCGCGGAAATGGTTTCGATCGATGGCCTTGACTTGATACATTTCCTATTGGATGAATACGAAGTCGATGACGACAATGACGACATTATCTATCTCGGAGTCACAATCCAGGCGATTCGGTTTGATTCTGGTGACCCCCGAATGAATAGCACGGTCGCATGGGACGGGATCGTCAAATGCTCCAAGTGTGGTAGCGAATTCAGAACCGAAACAGAAGTCGAAGGGATCTGCCCGTATCCCATACTTCCGGTCGAGTGTGACAACTGCAACGAACTGTCCGCGTATTACGACCCGAAAAAGGAGTCGACGAGTGAAAGCAATTAAAGACGCACTGGCCCAGGAACTCTCCAAGCATTTGGATTTCGCCGTGACGCTCGTCCAGCGAGCAGACGGAAAGATCGACGTGATTCTGTCAACCGAATCGCTTGTCGTATACACCATCGATACAGCCGAGTGGGCGTCAGCATTCGGCTACGACGAAAATATCGGTACGACGATTTCTGGATCAGGCAGGGGCGCCTTCCTGCAAATAGCGGAATCCATCAAGAAGAACTCTCCAACTGTCCTAGCCAATGCGAAGGGCGTACCGGACGAGATAGGCGAATACGCCGGCAAGGCGAAGTCTTGGCGCCACGTTCCAGATGCGGCCGGTTCCGAATTCTGTAAATGCTGCATCTCCCAGGGCAGGACGATCATGGGCGTGATCAGCGGCCCCGGGGTTGATATGGAGAAGGTGGCGCCGATCGTCAAGGCCAAGACGATGCTGATCAGCCTTGACGGAAGTGAGTGGAAGGTGTCATTCGCCGTATGCGACGTATGCAGCGGCGGTATTTGGTCATTCAAGCATTACGCCGTGGTCGAGGCCGCGGCGGACGCATAAAGGGAAAGACGATGGCAAAGAAAAGATTCGCAAACGTGATTATGTATCGGGACAAGAACAAGAAGTACCGATGGAAGATCGTGGCCGCCAACGGCAAGACGCTTTCATGCTCATCAGAAGGGTACACGCGCAAGATCGATTGCCGTAATTGCATGAGGTCATCGTTTATCGCGTTGTCGCTACGTCCGGAATAATCCTCCCCGGGCGGGTAGAAGGCGTGAATCACTCGCATGCCTCCCCGCCCGGTTTTATTTCGGCGCAATAAAAAAGCCGACAAGTTCGTCCGTGAACAAGCCGGCTTCATCAAACAGTCACGAATGATTATACCCGAGTTCCCTTAGCATTGTCGATCATTTCCAGTTCAGATTTAATCTTTGCGATCGCCTCACTGTCATAAAACCGCAGGCCGCCGCCTGTGGCCAGCGGCGTTATGTGCTTGCGGGTACGAAGGATATATTCAATTCGGTGAAGTGGCTCGCCCAGGAACTCTGCGATCTTGCCGGTCGTTTTGAATTCATGGTTTTCTGACATATGCGTTGTCCAATGTACTCAGTGCAGGGTGCAGGGTACAAGGTACAACATATTGCCTTTGAGGTCAAGGTTTATACGATACTGATTGGGAATAAGGAATTATGTATCTTGAGCCACGGCAAACATTACTGGTCGAATATCCCAGGCAGGTTGATTCGAAAGGCTTCCCCCGGCCTTACCGCGATCGCGATTAGCCTGCTTGGGCTTATCTCTGGCTGCGGCGCCGTAAGCACGGTTTCAAAAGGTCTGAATAAACTTCTGGCCGATCCGGATGTTTCCAAAGACGCAAAGCAACAGATCATGGATCACCAGGAAGCTCTGGCCGCGATCGCCCAGATGGGTATTATCGTCTGGATTGGTTCGCTATTGTTTGCCGGGTCCGCGATTATGGGTGGCTTGATGATCTACCGTGGGCGGCCGGGAGGGATTTCAGTCATTTCAGTCATAGGCGGATCGGGGTTGGCCATGGCATTATTCGCACACCTGTTCGCCAGATATGGGATCTACATCTTAATCGCGTGCAGTGTTCCGCTTACGGTGTATTTCCTGTCGGTTGTCTGGCGAAATGGGTGGTTCCTTAAGGAATTGTCTCCGGAAGTCGAGCAGCGATTGCAAAAAGAGGGCGATCACCACGGGGCCGGAGCCATACATAGAGCCAGGACGGGCAACGCTGTTGCCGCAAAGAAGATATCACTGAATGGGATGCAGGGTGGCTAAAAAGACGATTTTGTACTCCAAGCGATCGGCTGATGAGGTCGTAAAGCACCTTAGCTCCGGCATTTCAATGAATGACTGCGGCACGAAGGCTGGTTGCCCTAATACCCAGACGATTTATCGGTGGATTTCAAAGCACGCCGATTTCGCAGAACGTATTCAAAAAGCCAGGCTGATTGGCGCCCAGGTCAGAATCGATCAGATCGTTGATATCGCAGACAACTGCGCAACCGAGTCGCAACTGGATATCCAGAAGGCCAAACTCAGAACCGAGGTTCGCAAGTGGGAAGCGACCAAGATGCTGCCCCAGCAGTATGGCGATCGATCGTCGGTCGATGTGAATCAGCATGTTTCGGTCGATGTGAATTTTACCACATCTGAAAATGCTTTGATGCGCAATATGAGCCTAATGGGGCAATCCAGGCCGCAGCTTCGAGAGATGGGCCTTGATGTTTTGAAAGGTCCGGAAAATGCCGGCCAAGAAATGGTTGGCCCCGTCGAGGATGAAATATCAGTGCCTTTCTCGGTGATTAACGATCAGTCGGACGGTGATTCGGACTCGGACGGTGACAGCGATGATTGATACCGCGACAACTCAACCTGATCCGGTTGCCCCATACGAGCCATTGCCTCTGACGTATCCCGTTCGGCGCATGAATATCCCCTACCAGCTTAAAAATGGCTCATTCGAAATGAAGGCGGAGGATTGCGCTGCATGGATGTGCCCGATATCTGGTATCTGGGTAGCCAAGGACAATATCGCTAATCAGAGACAGCGTGTTCACGTTGAATCAACGGCATTGGAAAATACGGCGTTCCGAAACGTCATGTATGACCAGTGCCGGAAATCCTATTTGCTATGGATAAACCTGTTCGGATGGACGTATCGGCCAAAGATGTGGTGCGCTGACGGCCTTGAACGAGGGGCTGGTACGCAATGGATTGACGGCAACGGGATCATGCAATATATCCCCGATGCTGATACCCCAATCATTACATGGCCAGCACAGGATATTACCCTTGACGCGGTCTACAAGGGGTTTACCGTTGGCGGCACCATCGTAATCGACAAGTCCAGAGAGCAGGGGGCTACGGTAATCTGCATCGGGGTTATCCAGCATGCCTGGCAATTCATGAAGCGGTTTACTTGCCTGGAAGCGTCAAGAACGTCTTCTCTTGTGGATTCAACGGGCAAGGACAGCGATGGCGTCGAATCCGAAGACAGTCTGTTCGGTAAACACGACTACATGATCGCCAAGCAGCCTCAGTGGATGGTGCCGCATAAGTTCAGGCGCGTCCACGGCGACAAGCCGCAGATCGGTAATCCGATAACCAAGTCGAATATATCTGGCGAATCATCTAATGACGACCTGGGCCAGTCGCAAAGGAAGACGGTCATGTTCGTGGATGAGGTCGCCAGATTTCCTAAGCAAAAGACGCTGATGAAGTCGATCGACTCCGTTGGCCTGCTGACCTTATTCGTGTCTACCCCGAATGGCCCGGGCACAGAATTCTCAAAACTCGTAAGGCGAGCAGAAACCCCAGAAGGCCGAAAAGCGATCAAGTTGCTTCGCCTGGGGTACGAGGATTCCCCTACCCACGGCAAGGGCCGCAAGTGGACAATCGACTCCGACGGCGCCATTACCGGAAAGGCCAATTCTGGATATTGGGAGACTCCGGCATTCAAGACGGCCAGAATCAAGTTGTCACCGAGAGACTGGCGCGAGAATTGGCTGCGTGATCATGATACGTCCGGCCTTACCGTTCTGGATTCCGTCTCTATCTCAAGGCTTAGGCCTGGCTGCCGGCGTCCGGTTATCGGGACGTTAAACCACGAAAGCCTTGGATTCTCTGAGATAGCCAGTGGCCGGCTAAATCTCTGGTGCGAAATGGAACAGTATTTCAGCCGTGGCGTGACGACCGCCAAGCGGCCATCGATCATGACCAATTATGTGATCGGATGCGACTTCGCGCAAGGCGTCGAGAAGAGCAATACTGTCCTGGCTGTTATGGACTGCAACAACGGCAATATCGTGGCCGAATACGTCGACCCGATGATTCAGCCTCACGACGCCGCGCACGTCGCAATGGCCATGGGCAAGTTCTTCGGCGGACACAATGGCCATGCTTTTGTCATCTGGGAAACCAATGGCCCTGGCATGAGTTTCGGCCCAGAAATGCGTAAACACCGATATCCTTCTCTCTATTATCAACGGGTGCAGGGCCAGCGAACCGAAAAGAAAACAAGGAGTTATGGCTGGAACAGCACCAAGACCAGCAAGGAAATCCTGTTTGGTAAATTTGACAATGCTTTGCGTTCAGGCGATTTTAAGGTATTCAGCGAAGAAGGCCTTGACGATATGTCGGAATGGCTCTTCGATGAAAATGGCAGGATCGTTGCTGGCGGCCTGCGTGATGAAACTACTGGCGCCCAGGAACGACATGGCGACCGGGCGATAGCTTACGCGCTTTGCAATATGGGCAGAAACGAAGCCCCGACATTCTTTGAGGAAAGAGAAAAGACGGCACCCAAGAACCCATATTCAGCGGGGTCTATTCTCGGTACGCCAGAGGAGGCGTTTAGAAAATGACAATCAACGCAAAAGTCAGTGCCAGGGTAGAAATAATCGATGCCCAAGGGAACGCTCATACGATTGGCCCGCGATTTGATGGCCCACCATCAACGATCGCTGCCGCGTCAGACGCGATTCACGACCAAACAATCAGCATAAGCCCAAGCCAGATCGCCAAACTTTTTGATCAATCCCAGGATTTAACGTCATTCGATATTATGGTGGTCCTGTCCGACACGGCCGGGCAACTTGAACTCGTTGGCGATGCTGCGGGGGCCAGCGGGTTGAATTACTTGCAGCTTCCAGTCCACGCCAATATACCATTCATCATTCATGGCGATACCACTCGCGCGTCTGATGGTACGGTCGCGTTATTCGATGGAACCGTTGTCGCCATTGATGAAGTTCGATTCAAAAACAGCAGCGCGACCGCGACCGCGATTGTCAGGGTAATGGCCGCCTCCTAATGAATGGTTTGATCCATGCTTAATGTGACACCATCGAATTTGATGCAGGAAGTTAGATCCGCCGAAATTGCGCGGGATGACATCCTCAAGGAATCTAGTGAACTGTGGGACGAGTATGCAGCCGGCCATGGTAAATCAAATTCGGGTAAGGCTATTGCGGAGAATCACCCGTACCAATACGTCAGCACCCATCTCCCCAACCTTGTGTATAGCAACCCGCGCGTTAACGTCACGACAACCATGCCGATATCGCAAAAGGAAACCGCCGTCGCAATGCGGGCTGGCCTGAACCAATGGGTTCGTGACGTAAACTTGGCCAACTTTCTCAACCATACAGCTATGGATTTCTTCTTTGATTACGGAATCGTTCTCGCCACGCTTGAAGATCGGCCTGGCTACCACGGGCACAGCGAAGACGTCCCCATGACTGTTAATGTCTCAATGATTACGCCAAATCAATTCATTATCGACCCGGCTTGCAATAAAGCGGAAGAGGCGCGATTTATGGGGCACGAAATTTTCTACGACAAGGACGACCTTGTAGATATTTCGAAGGAGAAGCCGGAACTTGGGTGGAACCACGAAATGCTGACACTCGCAGTTACTTCCGAGCGAGAAGCAGATGCCGCCACCAGTACCAAGGGCGGGACGCCGCCGAGAAACCAAGTCAAAGTTTTCGAGATATGGGTTCCTGAATACACGCTTAGCGAAGGCGAACTCCCCGATTCGTGGAAGAAAGCCTCAGACGAGGACGAAGAGGAGGGCGAGGAAGACGGCCAGGACGGCCAAGGAAATCCAGTAGATCCTGCGAAAGCCGAATACGACACGCCGTCAAGGGCACAAGGGTATCACGGAACAATTTTCACCATTCTTGAATACCAAAGCCACGATGAATCAAAACAGCAGGCTTACGCCAGACAGCCGCAGCCGTATTTCGGCCCACCGTGGGGTCCATACACGATCTTCGGATGCCACATCGTTAATAAGCAGCCATTCCCCTACTCGCCATTGCAGGCGACCAAAAAGCAGGCCGACCACTTCAACAAGATATCATTGGCGATGGCGGCTGACACCGCGGCCTACAAGAAGTTTATCTTGGCGACTGGCCAGGATGAGGCCGACAAGATTAAAAACGTCAAGAACGGCGACGTTGAAGTATTCCCCGAATTCGACCCGGGTTCTATTGGCGACTTCGAAGTCGGTGGCATTACAGACCAGCAACTTCGTCAGCATAGCGTTGCGGCAGACAGGCTCGATCGGAACAGCGGTCTATCCGCCACGCAGAGAGGAGCGCCCGCGGCTGGTGTTACTGCTACGGCCGAGTCGATCGCAGCCGGCAGTTCAGATGCGCGGACATCTTGGCATAAGCATCGATTCACCATGGCTACTTCGGAGTTATTGAAAACCGTGTCGTGGCATTTTTACTATGCCGACGAGATTCGCTTCCCGCTTGGGCAGGAATCGTTGAAATCTATTCGGGAGGAGTCGAGAAAACTTCTAACGCAAGACGGCATGAATCCGATCGAGGCCGAGCAGCTTGTCAACAGTGTTGAGTTAGAGCCTATCTTCGAAGGTGGCGACAGGGAACTCCCCGGCAGCCTTGCGTCATGGTATTCGCTCGGGCTTGAAATAGATCCGTACTCGATGGAGAAAACCGACGAAGCTCTTACACAAAAGCGATCGCTGGAAATCCTAAAAACCATGTCGGAAATTATTCCAATCATGTTGCAGACGCCGCAGTACGATTGGGCCGGCTTCATTGATAGCACCATTGGCCAGTCAAACAACATGCCGAATCTGTCTCAATATTTCCCCTCCAACAACGGCATGGAGGACCAAATGTCATCGGCAATGATTAACGACCAGGGGTCTTCCTCCAATCCCGTCGATGGGCAACTCAGAAGCCAGATGGCTGGCGCACAAGATAATGCAAACTTAATGGGCCAGGCGGCCACTGGATAAATCATGCTTTACGAATACTACAACAAAGAGACAGAAGAAATCATCGAGCGAAATTACCCGATGGGCGAGTACCCCGACAAAATCAAGGTCGATGGAAAGCCGTTCGTTCGGATTATGTCCACGCCGCAAATCAGCGCCGGCGTTAAGGGGATCGTTCACGGGTATCCGTATGAAGCGAAGTCTCTCCCCGACAACTTGCCGGGATGCGAACATACGAAAAAGGGTGTCCCCATTATTCAAAGCCGTCAGCATGAGCGAGAAATTGCTGCACGGGAAGATTGTCACCGCGATTAACGCACAAAGGAAAAGTTATGACAGCACTACCAAACGCACAAACGGCGCCTCCGATGCAACTCCCACCTGGGTACATCCTTCCACCCAAATTGCAGATCCAGCAGCTTAACACGCTTTTGGCGATCGAAGAGCGATCCCCAACGGTCGAAGAAGAGCAGATGTACCAGTATCTATACAAACTGGTCGAACTGGATGATACGCGCAAAAACCGCTTCTACGAGAACATCAAAGACACGCTTGGGCGAAGGCCGCATATTCCGCGCGAAAGAAATGGCGTCGAGATTATCGCAAGGGGGCCAAGTTACGTTCGATTCAAGGGCGATATTGACCACCCCGAGCGAGCGATTGTTCTTGTATGCACTGGTGAGGATATGGGCGAAGAGTCGAATTGGCGCGAAGTACCACTGGAACTTTCTCGCATCACGGCCGCGGATGATCCAGAAAACACTGGCAACCCAACGGCGTTCGCGGATTTTCTCGAAAGGGTTCTGCTAGCGAACGATCCGCCAGTGAAAGTCTGGAAGCCGATCGACCCGGTAGCAGTCGCGGCGGCGGCGGAGGCCGCGACCGTCGAATTGACCGAAGAGGAGGCCGCGGTCGATCTTGACGCGCCAGCACCCGGCAACCCGGTAGGCAATCGAACCAGTCGAGTCGAAAAAGCCAGGCGAGAACTTCGCCTTGCCGAGATAGATGCCATGCGTGCGTCGAAGAAGACGGAAGGAGATACTGAGTAATGACAACTCTCCCTAAAAACCCCGTGACCGACATGATGGCCAACGACGAGTCGGCGAAAAAGTCCGAAGCAAACAACGGAATGTCCGACGCCGAAATTATGGCAAAACTCGGAATGACGCCTGACGCTGAGAAAAAGCCGAAAGATTCCGGCAAAGATAGTACAATAACCGATGGTGACGAACAGATAGCCGACGATGCGAACTCGGATGACGAAACGGACGACTCGGCCCAGGCCGATGACAACAGTCCTGCCTCAGACGAATTACCCGCAGACGTTAAGGCCGCAATCAAAGCCATCAAGCGTGACGGTACTCCTGATCATCGAATCGATGACCTGGAGCCTGACCAGATCCTTGAGTGGGCTGAAGGCATTAAGAAGCGACAACGTGACACCGCCGAGGCTTTCAAAGCGAAAGCAAGGTTGGAAGAACTTGAAGCGGAAGATGCGCAGCCCAAAAAAGGCGAAGACAAAGACGCGGCACCCGCCAAATCCTCTACGCCTGCTGAAGTTGAAACTGCGATGGAAAAATTCGAGGCGCTATATGGCACCGAATTTTCAGAGCCGATGAAGCTGATCGTCAATTCTATGCAGAATTCCGCAAACGATCGAGTAGCATCCCTCGAAGAGCAAGTTCAACAGATGCAAAAAAGCCGTGTTGAATCTGATGTTACGTCAGCCAGACACGAATTGGACGCCACTTACCCCGATATGGACGAAGACGACTTCGCCAAGATCGAAAAACGAATGGGTGGACTGGTGTCTGATGAAACTTACCGTGGGCCGGATGCTGTTCCGAAACTGATGCGCGATGCCGCGCTTCTCGTACTTGGACCTCCGGCCGAGAAGAAAAACAATGCAACCGACAAGGCCGACCGTGATACTCGAAGAACAAGACGCAAAAGCTCTCAACCCCTGGTTGACGCCAAAACGAAATCAATTAGCGCGCTATCGCGCGACGACGCTGAATTCAGATCGTTCCAATTGATTCGCGAAGGTAAGACTGAGGAAGCGAGAGCCATGATGCAGACATGGGATTCGAGCCACTAGGCCTGAGAAAGTGAGAAGTTACAATGGCAGGCACCGCACTAGCTGAATTTACCGATTTCGTTGGCATTACTGGCCAGGCGATTTTTTCTGGCCCCAACGACATCATCAACGATTCGACTGAACACAACACCTACCTTCTGCGCAAAGCACTCAAGGGCAAGCCCCTGTCTGCCGTCGTTAAAGGCGGCCGAACGATCGATGACACCATCCAGTTTGACAACAATGGGTCATTCTCGAACTACCAGACCAACGCGGTGTTTTCACCGTCGAACCCTCAGTTGACGACCAACATCAGCATCAACTGGCGATTCTCCAAGTTCGAGTACGTTTACACCGACCAGGAAATCGAACTCAATGCTACTGACGGAATGACCGAAGGCGCTCGTTTCCATCAGTACAAAGAAATCAAGATGCAGAAGGAAATGGGCGCCTGGTCTTCGGGCGTCGATGGCATCGAAAACCAGCTTCTCGCTGTCCCGGTAACGGGCGATCAGGAAGCGGCTGGCGGCGAAGATCAGTATTCGATCTTCTCCTTCATCAGTGAGGACACGACCAACTTCCACCCGACAGGCTGGACGACCATCGAAGGCATTAACCCTGCCAACGAGGCCAACTGGCGGAATCAGGTCACGACTTACGACCACACCGACCCGCTGAACATCACGACCGGCGTTTTTGCCGCGTTCGACGAGATGAAGCAGGACATCTACTTCGAAATGCCTGGTACTCGCGACCAGTATTTCGAGAACGACACGATGAACAGGTGTTGCATCATCGCATCCAAGCAGGGAATGACGCTGTACCAACAAGCCCTGCGAGCGTCCAACGACCGGCTTGTCGGCAACGGCAACAGTTCTGACCCGTCTTACGCTGATCCGGCATACGCCGGCATCCCCGTGAAGCGAATCAGTGGCCTGGACGACGCTGCGGTCTACACCTCGGCGGCCGAAGCTGCTGGCGAACCCCGATACTACTGGTTGAACTTCAACTACATCAAGGTTGTGTTCCACACCAACAAGTATTTCCAGCAGTCTGCCCCGATTCGCCACCCGAACCAGCCGTTCACCCATGTGGTGTACTTTGACACCTACTGGAACATGATCATGCGTAGCCGTCGTCGCCAGGGCATCGTTGCTCCGACCACGCCGTCGAACTGATCTTTGATTTGTTTTCACTCGACCTCGCCGTCAGGAAGCGGCGGGGCGTTTTTCATCTTTGCGTACAGGAATACGCAGAAAGGTTTTGAATCATGAGTACACCAATCGGCGGGCCAATCGGCTATTCGCCACGAAATGTTGACATTGACGCAATCAATCGAACCGGAGCCACCTTGGCTATTGGGGATGTCCTGCAACTCGATCTCGCTCAGAGTGACGGTGACGTTTCCAACAACACGCAAGGCGACGAAAACAGTGGCCTTGCAAACCTAATTCTCCCCGCCGCGGCAACCGCTGGCCGCCTACTCGTTGTTGCGCTCGCTACGACCGCGAATGACGGTAAAGGCAAGTTCCGCCTCAAGGGCCGCTGCAAATGCAACGTCCTAAACAGCGACACCGGCACGATCGGTGGAGGCATGACCGTCACTACAGCGGGCCTATTCGACGCCACTATTGTGGCTGGCGAAGTCGTCTGGGGCTTCTTCCTTGAAGTTACCGGCGCTCTTGATACGGAACTGAATCTCGACTGTATCTTTGACGGCGAAAACGGCTTCGGCATCCGCCACGCCTAAGTTTCTTTTTCTTTGTGCGCTGCCCGTCGCCCGATTCTCGCCCATGACGGCGACGGGCGCCCAAAGGAATAGGGGTCGACTATGGCATCTTTGACATTTGCCGACTACAAACGAAACGTGAAGCACATCCTTGGTGCCGATCCCGAGGCGATCTATACCGATGTCGATACGACTAAGGGCCAGGTCGTCAATGAGGCCGGCAGGTGGATGACATTGGCTCAGGAATGGGCCTGGCGTCGAAGTGAAGCGGTAGACCTTGCCTTCGTGCCCGGGCAGGCATACGTTCCCCTTCCCACCGACTTTCTGACGATTCTTGGCGCTGGCGTGATTGTCAACGACAGCGTTAATTACTCGTTCGAATGGGGCGATATCTCCGAACTTGAGTTTCGCCGCAGCCAGCAGATTTTCGACACCAAACATTATTTCGGCGCTATGGAGTGGCCGAACCAGCCTTCCAAGTCAGATCCGATGTCGGCGCCCAGGCTCGCGCTGCACCCGACTCCCGGCGAAAGCAGTTCAAGCGGAACCGGACTCCGATTAACTTACAAGCGCGGATGGAGTGAATTGAACTCCGACACCGACGTTCCCAATATACCCAAGCAATTTGAATCGCTGCTTCTTTATTGCGTCAAAGCATTTTCGCAAGATCAGGAATATGAAGATATTCGCATGCACACTCGGACACTTGAGGGTATCATGCAGTCTGCGATGTTCCAAAGCATGGTTCGTCAAGATGCGAACCAGCAACCAAATATTGGCGCCGTTCTCGGCGGCCAATTCGAACCAATGAACTCCAGGTCGCGATTGCCGTTCTCGTCAGTCGCGGGTCCAAACTAAGGAATTAACCCATGTCATTAGCGAATATTACGAACGAAATCACGCGGCGACTCAAAGGCACCATGCCTGTCGAACTCGAAGGCTGGAAGATCCATGATGCTCCCCAGACCAACATCACTGCGACGGCCGGCACTGACGACATGGGCCTCAAAGGCGCCACGTTCGGTACCGACGCACTGACACTTCAATCGTCAGACGGCAAGGTTACCACCCTTAACCAGTACGCCCGTAAGACGATCGTGGTTCCGCCCAAGTACAAGCCCGGCACTCCGCTGACGCTGCGTGTTCGTGGCGGCATGGTGACCACGGTTTCCGATACTTCTGCTGTTGTAGATGCGTCTGTATATATTGGTGATGGCGATGGCGGTATCAGCGCTGATATCGTTACCACCGCGGCCACCACAATCAATAGTCTGACCAAGGCCAATGTCGACTTTTCGCTTACGTCTACCGCACTGGTCGTCGGAAGTGTTCTCGACGTGCGGCTGCTTTTAACTATTGTTGACGGTGCCACCGGCACGGCAGTCCTTGGCGAAATCAGCAATGTCGCTCTGGTCTTTAACAACGACTAAATGATCGGGCGATCTTGTCTCAGGCACAGAAAAGCGCATGGGAAGGTCCGTTCAAAGGTGTTCACCAGGGCGCAGCGTATGCCGACCAGCCTGAACTGACCGCCTTTGATGCGCTCAACGTGCGCAACCACGATCCCTATGACGATCGCCTGAAGATCGCTAAACGGTCTGGCGTGAGTCGATTCATAACCAATGCCGTTGAACGACTGCATGAGCCTGTGCAGAACATCAACGGAATTTTGCTGGACGTTAATCCGGTAGACCCTGGCGATTGGAATACTCCAGGGTCTATCGATCGTCCAACAACCGATCCTGACCCCGGCAGCGGAAGCGGCGGAGAAACATCAACGCCGGCATCTGGCGGATCGACATCAGTCCAGCCTGCATCGAGTTCCCAACCTGCGACAAGCAGTGCCGGGCCGGGCGGCAGCACATCTCTTGGATCTGGTTCTTCTGGAGACTCAAACAATTCCAGTTCTTCTGGCGTTTGCAATACGGATTGCGAAAGTCTCTGCGATGAATATACGTTTACGTTCAATTCGTCCAACCTTTCTCCAGCGCTACAGACGATCGTTTTAAGGAAGAATACCGTAGATGAAGATGGAGAAACGCTTGCCAGTTGCATTTGGAACGGATCAGCTTACACGCCTGGGTTCGAAGGAGGGTGTTGGCGAGTATTCACTCTTCGATGCTCTACATCTGGATGGATCATAGAACAGGCGTCGTTCGGCGGCCTATGCGCCGATATCAACATGGGCACTAATACATGGCGACCGATTATAGGTGCGTACGACGCTGCTCCGCCTGTGTCTCCAAATGATGGATGGATCAGTGACAACACCGTGTCAGGGCCGGAGCATAACGGAGATTTGGAATGCACCAACTTTGGTACGTCTTCTTCTTCTGCGGCTGATTCAAATAACTCCAGCAGTAGCTCTATGGATGACCCGACAGATTGCACCGATTGCTGTCCCATTGGTTATAATTTTCAGTTATACGGCGTCGGTCTGCTCAGGCTTTATCAGATTGTTGAATGCGAACACGTTGGCACTCTTTCTGTGCTTATACCCCCAGGAAGTGCCATTAGGGCATTTTTGAAATCGGTAAACGGATACTGGAGGATATTGGTATATTACAATGATGGAGCAACTGGCGCCTATTTCCTACTCGCGACGCTTCAGCCGCCATTCGCCTACGATAATCGATCTACCCTGGGGTGCCCATACGAGGGGCAGTGGATTAGCCAGTTCCGCCTCGGCGTTGATGAATCATCTTCATCTGGCCTTGATTCATCTTCTTCGTCATCTAATTTTGGATGGCAATTCGCTGGCGAACTGAACTGCCCAGGCGGCGGCGGCAACCCCGGCGGGCAACCTAGCTCATCATCGTCATCATCGTCATTATCATCATCGTCATTATCATCATCGTCATTATCATCGTCGTCATTATCATCGTCGTCATCACACGCATGTCCAACAGGCACGGATTGCGATAGCTGGGCCGCGTCCGTCACGTTAACTATTACCAATACTATTGCCGAATTGGTGTCATGCGGCGCGCTGTGTGCTGGAGGAACCCCAAGTATAACACTTAATACCGCCGACCATGCTGGGTCGAGGGTTTTAACTCGAACTGGATGTGATTATGCTGGAACTCTTGGGGATGGTCTGTGCGGCGACGGTTCGGACTGTATTGATATAGCTTTGAACTGCGTCGGATCTACATGGAAATTAACCTTGACTGATGTGTCTGGCCCATTTACATTTACACTCGCAGGAATTTCAAATGTCGGTGTTGCTCCATCTGGCGGCGGCACTTTTGTATCAAAAGCAGGAAACTGGACTGTATCATGACAAAACTGATTTGGGCGAAATCGGACGATTGTAAATCTAGGGCGCATTGCAGGGCGTGCTTGACCGACAAGAATTTCCATTTGAATAACGAACAATTCCAGATGCCGGTACTCGGTACTTGTCCGCATGGAATAACCGTTGAAACAATTCCAGTGAGAGAGAAGGCCGCGGATAACCCAAGAGCGACTGAAGCTCAAATGATAGAGCGACTAAGGGTTTGCAATGACGGGCCTTGCGAAGCGTTTGGCGGCGCGACCATGGAGGTGAACAGCTTCAAGGTCAACACGGTAAAGTGCAAGGCATGCGGGTGTGGTGGACTTAAACTCGCAACAGGAAAATGCAAAAAGGGGAAGTGGCCTGATCTGGTTCAAATTGGCGGAAAATCTATCGCTGATACTTTCGATCGCGTCAGTGTTATCAATCTACGCCGACGGCCCGAACGATGGCAACGATTCCAGGAAAATCTAAACGCGATCGAGTGGCCATTTGATGCTACGCCAGAGCAAGTCTTTGCCGCTGACGGCCATAAGGTTGCCGTCCCTCCGTGGTGGCACGACGGCCGCGGTGCGTGGGGGTGCTTCCTTTCCCACGTTCACGAACTTGAACGGGCCATGAGCGACGGCGTAACCAGTCTCTTGCTGTTGGAAGATGACGTCCTATTCGAATCCGATTTCACCGAGAGAGTCACCCAATTTATTCGCGAGGTTCCAGAAGATTGGGATGGTCTGTATATCGGCGGCCAGCATCTTCACCAGAACATTCAGAAGCCTACTCCCGTCAATGAAGAGGTCGTCCGGTGCTTCAATGTAAATCGCACCCACGCCTTCGCGCTGCGCGGCGACTACATTCGTGACGCCTACCTTGAACTCACTGACATCATGAAGACCTTCCATGCCGTCGTCATCAAAGAGAAGGCCCATATCGACCACCGGCTTGGCCGATTACACGAAGAGCAGCGCCACAAAATATACGCACCAACCAAGTGGATCGCCGGGCAATGCGCCGGACCAAGCGATGTTTGCGAACACGATGTCAAAGAGAAGTTCTGGGACGGCCGCAATCAGCCACATGCCGGGCAGAAGATCAAAGAGCCGGTCGCCCTGGTCATTGGGCTTCACCGTAGCGGCTCCTCCTGCCTCGCTGGCGTGCTTCACCACCTCGGGGTCCACATGGGCGGGAAGATAGGCGGATACGAACCAACGGGCGGCTTCGAGGCAAAGGGGCTTGCTGACATCTGCGAAGGGATGTTGAAGTTCCCAAGTATCGAACGCACAAAAGACAAGGCCACTGTCGTCAAGAAGTTGGCTCAGCACTTCAGATTCAATATCGCCAAGTCGAACGGCAAAATGACTGGCGGGAAATACCCCCACTTGTGCGCGATGGGCGACGAGTTGGAAGCTGTATTCGACAACATGCGGCTGATCCACATCAATCGCCCGCTGGAAGTTTCGATCCAGTCGCTTCAAGATCGATCGTCCAAAGCAAAGCCGGGTGGTTGGTTGAATATCTCGCCAGAAGCATCCGATAGATTGCAGCGATTCCTATGGGAGCGCAAGAACGACTTCCTTGCAAAGCATGTCCACCTTGAAGTTGAGTACGAAATGCTTTGCCTCGATCCTGCCACGCAGGTCGACAGGGTTATCGACTACCTGGCCATCACGCCGACGCCAGAGCAGCGACAAACCGCGATCGATCATGTTAGGATCGGTCTAAACCGCCATTCCTCTCCGGTCGAGAACGATGCGCTGTTGCTGCCTGAAACAATACCGGCCGCCAGCTTGCCGGCCGCCACCTTTGAGCCATTCGAGCAAGAGGATGAGATTGTCGTAATCGAAGCCGACCAAGACCCAGACCCTACGTCGCCGCCATCAATAGATATGGGCGAAGAGGAGTTCGAAGAAGAATTCGAAGAGGAGGAGGAAGAGGAGATCGATGCGGAAAAGCCTGATGGCCCATTACCGTGGGCCGGAAAGATGTGCCGAAACGAGAACCACAAGAACAAGGCCGCCTGCCGCAAAGCCTGGGGGTGGAAGAAGTTTGACCCACAGGACGACCTGGACAAGTACGAATGCCTGATCGAACGGCTCATGGTCTGCGTCGTTCGACTTCGCCGCAAGATAAAGGTCGAGGAAACTTGGGCACAATTTCACCTGGATGTGACGACGCACACCGAATACATTGTGGAGCAGTCCAATAGCCGGTGGCTTGTATCAATCCTCAACACGTTTGCCGACTTTGCTTCGCCAGAAGAGGCGAGGACGGCGATGTTGATTGTGGCGATGTTTGAGCAGGAGCGATACTGGTCGACAGTACAGAATCCAGAAGCCAAGCGGCCGATGTGGGATGGCCTGTCTCGGCTTGCTACCAACGGGAAGGCTGATGGCCACAAGAACTTTTACCGGCGCGTCGGCAAGATCGTCCGCGAAGATCCTACGCAGGCGGCAATGTTCGACCGGCTGATGCTGAAGGCCGCAGACGAAGAAGACTTCCTGCTTAACCAACTTGAACGAATATCGAACCGCGAGATCAAGAGTGAATCACTAAAGTCGGCCGGCGTGGAGGCGCCGAAATGACTGTTGGCCCAATTAAATACCTCCAAGGCGTCGTTCCGTGCGTTGGATTCTCCAAAACGCTGCCGGCCTGCCTGGAGTCGTTCACGCTCGTATGCGATCGGGTTGTTGTCGTGACAGCCGATTGGGACACCGACACTCAGAGCATTGCAAAGAACTACGGGGCCGAAGTCGTCATAACGGATCGGTGGCAACACCCGCTTACCGACTTCGACAAGGGCACGGTGCTTAATGATGGTATCCGCACGCTCGAAATGAAGCACTGGCTTCTTTGCACTGACGCGGACTGCATTGTCCACCCAGGCACAAGAAAGTATTTGCAAGAGAACGACTTCGATATCGAGTTGATGTATGGCACGGACATCATTGTCTGCCCCGGCCATGACATGTTCGATCGCCACACCAGTAAACTCAACTGGACAAATAAACCATTCCCGGCGTCATGGCGATCACTCCGCAAGAAGCATCCAGTCGGCCCATTCCAGTTGTTCCACCCGCACAGCGATATCGTTGCAAGAAACGGACTGTACCCAACCGGCATGGGTAAGGGCGAGGACAGACACTTGTGGGTACGATGGAAGCGTAAAAACCTAATGATCACCGACAAGATGGCAAAGGTGGCGCATATCGGCAGGAACGCCGGGCATTACCAGGAGGTCCGCGGCCGGCAAGCATTCAGGTCGCCGCTAGAAAGGACGTTTGGGTAATGTCGAAACTAAACACGCCATACAGTTCTTTGAAGATTCTTCATCACAACGACAAGCTGGAGGTCTTGCGCGGCGGCGGGCAGCCCGTTCCTTTGCAGGTCCAGATTATTGTTTCCGATCTGTGCAATCACGACTGCTCGTTCTGCGCATATCGGATGAGTGGGTACTCGTCGAATCAGCACTTTGGCGTTGAAGATCCAATAACCCATATCGTAAATAACAACCCCAACAGGATGATTCCCTTCGACAAGATTATCGAAATTCTTGACGACTGCGTGGCTATGGGCGTGAAGGCGATCCAATACACCGGAGGCGGCGAGCCAAGCGTTCACCCGCAATGGATCGATATACTCCAAGCGACTCTTGACCGAGGCCTTGAATTGGCAGTTGTGACTAATGGCACGAACATGAAAGACGGAGTGCCGGAACTTTATGCCAGAGCGAAATGGGTCAGAATATCGGTGGATGCCGGGAAAGCTGAAACTTACGCAAGCATTCGGTCAGTCCCAGAATCTTATTTCCAACGGACATGGAACAACATTCATCGAGTTGTTGACGCCAAGGCAGCGGCCGGAACGGACTTAATCATTGGCGTCGGGTTCGTTGTCGTAAAAGAGAACTACGGAGAAATGCTCGATGCGTGCCTTCTTGCCAGCGTAACAGGAGTGGATAATTTACGCATAAGCGCGGTATTCACGACGGATGAATTTGAATACCACAAAGACTTTTGCAACGAGGCGAAGCGGTATGCGGCAGAAGCGTCGAAGACTTTCTCCAAGGATGGGTTCCAGGTCTTCAATCTGTATGACGACCGAATCCACGATCTGGAGTCCCAGCAGCCAGACTACGAATTCTGTGGGTACATGCACCTCGACACCTACATCGGCGGGGACCAGAACGTATATCGGTGTTGCGTGACGGCATACAATGACCAAGGCTTTGTCGGCAGCATCAAAGATCAGTCGTTCCGTTCACTGTGGGAGTCGCAGGAAAAGAAAGACAGTTTCGATTCGTTCGATGCGCGAACCTGCGATCGTTGCATGTTCAATGAAAAGAACCGGACCATTAACTATGGGATTGTGCATGACCCCATGCACGTTAATTTCATCTGATGAAAATCGTAGGATTCGCACAACTTCGTAATGAATTATCCAAAGGGAACCTGCACAACTGGTTCTCGGGCATGGGCGGCTGCGACTTCATCTACATCTTCGACCAAGCATCGGACGATGGCAGTCAGGAAGTATATGCACAGCACGATAACGTGCGAGTGGTTCAGTCCGACAAGAATCGTTTCGATGAAGAACTTTCTTGCAAGCGGGAATTGCTTGGGCTTCTTCTCGAAGAACACCCCGACACTGATTGGATTCTATGGCTTGATGGCGACACCATGCCAGAACAGCGACTGATTGACGATGATTTCGCTTGCCTGAAAATGTGGTGCGAGTTTTACAAAGGCGAGGGGCGCGACGGTATCCGTGTGGGCCACTTGAATTTGTGGCGGAGCAAGAAGCACTATCGCCTAGATAGCCGTTACCATCACTTAAACAAGGCTGGCGTCCTGTGCCTATGGCGAAACAATGGCCATTTGTCTTTCCCTAGCCACAACGGCTTGCATAAGAACCAGTTCCCTGATGGCATGGGCAACGTCGTTAAGCGAGTTGACTTCAGTCTGGTTCATTACGGGTTCTCTACAGACGAACAAATAGTTGATCGCTACAACACCTATAAATCGTTCGGCCAAGGCGGTAATGATCTGGATCGCTTGATTGACGAGCAGCACCTTGACGTGGCAGAAATAAGAGAAGACAAGCGCCCTCTCGTTGTCGAAACAGGTGGTTCGGTGGACCCAAGAGAGTTACCCCTAATCAATGAAGTAATGGGGGTATCGGCGTGACACAATCTATAGAAATTATTTCTCTGGTCTACAAGTCAAAAAGTTATCTGGACTTCATTTGCAGCCAGCTTGCCAGTTCTCTTTGCAAAGCCGATGGGTGGGATGTGAGCGCGAGGGTCGTTGGCAACAACCCCGCCGCAGAGATATTGAACGCGCTGCCTGATTGTGGCACGCCTTATTCTGTTTATAACGATCCGGAACCAGAAGCGTATTACCTTGAACGGGTTTATCGGTGCTGGAATCATGCTGTCCAGACCAGCAGATACGACAACGTGTGTTTGGTAAACTCTGATATGGCGTTTAGCCCTGACTGGCTCGACAATCTTTTGAAACACCATGACGGAGTTAATATACCCTGCTCGCGTCTTGTCGAAAGCGGAAAATTAGACAGCGGCCAGCACGGGATTGACATGGACTTTGGCAGAACGCCATCAGAGTTTCGAGTGGAGGAATTCACCAGTTTCGCTACTTATGTCAGCCAAGTTTGCGCCGAGATCGTTAAGCCGGGCGGGCTTTTTATGCCAGTAGTTTTCAATCGTGAACAGTTCTTGTCCCGTGGCGGCTACCCAGAGGGTAATCAGGACGCTGGCGCACCAGGAGAGAAATCAGGCGATGCGTATTTCTTCAACGACATTCTTGAGCAGCGGTATGTGATGAAACACGTCACTGCATTCGACTCTGTGGTTTACCATATTCAAGAGGGGGAGCAAGATGCACCATAGCGATTTCGTTGCTGCTATTGCGTCTATTTATAAGCCCAATCTGTACTTGGAGCTTGGCGTTTTTGAAGGCGAAACGTGGAATAAGGTTACGCCATTTTGCGAACGTAAGATTGGTGTTGATGTCGCGAGCAAGCGTTTGTCTGGTGACATTCGGACACAAACCACAAAGGAGTTCTTCTCGGACTTTAACGAGAATGTGGATATGGTTTTTATTGATGCGGACCACAACTTTGAAAGCGCCTCGCTTGATTTCGAGAACAGCCTTAGTCGTTTAAGCCCCGGAGGGTGCATTCTCATTCACGACACAGATCCAGAAGCCGACTGGCTGTTTGACCAAACTCGATGCGGAGATTCATACAAGATTGTTTCAACCTTAGAGCAGCGCAGCGATTTGAATATCGTGACAATCCCGTGCGTTGAAGCGGGCCTGTCGCTAATTACAAGGAAATCAAATACAAGAACGGAGCTAAGGCATTCTAGGATTTGAAATCATCATCCCAAGCAACAGGCCGCACATGTCGAGAGAATGCGCCGATCCACTTGCGCCGATGAATGTGCGCGTGTTTGATGGCGCAGGCTATCCGTCATTCTCCAAATTGGTTAATGATTGCATCATGTCCACAGAAGAAGAAGTTGTCATAATCTGTAACGACAAGGCAAGGCCAGCACACAACGATGTGATTAGGATGATGGGCTTAATCAACGATGGTCATGGCTTGGTCGGGTTATACCGATTTGGGTTTTTTGGGTTTAAGAAGGATTTGATTAGGCGTATTGGGTTCTTTGATGAACGGTTTATCAGTGGAGAGTATGAAGACCACGACATGTTACGGCGCTTAAAAGAGGCCAATATTAGTTATTGGGGCGAAGAAAGCATCCATTACAAGACTGGCCCTTCCCGATGGAATAACGCAAAATCGTTTCTGCACTATTTGGCCAAGTGGCGGCACACGGGCGAAGAAACAATGCGGCGTTTACTGCCAGAGGAAGATTACGGTTACGACATCGGTGCAGATCAAGGCGCAGCGTTTAAGCCGTGGGCAGACGGGAAAATGGACCCAAAAATGGCGTGGTTCATGGATGTCGAGGTGGTGGTATGACGGGATGGCTCATCAACGATTGTCTTAGCACGATCCCCGGCGTTAAAGGGTTTTGGCATGATCTGCTGGACTGGATGCCTTCTCTTGAAGACAGGACAGGTGGTTACACTGCTTTCAATGTATTGCCCGACAAGATCGATCAGGAAGCGTCGACCATCGCGCCAGATTACATTATCCGCAACGCCAGCTATTTCCGTGCATTGAATATCGACGCATTTACGATTTCCCTGATGCAAGATCCCAAGATTAAAAAGGCTTGGATGCGGGCTAACCAGATCGGCGTTTGCAATAAAAGTGATGTGGTGGTTTTTAATTCGCAGTTGATGTGGGAGCATTTTGAGCATCACACAGACGTTAAGCACAAAGAGATTATCCCGCTTGGCACAGACTTTGATTTGTTCCACCCATACGCCGACGATTACTGCGAAGAACAAAGACAGAGATTGGGCATCTTGGAGAACTCCATTGTTTGGGTCGGCGCAGACAACCGCTACAAGGGCATGAAAACGCTGCGGTGGCTGATTGATAATACTGGTTATAATTTCTGCTTAGTGATGAAAGATGGCACGGTTATTGAAAACGACAGATGCCGAACATTTACCAAAGTTCCGCACAGTGAGTTGGTACACATTTACAACGCCTGTTCCTTGTGTTTGTGTACGTCAGTCTTTGAAACGCTTCACCTGTCCAGTATTGAGGCTGGCGCGTGCGGGTTGCCGGTTGTGACGACAGATGTGGGAATACACCGCGACCAACCTTCTGGTGAGTGGGGTGAAAGAATCCCTGACGGGACGAGCTTGGGAATGACAAAAAGTATTTTAGATAAGGCAATGGCACAGATCGAAATTTACCGCGCAAGAGAACACTTTCTTGTCCGTGGGTTGGATGTGCCAACGTGTCGATCAAAATGGACGGCTTTAGTGGAGTCGATATGAGCGTATCCATAATCATGACGGTGTTTAACAAGGGCGATGTTTTGCCTTATGTTATGGATAGTATTTTTGACCAGGGCTTCGCTGATCTTGAAGTTGTGGTGGTTGACGATGGATCAACAGATAATTCCCGCGAAATTCTACTCGGTTATGATGTGGTATATCGCTATCTCGATCGCCCAGGGTGGGCAAATCCGGCAATGGCGAAAAATATAGGCTACTCGATCGCCAAGAACGACATATTCATCATTCAATCAGCAGAAGTTGTGCATGGAACTCCAGGCGTGATCGAAAAATTGGCGAAGGTAAAAGATGGGCAGGCGTTCATCGCTTCGTGCCACAATGTTGTATCTCATGCTGACCGACGCGTAAAAGCGGTGTACTCTAATGCCACCAACAAGAAGAAGCCGTTCTTCTTTCTTGGATCAATCCGAAAAGAAGCCGTCTTGGGGATAGGCGGCGATAGCGAAGACTTTATTGGTCCAGGGCATGAGGACGCTTGGTTCGCGTATTGCCTTGAATTTGGGAGGGGGATTGACTTTTATTATTTCGACGATTGTGTAGGGCACCATCTTGAACACCCAAGAGATCACGACAAGGCGGGTGTCCGAGCTACCCACGATGTTTATCACGAAAAGGTTCGCGCGGCCCAGGCCTTCGAAATCCCATATTTCAATTATGGGATTAAGTACCGGGATTACGCAAAGGATCAACCGGACCAGGTTATAATGCCGATTGTGAACTAGAGTTATGCCACGAAATGTCCTCATAATCTCGGTTTCAGGCGGATCGGTCTACAACACGACTGACGATGCCTCGCACAGCCTGCTGGCCAATGGCGCCCACGCGCTGGCGGTCAACCCCTTCGCAATCCAGTCCGTCGCCGCATTCCGCAATCTGTGGTATGTGGACGGCACGAACTACAAATACGTCGTTGGCGACACTGCGACCGTCAAGGATTGGGAAGCGGATATGGAGGACGGAACAGCACTGCCGTCCGACAATGATCCTGTGGCCGCCACATCATCGTCCTCGTCAGAGGCGGCCGGCGCCAACAAGGCCCGCCTGATCGACATCTACCGCGGGCGCATCGTCCTGGCTGGGACCGTCAATGACCCGCAGAACTGGCACATGCTGAAGGTCGACAACCCGCTGAACAATGATGTCTCGCCGCCCCAGCTTGAGGATACCAGGGCCGTATCTGGCAATAACTCCCGCGTGGGCCTTTGCCCGGACGCGATCACCGGGATTATCCCGTGGAGCGACGATACCCTCTTCTTCGGATGCGATCACTCGATCTGGATGATGCGTGGCGACCCGGCTTCTGGCGGCTCGCTTGACCGATTGAGCAACCAGACGGGCATGGCTTGGGGCCGGGCCTGGTGCCAAGACCCGCGGCAGATCGTGTATTTCTTCGGCAGTTCCGGCATCTTCCGCATGTCGTCCAACGGCCAGATGGACAATCTGACCAAGAACCGGCTGGACAAGTTCATCGAATCAGTCGACCTAACGCGGGACCATATCCAGATGCAGTGGAATCGGGTGCAGAAGCAGTGCCACATCTTCATCACTAAAACCTTGTCGATCAGTTCGTCCAGCAGCGAGAATATCTCCTCGTCGTCAAGCAACCTGATCCCATTGACCATGGCCGCGACCGAGACAACCCACCTGGTCTGGGATGAACGAACCGACTCGTTCTGGTTCGATCAGTATCCTGTCCCGTTCGGGCCGGTATCGTCATGGGTCTACGACGCCGACAATCCGGAAGACCGAAAGGTTCTTATCGGATGCTGGGACGGCCGGCTGCGGAAGCTGGATAAGGATGCTGTGAATGACGATACCTACAAGATAAGCACGCATGTTGACTATCCGCCTATAAACCTTGGCGGACTGTCCAGCGACACCATGATGTCGAAGATTTACAATGTGATGTCAGCGCAGAGTAATGAAGTATCGGTCGAGATTCGCACAGGAACAAGCGCGGAGGTGGCCCTGGCGTCCTCCCCGGTCTACACCGGTCAATGGGCCGGAGCATCAACGCTGAACGTCATACGGCAGCGTATCAAGGGCAATACGGTCGTCCTGAGAATTACCCATGCCATAAAGGATCAGCGATGGGCCGTTGAGAAGATTGAACGGGAAACTCAACTTGCACACCTGACACGATAATGCTGAACGAACAGATAAACCCTGACGCGCACAATATGACGCAGGTTCGCAAGAACATGCAGGGCATTTATCGAGCGAATATCCCAACGTGGCAGCCTTTTCAGTATTCATCTGGCGATTTATCCGCCAGCGTATCGTCAGCATCGTTTACAATATTCAAGTTGCCGCCTGCCGGAGTCGTTTATGCGATCAAGATTAAGCACACCGAAGCGTTTAACGCCTCGACGTACACTGTGTCGGTCGGGATCACTGGCGAAGTGGATCGGTATATCGCGGCAACCGACGTTACGACAGCGCCAAGCGGGACCGGATTTGTACTCGCCAGCACTCTGTTCGACGCGATAAACGACGTAACCGCAACGCCGATTGTTCTGGCGGCGGTAAGTAGTGATATATTGAGCCAGGTTTCACTTGGCAAACTGTCAATTTGGATTTACTGGTCACAGGTGGTTTAGGAGCAATACGATGGTGGCATATAATCAGAACTTTTTCGCTGACCAGCGGGCCAAGAATGCCTCTCGGGGCAGCGTTTCAGACCAACTCGCAGCCGCGAGGTCCGGTCCTGGATACACCAATTCCAATTCCCGATTCCGACAACTCACCGGCAAGTCGTCAGTCAATACCTTGCAAGGCGCCAGGAATTCCGCGAACGCCGCCAACGAGAAGCGGTATCAGGAAATACTCGGCAATTACGACCAGATGACAAAGAACGCGGAACACTTTGGCAACTTCGAACGAAACATGATCGATCGCAGGACAGCGCAAGGCAATGCCAGCGACGCCCAAGGACTTATCTCTAAGGGCTTATACAACACGACCACTCAGGCCAACTTGCAACGCGGCCGGGACTTCGATGCGAACCTGGCCAACATGGGTGTTGGTGAGAACGTCTTGCAGCAACTAAACCAGATACTCGGCGGTAAGTCCGGTGCCATTGAACGTCGAACCGACCTTGGGCCAAGCGACGACCTGATTTCCAGGCTGTCTCAAGCCCTTGGCCAGTCCGGCGCTTCGCTTCCAAATCGCAACAGCATTTCCGATCTATACAACTCCTATTGAGGTGAATGATGCCGATCGTTGTAAACCATACGCCAGCCGGCGTTATCCAAGAGATGGCGCACAGGACCGGACAAGCCGAATTCGCCAAATTTGTTCGAGAACGCGATACCCGCGACCAGCAGATCAACGCCAAGAGTATTGCCGACGCCGCCCTGCGCATCCGCCAGGACAAACAGGAGGCCCGTGCCCAACAAGAATTCGAGCATCGCGTCCAGAAGGATAACTCGGCCGAAAGCATGGCGAATAAGAGATTCATCCAATCCATGGACAACGATGCCGCTGCCCGCGCGGATGTTCGTAAAAAGTTCGCAGAAGAGCAGGAAGATTCCAGGATTCGCCGACTTCGAGATCAAGCACAGACCGGGTCGATTACCGCTAAAGAGGCGAGGGAAGTTGAAATATGGAAAACCCAAAAAGCCGCAAGCGAAAGGGCTGAAGTGGCGCGAGTAGCAGCCGTGGCTGATAGGCTTAAAACCAAGACCAATGAGCTAGCCAAGGCAGTCAAAAAGAACCCAGGCAAGTGGTCGAAGGATCAAATAAAATTCGCCACGGAATCGTGGGTCAACGAGGACTCTAAAGACCTGAAGAGTTTCCAGGAATACATCGAATCCCACATTGGCGCCGACCCCGCAACCCAGAAAGCGGCACAGCATGTCCAGACCCGAAAAAATATACAAAACGAGGCGGACGCTGAAAACCAAGAGCAAGAACAGCTTATGGAAAGGATCAGGATCAAGCGAGGCTTGAGGAATGACCCGCTTTACCAAGCTGAGCAAACCAATGCGAAAGAGGCTGCCAAGAAATCCGGCGAGACATATATCGACCCGATAAACGCCGAAATAAGTAGGCTAGATGAGCAGATCGACGAATCCAACCGCAGGGAGAAGAATCTTCGCAGCACCCTATGGGCGATGCCTTCGGTGCCCGATACGAGTTACATCGAAGACAACCCGCGAGCCTTGAAAACAATCCACGAAATCGAGGCAGAGAATTACGAATACGAGTTGTCCCAGAAAGATCCGCCAGTCATGTTTGATCCTGGCCCCGGTACGCAGCAGGCCGCAGAACTAGAACGGCGAGTCTACAAATCGGCCGAGCGAAAAGGGTGGCTATCGCAAAGAGACAGAGATCCAAACGCGCCCGAAGTCGTTGATCCGTCCGCAGCAAAGGAGACGCCGGAATCCCTCAATGTTGAAAAGGATTTCACTGACCAAGACAAGGAACTTCTTGAACGACTTTACGCCAAGGTTGCCATGGGCAAGATTAAAGAATTATCTCAAAAAGAGAGAGATTTACTAAATAGGGCAATGCTCGATCCAGTATGGTCCGAAGCCCACCCGCCACCAGAAGACGAAGGAAAAGATACAAAGCCAGAGAAGAATCCTTCGCCAAGCAAAGACGACAAAGAACGCGGTGAAAGCGAGAAGATCAAGGAGCGCGTCCAACTAGAGAAAGCGATAAAAGATGCTGAGGCTCGCGGCCCAGGGAAACAGCCTTACAAGATGCTTATTGAAACTATTCAAAGCAGCATTGACAAATCGCATGCCGAACTAGACGATCTTTCGAAAAATCTCGATCCGGTCGAAGACGCTGATCGTATTAAAGAGATCGAAGAGCGTAGGTCCAAATTGGATAAACTCAGGGATGATATGAAAAAGAAATGGGAAGGCGGTGGCGGTGACATAGGCACTCTTGGAAAGATCGGAAAAATTGTACTCGGGTTTCGGCAGGGGTTCTGGAAATGGCACTGATTTTGAACTTGCTTTAGCTTGGAGTTCTAAGAAAGATATTGCGTAATGCCCACATGGGATGAATATATCCAAGCGAACTTACCGGACGAATCCCCGGCGAAAAAGCCCGCCGCCAGTCCGGATAGCGTCAGTTCCATGCTGGCCGAGTGGAATGCGCAGGCTTCGTCTGGCTCCCCCGCGACTGCGACAGAAGCAGGCCCGTCCGTAGCCGTAGATAATGCCGAGACAAAGAGTACGGCTGCCGGCCTGATGTCTCCAGAGCATGCCGAGTTTCTTCGCGTCGATCGCCTGGGGCGTAACGAGGCTCTCGCGGTCGAGGTCAATCGAGAGTTTCGCAACAAGAAGAAAGCATACGAGGCAGCCAAGTATGGTGGCCCTGCCGCCTGGGAGAAAACAAAGTCGCCGGCACTCCTTAAAAAGATGCGGGAGGGCGGGCACAATACCCAAGAAGAATACGAAACCGATATGTTCTATCGGCAGAAGGAACTTGACGAACTTCAGGGCCGAATCGGTGAGTTTGCGTCAGTCCATTACAGCCCAGAGCAAAAGAAAATTACCGCCTCGGAAGTCTTGCTCAGGCATGGTGTGGACCTCGACTTGCAAGGCTTGCTCAACAACCTGCCATGGGTCGGCTCGTCTGATGATGTTGCCGATGGCGTGCTGCTGTTCCAGGCTTTTAAGAATGTGGAGGATGGTACAGAAACCGACTTTGATCTTGACTTCATCTACCAGTACGACAGGGAAATGAAGGCCGACTGGACGACCGGGGCCAAATGGATGAATCTCCTGACCGAGATGGCGCCGTTCATGGGCGAGATGGCTCTTTCTGCTGGAGCAGTAAACCCAGGCACAAAGCTATTCCAAAAGGGAGCCAAGAAGGCCGGTGCCAAGCTGATAGCCACGAAGTTCGCCGGAGCTATGGCGAAATACTTCGAGCGAAGGGGCATCACTAAACTTGCCGGCAAAGGCGTAAAGCGTGGCCTTTACCGGCTTGGGGCTAAGAAGGCGCCGGTTGTTGCGACAAGGATTGCCGGCAAGATCGGCGGATCGATCACACAGTTGCCTTACGCTTCGTCTGTCCGAATCCTTGCCGACACCTACAAGAACATGGCCGTCGACCTTCAAAAAAGTAGCGCCATCGATCCGGAGACAGGTAAGAAGTATGGCGCACCACTCAAGATTACGAAGGACGACGAGGGCAAGCTGGATGTGATCCTGGACCGGGAGGGCGATAACTTTGTCGAGGCTTTCGCGAAGGCGACAGGCACGAACCTGATCGAACTGTTCAGCGAGCATGCTGGCCGTGGTATTGGCCTGGTAGTATCCAAGGTGGCTTCTATTGTCCCCGGCTCGCAGAAGATCAAGGCCTTGAAGACCGCGGCCGTCGCCTTGTTCCTTCGAAAGAATCCGACAGCCCTGCAATTACGGAAGTTCTTCCGGTCGGTCGCGAAGAAGACCGCATGGAATGGCCCGCTTGAAGAATTTGGCGAAGAGGAATTCGGCAAGCTGCTGCGGTTCGCCACCCGCCTGGAGAAGGAATACACTCTCACCACATGGGACGAAGCGCTTCTCCAGATCAGTGCGTTCGCCGTCTTACCAGGCGCCAAGCATGCGATAGGCTATACCGCCGAAGCTGTCACCGGCACCGGCAAGCGGGAGGCTGCTGCCGCCCAGAAGGCCAAGGTCGAAGGCATGACGCCTGGGTATCTTGCCGGTAAGGGCAAGGCCGGCCTCACGGACGCCGCTGCCGCTGTTGGCAATGATGCCATCGCAGACGAACTTGATGCTGCCGACTCACTCTCCGGCCTGGGCGAAGGCCGCGCTGATGAGATTCGCGAAGAGCTTGCTGGCGAAGCCGCAGCACAAAGCAAAGATGTCCGAGAGGTATTGAAAAAGGCTGCTGCTGATGCGGTGGAGTTAAAAAGCCAGAAGCCCGTTGCTCTGCGCGTTTCCGATAAACCACGATCCCGCCGTGTCCAAAAACTTCTGGCTGACGCCAAAGAAAGGCTTGGAAGCAAGTCGAACATTCTGGTTGTCGAATCCGATAGTGACGAAGCTCTTACCGCGCCGGCTTTCTTTTACACCGAGAAAGACAAAGACGGCAACGCCGTTGGAACTCCAACGATTGCGATCAATGCCAATCTTTCAGACGCAAAAGCTGTTGGCGCTTTCTGGACGCATGAATTCACTCATGAAATTGGCTCGACAAAATCCGGCAGGGCATTCATTAAGGATTTCCACAACCAGCTTGTGGGTAGCAAAGATAAGCCGGGCGTGGCCAGGGCATTCATGGCAAGGCTGGGGCAGGAAGCGGTCGAAACAAGGACACTGGCCGCCGCGCAAGAACTGATTGGCGATGTCGACAAGCTGACTGAAGAGCGAACCGCCGTATTGATGGAAGAACTCGTTCTGCACCACGATTTCTGGAAGCATGTCTCCGGCCAACGCGGCATTGTCGTCCAATTCGTCGACAAGCTATTTGGATTCTGGGACCGGGCCATGGGCAAAGACCCAGCCACGCGGCGTAGGGTTCAGTTAAAGAAGGATGCCATAATCCTCGCCGGTTCTATCGAGGAAGTAGAACTTCGCGCGGCCAACGTCAAAAACGCAAAAGATGTCAAGAAGGGCCAGCCCATTGACCCGCTGGCCGCCGAAGAGGGCTACACCGAGGCTAAAGACGAGCCGCCCAAAGATCCGCCAGACGACAGCGCCCCGTCAACAGGTGAAGACAAGCCAGGCCCAGGCCCATCTGATGGTTCTGGAGGTGTAACCGGCGACGACAAGCCGGCCGAAAAAGTTGCCGAAGAGCCTACGCCAGAAGGTGTTGTTAGCGATCAGCCCAAGGCGCAAGACCCAGCGGAAACCGTTGATGCCTGGGTTGCCGAAACGCCTAAAGGCCACAAGCACCACGCATACCGAACAGCAGTAGCCGCGCGATTCAAAAAACTGATTGACTGGATACAAAAGAAGAAGAAAGCCAATCATGAGAAGCGGGGGCAGTGGAAAAGGGAGGACGGATGGTTTGGGTCGTACGGTGCCCCGATCCCAGAGCATGACCCAAAATTGCCTCGCGTAACGCAGGCGATAGATAAGATTATAGAGGAATTGCGTGGCCTGGGCGACCAGGGACCAGACATCCTCGCGAAACGGCTTGTCGACCATGAAAACCACGACAATTATCGCAATGCGTTCGCCTTAAAAGGTGAACCTTCGCCGCCATGGCTTATAACACAAGAGCAATACAACAAGAAATATCTATCCCACCTAGACCTGCAAGACGAAACCAAAGAAGAGGCGGTTGGTTCTCTAGTTAATAGAGACATCGGCATGGATATCGACGAGTACGGCGAATTGATTCGCCGCGTCGCTGTGATACCAGGCGCGATACAGGCGAGGGACGAGCTTGTGATCGAAGCGATCAGGGAGTCTGGGGTCGCGTCCCGCGCACCGATTGAAGCGGTAAAGCAAGAGCCGGAGATACAAGCAGGTATCCTTGAAGTTGCGGCCATGATGAGTTTGAACGAGGCTGACATCGCCGCGGCACACGCAGCAGCCCTTGAATTCCATGACGAAAATCGCGAGCCAACAGGCATTGGCGCCATCGATAGCGACGATCTTCAGAAATTCCAAGACGACTACGAAGGAAGGGTAAAGGAAACCGACGCCCTGGAAGGAAAACTTCGGGCCGCGAGCGATAAAAATAACCAGGTCGAGGTTGATTCACTCATTCGGCGTATTGACAATATAGACTCCCAGATTGACAGCCTTCTCAAGAAGTTCGCCTTCGACAATGATTTGTCTAAATCGGAAATCGATCACTTGGCCAATGTGACGATACCGTCCAAGGGTTCTCGCCTGTCCGACAAGGAAAAGGGGGATCGGCTGATCGATCTTGCCGACCGCCTCGAAAGCGGTATAGATCCCGACCTCGTTGAGATATACCACACTGGCTTCAAATACGAAGGCGCGCCTCCAAATTACGACAAGGATTTTGCCGAAAAATACGGCTTGACCGACGAGCAAGTCGAATCGATGTACGAGGCTGGCTACAACCGCTATAGCGCTAAGCGATGGTATGACGCCGACGCTGAATTTAACGAGGCAGTCACCGCATCCCGCAAGGCCAATGCCGACCACCAGGCTGAAGCCCAGACCCGATCAATGCTGCGGAAGCCTGGGTATAAAGATAAGACTTACCACAATAGTTCCGTGTTCAATGATGCTGCCAGTAAGACGCTCACACTAAAATACACTAACGAAATCAATGGCGTTGTCTATGAGTATTACACGACATCGGCCAAGAACGCCCGAGGTGACACAGCCGGGCCATTCCTTCGCGTATTCAACATCAAAAACGATGAAGAAGTTTTTTACGGACCACTTCCGTCTGGCGGTGTAGACGCGACAGAATACGAAAGCCGACAGCCTCTAAACCTTGGGCCAGACCTTCGCGTATATCGCGGCATGCTCGATCTTCTCCGTGACGGCAAGGTGCCGGACTGGTTGAAAAACAGGATTGCTCGAAACGCTGAGGTCGACGCCGAAGCCGAAGCCGAGTTGGCTGATGATGCGGCCAATGCCGACGCTCCGGCCGAATTGCCTGATATCCCGATGGTGGAGGGCCGACCCGGCAAGATCATGCTGCCAGAAGGTCACGGGTATCTTGAAGTTGTCTATGTGATGGCCAACGTCACCGATTTAACACCATCGCATGATGCAAGAGGCGCGGCCAACGAAAAAGTACCGTTCAAGAAAAACGAACACGGAGACATAAACGAGCGACCATACGACCACCCAACAGAAGGCCTGCCGAATCGACGCATGGTCTTCACCATAATCGCCCAGCCGGAAATTGGTATCTACACCTCCAATACCCTTAGCGCTAATGATGGCCCGCCGATGGGTAATCGGCATGGCATTGTCGAAGGCGGAAATGCCAGGACGCAGGCTGCCCAGGTTGTTTACGACAATGGGCAAAAAGCAAAGACTCCGGAAGACGTAGAGATTGCCAAGAACTTTCGCGACGGTATGATCGCGGCAGCTTCCGATTTTGGGATAAGCACCTCCAAGGCAAACGAATTTCCGCATCCGATTATCTATCGTTTGATCACAAGAGTGGTTGACAAAAATGGGGTTGATGTCGAAGATCGCGACCTTGGATACTTGTCAGGCATTCTAAATGCAGCGCTTACTTCGCAGAACACGCTGTCGGCAGGACAAGTGTCGAAGTCTGGCAAGATAAGCGACAAGACGATCACTTTCATTTCTGATTATCTTTCAGGGACCGATAAAAACGAATCTCCAACAATTAAAGTCATGCTGGCTGATGAAGACATGGCGTTTCGTATTGCGGAAGCGTTCAAGGCCGACGGAGCCTGGGTTTCTGAATTTTCCGAATTCGTAGCGCCAGACGAAAACCGGCCGGGCTACGACTCAGTTAAGAACGAAGGCAAGGTGAATATCGAGAAGATGCTGTTTGCCTACGTTGTTAATGATGTCGGGTTGCTGTCAAGCCTGAACACTAAAGCCAGGAACAACATCGAGACAGCACTGCCGGAGTTGCTTCTTGCTCGCAGCCAGTCCGAAGAAATAACAGAATGGCTACTGACCGCAGCGGGAAGCGTTGATTCCTTGGTCACTGGCGCAAAGAAAGCAGGGGGCCGAGTTACGGTCCTTGACCACTTCTTTCTTCAGAGTTCTATCACTGAAGGGGTTAGGCCTCCAGGATTCCAATCCATCGGTACGGCGTCCTTCGCCCACGGCCTGACCCAGCTTGGCCCGCGGCAGTTCCGTGCTGCTGCGAAGCACATGAATCAATTACTTGGCATCGAAACCAAGGGCGCGACGGCAATGCTTGCGTTCGAGGACGCCCAGAAGGTCGACGACCCAGAGGAAGCAGTACGCCGGGCATTCGCGGAAAGCCTGGACTTCCCATCCGGCGATACCAGCTTTGCCGGTGATCGCGAAAGCAGATTCCCAAGCGATGCCGATCGTGTCGCCGCGTTATCGAAGCCAATCTACGAGAAGGGCGAGTTCAAGGCGCTGAAGCGTAAGTCGGCGTCCTACGAAGAATCGATCAATCTCGCCCCAGAGTCAATCCGCACCGAGCTTGCCAAATTCAAGGGTACGTCGTTCGATCGCGCCGTCCGCGATTCGCTGGCGGCCATGCACCAGCTAATCAATCGCGCATTCAACAAAGGTGGCGACAACATCCTGTTGCAGGCCGGGGCAGGTGGAGACAGCACGCGAATCAAGACACTTCTGGATTACGTCGATTCGTTCGAAGGCCTGGACGGTCTGTGGAAATACATCGAGAACACCACGCCGCTATCTGCCGCAGAGAAGGTCGCGGGCGGCCGGGATTGGGCAGTCAACTCGTCCCTCGCCAACTGTGCCCCATCCAAAGACTGTGCGACATACTGCTACGCAACCATGGGCAATTACAATTTTATCGCTTCGATGCTCAAGGCTGAGATTGTCGATACGCTGGCTAAGACCGACCCACAACGGCTGGCCAATCTTATCGCGCTGAAATACAAGAGCCAGCCTGGTTGGGATACCAAGGCTTTGCGAATGTTCGACAAGGGCGACTTTGATGTCCAGCCGGACGGCAGTAGCAAATGGCTTGAAGTGGTCGACGCCCTGAACAAGCATGGCATCGTGACCCAAATCTTCTCCAAGCGGCCGGCAATCCTATCGCAGGTAGACCCCGTGAACGTCCGGCTGCTGTCGATTGACAAGTCGAACCCCTGGCTGGCCGATGGCTATGGCAATCTCGATATCGCCTTGATCTACACCGGGGCACAGGACAAGCATCTTCTCACGAAGTTCAAGGATAACATCCGCGTAATCCTCCCGGTCAAGCTGACGGCCGGCCGCCTCCTGAACCAGGACGAAGTTGACGCGATACCACCGGAATTCAGGGTGCATGTATGCCCGATCGATGCAGGCTTCAAACAGCTTCCGTCCACCAAAAAGCGATTGCATGGCGAAGGCCCAGGCGAGTGGTGGTGTACTAAGTGCGACGGCAAGGACGGCACCGGCCTTGGATGTTTCTTCGGGCAGCGTACAATGGCGAATCGCGATGCAATCAACGCGATGACGCAGACGGACAAATTCACGCTTGATCAAATCGGAAAGGCAATATCTCATGGCGAAGTCAGCGAAGCGCAGAAGGCGCAATTCCTCGAACAGATATCGAACATCGCCGCCCGTCTTGAAACCGAACTTGCTGACGGACCTGGAGCATTACAAAGCAGTGCTGGAGAACCAGGATCTAGTCAAGGCGTCGGCACTCCCACCACGCTTACGGTCAAAGGCCGACCCGCAGCCGAAGCCGAAGCGACTCCGGCAGATCAAGAAGTAGGCAAGCTGCGCCGACTCCCCGGCAGCAAGCCCCGCCCGCTGACCAGCAAGAAGTCTGGCCCGGCTGGGCAGCGAGACACTAGCTTTGCCGGTGATCGGGATTCTAAGGTGATGACGTCATTGCCCGATGTTGTCGATGGGCCAGTTGCATTCCAGGGATATCACGGCTCACCGAAAAAAATAACTCAGTTTGAAGACAGTCGCCGCGGCGCGTTTGATGACCCAGGCTTTCTTGGACGCGGGCACTACTTCTTTTTGGATGAGAGCCTGGCGAAGGCAGGCGGCGTCGTACATAAGGCTACGGTTCGCATGGGCAAGCCTTTGGATGCGGACGCCATGAAGGCGGCCCCGATCCAAAAGCGATTGCATATTCCTGACCGATTCTATCCGCGTAGATATGAAATAACCAAGGTTCACCAAAGCTCTCCAGGCGAGTGGACGGTTAGCTTTTGGAGTAAAGACGCCCCTGAGAAAATCATCAGAACTATATCCCAAGTGATGTCCGATTCCGCAGCCAAAAAGATAGGGGTAGATATAACGAAAACCATCGGTAGACAGACGATAGAAAAATGGAATACCCGATCTAATGAATCCGACTCAGAAATATCACAAGCCCACACATACTTCAGTGAGAATTTCGACCGGCTCTTATCGAGTTACCAGAAGTCCGACACGGGCGACACTCCCCCCTATTGGATGGCTCGCACAGACGCTTACGATGCTGTGATGAGGAAGTTTGGCTACGACGGGGTTGTCCGAAGAGGTGGCAAGACCGGAGATTTCGCCAACGATGAAATAATGGTGAAGTCGGCATCGCAAATCACCCTAGAAGAAGAATCCGCCACCCCCCTCGACCTTCTCGGCCGACCCATGCCCGCAACCCAGGGCGATACCGGCAGCCTGTTCGGACCAGACCGAGGTTCATCCCAGGCCGACCGTATCGACAAGAAGTTCCGCGAAGGCCAGACTAGGGACGACGGGGAAACCGGCACCCTGTTTGCCGGCGACCGGCATAGCCTCAAGTTCAAGCAATGGTTCCGCGAGTCCAAGGTCGTAAGGCCAGGCACCAACGAGCCGCTTGCCGTCTATCGCGGAGAACATGGCGAAACGGACAGGCAGATTCATACCAGGCTTGGATCCATTTCGTTTTCAGGGCCAGACACCGCGAACATATATGCGACACAGCCAAATAATTGGGACGATGTGGCACATTCGCCGCGCGGGATAAAGGCATATCTGCGTATCGAGAATCCGGTAATCGAAAGTTACAATGATCCATTCATCGGAATGCAGGACATCATCGATGCGGTTGGGGCTGAAAAAGCGAGATTGATTGCCGAAGCCCTAAGCGACCACATCACAGAGACTAATAATTGGGAATCCAATTTCAGAAAGTATGACGACGTTTCCGAGCTTCTAAAAGATAAGCCGGAAGCACTGGCCGATCTTTACCTCGATGCGTACCCAATATTTGATAACCCCAAGTTTGTCAGTTGGTTCAGGACTGCGGGATTTGACGGCGCCATACACGGAGGCTCAGGAGAGTCTTCCGAAGATGTGGAATTCAAGGTTTTTGACCTTAACCAGATCAAGTCCGTCTTTAACGAGAACCCCACGGAAAGCGACAATATCAGCTTTGCAGGCGACCGGCAGAGCCGCAATGAATTCGAACGCGCCGAGCAGAACGACATCGGCCTGTACTCCGGCCTGTTCAACGCAATCTCGTCGATGCCGCAGGAGACATTCTCGCCAGACCAGCTAAAGGCCAGACTCAAGAAGCCAATGCCCGGCGTCAAGCCGGAGGAAATCAAATGGACGTTCCTGTATGAGTTCCTTGACGAGAGAACGGCTGCCAAGAAGAAGGTGACGAAGGAAGACTTGCTTAACCACCTGGCCGACAATGCGGTCGTGATTAAGGAAATTGTTTATTCCAACGACGAATTATCCGAAGCTGACAAAGCAAAGAAACTCGGCGTATTCACAAAGGCCGAAACCGTCGCGAAAAACAATCTCGAAGATGCGAGAACCGATGCCGCCCGGCTAATGGTCGCCAATGGTGCCGACCAAGACGTTGCCGACGCGGCAATGATGCAGGCAAAGTACCAAGGGTCTTTCGGCATTACAGTGCTTGAAGCACAAAAGCTGGAGGGGTACGACATCAACACGATCCCCCTCGCGTACAAAGCATGGAAACGCGCCCGTGAGGAACGACTTGATTTTATCCACGGCCCGAACACAAAAGCCAAATTCGATGACCGGCAATTCAACGAGCCTGGCGGAACAAATTACCGGGAAATCGTAATCCAGTTCAACCCCCGCGCAGCCGTTTTGGCGGAGATTCACAGCAAGGCGGTGTCCGACAGAAACAAACTAATGAACTCCAAGGCTGATGTGGACGCCGATTTCTATAACGAGCAATTAGGCTTGCTGAATAAGAAAGTCGCGACTTCGTTCGAGGCGGTTACCGCAGCCGGCAAGCCCGCCAACTTCGACGGGTCGCACTTTAGCAACGTAAACAATAAAGATGCACCGAAGAACGTATTGATGCACATGAGGGTTGACGATCGTGTCGGCCCCAATGGCGAGAAGATTCTATTCATCACCGAGATGCAAAGCGATTGGGCCAAAGAACTGCGCAAGAAGGGCGCGTTGCGATTCGAAGCTATTGATCCGAACGAGTCGAACCCAGATGGCTCCGACATCGTATGGGGCATAGGCGAAACAAAAGAAGCCGCAATGGCCGACGCCAGGACCGTTCTTAATGAATACTCCGACAAGTCCTTTGAAGGCGATGCGATCTACGACCGTCTGACAATGAAGAACAAAGGCGTACCCGATTTGCCTTTGAAGAAGACCGACGCTCACATGCGTCTTGGCATGAAGCGAATGATTCGCCTCGCCGCAGAGGGCAATTACGATTACATCGCATGGACGCCAGCCTGGATGCAGACTCGACGGTACGGTTCGCAACGAATCGATTGGACGCACGACGCGAAGGGCAGGCTTATTGTTGGAGGTGTTAAGAACGTAAAGCCGGGTTATTCGTCAGATAGGGTTCAAGACAAGGATTTCGACACATCCAAAGAAGAGGCGATACGGCGAACAAGTATCCAAGCGACCGATAGAAACGGAAGGGTCTGGGGCATAGGCGATACTCGACAGGCCGCGAGTGACGATGCTCTCGCTAATTTACTCAAGGCTCACCAAGATACCGCCTACGCGGACCAGCGTCATGGCTATTTGAATTACACCTCCATCAGCGACATGATTGAGATTAGCGATTCGATGGATGACGACGAGGGAATCGTTCGGACAGTAATTGAGCAGGCCTACCGTGATGATCAGGACGATTACGGCGATCAGCAGTGGGAAGACCACATCGATGCCGCGACTGCGAAGGTCATGAAGCGTATTCGCGAATCAGACAAGGATTACGGCACATTCCTCCCACGAAAAGAGGGCATGGAATTCGCCTACGATCAAGAGGCCGGCAAGGCCGCGGACAAGGTAGCCAAGCCGTTTCAGTCCGAACGAACCGAAATGCTTGTAGTGAATTTCCCTGTGGGGTGGAAGCGAAATGGCGCACCGGAATCGGGTGAAGATGTAGAACCCAACAACATCCCGGCCCTGAAAATCTCAAAGGAGATGGGCGACACCGTGGTGGACGACGGCGACACCTTGTTCGCAGGTGACCGCAAGAGCCTCAAGTTCAAAGAGTGGTTTGGCGAATCAAAGGTCGTTGACGAGAACGGGGAGCCGCTAAAACTCATTCATGGGTCCGAGACAAAAGGCATTAGCGTGTTTAGGCCCGACGATAGGCTTAGTCTGATTTATGCAACCCCATCCCCTTTGTATGCTAAAAAATATGGCGATGAATCATACGAACTATACGCTAAGATTCTCAACCCACGCTTTGTAAATAGCAGGGACGCTAGGGCCAGCGACCTGTATGAAGACGCTGCGAGTTCATCCAAAAAACCATACGACGGGACTATTGCGTATTGGCAGACCAATGACGAATTCACTAAAGACGAAGCCGAGAAGATGGGGCTATTTGTTGACTCTAAGGGCCGGGCGTGGTTTGAGATAGCCGTCGAATCCCCCAACCAAATCAAGTCCACCACCAACGAGAACCCCACGAAAGGCAGCGATGACATCCGCTTTGCCGGCGACCGCAAAAGCCGCAGGGTCGACCCGACCGCAGATATCGACAAGTGGAACCGCAGCCTGGACATCGACAAGCACAAGGCTGGCGTGCGGGCTGCACGGCATCGCGAGGAATTGCTTCGAGTTGCAGGCCGACGCTCAGTTGGAACCGTTCTAAAAGAAGCCATCAGCGAGGGTGGCGGCCGTCTGGCGGCCAGGAAGCTCGACGCCGCGATGCACCTGTTCATCGACCTTCAGCAGGCGGAGAACGAGGAACGCGGTACGCCGCAGGAGCAGTTCGAACGATTCGAAGATGATCTGACCGACTACCAGAAGTCTGTGTTCGCTTTATCGCAGGATCTTCCGGAAGAGATTCAGGAGATTGCCGATACGATCATCGAAGAAAACCTTCGCCTTGGTATCCGCGCTGTAGAGAACGGCGTGATCGGACGCAACGATCCCGACCATGATGCGGTGCTGGCCAACCTGAAGCAGAGTTACAGCGCCCGCCTATGGAAACAGCCGAAGATGTCCGAGAAGGAGAATGCCCGTAAGTTCCGCGGACTGCGATCGCTTATCAGCCGCTTCATCCAGAAGACGGGACGATCGCAACATCGAAAACTTGAGTCAGTACTTGAGGGCTGGTCAATCGGCATGGAACTGGAAGTGCCGGGCGCTATCGGTGCCCAGCAGCTTGCCCATGAGCAGGTCGCCCAAGTCATTCACGATCGCAACCTGATCAAGGCGGGCCTGGCGTCCGGCGTATTCAGCACGAAACGAAAAGATGGATTCCTACAGGTTTACCACCCCAACTTCACCACATGGAAATACGGCGGCCACGCGAAAGAAGGTGATGTTACAGGGGAAGGTGTTTATGTTACGCCCGATGGCACGTTGCTGATTGAATCTCCGATGTATGCCGATGCGGCCACAGCGTCGTATCTGAACAATGTCCTTCGCGGATCTGTCCTGAACGACGTCCCGCTTATCGAGGTGATTACGAAGTACAACGACATCCTCAAGGCGCAGATGTTGTTCACTAGCGGCTTCCACCACCAGGCGTTCATCCGTTCGTACATGTTGGCCTCGCCGGGCAAGAACCCAGGGATCTTCGGGATGTCTGACACGATTCGCAAGGCCGGCGTTGATGTGCCGTTAAGCGGATACGAAGCCGGTCACGAAGCGATCATGAGCCTGAACCCGACGTTGATGAAACTCGTTGGCGAAGGCTTAACACTTGGCATGCGTCTTGAGTACCAGGACGAGATGCTACGAGAAAAAACGATCATCGGTAAAGCGATCGATCATGTCCCCATGGCCCGTGAAGCCAAGAACATGTTCCTCGCCCTGCGCGACCAGCAGATCGAATTCCTCTTTGACAAGATGGGGCCATACCTCAAGGCCCAGGCCGGAATTCTTGAATACAGCAGCCGCATGGCCAATAAGCATGTCCAAGCGCAGATCCGCAATGGCACGCTGACTGAAAAGGATGTCCTGCGATCGGTTGCTGAGAACATGAATGCCGACTTCGGCGGCCTGCACCACCGACGCCTTGGGACACAACCCGAGTACCAGCACTTCAAGCGTCTTCTATTGCTCGCACCTGACTGGACGGAATCCAACATCCGTCTGGCCATGCACGCATTCAAGTCTGGCGAACGTGGCGCAGCGGCAAGGCACATGTGGGCCAGGGTACTCACGCGGGCCGGCCTGTCGACGATCATCTTCAACTTGCTCATGGCCGGCCTGGACCCAGACGAAGACTTCCTGTCGATGTATAAGAAGATGTGGGACGAGGGTAAGCTGCGGGCGCTTGGCGTGGACTACACCCCGATTTACAAGGCCATGGGCGGCCAACGCGAAGTACGCAAGTATTTCACCATCATTGGCCACTTCTCTGACCCGATCAAGTTTGTCGCACAGGACAATCCCAAAAGCCCTTGGATATACCCAGATCCGATTTATTCTCTTGTCAAGTCGGCAAAGCACAAAGGTAGCGTCGCCTCGAAGATAATCACAGAATTCGGGACCGGCAGCGATTGGAAGGGCGATCGATTCACAACATTGTCCGAACTTACCGGCAACGACGACAAGGGAACGTACACGAAGACGACATTCAACAAAAATACTGGCGAAATACACGTTTATGGCAGCCCTAAAGGTGGTAAACTAAAGGGCAAGTTGACCTCGTTTGATATAAACAGCACTGCCACGAACATGGAAATGTTGCCGTCGTTTTTTGTCCATACACTGATCGGCACTTCGCCAATCCAGGTTCAAAACGCAATTGGATTTTGGTCCGGAGAAATGGATGGCTGGGAAGCGATAACGCAGAGCCTGGGCCTCGCAACATCCAGCACACGCGAGAAAAAGGCCGATAAATAGGTAAACCAAGATAGGAAGACACCAATGGCTACCATGTTCAACACAACCACAGGATTGCTGATTAAATCGGTCGATCCGAATGAATGGCAAGCTGGCAACCCAGCCGATGAGATAGTGCCGCCCGCAAACGTCGCGGCGGCTGAAGCCATTACCCAGCGACACCGCAAATGGACCGGCACACAGGTCGCCCGCATGAATGCTGGTGAGCGAGCAGCCGTTGAAGCTGCTGGATTGCCCGGTATTCGCGCTGCAAAGATCGCTAATATGACTGACCGGGCACATGCCAAGCTGGACGATGCCGGTTATGACACGCGAGCATTGCATGTCGTATCACGGCTCATGCGCGAAGGCAGGCGGCTAGGATTCACGAACCGCGTTGCGGCACTGGCCCCAATCGACGCCGCCCAAGACGCGGTAATGGACAAACTGGACGACGCGACAATTCTGGTCAATGCTGCGGCTGATGCCGCAGCCGTAAGGGCTGTTTCACTTGATATCGCGGGGATTGCCGTACCCGTCGTAGATGTTCCGGCAATGACGAAAGTGAGGGATTGACATGGCTTCAGGCAATTTTTTATTCAGGTTGGTCCCATTCGGCAACATTCCACCAGCAGCGAACTTCGCCGCGCTGGACTTCCGCAACCTGCACCCGGCACTGGATTTCGACGGGGCTACCAATGAAAGTGCCGTCTTTTCGTTCACGATGCCAGACCACTATGCCGGTACTACGGGTATTAGCTGCCGCGTCGGGCTTTCGGCACTAGGAACGTCGCAGGACATCGATCTCGACATCGCAATCGAAAGGATCGGCAATGACGTTCTTGATGTGGACGCCGACAGCTTCGCGGCTGCTGTATCACTCGACGCCCAAACGTCGTCAGCGACAGCCGGTAAAGTTACGGTCCACACCGTAGCACTGACCGACGGGGCGCAGATGGACTCTCTAGTAGCAGGTGAGCAGGGGCGGCTAAAGATAACACGCGACGCCGCCAGCGACGGATCGGTTGTTGATATGGAACTGCACTTTATCGACGTTTACGAGACTTAAAATGGCCATAAATTTTGACGACTCATTAACTGAGTATTGGCTAGGAACAAGTAACCTGTCAAGCTCTGTGCCTGTGACCATGCTGATACGCTTTAATGCGTCGTCAGCGGTAGTAAACGATACAATGTTTGGTATAGGGCATTCTGCCAACACGACCGATTATATCACGCTCGGCGTTCATTCTGACAGCGGCGGCATTGTCCGATTCGGGGGCCGGGACGGTGGGTTTGATGTTGGCGGCTGCGATTCGACGACTGCGTTAACCGTCGGCACAGATCACACAGCAGCCGCGACATTGACCACAACCGCGTCAGCCGTTTGGCTTGATGGTGGCTCAAAAGGCACAGGAGTAAATAGCTACGACTGGCCAACGATGAACCAATACGCCTTGGGCGCATTGCCGCGATCGACCGTAATTATTCCATTCGACGGCTCGTTAAGTGAAGCAACGCTGTTGACCATCGAAGCAAGTGACGCGGACATTCTTCGACACGCGAACGGCGAATCGCCATTCAGTATTTGGCCGTTTGCGGATATTGCTTACCACCAGAGCATGATTTCCGATACGCGAACAGTATGGGATAAAGGCACGCAGGCGTCAGGCACCGATTCGGGAAAGATATCACACCCGCGAGTGATTTACCCGGTTGGGCCTAGCTATGCGTTTCCGCCTGTTGCCGCGCCGGAGATCGACATCCAAGGCAACAGTCTTTCAATCGCCAACGGCGAAGCGGCTTCGGTCGCAAAAGGCACAGACTACGGGGATGTGGTGGTTTAATGGCAGTCGCCCCCTTTAACAATGCCGTGTACTTCGTACCCAACGCTATATCCACATCAGCGTTCAACAGCCGTGATGCTGCTACCCTTGCCGCAGGCGCGGTTTTCCAAGGTGTTGGCGAGGACGTGTCTGCGTATGGCCGGGCTGGTATTGCTATTCATTCTACGAATTCCTCAGACGGCGTTCTGACGGTAGAGGTTTCCCACGATAATATCACATGGTTCGGACCCCCAAGAGAATGGGCGGATACTCAATTTGCCACTCCCCATATGTGGAATATTGTCGAGCGATATTTCCGAATAAAATATACAAATGGAACGACTGAGGCCACGGCACTTTCGATCCAAGTGCAATACTCAAACAATTCCGACATCGTTCTAGGCCATGAGTTGAATTCGATCTTGCCTGCGGAGACTGAGGCGCAGGCGATGCGCCCGACTAATGATTTCAGGGTAGACACCGCCCGCGTACATATTTTGGGGCAATCTGCTGAGTTCTTCTTCGGCCACAACCTAGCTGTCGGCACCGCCTACGAAGACGTTTGGCCCAACGGCGGCGATTATCCGTGGCAATCGACGACCGCAGGCAAGATCGAAATCATCAGCACCCACGCAGCCGACAACGGCACGACCCCCGGTCTTGGCTGCCAGAGCGTGGAAGTCCACGGGCTGTCAGCGACGGGGGCCGATCAGTCGGAAGTTATATTGACCAATGGCGTGACAGCGGTTCAGAGTACGCTGGATTACATCAGGGTCAACCTGTTGCACAATGAGACTGTGGGCACATACGGCGGCTCGCATCAAGGCGATATTTCAGCACAGAAAACAGGTGGCGGAACTGTGCTTTCCATCATGACTGGTGACGATACCGCTGGCGTCGGCTACGGATACGGCGAGGCCCAGAACGGGTTCACTTCTATTCCACTGGGCAAGGTGGCATACATCACCCGGCTCCAAGTCAATCCCAATAACCTTGGTACGAATAAGCATGTCAGCGTGGCGTTGATGGAACGAGAAAATATATTAGATGTCACAACACCATTCGGCCCGCGTCGGGTGCTTTGGTCAGAGGAAGAATTTACCGAGCCGATCATCAAGGTGTTCGAGTCTCACATAAAAATCAAGGCATTGGCCGATGTTTGGTTCAGGGCAAAAGGGTCGGCGGCATCTAAAATAGCAGTGTCGTGTGATTACTACTTATTAGACGAAGACGCAAATGGCGCTTAGTTATTGCTTGAGGATAGATAATGGCCAGTAGCTCACAAGATTTCGACATAAACAACGACGGCACGGCAACGCTGACGCTCTCAGGTACTCCCAAGGTGGCCGTGTCCGGCGCAGACGCCGCGAACTTTGTCGTATCTGTGCAGCCAGCAGCTACGGTGGCGGCTTCAGGCACGTCAACCTTCACTGTGGTATTCACGCCGACCAGCGTGGGTCCGCATTACGCTACTTTGTCAATCGCAAACGACGATTCTGACGAAAACCCTTATACTTACAGCATTCAAGGGACGGGTGTCGCCTCCGCGGCGGCCGAATTATCCCAACTGCTCGAAAGGAGCATGGGCATGGGCCAGCAAGTAAATATCACCGAAAAAACAATGCCATTTAAGATCCTGTACGCCGCGAACAGCACTGCCACATCGTTCGCATCCAAGGTGCCGTCGATCACTGCGCCTGTCGTTGGCGACAACGGGGTCTTCTCGCCGGGTAATACCAAGGCCAAGATCGCGTTCTTCGGCACCGACGCCGATGCCGAGGCAGGGAACGTGCGCATATTGGGCTGGTCGAAGGTTTCCAAGGATGATTTTTACATCCCCGTGGTAATTGCGGAAACATTCCTTATCACCTTTGGCACTTCGCCGGGCCTGGCCGGATCAGACATTGACGAAAACCAATTCTTCGCAGACACAATCGGGTCAGTCACAGGCGGCCACAGCGACATCAAGGTGCTAAGCCCTGGCAACAACCTGGTTGGATGGATCGAAATCCCAACGCTTGGATTCCAGTACATCGAGGTTCTCTTCGATCGTACTACCGCAGCGTCATTGAATTGCGTGATGGCGGAACTGTAAAAGGACTGCCATGTCACGCCTTTTACATATAGTCGAAAGTTACGAAATGCTCCAAATTAAGTTGATGTGTATGGCCACAAGCCTTTTGACGACAATGGGTGCCATACAGGTGCTTAATGAGGATACGCTTATCCCCGTGGGCCTTCTTTCCGGTGCTTTATTTGGCTCCGTCTGGCTGACGTGGAAAATCGCAGGCATTCACTTCAAAATGCAGGCTGACCTGACCAAGATGCGTGAAGAACTGGATTCCCTAAAGAAGAAATAGGCCCATATTCTCTTGTTTTCTCTTGTTTTGTCGTGCCGGTTTGGTAAAATGGGTGCATGGGCGAACAAGAAAAAAACGGAACTCGATCTATCGGCGTTTGGCCAGGTACCGGCGAGCGAATCGACCGCATTGCACGCAACCACAAATGGTCGCTTGTGACGACCGTAGACGAGTTGTCAACCTTCTGGCTCGCTAACCACCCCGAAGACCAACAAAAGCCTCCACAGCAAGCCTCTGCCGCAGGAATGGTCATTCCCGCCCTCTTGGTCCTTATCGGGTTCGCATCTGCTGCTCTCGCCGGGTATCTGGCGTTTCACACTATCACCAATGCTGCCACTGTGGCGGCTGACTTGACCGCCTTGTTCAGCCAAGGGCGGTAAATGATCAGGGCGCGGCTGGCTGGGCCGCAAGGAGCCATATTATGGCGAAAGTCTTAGAAGTAACGTATGTGCGTCGTGATCCCGAAACAGGCCGGTCGTTTACTCGCACCGACAAAATGGAGTTTTCCAAGGACGCGGACGCGGACGCGATGCAAGGTCTTCTTCAGGCTGGTATCGAAGGCGCTTACACCAAGGCTGCGGAAGGCAAGAAGCAAGGCAAGGGCCACAAGAACGACTGAATACCCTCGCAGAGCTACGGCTACTGCGAGATGCCAGAAAGGCGAGTGGCACACGCGGCGGGCTTCATAACCCGCACAGTCAGGTTTTGGGAAATGTCCTGGCTTTCGGTGGTTCAAATCCACCTTCTGGCTTTGTCTACCCAAGGGCGAAAATGAAACACAAACTCCACCAATGCGCCAAGCCCGTCTGGCGGCCGTCACTCATGTCGTGCCTGGCCGGCATGGCTGTGTGGAGCATCCTGATCGGCCTGGCTTTGCTGGCCTATGCGGTCATTAAGGAATCCCAATGAAGTCGACCACCGTTGTGTTAACTCCTAGTGAAATGGTATTGGCGGCAAGTGCTGGCGTTATGCGTAATGTGAAAAACATCAACGCGAAATTGAAGGACGCCTACAAAGCCGATCCAAACCAAGGATGGCAGATGCACATCGAAGGCGCCTTGGGGGAAATGGCGCTGGCTAAATTCCTTGGTCTATATTGGCCTGGCGTTGGCAAGATGCGCGGAACCGACGTCGGTGAAGTTGATGTTCGAACAAGAAGCCGCGCGGATTACGAATTGATTTTGCACGAAAAAGACCCAGATGATCGCGTGTTTTGGTTGCTGTGCGGGAACAATGGGAGATATGACGTCAAAGGTTGGATACTCTGCGCGGACGGCAAGCGCCAAGAGTATTGGTCCGACCCATCAGGAAAAAATAGACCGGCGTTTTTCGTTCCACAATCAAAACTAAACCCACCAGACAAAGGAGAGTTATGAGCAAGACACAGCAAACAATCGAAGACCCACAAATGGCCCTGGCAGAACAACCCGCTGCCCAGGTGCCGGCAACACGACAGGCAGTGACGATCGAATCTGTGATGCAGCAGGCGATCGAACAAAAGATGCCCCCTGAAACCATCGGCAAGTTATTGGACGTTGCCGAACGGCTCCAAGCCAACCAGGCGAAGATCATCTTTAACGACGCGATGGTATCGGCGCAGTCAGCCTTGCCGCGGGTCTGCTCTGATGCTCGCAACGATCAGACAAAGAGTGACTACCCGACCGAAACCCGTGTTCGCCAAACGATTCAAAAAAGATGCCTTGAGCATGGCTTCACCTTCTTTGTGGACGAGGCGGAGCCGCCGCGGGACGACATTCTCTGCGTCCGACTCACCATACGCCACGCGGGCGGGTACGAATCGATGCTGACCCGCTACGGCAAGGTCGACAACCTCGGGCCGAAAGGCAACCCCAACTCTACGCACGTTCAGGGTGGACAGAAGACCGTGACCTACCTGGGCCGCCGCATGCTGCTGCAAGCCTTTGGTGTGGTGGTGGACGGCGACGACACGGACGGCAATGATGATGTCGATGTAATCACGCCGGATCAGGTATCCACCCTCGAAAACATGATCGCGGATACCGGAACCGACAAAGTTGGATTCCTTGTCTGGGCTACAAGAACGGCGAACCACCAGATCGAAAGCCTTAGCGACATGCCGGCCGACCTTTACTCCACAGCTATCGCCATATTGAAGAAGAAGGGGAGCAAATAATGATTGTTATCGAATGCGACCAAGGCACAGAGGAATGGTTTCTGGCCCGGCAAGGCATACCCACAGCCAGCAACTTTGGCAAGATCATCACCCCCAGCACCGGCGCGGCGTCAAAGAGCCAGCTTGGTTATATCGCTGAACTTATCGCAGATACCGCGATGGGCGGCGCTCCGGAAGGCGTCGAAGGCTACACCTCCAGGGCGATGCAGCACGGAATCGAAACCGAGCCAGCCGCCCGCGCGGCCTATAGCCTGATTGAGGGCGGCGAGGTTAAGCAAGTTGGATTCTGCGTCCACGACTCCGGCCTATTCGGCGGAAGCCCCGACGGCCTTGTGGGCGACGACGGTGGCCTGGAATTGAAATGCCCCAACGGCTCCACCCATGTCGAATACCTCATGGCGGGCGTTCTGCCGATTAAGTACAAGTGCCAGGTCCACGGCAGCTTGCTTGTGACTGGCCGAAAGTGGTGGGATTTCATGTCGTTCAGTTACGGCTTGCCGCCATTTATCATACGAGTGTTCCCTGACGACTTCACCGCATCGCTTCACCGCGAGTTACTGAAATTCTGCGGCAATTACAAAAAGTGGCAGGAAACCGACCTATTCAAATCGCTATATGAACCTAAGCCTGAGCCGACCGCAGAAGAGCAACAAGCTGCCGTGGACGCAATGTTTTAAGGAGCATGCAAATGAGTGGTAAACACCACCGAAGAAACCCGGCCGTGCGCGCTAAGAAACTTCAGCGCCGCGTTATCTCGCAATACGTTGCCGACCATCAAGCGTGCCCAGAATGCCACCGGCCCGCCATGTTGATAAGCCACCAGGTCGAATACCGCGAGGGCATCGCCATCGACCCCAGGCACACATCATGCAAGAAGTGCGGCTGGGAAGGCCAGGTCGACTGGCTCGTCCCGTTCAATCCCAACGAAGTAATCGTCAACATCGCCCATTACACTCACCCATAAACTGGAACCATCGTCATGAGCTTCGATTTCAATAAAGTCCTTATCGGCGGGAGAGTTACCCACGACCCCGAACTTCGCTTCCTCCCCAACAACAACATGGCCGTCTGCACCTTCAGTATGGTGACGAACAAGAAGTTCAAAAAGGCGGATGGCGAGTACGGCGAAGAAACGACCTACGTCGACTGCGAAAGCTGGGGCAAGCAGGCTGAAACCAGCGGCAAGTTCCTCAAGAAGGGTAAGGCAATCTTAGCTGAAGGCCGGCTAAAGATGGATCAATGGGACGACAAGGAATCCGGCAAGAAGCGGACGAAGATCATGATCGTGGTCGAGCGATTCACGTTCACCGAAAACCGCGGCGAAGAAGATGAGGCGTCAGACCCCAGGCCGCAACAGAACAAAGCCCCACAGAACCAGCCAGGCGGATCCATTGACGAGGACAATCTGCCTTTCTAGCCACTCGCTGCATAATTTATTTCATTTTTATGTTGGAGTTCATTTCCCGGCGTGGTAGGGTGTATCTGCACAGTTGGTAAAAATGAAAACAAACGCAAGTAATACAGTCCTTGGCGATGTCTCCCCCTTGGGCCGACTGTGCAACCGTCGAGGGCTGTATTGCTTGCGCCTTAAAATGGAGTTGCACCCATGACTGAACAAACAAAACGATGCACTAAATGCGGGACACTTAAAAGCCTAGATGAGTTCCATAAAGACGCGGCTTCTAATGACGGGCGAAAGACAGCGTGTAAACCTTGCCGATGTGCGGCGACTTTGGAATACGAGAAAACGCCCAAAGGGAAAGTGAACAAGCGTAAATCTAATGCCCGGTACTCGAAAACAGACAAAGGGAGAGTATGCCAAAAACACAAAAGTAGGCGTTATACCCAAACAGAGAAGGGGCGATATTGCAAAAATCAAATAATCAAAAGACAAGCGTTATTGCACCCAGAAAAAATATCAGCCCGTAGTGCCGTGAAGAGCGCATTACGCGCGGGAAAACTCCACCGACAACCATGCGAGGCGTGCGGCGACACCCCATCGGAAGCCCACCACGAAGACTACGGCAAACCCCTCGATGTGACCTGGCTCTGCCGCAAGCATCATCTCGAACGCCATAACAAAAGGCCGGTCGAGGAGAAGTCATGAAAAAAGGAACATCCCGCCATCCCAAAACCAAAAAGCTCGCAAGGCTTCTGAAAATCAACCGCCATGAAGCGATCGGCATACTCAACGACCTGTGGGAATGGGCCGGTGATTACGCAACGCGCGGCGGCATTGGAATTCACGAAAACGGCGATATTGCTGATGGAATTGACTACCAAGGTGACGCCGATGCCCTGATCGCTGCTTTGTCTGATTCTGGCTGGCTTGATGAACACCCCGTCTTACGGCTTGTAATCCACGATTGGACGGACAACTGCGACGAATGGATTAGAAAAAAGATCAAACGTCTGGATAATGTCTCGACAACGTCCGCCGTTGTCTCGACAACGGATTCAAAACAGGCAAAACAGGGGTTAGGTAAGGTAAGGGAAGGAGAGGTAAGGGAAGGGAAGGGAAGGGAGTCTCTCTGGCCGGTCGTGTCTGAGCATTTGCCGATGGATATGCAGACTGCTGAAATGGAGATTGCTTGGGGCGAGTGGGAGCAGCACCGCAAAGAGAGAAAGCCGAAGATTACCGGATCGGCCGCGTGCAAACAGGCTGGCCAGCTTGCGGCGATGGGTCTTGACCGCGCTATTGCCGCTATTGATGCCAGTATTGCTGGTGGATATCAGGGCATCTTCGAACCAAAAAGCAACGGAAATTCAAGTGGCGTTTCCGCCATAAAAGCACCGCCACCACGAAAGGAATATAACTTATGAACGACAATAGAAGGTTAAGCAACACTGAATGGGACATTGTTTGGCAGGTGATTGTTTCTGGTTGGACGCAGAACGCGGCGACATTGGCAGGTAACACGGAGATTGCCGGCACCTACAAGCGGGTCTGCGATTTCTACAAAGAGGGCGAATGCGTCCTCACGTTGCGCCGCCTCCAAGAGACAGAATCGTACCGGCCCAAACCGTGCGACCTGGCAAAGGAACTAAAGTCTGATTGGAACCAAGGGGATAAGTCGGAGGTCACAGACTACCAGGTGATCAAGGATGCCCGTGAGCGTGAGCGTGAGCGTCTTGACGACATTGACCGGCAGGTCGCCAGTGACTACGAGAGTATGCCTGACGATGAGTTTGCAGCACATCTTGCCCAGGCCGCGGCCGATGATTGGCGATGGAAAATGGTGGCGGCATACCCGATCCGATCGAAGGCGCAGTATTTCGTCGTGTCGGAGCGAATCAAGCTGGGCTTGCGGCCTGATCAATCGCACCCTGAATCACTGGTTGACACCCCGGCTTGGGGTAAAGAGATTCCGGCCGAGCCTACCCAAAAAAATAAAGGCAACTTGGCCCGGTCATTGGCGGGGGTAGTCTAATGCCAAAAAAAACACAAGGCGGGATCGCGTCGATGAGGTGGCGAAACGTCGCCCACTCAAGGAAGCAAGGCGTATGGCAACACATGATTTTGCACGACTTGGCCATCGCCATCGAGCAGCAGCACCTCGCCACGATCAGCGAGCAGGCTGCGACCATCGCCAAGCTCCCCACCTACGCCGACACGGGCGAGCCGTTTGTACCTTGCCTCGATCCATTTTGGGTGCTGGCTCCACAATTAAAAGCTGGGCAACCGGCACGCCTAATGGTGATTGCTAATACTTGGACTTATATGTGTGGGCGATTCGGTGTTGGGGGCTTCTACTCCACCCGCGCAGCAGCAGAAGCCGCGATCGGGGGCGAGTGATGGCGAGAAAATATGACCAATGCGACGATGATGTCTGCGAGATATGGGATGTCGTCCACACGATGCAGATGGATGATAGGCGAGCGATTCTTGTGTCTGAGATTATCCAGTTCGTCGAAGCAGGCACTAAGCGATCGCTGTCTATCTGCCGGTTCTTGGTTAGCGAAGGCCGAATGCGTGAATTTAATAATGGGTTTTCCGTGATGTTGAAAGTGGGCAGATCAATGGGCGGCCGCAAGCAGAAAGCGGGCGACCATGAGGCGATGAAAGGCGGCGAAGATGAATGACTCAATCACAATCGAAATGTCGCTGCCTGCGGCGGAATTGTGCGGCAATAAGCCTGTTCACCACATGAAGCTGGCGGGTATTAAGAAGGCACAGCGTGAAACCGCGTGGAAGCTGGGGCTGGCGGCTAAGGGGTCGTGGGTCACACCGAAGCACGCGGCTATTTACCTGCATTTCAGGTGGCCAGATATGATTAGACGCGACCTGTTTAATTACGCGAGTGGGTGTAAGGCCGCGATTGACGGCTTGGTCGATGCGGGGCTTATGGTTGACGATAACTGGCAAGTCATGAGCGTCGGCGGTGTGACTGCCCAAATAGACCGGGACAACCCCGGCGTGACAATCACTATTGAAAGGAATGCGTGATGAGTAGAGGAAATGAAGCAGCGTTCCCGGCAGAGTTGTCAGACATAGGGCCACAGCACGGCATGTCATATCGACAATATCTCATCGGGCAAGCATTGGCGGGGATTTGTGCAAACAGTATTTTTACTGAGACGACGGTTGAGATTGATGCTGCAACAGCAATGGAACTTGCCGACGCGGTAATCGCGAGGCTGGAGGAGGAAAACAATGACAAAGCGCACAACTAACATCTTAATCATCACCGTATGCCTGCTGGCTATTGTGTCGTCGTATTTCATTTGGGATTCCCTGGACCGCAAAGCATCGCGTGACGCGATCCATGACGCGACTGTCCCAGCTATGACTGACCAGGATGTGCAAGATCGGCTTGATCATGTCCGCCAACAAAAAAACCCCGTCAAGCCGTGAAGCCTGACGGGGTTGCCTGCGCATCGCTGGTCAATACTTGATCGAAACGTGGGGGATGTTGCCAATAATAATATCGCCCACAATCGCTTCCGCCACTTGTTCTGGTGTCGCCAAGTTAAACATGCCTTTTTCGATGATGGCGGCAATGGCGGCAGACGCTTCGGTGTTAATCTTCAACACATGCCGCTTATCGGCCTCGCGTTTCTCTTGCTCGGCCTTGCGGGCGGATTCTTCCCTCGCGACCTTTTCTCCGGCCTCCCGCAGCAGCCGATCAGCCTCCTTCTTGGCGTCGGCCGCGCGATCTGCGGCAAGCACCTTCGCCTCCTCCGCCTCCTCCCTGGCACGCTCCGCAGCCCCTTCAGCCTCGTCGAGCTTTCGCTGAGCCTCTGCTCGCTCTTCTTTGCGGGCAATCTCCGCGTCTGCGGCCCGCTTGGCGAGTGCCTGGCGTTCTGCCTCTGCTTCGGCCTCGACCTCTCTGCGGGCCTCCTCGGCGGCTTCCTTGACCTTGGCCGCCTCGGCTGCGGCATGGGCCTCTGCTTCTAGCTTCGCCTTCTCTGCGGCTTCGAGGGCGATACGCTTGTCTCGCTCGGCCTGGAGCCGGGCAGCTTCTTCCGCCTTGAGTCGTTCGAGTTCGGCGGCATCTTGCTCGGACTTGAGTGTGGTGGCGTGCAGCTTGCCGAGTTCTTCGAGTTCGGTGTTCTTCAGGATCGTCGCCTCGGCCATCCGTTCCTGGAATGTTCCGGCGTCGATCTCAATCTCGTTCAGGCCGTCCATCGCTCGTTGGCAGGCGGCGGCGGTTAGGATGGTCGTCCCAAATCCGAAAAGGCATTGTCGAAATTCCTCAATCTTGTTAATGGCATATTGGATGTCGCCTTGCCGAACCTCTTCTTCCGCGATGATCTGGTCGAGGGGTTCTTTGTGGTGCTGAATCATGGCTTCCATGCGGGCGGTGAGTTCTTTTGCGGTGGAATCGACAACCCTGCCGTATTCCAGTGCGCCTGACTTGAGTTCTTTGCGTGTTGACTCGATGCCGCCTTTGTAGCCGCGCAGCATGTGAATATGGCTGCGCACCTGCACCTGGCCTTGAACATCGGCGTAGTTGAAAGCCAGCTTGTCGTTGTCGGCCTCCAGTTCGACCAGTTGTTGTTCCAAGTGTTTGTACGCGGCCTGCACCTGCTGTGATACGGGGACGGTAACGATGTCTGTGGTGGTTTCTTCGCTCATTTTTCGCCTTCTTTCGCTATGTGTCGAGTAGGGTTAAATTTCACCGCGATAACATCCAATGTGGGGAATGCTTCGATAGCGGGCTTGGCCGCTTCTTTCACTTCTTCGTGCGTGCCTACCACTGGTTGGCGGTCGTCGTTTAGGACGATCTGCATTATGCCGCTAGCTGCTTCGCCAATTTCCAAATACCATAGTTCGTTATCATTCAAGGGTTAATCCTCCCAATCTTTGAAGTAAGCATCGTCGTCCCGCTGCGCATCCATCTGCGCGTCGGGGTCAGGTTCGTTGTAGTCTTCGATCATCTCCAACCCGTCCGCCTCCAAGTGCTTTTGGATTACTTCCTCCATCAAGCTGCGCAGGTTCATGGCGCGGCCTGGGTGCCCGATGAAAACATTACCTTCCCACCACGCCGGCAGCGCGTCAGGCTCGGTTCCGTAGGCGTCCTGCAAATGCTCCAGAACATGCTCACGGATTTGGTCGTCCGTCCAGAGGATCGTCACCTCGGCATCTTCGATGCACGGTTCGTATCCTGGCTGCGATCGTTCGACCGGGTGGATAATTAGCTTTTGGCCTGGGTCAATCCAGCACTCGGCTTTGTAGGGCACATCGTGGATTTCAATTTCCTCCTCGCCGTAGGGCTTGATGGTTGGGCAATGGGTCGATTCGATGGTGTGGTTGCTGCTCATGGTGATTCCTCCTTTGCGGTTAGCAGTTCATCGCGTGCGATATTGATTTCCTTGGGGAAGTCAAAAGCCAAGTGTACGCTGCCGCGACTGTCGATACTGCTGACATAAACGCGGCCGATGGGGTTCTCCGGCGTGCCGATCAGCACACCTTGCCCGATTTTACGATGTAGCATTAGCATCAGGGTTCTCCTTTTCTTTTAGCGCGTCTTCGCGCATTTCGATGATGGTTGTCGCGACTGCGTAGCAATACATCGTGGCTTGAAAAAAGTTGCAGAGTTTTGCGAAGCCGTCGAGCTTCTTTGCTTTGTCCTGGCCCGACACTTCAACGGCCCAATCGCCGTCATGCGGTACGACGCGGTATCGAAGTTCCATCTCGGACATGCCGCCTGTTTTTTGGGTAAGGTCATCGGACACGAATTTCGCTTCTTCCAGGGTGAATGGGCTGCTCATGCTAAATACACCTTTCTGCCGTCTGGCATGATCAAGTGGTCTTCGGTGGTTTCCATGTATTTCACGGCTTCATCTGCCGTCGCGATCCTGATCGTGTCGTAGGTTTCAAAATCCACGACGTCGATCTGCCGGTTGTCCGCGCAGAGCCGGGCACAGGCCCGCCGCAGGTCTTGCTTGCTCACCCCGGCGCGGTGTTGTTGATCGAGCGATACAAGCATCTCCGCCTCGGTCATGCGCCCAATGTTGAAATATCTAAGCATTCTTGGTCTTACCTTTCTTCGTGGTCGAATATTGAGATCAATTTGTCGTCGTCCCATATAAGCATCGGCGCGTGTCTGCCTAGTAATTCCTGGTGAATCTCGTCCAGCTTGGCGTTGTACCTGCTTAGAATCTCGTCGAGTCTCGGCGGGGAGAATAAATCGCCTCCACCCCTTTCTACGGTGACGATGTAATACGGGTCGGGCTTGTTTGCGCCGTCAGTTCCATCGCGAATGCGCTTCATTTTACGGCTCCAATTAAGGTAGGTCGGGGAGTGCTTCAATGAATTCGGATGGCGCTTTGTGGTCGCTGTCGCAGTAAACGCGCACCTGGGTCAATTCTGAATCATTTTCGATCCATTTGCCGTGTTCGAGCGTGTAATAGACTTCGGTGACTGTGGTCGCCTGCATTACGCCGCCGCAATATGGGCAAATGGGACTGTCGTCGGTGGGTTCTTCTGGTGGCATGGTGTTGCTCCTGGTTGGGGAAATTGATTGCTAGTTATCGCTGTAGACCCACACGCGGACAGTGACCCAACAGCCTCCGTCAACATCTTCGAGGTCGGTGTCACGATCGACCTGAATGTCGTCGTCGCCCAGCGACCCATTGATGATTGCGTGGTATGCCGCCTTGCGTCGGGATTCTCCATGGCTGTCTACGGCTGGTTCGATTGGTTCTGATGGCATGGCATTGCTCCTTAATTGCCTCTTAATTGCCTCTTAATTGCCGGATAAAGGCCGCGCGGCCCAATTAAAGGCCGCGCGGCTGGGGGGGGG
>TARA_R110000803_G_scaffold71808_3_pt1 | contig 67513 bp, 48 predicted proteins | sample TARA_R110000803 | Tara Oceans TARA_R110000803 (sample SAMEA4397772) | marine metagenome | biome: Polar Biome; feature: [SRF] surface water layer (ENVO:00010504); material: water (ENVO:00002006), including particulate matter (ENVO:01000060) such as... | depth 5 m | reverse complement strand
TTTTGACTTTCTAGCATTTAAGAAATCACACGCTACCTTGAAGCACTACTGACAATGGTCGTTTGACTAATGTAAGTTAATCTCATGTAAAAATCGAACGTCGTTGCTGTATATCGTTGTGCTCACAGCATTAGCACACATCTAAAGGCCGTTACGAAGATGGCGAACTTTTTACTTTTTGAGATGTATATAATTAAAGTTCAGCTATCAGGTAGGGATAATTACGATCAGACACAACTTATCCTATCTATGGATAAGCAGGAGTGAATGTTAGGTATGAGTATTTGTTGCAACTTTATGATTTTAAACTAAATAGCGAGTCACTGTAAATAACTGAAATAAGTCGACAGCATAGTTATCCGGCTGTCGACTTAAATAGTTATTTGATTTTTACCTCGTTTGACTGTGTGTTAAGTCTTTTTTTGAGGGAAAATGTCATTGTTAAGTGATATTATTTGTGTCTTGCTAATTCTATGACGATAAATTTCACGAAGGTAGTGAATTGATTTTTTAACGCAATCAATGCTCAATCTAATATCATTGATAGATGTGAATTTTTTATTATCACGGATAAGCTCTCTGTATTTTTTTTCGTACATTGGTTTAATTGCATACCAATTTGTATCGAGTATTTTTGCTGGATTTTCAAACTCCATTAACATTTCATGAAGCTTTTCTTCGTCAAATTTGTCTTCTTTAATAAAGCTGATTATTGCTTTATCTAATTTATCATCAAATCGATAGTCATCTCTAGCAAAGCAACGTTTGATATAAGATACGATCAAAGTCAAAAAATCATCACTTAAACATGGGCTTTTGGCAATGAGTGTTGTTAAAGATAAGTTTGCCGAAGCACCAATAACCAATGCGTATCGTTTTAACGTTGTATTTGGAAATAAATTATTAAGATGGGTTTTTAACTTGTTTAAGTCCATGTAAGACAATTTATAATCTTTAGGTAATGAAACAATTGAGACAATTGAGGAGCAGTTCTTAAAAAAGTGCAGTTCTTTCAATTTGCTTGCATCGTTATTGTTCTCTTTATACAGTTTTAGTGCCTGGCGGTATTGTGTTGATTCAATAGGTAATAAACTAACACCTTCTATCGCTTGAGTTTGTTTATTAAAGTGAGGTAAATCAATTGACCTAAAAAATAAGTCATCAATATCGACAGAAGATTTTTTTGCTTCGGCATGCGTAACATTATTATCAGAATCTATATTACTGGCGACCACAGATTCTGCATAAGCAATAGCAACAGGACCTGCTAAACTCATAAATAAGTCATTAGCATCTAATCTTATGGTTTCACCTAAGTCTATTCCTGCGCGTCTAAAGTAGTTTTCATCATAATCTGTAGTGACAGCTTGAGCGCTTAAAATGTTAAATATCTGCTGACTAATGTATTGGTTTGCATAAGCTTCCATAGCATTTACATCAATATTTTTAATGCCACCTTCATTATCATTCTCTTCTGCATAGCGCATAATATCATTGGAGATGAGCATCATTGCATTCCAAGGGCGAATTCTGTGCATTACATTTGGAGCACTACATTCTTCATTTTCAACGTTATAGGAAAAATCCCATTCTTCGGCTAAGTACTTACATAGTAAACGCCCCGCGTTGATATGTAATGCCTCAGAAGTTTCTATGCTAGGGTCATTTATATTAGGTAAAATACAGATGCCGCTGGTAAAAATTGGTTCAAAAACGAAGGATTGACTGTGGCTAAGTAATTCTTTTTCTGAGCGTATATCGAAAGTTTTACTCATGTATGAGAATTGCTGTGCTAAACCAAACTCTGATGCCATTCCTGAGCCAGTGCCACCGCCAGCACTAAAAATGTAGAAATATAAACGTGATTGATTGGCCTTGATGCCACATGAATCTATTAAATAAGAATGGATGAACTTCCAGTCGGGATTGGTAAATTGATCTGTTTCTTTATTTAAGATCATTTTGGCTAAGTATTGACCTAGTATAGGCGCATTACCAGCACCACCCGCATGAACCTCTGACAAATCCATTATTTTTAATTTGCTGTATTCAGCAAGGAAATTATTTGCCTCACCTTTGGATGAAAAGCGAATTCGACCTTCGATATCTTTATCTAAGTCGCCAAGCATCACTAAAGGTTCCATAAGAAAAATAGGCTTTACAACTTGCTCATCGGTAAGTTTCAAACTGCGTTGTATCCACTTTACCGCACGAGATTCCTTTTCTTTACGTTTATTTTCTTCATCATGGAATTCATTCAAATAATAATTACGTGCATTATGAACAAGCGAAGCGACATCTAAGGCAATATTGGAACCACAACGACCTAAACCAATTAGACACACGGAAGGAAAATTAGGAGTAATTTTTGTATCATCTAATTCGTTATTTTCTTGAGGATATACATCGTATCGGAGTGCGTCTAAGTTCGATAGTATCCGTGTTAAATCCTTTTCGGTAAAATAATTTGGTACGCCAAGTTGTTCTGAAGTCAGCTCACTTGACTTGTTAGGTATTTTACTCTTAACAATAATATCGCAGTCATCTTCTAGCTCAACTATGCTTTGTTGGTTGGTTGCAGATTTTTTTTTGGTTTTAGCTAGTCGCTTAGTTTGCATATTTTTATTCCTTGATGACTTAAAGATTAACTTACCATAAACGTCTATTAACTATAGAGTAAATCTTTATAAATGCCCGTTTTGAGTCGGGTGCTTATTATGTTTATACCAATTCTAATAAGTTTCTTCTCACTCAGTGAAATTTAAAAGACTTAGCGGCACAGGTTCACAGTTCCAGACTGAAGCTAAGTACCTACATTCATGTAGGCAAGGCATTGATTTCGATAATGGTTATTCTCGACAACTGCTCCAGCGTTGTTCTAATGAATCACATCGCTGTGAGAACCTTATCGAAATCAACAACACGGCCTGTAAGCCTTTTAAAATGACACCTCGGGAGCTTATCTTGATTCGATAACCGCCGATAATTTCTTTCATATAGAATAACTACATGCAAAAAAATTCGTTGTTCTCAAACTGCTGGTAAGCGCTGAGAGAGAATAAACTTAATAGGTTTAGTATTACTTTACGATATACAAAATTAAATATAACAGTAAAAATAATGTATCATTCCTTTGTTTTATTATAAAGTGCGCTGATGTGAAATATTTAATTCTTTTGATCTAGGTAGCTATGGCGGGGGGATATGACTATTATTCAATGGTGATTAGTGAATACACGCAGCGATTAATAACTATTGTTAATATTGAGTTATTCTCTAATTAAAACTTCTATATTCTATTTTTGCATAAAAAAGCCTTTTCTATTCTTTTTCTTTCGACATAAAAGAGATTACTCTTGCATCATTAATTAGTAATGGGCGTATACTCGACATGTTGCCGGAAAAGCAAAACTTAAATCAAACTATGCTTGATACCAATCAGCTAGCATCTTTTAAACAAAGTATTAACGATCTATCTCCTTTGCAGTTAGCGTGGGCTAGTGGTTATTTAGCCGCTAAAGCAGAAGGTGGCACCAGCCGTGCTGTAGCCACTTTAGAAACTACAACTGCTGTGCAAACAACGTTAACTATCTTGTATGGTTCTCAAACAGGTAATGCCAAAGGTGTAGCTAAGAGCTTAGCTGCTAAAGCGAGTGCTGAAGGCTTAACTGTTGAATTAAAGAGCATGGGTGAGATAAAGCCTAAAGCAATTAAAAATATTACTCACTTATTGATTGTTGCTAGTACCAATGGTGAAGGTGAAGCACCAGATGACGCCATTGCATTACATGAATTTCTTTCATCTAAAAAAGCACCTAGTCTTGAACATTTGCATTACAGCGTCTTAGCCCTGGGTGACACTAGCTACGAGTTTTTTTGCCAAACGGGTAAAGACTTTGACCTGTACTTAGATAAGTTAGGTGCAAAAAGAATTACACCTCGTGTTGATTGTGATGTTGACTATGATGCTGATGCTAATACTTGGTCGACTACTGTCATTGCACAAGCGAAAGAAATGCTTGAAAGTGAAAGTGCTACTAGCAATGTCGTGTCATTATCAAATGTTGTAAGCACTGAATCACAGTACACAAAACAAAGCCCATATGCTGCTGAGTTATTAGTAAGTCAGAAAATTACTGGACGAGATTCAGCTAAAGATGTCAGACATATTGAAATAGACTTAGCTGAGTCAGGTTTAACTTATCAGCCTGGTGATGCACTAGGTGTTTGGTTTGACAACTCAGCTTCGCTTGTTGAAGAGCTTCTTTTGACACTTGAACTTAATGCACAAGAAAAAGTTGCTGTTACAGATGAGAGTTTAACGTTAGTTGAAGCATTAACGACTAAGTTTGAAATAACGCAAACCTCAATTAATTTTGTCGAGTTCTGGGCCAATAAGTCTCAAGCGCCAGAGCTAATTGCTCTATTGAGTGATAAAACGGCTCTACGTGAATTTGCAGGCAATCATCAAGTTGTTGACGTTGTAAAATCAGCGCCTTTGGCTACGGAAAATACATTAACAGGGCAAGAATTTGTTGATGCCTTACGAAAAATTACGCCAAGACTTTATTCGATAGCTTCTTCACAAAGTGAAGTTGAAGAAGAAGTACATTTAACTGTTGGTCTGGTTCAATATCAGGCTGGTGAGGCGAACCGTCAAGGTGGTGCTTCAGGCTTTTTAGCTCATGGCGTTAATGAAGGCGGCGAAGTTAAAGTGTTTATTGAACATAATGATAACTTTAGGTTACCTGCGGATAGTAATACGCCTGTGATTATGATCGGACCTGGTACGGGAGTAGCGCCTTTTAGAGCCTTTATGCAGGAACGAGAAGCAACAGAAGCTTCAGGTGATAACTGGTTATTTTTTGGTGACCAAACTTTCACACAAGACTTTTTATACCAAGTTGAGTGGCAAAATTACCTTAAGTCAGGTCTGTTAACTAAAATAGACTTAGCTTTCTCTCGTGATCAAGCGGATAAAATTTATGTGCAAGATAGGTTACGTGAAAATGCAATTGAAGTATTTTCATGGTTAGAGCGCGGTGCGCATATTTATGTTTGTGGCGATATGAGCCGAATGGCAAAAGATGTTGAAGCTACATTACTGGATATTATAGCAACACAAGGCAAATTGTCTGAAGAGCAAGCAAGCGCTTACTTAAAAGATTTACGTAACGCCAAGCGTTATCAGAAGGATGTATACTAATGACTGATTTAATTGAAAAAAATCAAGCTAATGGGCCGTTAATTGTTGAAGGTAAACATGCTGATAATGAACGCTTAAAAGCGGAAAGTAATTTCTTACGCGGTACCATAGCCGATGACTTAAAAGATAATGTTACCGGTGGTTTTACTGCTGATAACTTTCAGTTGATCAGAACTCATGGCATGTATCAACAAGATGATCGTGATATTAGAAATGAACGTACTAAGCAAAAGTTAGAGCCGTTACACAATGTTATGCTGCGTGCTCGTATGCCTGGTGGCATTATCACCCCGACACAATGGTTAGCGATTGATAAATTTTCTCGTGAAAAAACCAGCTACGGTAGTATTCGTATTACCACACGCCAAACCTTTCAGTTTCATGGTGTATTGAAGCCTAATATTAAGTTAATGCATCAAACCTTAAATGAATATGGTATTGATTCTATCGCTACGGCGGGTGATGTAAACCGTAATGTACTTTGTACTACTAATCCTGTTGAATCTGAACTTCATCAAGAAGCTTATGAATGGGCTAAAAAAATTAGTGAGCATTTACTACCAAAAACACGTGCATATGCAGAAATTTGGCTAGATGGCGAAAAAATTGAAGAAGGTGCAAATGGTGAAGTTGTCGAGCCTATTTTAGGATCTACTTATTTGCCTCGTAAGTTTAAAACGACGGTGGTTATTCCACCGCAAAATGATGTTGACGTACATGCTAATGATTTAAATTTTATTGCTATCGCTAAAGACGGGAAGCTTATCGGCTTTAATGTCTTGGTCGGTGGCGGTTTAGCTATGACACACGGAGATAAATCAACTTATCCACGTAAAGCGGATGACTTTGGCTTTGTTGAGTTAGCTAAAACCTTAGATGTTGCTACCGCTGTTGTTACAACTCAACGTGATTGGGGGAACCGTGTCAATCGTAAGAATGCGAAGACTAAATATACCCTTGATCGTGTCGGTGTTGATACTTTTAAAGCTGAAGTCGAGCAGCGCGCAGGTATTACTTTTGCAGAAAGTCGCCCTTATGAATTTACTGGCCGTGGTGATCGTATCGGTTGGACTGAAGGTTTTGACGGTAAATATCATTTAGCATTATTTATTGAAAATGGTCGCTTGCTTGATAAGCCTAATTTGCCTTTAAAAACTGGCGTGGCGGAAATTGCTAAAATCCATAAAGGTGATTTTAGAATGACAGCCAACCAGAATTTAATTATTGCGGGTGTTGCTAGTGAAGATAAGGCTGAAATTGAGCGTTTGGCTAGAGAGCACGGTTTAATTTCTGATGGTACTTCAGTACAACGCAAAAACTCTATGGCTTGTGTGGCATTTCCAACTTGTCCGTTAGCAATGGCAGAAGCAGAAAGATATTTACCCGGTTTAGTGACTGATGTTGAAGCTATATTGGCTAAGCATAATGTTGCTGAGGAGAGTATTATCTTACGAGTGACTGGTTGTCCTAATGGCTGTGGACGTGCAATGTTGGCTGAAATTGGTCTCGTTGGTAAGGGACCAAGTAAATATAATATGCACTTAGGTGGTAACATTGCTGGCACACGCGTGCCTAAAATGTATAAAGAAAACCTTAACGAAGAAGATATTTTGCAAGAAATAGATACTTTAGTTAAGCGGTGGGTTGCAGAGCGAAACATAGCAGAAGCCTTTGGCGATTTTGTAATTCGTGTCGGTATTGTCAAAGAAGTTAAAGTTAGCAAGCGAGATTTTCATGACTAACATAATTCAAGCTAGAACACCTTCGGTGATTAATAATCGATTCCCTGCTTCATTGCCAGAGCCTTGGTTAAAGCAGTGGAATGAATTGTTAGAAAAGCAATCGGCAACACAGCGAGTAGAATGGGCGATGGAAAACTTGCCATCGCAATTTGTCTTATCGTCTAGCTTTGGTATTCAGTCAGCCGTGATGTTACATATGTTGACTCAGATTGACCCTAATATTCCGGTGTTAATAACAGATACTGGGCATTTGTTTCCTGAAACTTATCAGTTCATTGAACAGATGACTGAACGTTTAAAGTTAAATTTGCAGGTCTACAGTGCCAAAGAAAGTGCCGCTTGGCAACAAGCTAAGTATGGACAAGAGTGGGCAACAGATGAAGCTTCTTTGAAAGCTTATAACCGACGTAATAAAGTTGAGCCACTAGAGCGTGGTTTAAGTGAGTTGCAAGCGGGGACTTGGTTTTCAGGTGTTCGTCGACAACAATCTAGCCATCGTGAAGGTTTATCTGTCGTCAGCATTTTACGTGGGCGTTTTAAAGTTCATCCAATTATCGATTGGACAAATAAAGATGTTCATCAATATTTAACGGCGAATAATCTACCTTATCATCCGTTATGGGAAGAGGGTTATGTTTCGGTTGGTGATGTTCATAGTACACAGCCACTAACCGCTGGAATGGATGAAAGTGACACTCGCTTCTCTGGTATACAACGAGAGTGTGGCTTACATACTGACGGTGATGGGATTTAAAGACAGCTACAAAAAGAATGTCTGTGCTGCATTCTTTTTATTTTTTTATCCTTCAATAATAAAGTTTTCAGCCAACTGTGTCTTCATTGTTGTTAAGTAATTATCATCCATATTGTCATTTACTAGATGAGCTAGCTCAGTGCCAATGGGTGTAAACTTATAAAAGGTCAGTATGGCGTCGGCTTTTTTTGCCACAAAACTGAGTGGTTTACCATTATAGTTAAACTGGATCTTCTCTCCCTTAGCAAGTGCGTGGCTCTCAGCTTCTTGTTCAAATAGTAAATGATTATCGGCCAAGGTTAAAATATCAGCGTAGTTCAACCCCGCTAGACTGAGATCTAAGCGTTGTTGTCGCTGACGATTAAAGAAGTTAAATAACTTGGGAATTTGGTAAGCACCACTGATCACTCTAATATTTTTTTTACGACCATCACTTACAGCTAAACTACAAGCTTTTGCTAATAATTTTGCTTCGGTAATACTCATGCTTCTAAATATTTGTAAGGTTTTTAAAGAATAAGAACCTGGGTGAGATATTTCACCAGCTAAAATTTTTGCCCATAAATTTTGCATGGTTTTATTACTGATACCTTCAGCAAGTCTGACAAAATGACTAAACCAGTCTTGGTCAGCGCGGTCAGTAATAGTGCCATCAGAGCAATATTGAGCTGCTCGTAGCATAATTTCTTCCATATTTTTTTGTTGGCGTAACTCATTTAATTTTTTTCGCCGATATGCGCGATCTTCTAATGGTGCTTGTTTATTTTCGGGCAAAAATGCAGCGTCTAAGGAAAACTTTTTAGCAAAGCCTAACAGTTGTTGCTGTGAAGAAGGATTAGCGCTTGAGTTGTTTTTTTCGACGTTTTGGGCTTGTTCCTGCTCGACGATAGTATGTGTGTCTTGTTCCACAGAATGCTCAATTACTGTATCTTCTTTAATCGAATTTGACGCCACTGTATATTCCTTAAAACTATAAAGTGCTGGAAAATCCAACATAACACCGTCTGAAAACTTATTATAGCGTAAAATCAAACTTTACTCATTCTGTTATATATTTATCGTGTTTTTTACAGAAATATATATTACCTTTATTTTACATATGTTTAACTTTTTCTACTGTGCAGGTTTTTGTACAAATATACGATTTTTTGTTAAATGCAGCCTGTAGTATGAATATTATTAAAACGAAATGTTGAATAATATTAATTCGACTTTTATTATGTACTATATAATAAGACAATTTTTAACGAAATAGATGTTCAAAAATTCTACTGGTTGTAGTTTACTAGTGCATTGAGGATGATATGCAAGTTTCTGAAAATACGAACGATGATTTTTTGTTTATCGATGATAGCGAAGAAGATGAAATATTAGATTCCGCTATAAGGGATACTTGGAAAGTTTTAATTGTCGATGACGATCCTGAGATCCATTCAGTAACTCAGCTTGCTTTATCTGATCTGGTTGTTTTAGGTCGCCATTTAGAATATCTGCATGCTTATTCTGGTCAAGACGCTTGTAAGTTAATTGCAGCACATGAAGATATTGTTCTGGTTTTACTTGATGTCGTTATGGAAAGTGATGATGCGGGTCTTGCGGTTGTTAAATATATCCGTGAAGAATTAAAGCGTGATGATATTCGTATCGTTTTACGTACCGGTCAGCCGGGTTATGCGCCTGAAGAAAGCGTTATTAAAGATTATGATATCAATGATTATAAAACAAAAACTGAATTAACTCGTCGCAAGTTAGTAACAACCGTTTATGCCGCTATTCGTTCATATCAACAAATTGATTCTGTCACTAAAAATAGAAAAGGTTTAGAAAAAATCATTGGTGCTGCTGCTAATCTATTAGAGCTACATACTGTTCATGATTATGCACAAGGGGTATTAATTGAATTTAAAAAGTTAGTTGATAGTACCAATAGTATTTTCTGTGCTCGTGGTCAAGGTATTGTTGAAGGTGCTGATGATTTAAGTTTATATATCCTTGGTCAAGAGGGATTAACTGAATCAAAACTAAATCAAAAACTTGTAGCCTTAGATAATCGTGATATAGCAGGGCAGATAACCAGTTGTTTTCAACAAAAACAACACTTCTTTAATGCCAGTTCAACCTCATTTTATTTCGCTAGCGGTGGTTTTAGAGCCGTCATCCATTTAGAGCTTGAGCAAGCGTTAACAACTATTGAAATGCAACTTATTGAAGTTTTTCTGACCAACATAGCCACCGGTTATGAAAATGTGCATTTGTTCCAAAAACTGCGTAATGCCGCTTATAAAGACTGGTTAACGGAATTGCCGAATCGGTTAGATTTTGTTAATTTATTAGATGACTTTTGTCAAAGTGACGATGATAATTTAGTCACGGCACTGGTAGATATTAATCACTTTAGTGATATTAATGATGGTCTAGGACAAGATATTGGTAACCAGTTGCTGATGGCGGTTTCTGCACGTATTCGTGCATTAAGTGAAAAAAATCATTTGGCCCGAATTGGTGCCGATGTTTTTGGTATTATTGGTCCGAAAGAAAGTGTTAATCCTGAAACCTTAATGGCACTCTTTAGTCAGCCATTTGCAGCGGGAGAGCAAAATTTACCTGTCAGTGCTAGCTTTGGTTTTTGTTCGAAAAAATCGGCTGGAACTCGTGGCGTAAAAGTCTTAAATCAAATCAATATTGCCCTTAATCTAGCTAAAAAATCTCTTCAAGAACCCTTTGTTTATTATCATCAAGAAATGGAAGATAAAACACTCTGGCGTTTAGGTATGATCAGACAACTACGTACCGATTTTGCTGAAAACCGTTTAGAGCTTTGGTATCAACCACAATTAAGCTTGGCAACGGGGAAAATAATTGGTGCGGAAGCTTTACTGCGCTGGAAAACGGCTGAAGGTAAGTTTATTTCACCTGCGGTATTTATTCCATTAGCTGAGTATTCAGGTTTAATTATTGAAATTGGCAATTGGGTTGTCGATCAAGCTTGTCAACAACTACAGCGACTTGCACAAAGTCAATTTGGCGATGTCAGTATCTCAGTAAATGTTTCGATACCTCAATTTAAGCGTGACAACTTTGTTGATAAAATTATTGAAATAACACAGCTAAATAAAGTCGATCCGAGTAAATTGGAATTAGAAATTACTGAAAATGTTTTAATGGATGAACCGCAAGTTATTATTGATGCTTTAGTACAGTTAAAAGCACAAGGTATTAGTATTGCGCTAGATGATTTTGGTACCGGCTTTTCATCATTAAGTTACCTACAAAAGCTACCTTTGGACCGATTAAAAGTTGATCGTTCGTTTGTCAATGACATTGCTGAGCCAGGCGGCTCAATTATAGCGGATACTATTATTAACTTAGGTAAACAAATGAACTTGAAAGTTATTGCTGAAGGGATAGAGAGCATCGAGCAAGAAGTTGAATTAAAAGCTTTAGGCTGTGATGAAGTACAAGGTTTTTATTATGCTAAGCCGATGCCGGCTGATGAGTTCTTTACTTGTTTAGAAAAAAGAAATCGATAGCTTAAACATAAAAGCCATCGGTTTGAGGGTATATTAAAGCACTTGTTCTACAAGTGCTTTTTCTTTTGTACGAAACTCTACGTTTAGGCTCGGTGCGTATGGCATAAACAGCGTTAATAGTAATGAGCAACAGGCAAACCCAGCACCGATATAAAATACCCATGACGCATTAACTATCCAAACCATACCAAGCAAAGCTGGAATCACCACGGCTGCAATATGATTAATCGAAAAGCTTACCCCTGCGCTTGCTGCAATATCTTCCGGTAAAGCAATTTTTTGAAAATAGGTTTTTATCGCAATAGCCAGTGCAAAAAATAAGTGGTCAATGACATATAGTGCGGCCGCGATATTAGCGTTCTCGACCAAACCATAAAGAATAAAAAGAATAGTTAAACCAATATACTCAAAACGTAACACACTGCGTTCACTGACTCGGCCAATAAATTGCCCAATTTTAGCGGCGAACAACCAATTAAATATATAGTTGATGAGGAACAACGCGCTGATATCAGCAACACTATAGTGAAACTTTTCTACCATTAAAAAGCCGGCGAATACGACAAAAATTTGTCTACGAGCACCACTGAAAAATGTTAACGCGTAGAATAACAAGTAACGTTTACGTAATATCAATCGACGAGATTGTTCGATGGGTTGTGGGAAATAAGGAAACAATAAAGCTAAGGCAATGGTAAACACTAATGCAATACCACCGAATAACACGTAGGTTGATTTATAGCTCCACGAAAACTGTTCCATTAACAGCCAAATACTGGAAAATGCCATTAATGAGGCAATAGATTTTACCGACAAAGCACGGCCCAAAAAGTGTGCGGTTTTGTCCTTATCAATCCATTGTAAAGTCAGAGACTGGCTAACGGTCTCAAAATAATGAAAACCAACTGACATAATAATTGTCGTGAGATATAAGCCAATCACCGAAGGGAAAAATCCAGTTGCCGCTACCCCTAAGCTTGTTAAGGCTAAAGCCATTAAAGCGAGTTTTTGCTCTTTAATAAATAGCAAAAGGTAAATAACGGTAAAAGCAAGAAAGCCAGGAATCTCTCTTAAGCTTTGTAATATGCCAATTTCAACACCGGTAAAATTGGCTTGTTCAAGCACAAAGTTATTTAGCAAAGCCATCCAAACTGAAAACACTAACGGCATAATAAATGCCATAGCGAGCAGTAAACTTTCTGGTGAGCGTAATTTACTACTTAATGGCATTTCAAATCCAGCTATACGGTATTGACAGGGGCAGCTTATTGTAAGTTAATTATTGTTTAAATACACGGCGAAAGATAATGATTGAATTTGATATTTTGCAAGTGTGTAACATCAAACTGCGCCCTTAAATCGATATATCGAGACTAGTTATGAAAATTAATAAATTAGCTGAACAAAATTACGCTTGGGTTGAACGTATGGGCTGGCACAATAAAACAACCTTAGAGGCACTTGCTTTAGTTGCCTCAGAAGTGGGAGAAGCGATAAACGAATGTCGTGGTGAAAAGCCAACAGATAACTTCGCTGAAGAGTTAGCTGATATCGTCTTGAGAGTGTTAGATATTGCCCATTGGCAAGGTATAGATATGGAGCAGGAACTGTTAAATAAAATGAAAAAAAATGAACAAAGAGGCACTCGTGGTCGTGTTAAATAAGTTTAATGTAAATGCTGTTTACCTTTGTTTTTAAAGAGCTAGAGACGAATGGCTTAAAGGTGTTTTTTTGTTGTATGACAACTTTAATACACTTAATTAAAACGCCTGTTTAAAAAAATTTGCTTTCCCTTTCCTTTCAAGGCAAACTCATTGGCACTTTATTTCTTTTACTTATTTGTTGTATTGCATGAGTAAGCTAAATATTCACACGCTTGGTAGTAATCTATGATTACGTATTTACCAGTCAATCGATCTAGATAAGATCCATTAAAAGTCAGGAGAGTAGGCATGTTATTTCAAGGCAAAAGCCTTTCTGCCCAGTTGTTAGATGACGGCATTGTCGAATTTAAATTCGATGCGCAAGGCTCAGTTAACAAGTTTGATCAGGCAACGTTTAAAGAATATATCGCTGTAGTTGATGCGATTAATAATTGCAGTGAAGCAAAAGGAGTACTGGTAACTTCAGCTAAGTCTTCATTCATTGTTGGTGCTGATATCACTGAGTTTTTAGAGATATTTAAAAAGCCAGAAGCTGAATTGATGCCTTGGATAAAGCAAGGTTCTGATGTTTTTGATTCATTTGAAGATATCAACTTACCGACAGTTGTTGCTATTAATGGCTTCGCTTTAGGTGGTGGTTGTGAAATGACTCTAGCTTGTGACTATCGTATTGCTGATACGTCATGTTCAATCGGTTTACCAGAAGTAAAATTAGGTTTAATTCCTGGTTTTGGTGGCACCGTGCGTTTACCACGTGTTATTGGCGCTGATAATGCAGTTGAGTGGATGTCTACAGGTAAAGCGTTTAGAGCTGAACAAGCAATGGCTGTAGGCTTACTTGACGCCGTCGTTGCTCCAGAGCATTTACGTGAAGCGGCATTAAAAATGTTAAACCAAGCGATTGCTGGCAAATTAGATTGGCGTGCAAAACGTCAACCTAAACTAGCAGCATTAAAGCTTTCTCCAGTAGAAGCTATTATGACCTTCAATACCTGTAAAGGTATGATCGCAGCTAAAGCGGGTAAGCATTACCCTGCACCAATGGTGATGGTTAAAACCATTGAAGCTGCAGCAGGTTTAGGCCGTGCTGGCGCAATGGCTTTAGAAAACGCAGGCTTTGCGAAATTAGCGAAAACTGATGCTGCTACTGCACAAATTGGCCTATTTATGGCTGACCAAGTAGTAAAAGGCAAGGCGAAAAAAGCCGGCAAGCAAGCAACTAAAGCGGTTAATAAAGCAGCTGTGTTGGGTGCAGGTATTATGGGCGGCGGTATTGCATACCAGTCTGCTTATAAAGGCACGCCAATTATCATGAAAGATATTAACGACCAAGCACTTGATTTAGGTCTTACTACGGCAGCGGGTATTTTAACTAAACAAGTTGAACGTGGCCGCATGACAGCGAAAAAAATGGCTGGCGTGTTAAATAACATCACACCATCATTAAGCTACGACAGCGTTAAAGATGTTGATATTGTTGTTGAAGCTGTAGTAGAAAATCCAAAAGTTAAAGCAATGGTTTTAGCTGAAGTTGAAAGCTATGTTAGCGATGACGCTATCGTGACTTCAAACACTTCAACTATTTCAATTGATTTACTAGCGACAAGTGTAAAACGTAAAGACAAATTCTGTGGCATGCATTTCTTCAATCCGGTAAACAAAATGCCACTAGTTGAAGTTATTCGTGGTAAAGAAACTTCTGATGAAACCGTTGCTGCTGTTGTAGCCTACGCTGCGAAAATGGGTAAATCACCTATCGTTGTTAACGACTGTCCTGGTTTTTATATCAACCGTGTTTTATTCCCATACTTTGCTGGCTTTAGCCAATTAGTACTTGAAGGTGCTGATTTTGTTGCTGTTGATAAAGTCATGGAAAAACAATTTGGTTGGCCTATGGGCCCAGCATACTTACTTGATGTTGTGGGTATTGATACTGCTGATCATTGTACGGGTGTTATGTCTGCTGGTTTCCCAACCCGTATGACTAAAATTGATAATGACCCAGTAAGTGCTTTATATAACGAAAAACGTTTAGGTCAGAAAAACGGAAAAGGCTTCTACGATTACGGTAAAGATAAGCGCGGGCGCCCAACAAAAGTTGCAGCACAAGCAGCTTATGACTTGTTTGCAGGTGTAAGTACTGGCGTAGATAAAAAAGACTTCACTCAAGACGAAACTATTGCTCGCTTGATGATCCCTATGGTCAATGAAGTGGTTCGTTGTTTAGAAGAAGGTGTAGTTGATACTGCAGCTGAAGCTGACATGGGCTTAATTTACGGTTTAGGCTTCCCGCCATTTAGAGGGGGTCCAATTCGTTATTTAGAAACATTAGGTTTAGATAACTTTATTGCAATGGCAGATAAATATGCGCACCTAGGCGAAATTTATCAAGTTACTGATGGCATGCGCGCAATGGCGAAATCTGGTCAGTCATATTTTACAACCGACGTTAAAACAGCTTAGGCGAGGAGAAAATCATGAAAGAAGTCGTTATTGTCGATTGCATCCGTACCCCAATGGGGCGCTCAAAAGCTGGTGTTTTTCGTAATGTTCGTGCTGAAACTTTATCAGCACATTTAATGCAGCAACTATTGGTTAGAAACCCTAACCTTGATCCCGCATTAATTGAAGACATTATCTGGGGCAACGTTAAGCAAACTAAAGAGCAAGGTTTTAATATTGCTCGTAATGCTCAACTATTAACAGATATTCCAAAGTCTACCGGTGCTGTCACCGTGAACCGCTTATGTGGTTCATCAATGCAAGCACTACATGACGCCACTACTAATATCATGGCCGGTCAAGGCGATGTATTTTTAGTTGGTGGTGTTGAACACATGGGTCACGTACCTATGATGTACGATGTAGATTTTGATCCAGCATTGAGCAAACATATCTCACGTGCTGCTGGTAACATGGGCTTAACAGCTGAGTTACTCGGTATGCAACACGGTATCACTCGTGCTGAACAAGACGCTTTTGGCGCTCGTTCTCATCAACTGGCTCATAAAGCAATGCTTGAAGGCCGTTGGGCAAACGAAATCGTACCAACTTTAGGTCATGATGCGATGGGCGCGTTAACGCTTATCGAGCATGATGAAGTTATTCGTCCTGAAACGACGATTGAAAGTTTAGCGGGCTTACGTCCAGTATTTGATCCGGTAAATGGTACGGTAACAGCGGGTACTTCTTCTGCACTTTCTGATGGCGCTTCGGCGATGTTAGTAATGTCAGCTGAACGTGCGAAAGCGATGGGCTTAACACCACGTGTTAAAATTCGTGGTATGGCTATCGCAGGTTGTGATCCATCTACTATGGGCTTTGGCCCAGTGCCAGCAACGAAAAAAGCACTACAACGTGCAGGTTTAACCTTAGCCGATATCGAATTAGCTGAATTTAACGAAGCATTTGCAGCACAAGCATTGTCATGTGTACGTTCATTAGGTTTAGAAGATAAAGTGGATGACATGATTAACCTTAACGGTGGTGCTATTGCACTAGGCCATCCTCTAGGTTGTTCAGGTACACGTATTTCAGGTACGTTAATTAACTTAATGGAAGCAAAAGACGTTAACATTGGTTTAGCGACTATGTGTATTGGTTTAGGCCAAGGTATCGCGACCGTATTTGAACGAGTGTGATTTTCAAGCACTGAGGTTTAGCAGCTTATTGCTAAGCTGCTGAGTCAGCTTTTAAAGCCCAACGTTTGTTGGGCTTTTTTATGTACAGGATGTACGGTATAACGCGGTCACATGGATGTGAAAGAGCGTGTATGTACAGGATGTATAGAATGTCACAATCATATAGATGTGAAAGATTGACGATTTTTTAGCTTTTATTTTCCATGCGGTAGAGCACTACGTCTAAATCACCCAATTGTGAATCACAGTGGATATAAGATTTTATATAGTCCATACCCATTTTCTTCATCACAGCAACCGAGCCATCATTATCCAGCATGGCAACAGCACTAAATGCTTTATTTTCCGGTTGTTTTGCTAGCGCTTTTTGAACTTGTATCGCCGCTTCAGTGGCATAACCTTTACCCCAAGTCGATTGGAAAAACCGCCAGCCTAACTCGATATCATGCCAAATTGGCTTGTCGGAGAAAAAGTCCATTGGCCGTACTAATATCCAGCCAATGTCTTGTTTCGTGTCGATAACTGTTACTTTCCATAAGCCCCAGCCTTTGTCTACGTTTTTATAGGCGTTAAGGCGTGGAATATAGATATCGCTAATATCTTCACGTGTGGTCATAACGCCATTATTGATATAACGCATTACCTCTGGATCTTGATCGAGTTGAAATAAAAACTCACTGTCACTTTCGTCAATGAGTTGATAACTAAGGCGAGCTGAGTTTGCAATATTCATATCTTCTCTACTTTATCTATCTTCATAGTTGATTGATTCTATTATATGTTTATAGGTTAGCACTAATTATTTTCCTAACATAGACATCAATCAGATACTGCCATATGATGGCTGGCAAAGAATAACAATCTCATTTACTTGGTAAATTATGAATTCTAAAAAAATAGTATTAAATTCTGCGATATTACTGGCATTGTTTGGCTTAAGTGCCTGTGGTCAAGACACCACAACCAATGCAGCAACTGAAAAAGTCGTTAGTGTCAGCAGTGAGAGCACAACGCTAGTTTATCCAACAACGAAGAAAGTTGCTGTTGTTGATGATTACTTTGGCACTAAGGTGACTGATTATTATCGTTGGTTAGAAGATGATATGAGTGCTGAAACTGCTGATTGGGTAAAGGCTCAAAATAAAGCCACGCACGATTATTTAGCACAAATACCTTATCGCGAAAAAATTAAAACACGTCTTGCGGCATTATTAGATTATGAAAAAATTGGCATGCCTTTTATCGAAGGTGGTTATAACTATTTTTATAAAAATGATGGTTTACAGAATCAATATGTTTTGTACCGTCAAAAAGGAGATGCTCCAGCGGAGGTTTTCCTCAACCCTAATGAATTTAGTGAAGATGGCACTGTGTCGTTAGCTAGTATTGAATTTAGTGAAGACGGCTCGTTGGCTGTTTACTTGATTTCAGAAGGTGGCAGCGATTGGCGTAAAGCGCGTATTATTGATACCGAAACAAAAAAAATACTTGAGTCAGAGTTGGTCGATATTAAGTTCAGCGGTTTATCATGGGTTGGTAACGCAGGTTTTTATTACTCTAGCTACGACAAGCCTAAAGGTAGTGAGTTATCAGCTAAAACTGATCAACATAAGTTGTACTACCACAAGCTTGGTACTGCACAGTCAGAAGATGCTCTAGTATTCGGCGGCACTGATGCTCAGAAGCATCGCTATGTTGGTGGTGAAGTGACTAAAGATGGCCGGTATTTGTTAGTGTCAGCAGCAGTTTCTACTTCAGGTAATAAGCTCTTTATTAAAGACTTAACTAAAACTAATTCAGCATTAGTGGCGGTAGTCGATAACACCAATTCAGATACTGAACTGGTCAGCGGTAAAGGTGATGAGTTACTGTTTATTACCAATAAAGATGCGCCGAATAAACGTGTTGTCAAGGTAAATGCTCAACAACCAACAGCTGAACATTGGGTAGATGTTATTCCAGAAACAGACAATGTTTTATCAGTTTCAACAGGGGGGCAGTATTTATTTGCCAAATATATGAAAGATGCCACGTCTTTTATCCAGCAATATGACTTAAGCGGCAAAAAAATTCGTAATATCGCTTTACCTGAAGTGGGTACAGCTGGCGGCTTCAGCGGTAAAGACTCGCAAAGTAAAGTTTACTATTCATTTAGTAACCAGAAAACACCTTCAACCAGTTTTAGCTTAGATCTTACTTCGGGCGAGTCTACGGTTCATATGAAGTCGAAAGTTAAATTTGATAGTGATAACTTCGAATCAAAGCAAGTTTTCTACAACTCCAAAGATGGTACTAAAGTGCCGATGATTATTACCCATAAGAAAGGCTTAGTGTTAGATGGTACTAACCCTACTATTCTTTATGGTTACGGTGGTTTTAATGTTAGCTTACAACCGCAATTTAGTTCAACCCGTGCTGCATGGTTAGAATTAGGCGGCGTTTATGCTGTAGCGAACTTACGTGGTGGTGGCGAATACGGTAAAAAATGGCACGATGCCGGTACGCAAATGAAAAAGCAAAATGTTTTTGACGACTTTATTGCTGCTGCTGAGTATTTGATTAAAGAAAAAGTAACCTCTACCGCTAAATTGGCGGTTATGGGGGGGTCTAATGGTGGTTTGCTGGTTGGTGCTGTGATGACGCAACGTCCAGAGTTATTTAAAGTAGCATTACCCGCGGTTGGTGTACTTGATATGCTACGTTACCACACGTTTACCTCAGGGGCTGGTTGGGCATACGATTACGGTAAATCAGATGATAACGCCGAACTGTTTAACTACTTATTAGGTTACTCGCCGGTACATAATGTTAAAGCAGGTACGCATTACCCAGCAACTATGGTGACCACAGGGGATCATGATGATCGCGTGGTACCTGCGCATTCATTTAAGTTTGCTGCTGAGCTACAAGCTAAACAAGCTGGCGCTAATCCAACTTTAATTCGTATTGAAACTGACGCAGGGCATGGTGCAGGCACGCCGATCAGTAAAACCATTGATCAATATGCTGATATTTACGGCTTTACGCTATTTAATATGGGCGTGAAAGATATTTAAACTCTTGTAGAGAATGTAAATAGCCAAAAGCCTAGCAACTGCTGGGCTTTTTTACGATGCAAGTGTTAAGGTTTAAGTCGGTTTCGCAATAAATTTCTCAGTGTTCTAAAAATGGCTAGGTTGCTGTACCTTTGATGTTGTAGTACATCAACATTGGCATGCCAGCCCATGTCACCATGCTCTAACGTTAACTTAACAAGCTCTCCTCTTTCTATTGATTCATCTGCCACGTGATTAGGTAATAAACACCATCCATGTCCTTTTAAGGTGAGTTCGAGTAATAAAAAGTAATTGTCGGCATACCAAATGTCGGGACTGATCTTTAATTGAAAGCTACTGGTTTGGGTATTGCGAGAGCGAATAAGTAATTGCCGGTGTAGTCGTAAACCATCGATATTTTTACATTTCAGTTTTGCTAAGCTGTGATTTTTTGCAACATACACATCAAACTTTACGGTGCCAAGGCATTCAAAATCTAAATAACTGGGCATAGCGAGTTCGCTAAAAATAATACCGGCTAATGCTTGCTCAGTTTTTAGCATGTCAATGATGTCAAGACTTGAGGCGCTTAAAAACTCTAATGTAACATAAGGATATTCGCGTTGTAATTGGTCAATCGCGGTTGTGATTTTTTTAAACGGTATGCCTTCATCAAGGGCAATTGTTATTTCGCTTGGGGTATCGTCGGTCAATGCTAGTGCAGTGTTTTGTAAGCGTTGATGCTGATTAAGTAAAGCTTGAGCTTGCGGTAATAAACTTTTCCCCGCCTCTGTTAATAGTGGGTAACGGCCAGAGCGTTCAAAAAGCGTAGCATTGCAGTCTATTTCTAAATTAATGATGTGCTGACTAACAACTGATTGAGCTTTATTTAAACGTCGCGCTGCTGCCGAAAATGATCCGGTCTCTACCGTTGTTGCAAAGGCTTGGAGTTGTTCAATACTTAACATATCGCTTTTCCAGATACTATCTAACTAACACATATCTCTATTTTGGATGAAAATAATCTCATCGTCACTAAATATAGGAATAATTAATGAACACCGCTGAGAGAATTTTTCAGGCTATTTTCTTTGAAGTAAGTATGTTAGCTATTGTTGTACCAATTTCAGTGTTACTTGCTGGTTTTGCAGCAGAGAAAATGGTCATCGTAGGTATTGCTTTATCGATGATTGCTATGTTGTGGAATTATATTTACAACATAGTTTTTGATAAATTAGCGGGTGACAATCGTATTGAAAGAAGCTTAGTCGTTAGGATTATCCATAGCTGTGGGTTTGAGTTCGGCATGGTGGCCATTACTTTGCCCGTGATCGCATGGTATTTAAATATATCGTGGTTTGAAGCCATAATTTTGGAGGCAGGCTTTTTAACGTTTATATTAGTCTATACCTTTATTTTTAATTGGCTATACGACAGATATCAACCTTATAAAAAATGGTTTGGTAAAGGGCAGCTAATATAAGTGATTCTGGTGATTGCTATTCTTGATCATAAAAGCCCAACAATTGTTGGGCTTTTTAATATTTACTATTAAGCATAAGCTTAATATAACAGCTTAAGCAAAAGTATCTTGTAATGGTGGTACAACTTGCTTTTTACGACTCATAACACCTGGTAACCAAGCTTTACCGTCAACTAACGTTATATCGTAAGCTTTTTCAACAATACTGATATCGTCGCTTACTACTAATAGCTCAGAACCTTCTTGCATGATATCAGTTAGCAGTAACATTACCGTGTGACGATTGCCTTCTTCTTTAACTGCTTGTAAATCAGCGTGTAAATCAGCTTTCATGTCATCGAATAACGCTAGGTCGATAACTTCTAATTGGCCGATACCAACAATGTTAGCTTTCATGTTGAAATCTTTAAAATCACGTAATACTAACTCACGTACCGGCGTACCTTGTACTGAAGATTTCACGGTGAACATTTCCATGCCTAAGGCTTTATAATCTTCAATGCCAGCAATTTCTGCTAATGCTTCAACACACTTTATGTCAGCGGTGGTACATGTTGGAGATTTAAATATCACCGTATCAGACAAAATCGCACACATCATGGCACCAGCAATATTTTTTGGGATCTCTACGTTATGAAAGTCATACATCATTTTAATGATGGTATTAGTACAACCAACCGGGCGCACCCAAATTTCTAACGGCGTAGATGTGGTAATGTCACCTAATTTATGATGATCAATAATACCTAATATCGTTGTAGCATCAATATCATCAGGGCCTTGAATACGGTCTGAATGATCAACAACATAAATACCATCGGTATCAGCAAAGCTAGTTTTAAGCTCTGGTTGTTCAAAACCAAATTTATCTAAAATAAATAAAGTTTCAGGTGAAAGCTCGCCCAAACGAGCCGGTTTTACATCTTCACCAATGGTTGTTTTTAAGTATGAAAGTGCAATTGCTGAACAAATTGAATCTGAATCAGGAACCTTGTGTCCTACTGCATAAGCCGGCATAAATCGTTATCTCCAAGCGCCATTGACCGAATAACGACTCAGCCGTTAATGGTGTTATCAAAATATGCTGCGTATTCTAACAAAAACATAGGCAGTTCGCCTAGTACGTGTTGGCGCTATTTTTATCCAACTTTTGTCTGAATAATCATATTACGTTGAAATCGATTAATCGTGACTAGCCTAACGCTTTAAGCTTTGATTCTATTGGGTTAGTATTGAACGGTAATTTTTATAATTTTGTGCAAAATCACGGTTGCCATGATCGGCAGCTTTTTAATTGAGGAACTTATGTCGAAATTAAAATCATTAGTGGCATTAATGTCGTTGGCAAGTATTGGTGCGATGGCGAGTGATGTTATTACCCTAGAAGATATTCCAAAAATAAAATCAGTAAGAGATAGCGTTATTAGCCCAAGTGGCGATCATATTGCATTCACCCGAACTTTACCACGAGAGCTATATGTAGATAATAATGGTGGCAGTTATAGCGGACTTTTTATTACCGACACTAAAGGTAATGCAAGACCTTTTATCACTGGCAAAGTTAACGTTGGCGCTATAGAGTGGTCGGCAGATGGAAAATTTGTTTATTTTCTTGCCAAATTTAAAGATGAAAAATTTACCCAGCTTTATCGTATTCCTGTTGATGGTGGCGAACGTGAAAGAGTCTTGTCGTTAAAAGATACCTCAATTAGTCGCTACGATATTAGCCCTGATGGTAAGCAAGTTGCGTTATTAGCGATGCCAGCAGAAGATAAGTCTGATAAAAAACTCAAAGAACTTGGTTTTCAAGCTGAAGTTTATGAAATGGACTTGAAAAATAAGCAATTATTTATTACTGATTTAACGGTGCAGCATAAAGCTGTGCAGTTAAATGCTGTTGATATTGCCGGTTATGTTAGTGATATGAACTGGGCTGCTGATAACGCGCAGTTATTGGTGAAAACTCAGCCTACAGCATTAATTGATGATTCATACACTAAAGCACAATGGCATGTGATGAACTTGGCCGATCAAAAAATTACCATGTCGATTGCTACTGAAGGCAAGCTAGGTAGCGCTGAGTTTTCTTATAACGGTAAATATATCGCGGTTATTGGTGCACAAGATAAACATGATCCTGCAACCGGGCGTTTATATTTAGCCGATGTTAACAGTGGTGAAATACAAGATTGGTTGCCAAATTTTGCTGGGCATGTCAGCGATATTGAATGGTCACATAAAAGCAGTAAGTTAAACTTTATTGCCAATGTTGGCACTGAAAGTATTGTTGCTAACATTAACCCCGGTAGTAATAACTATAAAACTCAGCTACAAACAGGAAAAATTATAGCGTCTTCATTATCGCTTTCAAACTCAGATAAAACTATCGGTGTCAAAGGTCATAGCGCCCAGCATCCAAATGAAAGCTTTATTATTCGTGCTAAAAAGCTGAGTAAAATTACCGACTCTAATCCATGGTTAAATGACAAACGCTTTGCTAAGCAAGAATCTATCAGCATAAAAGCGCGTGATGGTGTTGAGGTGGGTGGTATTTTAGTTTATCCACTGGATTATAAAAAAGGCCAACGTTATCCATTAATCATGCAAGTACACGGTGGTCCAGAAAGTCATGAAAAAAATGGTTGGATAACCGCTTACTCTAAACCGGGTCAAATGGGGGCGGCACGTGGTTATGCGGTATTTTATCCAAACTACCGTGGTTCAACCGGTAAAGGCGTTGAGTATTCGAAGTTAGGTCAAAATGATTATGCTGGCGCAGAGTTTGATGACTTAGTGGATATGAAAAACTATTTAGTTGAAACCGGCTTAGTTGATACTAAGCGTGTTGGTATTACCGGCGGTTCATACGGTGGCTATGCCTCTGCTTGGGCAGCAACTAAATTAACGGAACATTTTGCTGCGAGCGTGATGTTTGTTGGTATTTCAAACCAGTTATCTAAGTTTGGTACTACCGATATTTCTAACGAAATGCACTTAGTACATGCACGTTCTTACCCTTGGGATAAGTGGCAATATTACTTAGAGCGTAGCCCTATTTACTGGGCACATCAGTCAAAAACGCCATTGCTAATTATGCACGGTAAAGATGATCCGCGTGTACACCCAGCACAATCAATGGAAATGTACCGCTATATGAAAGTACAAGGTAAAGATGTACGTTTAGTATATTACCCAGGTGAGGGTCATGGTAACCGCAAAGCGGCGGCACAATACGATTACAGCTTACGTTTAATGCGTTGGATGGATAACTACTTAATGGCCGGTAATAAAGACATGCCTGACTACAAGTTAGATCATAAAGCCAAGTTAGAAGCATTAAAGGCACAAGCTAAAGAAGAGAGCCAAGATAAGGCATAAAATGTCTTGTTGTTACATGTGCTAATGAAATGAAAAAGCCCGATATTACTGGTTAATATCGGGCTTTTATGTACCGGAGTGTATAAATTAGAAACCAAAAACTATTTAATAGTTTAACTTAGTGGTTTTACCCCAAAACACTTTATAAGAAAATATCGTATAACCAATAATCATCGGTAAAACGACAGCGGCGCCAACAAAAATAAACCATAAAGATTCTCGAGCACTTGCGGCCTCAAATATGGTCATTTTAAAAGGCACTATATAAGGATAAAAACTATAGGCTAATCCACAAAAACACATTATAAACAGTATAATAGCGGCTAAAAATGGAAACCAACAACCAATATCATCTGCCATCGGTACTTTATCTAAATACAAGTGAACGGTGATAAAAGTAAAAGCAAGCAGTAAGGTTATTGGAATTAAAATTAACACTTGCATACCACCTAACCATTTATCCATGATCTGCTGATCAATGAGAAGATTAGTTAAACATACCGCGATAATACCAACAGCCATCAAAACGTTAGTGATTTTTGCCCAGTTTGCTGCTCTGCGTTGCAACTCGCCTTCTGTTTTCATCACCAACCAAGCAGCGCCGATAAAACAATAACCAGCCGTAACACAAACAGCTGATAAGGCTGAAAAACCAATACTTAACCAAGAGTCTTCAAATGAAGTGACATAGCGTCCCAACATATAACCTTGGGTTAACGTGGCTAACAAAGAGCCAAATTTAAAAGCGTAATCCCATTTATGTTTATCAGTAATCGGCGCTTTAGTGCGAAAGTCGAACGATACGCCACGTAAAATCAATCCCGCTAACATTAATGCTGTTGGCAAGTACAAGGCTTGAAATATAATCGAGTGAGCTTTTGGAAAAGCAATCAGCAATAAGCCAATGGCCATTACTAACCAAGTTTCATTAGCGTCCCAAAATGGTCCAATAGAATAAATCATGGTATCGCGTTGCTGTGGGTTATCTAATGGCAGCAATACGCCAACGCCTAGGTCATAACCATCAAGTATGGCGTAAATTAAAAATGACAGCCCCATTAAGCCAATAAATACGCTTGGTAGCCAATCTACAGATGTAACATTCATGATGCTACTCCTTCATTCGTTGTTACAGGTTTACTTGAGTCAGATGTAAGTTCTTTACCTGTTAGCGAGGCATTGCTTTCTTCGAGTATTACCGCTCGATTGGCCATGACAAATAAAGTACGGATATAAGCGATTAACAAAAAGCCATAAATAACTAGGTATAACGTGAGTGACAACGCAATATCTGTCGGAGGAGTGGTGGTAACGGCATCTTTAGTACGCAGTATGCCGGTAACTAAATAAGGCTGACGACCAATTTCAGTAACATACCAACCGGCTAAAGTGGCTAACCATCCAGAAAAAGTCATAGCAATACCGGTTTTTAATAACCAAGGTGGATATTGTTTTTTGATGACAAATTGATAGGTAGCAAGCCAAGAAAATAGTAGCATTAGTACGCCCATGCCGATCATAACTCTAAAGCTGAAAAATACTGGTGCAACGGGCGGGTGCTTATCAATAAACTCATTCAAGCCTTTTATTTCACCTTTCGGATCATGGGTTAAAATAATACTGGCCATATTAGGGACTTTTATTTCAAAACTATTTTCGCGCTTTTCTTGGTCAGGTAAGGCAAATAACAATAGTGGAACTTCAGTAGCCGTTTCCCATGCTCCTTCCATTGCTGCGACTTTGGCTGGTTGGTGTTTAAAAGTATTTAAACCATGTAGGTCACCAACAAAAATTTGTAATGGGATTAAAATAGCTGCCAAGATGACTGAAAAATTGAGCGCTTGCTTGACTGATTTCTTATTATCGCCTTTGATGAGTCGATAAGCTGAGATACCACAGATCAAAAATGCTGAAGTTAGCCCTGATGCTAACAACATGTGCATTAAACGGTAAGGCATAGATGGATTAAAAATAACGTCCATCCAACTGGTGACGTGAGCAACACCATCGATCATCTCAAAGCCTGCGGGGGTCTGCATCCAAGAGTTGAGTGATAAAATCCAAAAAGCAGAGAGAGTGGTGCCAAAAGAGACCAGTACCGTTGCTATGGTGTGAACGCGATTAGATACTCGGTCCATGCCAAATAGCATAATGGAAAGAAATGATGCTTCTAAAAAGAAAGCGGTCATGACTTCATAACCAAGCAATGGTCCGGCAATATTGCCGACAGTTTCCATATAGCCAGGCCAATTGGTGCCAAATTGGAATGACATGGTAATACCGCTGACAACACCGATAGCAAAGGTCAAAGCGAATATTCGAACCCAAAAGCGATAAACGCGTAACCAACTTTCATCTTGAGTTTGGTTAAAGCGCACTTTAAAAAATAACAATATCCAGCATAAGGCGATATTGATGGTAGGAAATAAAATATGAAAACTAATATTGGCAGCAAATTGGATGCGTGAAAGCATGAAACTTGTGTCATTAGCAATAGCTGCTGCATCTAACACGTGATGTACTCCACTTCAGTAAGGTAAATAATGTAACCAGATTGGTTCGGTTGTGTTGTTTAAATTGTTTTAATTGAGCGCTGTGAAATAGTGATTATTACCATTACCTCAATAATAATTTGTCTTTTACATCTAAAATTTTGCTAATGCCTTCACCCAGTTTGAGTAAAGCTGATAGCTTTTCTGATGACATGCCTTGCATTTCGTTAGACCATAGCGTGACCATCTCCATTAGATCATGCATTTGCTTAACGCGCATTTGAGTATATTTATCTGACTCATTGCTAGGCTGCTCCATTAAGGCATCACGTAATGTCGATAAAGTTGGATCAAGCTCACGCTTTCTGCGTTCAACGACTAATGTACGAGCTATTTCCCAAATATCGCTTGGCGCTGAAAAATACTCTTTTCTGTCACCTGGAATGTGATGCAGTTTTATCAGATTCCAGGATTTCAGTTCTTTCAAACCCATACTGACATTAGAGCGTGATATTTGTAATGCTTCGCTGATTTGATCGGCATTAAGCGGCGCTTCGGTAAGTACAATAACGGCGTACATTTGCCCCAGTGTGCGGTTTAATCCCCAACGAGAGCCCATTTCACCAAAGTGCAATACCAGTGATTGGGTCATAGCGGTAATTTTCATACTGATAGCCTTTTTAGATTTCTGAATTTTCAGTAATTTGTGAAAATTGTAATCCTTTTTTGATCTAAGTCAAGCTTTTGTCGCCGTAAAAGCTGGGTTTTAGTGATTTTTATCACTTTTCTTTTGGCTGCTGACTTTAACTTTGAATAGCTATCTAATGGCTAACAAGGCGGAAATTGTGCATGTAGGATAAAAAATGGCTACTTGGGTAGCCATAATAGTCGTAAGGTTGGAGTAGAAAAAAGTGCTAAAGTGAGATATTAACTAAAGTTGGTGCTAAGCTCTTCTATCGCTTCAGCATTTTTATTAACTTCGCTACTTTTATCTGATACTTTTGCTGCCAATGAGGTGTTGCGCTGCGATATGTTGTCAATATTATGAATACCTTGAGTAATTTGTTCGGCCACCACGCTTTGCTGCTCTGATGCGGTAGCAATTTGCGCGGTCATATCATTAACATTTTGAATGTTTTCAATAATATTTTGCATTGCTTGTTTAATAGTTTTTGATTCAGCCGAGCATTCTTCAGCATTGCTTTTATTGAGCAGCATAACTTGATTCCATGTTTTTAAAGTGCCTTGTAATTCATTGACCGATAATTGAATTTGCTCGGTAGCATTTTGGGTTCGGCTTGCTAAGGTCCTGACTTCATCAGCAACAACAGCAAACCCTCGTCCTTGTTCACCGGCTCTTGCTGCTTCTATTGCTGCGTTTAATGCTAGTAGGTTAGTTTGATCGGCAATACCTTGAATTTCACTCATCACGGTTGATATTTTGTCAACATCGGTAACTAACTCAGTGGCATTTCTCGCAGCATTTTCGACATCGCTGGCAAGTTGATTAATTTTATTCTCGCTACTTTCGATGGTCACAATATTTTGTAAGCACTCGCTTTGTACTTGTTCAACTTTATCGTGTGCTAAAGTGGTGCTTTCGCTCACTTCGCTGATGGTTGCGCTCATCTGGGTGATTGCCGTCGCAAATTGGCCTATATGTTCATTTTCTTCTTGGATGCTAGTGAACATTTCATTTGAGGTTTGGGCAAGTTCATCAGCCAGCTTAGCTAACCTTCTACCTGAGTCATTGCTCCGCCCTAGTACTGTTTTAATTCTCGCTTTATAAAGCTCGGTAGGGTAATTGATGATATTTAGAATGCCTTTGCCTAAGTATATGTGTCGCGATGGACTATCAAATGTTGCTTTAGTTTTTGCAAGCTGGTGAGGCAGCTTTATAAATTCTTCTGAAAAAACAACGAGTATAAAAACTAAACAAACTAATAAAATTAATGCTGAGGTTACAGTACCAACAAGCAGCCAATCGAGTGTTATTGCTGTTACAACAGCAATAAGTGCAATAAAGCGCTTGAGGAAGATATTGGCATGTAAGTCAATAATCGCTTTGTTCTGGTTCAACTTGTCATACAGTGCTTGAGCTTGTATCTTTTGTTGTGCACTAGGAAATGCTCTAACTGATTGATAACCTGATATTTCACCGTTTTTTAAAAGTGGGGTTATATAAGCGTCAACCCAGTAGTAATCACCATTTTTGCAACGATTTTTAACCATGCCTCGCCATGATTCACCACGCTTTAATTTTTCCCAGAGATCTTTAAATGCTGCTTTGGGCATATCAGGGTGACGGACAATATTGTGATGTTGACCGATAAGCTCCTCTAAACTGTAGCCGGCTATTTGACAAAATTCAGCATTAGCATAAGTAATGTCGCCGTTTAAGTCGGTGGTAGAGACTAGTTGCTCTTGTTCGGTGAAGGTACGTTCGATTGTAGTGATATGACTCATAATCCCATCGTCCTTAATAAAGTGCTTTAGTAGCAGCTATATTCTATTTTGTGTGCCATATGACACATTTTTTATTGTCGGATTGTGATTTTGTCGAATAAGGTCTTTAATTTCAACACTTAGTTTTGTTTTTTTTGTGGATTTCAATTCACTTTATTGTTTGCAGTATAGTTAAAAATAAAAAAAGCACTTGAAAATTTTTCAAGTGCTTTAATGTTGGAGAGGAGGGATTAACGCCGATATTATACCAATTATACTAAGTTTCTTCCCATTCAGTGAGCAAACTTAATAGACTTGGTATTATTTGTAATAGCCTAAGCAAGCTTCGACTTCATTTTTTGAACCCATGATCACTTCAACACGTTGATGAATATCTGTTGGTTCAATATCCATAATGCGTCCTTCGCTTGTCATGGCTAAGCCACCAGCTTGCTCAAGTAAAAAACTCATTGGGTTGGCTTCATACATTAAGCGTAATTTATAAGGTTTATCTGGGTTTCTATTATCGCTTGGATAAGTAAACAATCCGCCACGACATAAAACACGATGAATATCACCCACCATAGCGGCAATCCAACGCATGTTGAAATTTTTACCACGCGGACCTGTGTCACCGGCAAGTAAATCGTTGATGTAGTTTTGCATAGGTTTTTGCCAAAAACGCTGATTTGACATATTAACAGCAAATTCTTGCGTATCTTGTGGCACTTGCACATTACGTTCAACTAATAAGTAACCACCATGTGTGCGGTCTAGCACATAAAAGTGTGTACCACTGCCGGTTGTCATCACTAGCATAGTTGATGGGCCATAAAGTACATAGCCGGCACAAACTTGTTTGTCACCTGATTGCTTAAACATATCAGGATCGCTAGCATCCATATCCGTTGGCGCTTGATGAATAGAAAAAATAGTGCCAATTAACGAGTTAATATCGATATTTGAACTACCGTCTAGCGGATCAAATGAAACAATAAACTTGCCGTTTTCGTCACCGGCAACTGAGGTGTCTTCTTCTTCAGACGATACTGCCTTAACAAAGCCCGACTCTAATAAAATGTCTTTAAATAACTCGTTGGCGACAACATCAAGTTTCTTTTGCACTTCACCTTGGATATTCTCATCTAAGGTTGATCCCATAGCGTCACCTAAGTGACCTTGGCTAACACGAAAAGATATTTCTTTGGTGGCAGCTAAAATGGTTTTTATTAATGAAATTAAATCTAATGGTACATTATCTTCACGTAAAGCGGGAGCTAGTCGTTGCATCGGGTTACCTAATTACTTTAAAGTCATACTCTTAATTACAAGAGTGAATTGTATATTGTATTTAATTTTCAATGTAATGATGTACTATCAAGGCATCAAAAGTTGCTTTAATTAAGCGATAAAGTAAGGTTAAAAAACTTTTAAGCTTACTTTTAAATCGATTATAACAAGAATATGAGTATTTTCAGCACTTCTCATTATTTAATTTTACAGACGGCAAGGATATAGAATGAATTTTTTCATTAGAGTAATGGGCTTCTTTTTCTGCTGCCTATTGTCAGCACAAGCGCTGGCGCAAGCAGAGCCAACTTACGCTGAATTTATTCAAGACAAGCAACACCATCAAGGTTACTTTTCTTTTTATCTTGATGATAAAACCGGCAACGTATTTTTAGAAATTGAAAGCTTTGAAGAAGAATTCCTATTTCAAAGTGGTTTGCCGCATGGTGTTGGCTCTAATGATATTGGTTTAGACCGTGGTCAGCTGGGTGATACCCGTTTAGTGCGTTTTGAAAGAGTGGGTGACAAAGTTTTTTTACGTCAACTCAATAGCTACTACCGTGCTAATACTGATAGTGTGCTGGAAAAACAAGCCATTGATGAAGCCTTTGCTAGCTCAATTATTTGGGGCTTTAAGGTCAGTAATAGCTCACCAGATAACAGTAAAACGCTTATTGATTACACACCATTCTTATTGTCAGACATCCATAACTTATCAGCACAGTTACAACGCACTAAACAAGGCGACTATAAGATTGATGCCTCACGCAGTGGGGTTTATCAAAAGCGCAGTAAAGCCTTTCCAAACAATACGGAGTTAGAAGCAACAGTAACTTATAAAGGCAGCAAAGCCGGTGCACATTTACGTGCTGTTGTGCCAGACGCATCTGCTGTTACGGTGAATTTACATCATTCATTAATTAAGTTACCTGACGATGGTTATCAAACTCGTAAATTTCATCCTTATAGCGGTTTTTGGCAAAACGCTTATGCCGATTATGCCAGTGCTATTGATGAGCCGCTGATAACGCGCAATATTCCTCGTCATCGCCTAATGAAAAAAAATCCACAAGCGAAAGTAAGTGAAACGGTTGAACCTATTATTTACTATCTTGATGCTGGCGTACCTGAGCCGGTAAAAAGTGCCTTACTCGATGGGGCTCGTTGGTGGGATCAAGCATTCGCGGCTATTGGTTATAAAAATGCCTTTCAAGTTAAAATGTTACCAAGTGATGCCGATCCGATGGATGTGCGTTATAACGTGATTCAGTGGGTACATCGTGCCACTCGTGGTTGGTCGTATGGCGCTTCGGTTATTGACCCGCGCACGGGAGAAATTCTTAAAGGTCATGTCACGCTGGGCTCTTTACGAGTTCGTCAAGATTACTTAATTGCCCTTGGCTTAACCTCTCCTTTTAAAACCATAGATACCGATACCAGTGCGATGAAAGCTATGGCACTAGCCCGTATTCGTCAATTATCAGCACATGAGGTAGGGCATACCTTAGGTATTGCGCATAACTTTGCCGCCAGTGTTAACGACCGTGCATCGGTGATGGATTACCCACACCCGTTAATCACCATAAAAAATGATGAAATCAGCTTAGAAAATGCCTACGCAACAGATATTGGCGACTGGGATAAATATGTGGTTGCTTATGGTTATGGCGACGTCAGTAAAGCGCAAGAAGCACAGTATTTATCTGAGTTAGTTGATTCAGCCCTGCAACAAGGTTTAGCTTATGTCTCTGATCCTGATGCGCGAGCTAAATCTGGCGCGCATGCAACAGGACACTTGTGGGACAACGGTAAAGACGCTGCGGCAGAACTAACCCGAGTATTGCAGGTGAGAGAACTCGCTTTAGCTAACTTCGGCTTAAACAGTATTCCCGTGGGTACACCGATGTCGGAACTGGAACAAGTGTTGGTGCCAATTTACAATTTTCATCGTTTTCAAGTTGAGGCTACAGCTAAGCTTATCGCCGGTGTCGATTACGGTTATCAATTGCGTAGTGAACAATTTACTAACCAACAAAAAATGCTTTCAGGTAAGTCACAACATGCTGCCTTGAAGGCTTTATTGTTAACTTTGTCAGTGGAAACGCTAGCGATTCCGGCGGAAGTTACGGCGCTAATTCCGCCAAAAGCTTATGGCTACAGTCGCAATAGAGAAAGCTTTACCAGTTACACAGGTTTAACGTTTGACCCTATTAGCGCGGCAGAAGCTAGTGCCAAGCACACTTTGGTATTGCTGCTTAATGCGGAACGCTTAGCAAGATTGCAACAGCAAAGTATGCTGGATAACAACATACCCTCGGTAGGGCAGCTATTTAACGAGCTTATTGATGCTACTTTGCAGTCGGCCCCAAAAAAATCTACGGCCTTGTTAATACAACAACGGGTGAATCAGCAATTAATCGAGCATTTGTTAGCGTTGTGGCACAGCGAAAATCTGGTAACGGAAGTTAAAGCGGAGGTGTATTTAACCTTAACTGATTTATCTCAGTGGTTAACGGATAAGCGCAGCACGAAAAAATATAAAAGCTCTCGTGCACAGTTTGCTCTATTAGCAAATCAAATTAATTACAGTTTGAGTCATGACAAGATAGCGACGCCAGCATCTAAGATAAAATTACCGCCGGGCTCGCCTATTGGCAGTGATTAAGAAAAAAGCGCCTAATGAGTGAGTATTGTTGAAAAATCAAATCATTAATACGAAACACTAACCGCTTCTGAAGCTAAAAGGCATAAGAAAAAACGGCGCTGAAAAGGAAGGTTTTCAACGCCGTTGTGCAATTGGCACTTAGGATAAAGTGAACTGCGCACAAAAAATTGCCCAATTGGAGATAATTAAGCCCGCTATAAGCTCTCTGTTTTTAAATTGCTTTGATTTACATTTGCTGGCATGACTTTAGTGCTATGCGTTTCTGTACAATTAGCTAGCGTTATTGGCTTTTTAGCACGCGTCAGTACTACAAGGTTACCTGCCAAAATGAATAATAAGCCAATCACGGTGTAAATAGTCCAAGAAAAACCTTCAACAAGCGTTGAAATGACGACGGCGACAGCAGGGAACATAATTGATGCATATGAGGCGCGATGAGCGCCAATACGATTGAGCAATGTTAAATAACTACCAAAAGCAATAACCGAACCAAAAATAGCGAGATAAAGTAACGAGCTTATATAGGAAAAGCTATAATCAAAACTAAAAGTTCTGCCTCGTATTATGGCAATAATAGCCATAAAAATAGCACCATACGCCATACCCCAAGCATTAGCAGACATCAGAGGCAAGTTGAGCTTTTGGTTTCTCATTGATAACATATTACCGGTTGACGCAAATAGAGTACCAGTAAGGCAAAGCCCTAAGCCCAATAGCGTTTCAGGACCCAACTGCGTATCACTAATTTGTGGCCAGAAGAGTGTGACAATACCGAGTAGGCCTAATGTTCCTCCTAAGTAAACTTGCTGAGTGACTTTAGTGCCATACCAGATGCGAGCATTAAAAACATTGAAAAACATGATCATTGAAAAAGCGATGCAGGTTAGTGCTGAATTGATGTGCTGCTGTGCAGAATAAAGTAAATAGTAATTAACGCTAAATAAAGTGGCGCCAAAGAGGAAAAACTGTCGATGATGACGCCATGAAAAACATAACGGTAAACCTTTAAGACGGCAATAAGCAAATAGCACTATTGCCGCTAAGCCAAAACGATAAACAATAGAAACTTCTGAAGCCACTGCACCTAGTTGGTAATTAATTGCAATCCAAGTCGAGCCCCAAATCAACACAGTAATGATATATAAAAATGTATTATTCATAGCGTTCTCTTGAATAGCTCTTACAAGCTGTTGCTTGTGGAGCAATAAGATAAACCAAGCGAATAGCTTTTAAACCAGCTAAATACTGAGGTATATCAATTAGGCAGTGTTAGTAACGAATAGACATTTTACGGCTTTTTTGTTTTAATAACATATACAAAAAAATGAAAATGCAACCTATACAGTTATGCGATTAGTTGATAAATCTGCGTCAGAATTTTTATATCAACAAGTGATAGATTTTGTTGAGCACCAGCAACGCAGTGGTGCAATACGTCCAGGTGATAAATTACCGAGTTTACGTAAGTTGAGCCGACAGTTTGATATCAGTGTGCCAACGGTAAAGCAGGCTTATATTGAGCTTGAGCGTCAAGGCACTATTTCTGCTCGACCTCAGTCGGGTTATTACTTAAAAGCGACACAAGCCCGAACTTTATTGCCCATGCGAGCAAAATGGTCGGGTTGTCAGCCGACTGAAATTTCTTGTCGTAGCTTAATCGAACAAGTATATGAAGCTGTACATATGCCTGATTCTGTCGCACTAGGTATTTCTAATCCGGTAAATGCACACCCGCCAGATAAAACACTCGCTCGATTAATGCGTTCTGTTCTGAGTCGAGTATCAAAAAAAGCCGTAAGCTATGGACCGGTCAATGGCGATGCTAAATTGCGCTTGAATTTAGCTTTTCGTTATCAAGAATGCGGTGCTTTGGTTAATCACGACGATCTTATTATCACCAATGGCGCGCAAGAAGCTTTATCCATTGCTTTACAGTGTGTTGCTGAGCGCGGTGACATTATAGCGGTTGAATCACCTTGTTATTTTGGCATTATTGAGCTGATTGAAAGCCTAGGTATGAAAGCGCTAGAGGTTTATACCTGCACAGAAGAAGGGGTTTGCGTTGCTGAACTCGCTAAGGTTATTGAGCAACACGCAGTGAAAGCGTGTTTATTTTCATCTGCCATTAGCAATCCTTCTGGCTCGATGATGACAGATAAACAACGACAAGCTATGGTGAGGCTACTGGAAAACAAGAACATTGTGCTGATCGAAGACGAAGTTTATAGCGATTTGTACTTTTCTGACTGTCGGCCAGTGCCCGCGCAGTTATATTCTGAAAAAGGCTTAGTATTAACCTGTTCATCTTTTTCCAAAACGGCGGCGCCAGGTTATCGTGTTGGTTGGTTGTTACCGGGCAAGTTTGAAGAAAAAGCTAAGCGCATCAAAAGAGCGCAGTCGTGCTCTACGTCAATGTTACAGCAGTGGACCTTAAGTGATTATTTAATGAGTGGTGAATATGACAGGCATCTGCAGGTGTTGAGGAAAACCCTTCGCTATAATTGTGAACGTATGCGGGCATTAATTGCTGAATATTTTCCCGAGCAAGTCTGTATTTCAAAACCTCAAGGTGGCAGTGTGCTATGGATACGTTGCCGCTCTCATGTTGATACCAGTCAGTTTTTTAAACAAGCCGTTGCTCTGGGGGTTAATTTTGCTCCAGGTGAGATTTTTTCACCTTCAGGAAAATATAAAAACTATATGCGGATCAGTTTTGGTGTTCAGTGGAGTGAGCGAATAGATAATGCCATTCAAATTATTGGGAAGCTTGTTCATGATTACCCAGAGCCTAGCAGTATAGGGAAGCCGCAATGATGAACGAGCCAAAAGTTAAGGTCTCATTTAAATTAATACTGCCGTTACTCGCTGCCATAATAGCAGTATCGCCGTTGGCTATTGATATGTATCTTCCGGGTATGCCAGAGCTAGCCAATTACTTTTCAACTAAAATGCCTTTGGTGCAAAACAGCTTAAGCATTTATTTATTAGGCTATGCAGTGGGGCTGTTAGTTTTTGGCCCTATGGCTGATAAATACTCTCGTCGTACCATGATTATGATGGGTTTGTCGGGCTTTTTATTAACGACCTTAGGGTTAACATTAGTCGAAAATATTGAACAATTTATCGCCTTACGCTTTTGCCAAGCTTTTATCAGTAGCGCAGCGACTGTGGTTGTGCCGGGTATTATTCGACAGCTCTATGGCAAAAATACTGCAAAAGGTTTGTCTTATGTCAGTATGATCATGATGCTGGCGCCGATGATAGCGCCAAGTATCGGTAGCTTATTGTTGCTGCATAGCTGGCAGATGATATTTTATGTTTTGGCGAGTTATGCTTTTATTGTTTTTATCTGCAGCGCTACGTTTTTACCAGACGTAACTATGCCGAAACCGAAAAAAACTTATCGGGTGATTGAGCGTTATAAAATTGTTTTCAGCAATCGCGCCGCCCGCTTTGATTTATTGAGCGTGATGATGGTGTCGTTAGCTTTTTTTGCTTACATAACCGCGATTCCCTTTGTTTATTTGACGGTGTTCAAGGTGTCTGAATTCGAGTTTAGTTTATTGTTTGGCATGAATGTTTTTGCGTTGATGATCGCACACTTTATTAATACCCGTTTTGTGGCTAATGTTGGCTCGAGAAAAATGCTTTATTTCGGCCTTTCGTTGGCAATTGTTATGTCAACGAGCCTGCTGTTGGCAAATATTTTTGCCTTACCTTTACTGTATCATGTGATAGTGATTTTGCCCTTGATGGGTAGCTTATCAATGATCTCTGTGAATGCTGATGCTTTGATTTTGCAAGAGTTTGCTGAGCATGCCGGTACCGTGACAGCAGTAAATGGCACCTTACGCTTTGGTATCGGTGCATTAGCGGGTCCTATTTTAGCTGTATTTTATGACGGCAGTGCCTTACCATTTGCACTCTTAATGGCAGTGTCTATTTATCTTGTTATGGCCTGTCAATTGATACGTAATAAGCTGAATATAGCTAAGGAGGCAGTGTGAAAAACATAGCAGTAATTTTATCAGGTTGTGGGGTCTATGATGGTGCTGAAATACATGAGGCGGTATTAACTCTGCTTGCTATCGAACAAGCAGGCGCAAAGTATCGTTGTTTTGCACCAAATATTAATCAGCATCATGTTATCAACCATGTTACCGGTGAGGTTATGGTAGCAGAGCAGCGTAATGTTTTGGTTGAATCGGCTCGTATTGCTCGTGGCGATGTGGAAGATTTAACAGAGTTTTATATTGATGAATTTGACGCTTTAATAGTGCCAGGTGGTTTCGGTGCCGCGAAAAATTTATCTGATTTTGCCATCAATGGTGAAGATATTCGTGTTAATGAACAAGTACTAGCTGTGTGCCAAGCATTTGTTAAAGCCAACAAACCTGCCGGTTATATGTGCATTGCCCCCGTAATGATCCCACTTATTTACGGAGAGGGAGCTCAGGCGACTATTGGTCAAGATATTGCCATAGCGCAGTCTTTAACGAATATTGGTCTTGCTCATAGAGCATGTGCTGTTGATGATATTGTTGTTGATGAAGCTCGAAAATTAGTCTCAACACCGGCTTATATGCTGGCAACTTCATTAGTGGAAGCGGCAAGTGGCATTAATAAGCTGGTTGAAAAAGTGATTAAGATGGCCAATTAATCGTCGGTTGTTTTTGTTTCTTGCTCTGCGGCTGCTTTTAATTCGACTTGCTGTAAGCGCCATTTTTTTCGTTCGGCGTAGTAGTGGTCCCAAACACAAGGGTTGCATGCACCACCGCCACAGCAGTCATCATCGGCGGGCGGTAAAGGTTTTTCTAGTAATTCAGTCATTGTTTCTAGCCATAATCATGGATAATAAGTCGTGCTTTATCGTTGATGATATCACGACATACGGTTTACACTGAACATAAAAAAAGCTCTGCATGCAGAGCTTTTTAGTCAGTAACGCTTTAACGTTTAGTCTAACTCAGCAAGCTTTTTCTCAAGGTAATGAATATTTGCACCACCGTTGACAAAACCTTGATCATTTAAAATGTCTTTATGTAATGCGATATTTGTTTTAATACCGTCAATAACTAATTCACTTAATGCGTTACGCATACGGGCAATAGCAACATCACGGCTATCACCCCAAGTGATCAACTTACCGATCATAGAATCATAGTGTGGAGGCACTGAGTAATCAGCATAAATATGAGAGTCCCAACGTACACCTAAACCACCTGGAGAATGAAAACGGGTAATTTTTCCAGGTGAAGGAATAAATGTGCGTGGATCTTCAGCGTTTATACGACATTCAATTGAATGACCAGACACTTTAATATCATCTTGGGTATAAGACAAAGGTTGACCAGCAGCAATGCGAAGTTGCTCTTTGATCAAGTCAACACCGGTAACCATTTCTGTTACAGGGTGCTCTACCTGAATACGGGTATTCATTTCAATGAAATAGAATTCCCCATTTTCGTATAAAAATTCAAAAGTGCCAGCACCGCGATAATTAATTTTTATACAAGCATTACAGCAACGCTCACCAATTTTTGCTCGCATTTCCGGTGTAATACCCGGTGCTGGCGCTTCTTCAACAACTTTTTGGTGACGACGTTGCATTGAACAATCACGTTCACCTAAATGAATTGCACCGCCTTGGCCATCAGCCATAATTTGAATTTCAACGTGACGTGGGTTTTCTAGGAATTTCTCCATGTAAACCATATCATTATTGAAAGTCGAACGCGCTTCAGATTTCGTTAGTTGAATAGACTCGATTAAATCTTCTTCACTGCGAACGACACGCATACCACGACCGCCACCGCCACCAGAGGCTTTGATGATCACTGGGTAGCCAATACGTTTACCGTGCGCTAAGTTAGCTACATTATCTTCCGTTAATGGACCATCAGAACCAGGTACGCAAGGTACGCCAGCGGCTTTCATCGCCTTAATTGCTGACACTTTATCACCCATTAAACGAATACTTTCCGCTTTAGGGCCAATAAAGGCAAAACCTGACTTTTCTACTTGTTCTGCAAAATCTGCATTTTCAGCAAGAAAACCATAGCCTGGATGAATGGCAACTGCGTCAGTAACTTCTGCTGCGGTGATAATAGCAGGAATATTTAAGTAACTATCCATCGCTGAAGGTTTACCAATACAGATGGTTTCATCAGCTAATAATACGTGCTTAAGATTTTTATCGGCTGTCGAGTGAACGGCAACCGTTTTAATGCCAAGCTCTTTACAAGCGCGCAATATTCTTAAGGCAATTTCGCCGCGATTGGCGATAACAACTTTATCTAACATGAAAATACCCTTATTGGTTGGGCTTATTCAATGATGAATAGCGGTTGATCAAATTCAATAGCATCTTCGTTTTCAGCTAAAATTTGTTTGACTACACCTGATTTATCGGCTTCAATTTGGTTCATCATTTTCATCGCTTCTAGGATACATAGCGTATCGCCAGCGTTAACGTGTTGACCCACTTCAACAAATGCCGGAGCATCAGGTGAACCTGCTGAGTAGAAAGTACCCACCATAGGTGAACGAACAATATGGCCGGTTATTGCCGGAGCAGCAGCTTCTGTTGCGGCAACTGGCGCAGCAGCTGCAGGTGCTGCTTGCATCATAGGCGCAGCTTGCATCATAGGTGCCGCTTGCATAATTGTGCCACCGCGACTGATACGTACTGACTCTTCGCCTTCAGAAATCTCTAACTCGTTGATGCCTGATTCTTCAACTAGCTCAATCAATTTTTTAATTTTACGAATATCCATGTGAATACCTTTTGATAATTATTTAATTTATATTGATAAAAAACTTAAGTGAATATCATCACTTAAGTAAAAGTGTCTATGTGTTGTGTGTTAACCAATCTCTTGCAAAATCTAAAGCATATTCATAACCACTGGTGCCTAAACCACTGATAACGCCTACTGCAATATCTGATAAATATGAATGTTGTCTAAATGACTCTCGTGCATGGACGTTAGATAAATGAACTTCAATAAATGGAATATTAACCGATAATAAAGCATCTCTAAGCGCAACACTGGTATGTGTAAAAGCTGCAGGGTTGATAATAATAAAGTCTATTTTTTCAAAGCTGGCATGAATTTCATCAATCAATATATGTTCTGCGTTTGATTGTTTATGGCTCAGCTGTAGGTTCATTTTATCGGCAATGCTAGTTAAGCTTGCTATAATTTCAGCTAGGGATGATGAGCCGTAAATCGTTGGCTCACGTTTACCTAGCATATTTAAATTAGGACCATTTAAAACTAAAATGTTAAACTTTGTAGTCATCTTCGGCAAAAACACCTTAATTGTTAAGTAATACTGCATCATGTCATATTTAACTATAAGTTTGAAATAAATTTGACTGAAAAGTCGTAATTAATCTCATTTGACGATTATTATAGTGTTTTCGCAGAATATAGCAGCAAAATACTGGTCTAATCACTTGAGGGAGAAAATAAAGCTGTTAATGTTAGGTAAGTTATAATAAATTTACTAAACTGAATGCTGTAGGAATTTTAATTAATTCATTGGTTTAACTGATTATAGGAGTAAGCGGAGTTAAATAATCTTTGCCTTCTATTAATTACAAGGATGAAATTATTAAAGTCATATTATTAAAAATTGCTATTATTATTTTACTCTTTAGTTCTCCAGTATATGCAATTAATATTATTTCTAATATCACGGCCGATACCGCATCGTTGTCGGTTAACGAATTGCGCCGTATATATTCCATGCGTCAAGCCCATTGGAAAAATGGCACGCCTATTGTGGTCTATGTTTTAGCGAGCAAAAGTCCACTCCATCAAAAATTTTGCAAAGAGCAGTTGCGTTTATTTCCTTATCAACTTGACCGTATATGGAACAAGCTAACATTTTCAGGTTATGGTGTCGCACCTATTGAAGTGGCCAGTGAAAGCGAACTTATCAAAGCGATAAAGTCAACTAAAGGTGCTATTGGCTATGTGGAAAATTTATCGGAGGCCAAAGATGTTAATGTCATTAAAGTTACTGAGTAAACCGTCTCATTTAAGCTGTTATTATTTCAGTGTTATGTGTAACTTTTGTTTGATTTTTAATCTCAGTGCCGCAGAGGTTAAAAGCGAGTCATTACAAATTCATGGCTTTGTTGCTCAAGGCATCATTGACGCAGATAAAAGTAATTATATTAATGATGATGAAAGTCTATCGTTAGAGTTAACCGAAGTGGGCATTAACGCCTCGTATCAAATTAATAATGATTTTCGTATTGCAGGTCAGGCAGTCTACCTTAATGGGGGGAATCGTTATCATCCCGGCCTTCGTGTAGATTACTTACTTTTGGAGTGGAATGCCTTTTATAATGAAGCTTGGCAAGCTAGCTTCTATTTTGGTCGCGTAAAAAACAACCATTGGTTATATTCAAGTACTCGTGATATTCCTTTTGCACGGCCGTCTATTCTTATTCCGCAAGTGGTGTATTTTGATGGTTTTAGAGATATTGCCGTTGGTGGTGATGGTGCTGCGGTTAAGTTGAAATATAGTGATGATTATTTCGGTGATATTGACTTTAACTTCAGCCGAGGAAAAAGTGCCATTTCAGATGAGCAGGCTAACGTTGTGCTCGGTAAGTCGGCACAGGGAACGCTAGAGCATGCTCTAGATGCTCAAGCAAGTATTTATTGGCGGCCAGCTTTTTCACAATGGCGATTTGGCCTTTCAGCACTTGATGCTAGCTTTTCTTATCAACGAGATGAAACTGATATTTTTTCTGATGGTGATTTTGCATTTCAGTTTTATACCGCTAATGCTTTGTATGAAGGCGAGCATTGGCAATTTAGTGCCGAACTTTTTCAAGAGCGCTTTCTTACCAGTGAATTTTATTTTCCTGGCTTTCATCGCGATGAAATAGGGCAAGGCTATTACCTGCAGGGCAGTTATCACTTAATAAATGATCTGTCATTAATGGCTCGCTATGAGCGTTTTTACGCCAATAAAGATGATAAGAATGGTAGTCAGTTGGCAGAAAATTCTGGCGGTTTAATACCCTCATATTTTGGTTTTCACAATGATACTATGATTGGACTTTCATTTGATTTTAGCAGTAACTTTCGGTTGAATGCTGAGTATCATTGGATGCAAGGTGGCGCTAGGCTATCGCCAATCGTACAACCTAACCCCGTTGCTAATGCAAATGAAAACTGGCAGGTTTGGGCTATTCAACTGATGTATTGGTTTTAATGATGAAGATTCGTTTTGTTAGTGTTTCAGTTAAATTATTTGTATTAGTTGTCAGTGCTTTACTGCTATTAAGCTTGTCAATTTCTATATTGTCGGTTGCTCGATTAGATCAGGAGTTTTCTCAATATCAAAGCACTAAATTACGACAAGGCAATGCACAATTTAACCTGCAAAGTCGCATTGTTAGAGAACAAGCACGGATTTGGTTAGAATCATTCACCGATCTTATTCAACTTAAAGAACAGTCAAACTTCAAACATGCTGCCAACGCTTTAGAGCAACAGTTTGATGCTTTGCAAATCAACCATAATGTTGAAGCGTTATGGTTAGTTTCTAGTGATCTTAAGCCTATTTATCAATCTGCACCATTATCGAAACAGGTGCTTGCAAGTATGCAGCGAGTGAGTGCAAGCTTTTCTCCTGATGACTATTTAAGCTGTGTGCAACAGTGCCAACAGTTAATCTCGATACCGATCTTGAACGCTCGAGGTGAAATGGCGATTGTCACTATGGCGATATCATTTGTTGATGTTATCTATGCAATCAATCAAGCACTAGAGAACCAAGTGGCGATTGTCGCTTTTAATAAAGCACAGGCGTCGACCTTAGCTCAAGCAAAAATTGTCACTTCTTCTGCTGCGCCATTAATGAAAACGCTTTTTACTCAGAGTAAACCGTCTGAATTATTGTTAAAGGTTAAAATGGACGGTTTACAGGTTGAGTATCAACAGCGTAGTTATTTGATTAATTTATTACCGTTAGCATCCTCAGCTTCTCAAGACTTTTATATGGCGCAAGTTGATGATGTCAGCTCTTTTACTGATAAATATCAAGCGCATCGTATGCAGTTTATATTGTCAGCGTTAGCCATTTTTATTGTTTTGGCTTTTTTAGTATATTTTGTTGCGGGACCTTCTATTAAGAAGCTATCAATACTTTCAGATATATTACCTTTATTAGCACGTAAAGAATTTACTCAATTTCGTCTGACAAGAATAGCGCAATCAAAAGTATTTCCAGATGAAATAGATGTATTGATTAATGCCACGACAGATTTGAGTTATGAACTAGAGAAACTCAATATAGAAATAACGCAAAAAACCAAAGAGCTCGAAAATATTGCGATGTATGACTTATTAACGGGGCTACCTAATCGTAATATGTTGAATTATCAACTGCGTAAATACTTACAAAAGGGTACACGTAATAACTGTAATATTGGCATTTTGTTTCTTGATTTGGACGACTTTAAAAAGGTAAATGATAGTCACGGACATGGTGAGGGCGATAAATTACTGATTGAGGCGGCAAATAGAATTAACCTGAGTGTTGGTAGTGCTGATATGGTTTGCCGTTTTGGTGGTGATGAATTTGTTATTTTATTAGAGAGCAATACTTCATATGAAGATGCTGAAAATTTGGCTAAAGTCATTATAAAAAGCTTTCAACAACCAATTAAAATTTGTACAGGCATGTTTTATGTCACCAGTAGTATTGGTATAGCCATGACTGACGGTAGTTTAATACAAGCCAGTGAATTGGTCAGTCACGCCGATATTGCTATGTATGAAGCAAAAGATAATGGTGGTGATCAGTACTTTGTTTATCATGGTGATATGTTACAGCGTGTAGCGCAGAGAGTCATGATGGAGGTTGAAGTTAAGCAAGCGCTTGCCAAAGGACAGTTTAGTTTAAGTTTACAGCCACAGTTGGTGGCAAAAACTAATAAAGTTCATGGTTTTGAGGCTTTATTACGCTGGCAACACCCTGAGCGAGGTATGGTTTCTCCTGATGATTTTATTCCTATTTTAGAAAACTCTGAGCATATGATTGCACTAGGTTATTGGGTTATTCATCGTTGTTTTGAATTATATTGTCGTATGCGAGATATGGGATTAAGTGATGTCATTATTGCGATCAATTTATCGGCAGCACAATTTGCTGATATTAATCTGCCAGATTACTTAAAGCGATTGCTTGCAGAGTTTAAGGTTAATGCACAAAACTTTGAATTAGAGCTAACCGAGCAAACCTTGGTTAAAGATATAGATAAAGCGATAGAAACCATGGATGCATTACGGGAATTAGGCTTTAGCTTTGCCATTGACGATTTTGGCACAGGTTACTCCTCATTAGCTTACTTAAAGCGCATGCCTGTTGATGTCATTAAAATAGATAAGAGCTTTGTTTTTGGCATGTTAGAGAATCATGCCGATTTCCAAATCATTATGTCAACTATTGCAATGGTGAAGAATTTAGGACTTATCGTAACTGCTGAAGGTGTTGAGACACAAGCTCAGTTGCGCAGTTTAACTGAAAATGATTGTGATCTTATTCAGGGTTATTACTTTTCAAAACCTATCCCTGAAGCTGAAATTTTCGACTTTATTGAGCATGAAATGGTTGATGGTTGCTGGAAGGTGTTAAGTAGCTCGGATAGTCATTAAGCTGAATGCACTTAAGACTTATACCGTAATAACGTGGTGATTTATTGATATAGCAATGCAAATAAACAACTGATGGTTTTAGTCTTTACATGTTATATCAATAGCTCCACAAACTATTAGTTTTACGCCGTATATGCAAAATAAAAGCGCCCTTTGGCGCTTTTTATTAAATGACTGTCAGCTTGACGTATACAAGGCAAAAGTTAGAGTGAAAATGTCTTATCTACATGCGCTGAGAATTCATCAGCAGCCATAAAACCTGTGACTCTGCGTTGTGGTAATTCATTACCTTGTTTGTCAAAGAATAAAATCGACGGTAAACCAAAAATATCAAAATGAGACATCAGTTCAAGGCTGTCTTCTGAGCCAGTATCAGTCAAATCTATTTGCAACAGCAAGGTATTTGATAGTGATTTTTGCACGTTGGCTTCAAAGAAGGTGTATTCTTCAAATTCTTTACATGCAACACACCAGTCGGCATAAAGGTCGACCATAACCGTTTTGCCTTCTGCATTAGCTTTAGCAATTGCTTGATTCATCTCTGTTAGATTCTTTACCTGCTCAAAACCATGGCTTTCAGTTTGTGTTGATGTGGCAACATGAGTTACTGGATAAATTAACTGGTAAGCCTTATTAGCACCAATAAAGAAGACTAAAAAGATGATGATACTGCGCAAGCCAAAGCCAAAGGTTTTAGCCGAGTTTTGATTAACGGTATAAAAGTAACCGGCGGTAGCCAAAATAAGTACAGCCCAAAGCACGTCGATAACAAATACAGGCAAAAAACGCTCTAATAAGAATATCGGCACAGCAAGTAGTAATAAGCCGAATATGTTCTTAATAACATTCATCCAGTTACCTGCTTTAGGTAACAACTTACCACCTGAACTACCTAGTACGAGTAACGGTAAACCCATACCTAAACTTAGTGCATATAATGCTGAAGCACCAAGTAATATGTCACCTGATTGCGAGATGTATAACAATGCACCGGTCAATGGTGCGGTAGTACATGGCGATGCCACTAAACCAGAAATAGCACCCATCACTAATACGCCAACATAAGAGCCGCCTTTTTGATTACTACTAAGCTGATTGAGTTTGTTTTGCCAGCTACTTGGTAGCGCTAAATTAAATATACCGAACATCGAAAGCGCTAGGAAAATAAATAAAATACTTAAGGCAATAAGTACGATAGGGTGTTGAAACATAGCTTGGAATTGTGCGCCTGCAATTGCAACAACAATGCCAAGTAACGTGTAGGTAACCGCCATACCTTGAACATAAGCAAACGATAAAGCAAAGGCTCTTCTTGTTGAAAGTTTATCACCTTGACCAACAATAATACCGGTTAGAATGGGATACATAGGAAAAACACAGGGGGTGAAAGACAACAACAAACCGCCAATAAAAAATGCCACCAGTGTTAACCAGATGTTGTCACCTTTGAGCATATCAGCTAATTGATGTTGTTCACTGCTGTCAGCAACTATTTTACTTGTATCGTTGCTAGCTTGCGGTGAATTGTTTGCATCTAATGCTGCTAATACGTTTTGTGTATTGCTAGTAGGGCTCGCCGTTAAATCAACGCTACTTAAATCTATGGTCTTTTTTGTTGGTGGGTAACATAAACCTTTAAAGGCACAACCTTGATAACGCACGGTAATACTGGCATCGCTATTAGCTTGTTCAATATCAACAGTAAAGGCTAATTGTCCGGTAAATATTTGCTGAACACCAAAGAACTCATCTTCATGATGCTCACCTTCGGGTAGGTTTACCGGTACGATAACAGCATTTTTTGTAGAAAACTTAAATTGGTGACGATATAAATAATAGCCTTCAGCAATATTAAAGCTTATTTTTAATTTGTTTTTTTGTTGATGAAAATCAAAAATAAAAGCATCGTCAACTCTTAAAAATTCATTATCATTACTAAATAATGATGCAGAAGAGCTAAAAATAGATTCTTGGGCATTAACTAAAGGCGTAGTAGCAAAAGATAAACTGGCAAGAACTAACCAAAAAACAGCAACAATTTTTTTCATAACCGTTATTTTAAAGACTCATTTATCCAGTTTGAATATTGATAACCACCTTGCTGGATGTTCAAAGTGATAATCTTAAAAAATGTCTTATCAGACCCTTGTTTAATGCAATTATAAATTGAATTAAATGTGTTGAATTATATGTGGCGTCGCATTAACGGCATGCGCTAGTTCATGATACACCTAAATAATGTTAGGTAAAATATCAACACAAATAATTTATCTCTTAGCTACTACACACTTATAAGAGCGTTATTGTCGCTACTATCGAGATAGGTCGGTTGTAATGCTTACTAGCCTATCAAAAACACCTTAATAAAAGCTTAACTTATCACAAGGTAACGTGTGTTCGTTATAGTTGTTTAAATAGTATGAGTGTACGTTATACCTTAAGACTTCTTAATCTGTAAGGTCTCACTTTAGTTATATATTTCCCAATAGTAAGTAGCTAAAAAGCTTGCTTGCTTGAAAAAGACCCGTTAACCCCCATATTAGTTTCATTAAAGATGATTAGGAGCGATTATGTTTCGCCTGTTATTTATATTTTTTATTATTATTCCGATTATTGAAATTTCCGTTTTGCTGCAGGTCGGTGCTATTTTTGGGCTTTGGCCTACCATTGCTATCGTTATTTTTACCGCCTGGTTAGGGGCTAAATATGTCCGTCAACAAGGGCTAGCTACCTTAAATTCAGTACAAACAAAAATGGCGCAAGGGCAAATGCCTTCTGATGAAATTGTTACCGGACTTATGTTACTTGTTGCCGGTGTATTGTTAGTAACGCCAGGCTTTGTTACTGATTTTCTTGGCTTGAGCTTATTAATTCCAGCGGTTCGTCATGCTATTGCTGGTAGTGTTAAATCACATATTACAACTAACAGTACCAGCCAACAAAGCTTTCAATTTCACAGCCATAACCCTGCTCAGAATCAAGATGACTTTTCAAATCATCAGGATAGTCCGTTTCAAGAGCATATTCAGCCACCACATAAAGGCAAAACTTTAGACGGTGAATTTGAGCGTAAAGATTAAAAAAATACTGAAATGGGCTTGTGAAGTTTTATTTAATCCCCATCTCTGAATCAACAAAATTAAAATCCTTAATTTTTTATTAAATTGAACATCTCAGGAGAACAAAATGAGTATTCGTCCATTACACGATCGTGTGATCATTAAGCGTAAAGAAGTTGAGTCAAAATCTGCTGGCGGTATCGTATTAACAGGTAGTGCTGCTGAGAAATCAACACGTGGTGAAGTCGTAGCAGTTGGCAAGGGCCGAATGTTAGAAAACGGTGACGTACGTGCGTTAGATGTAAAAATTGGTGACCAAGTGATCTTCAGTGAAGGTTACGGCGTGAAAACTGAAAAAATTGACGGCGAAGAAGTTCTAATCTTGTCAGAGTCTGACATTTTAGCCATCGTTGAATAAGCAATAACTCTCCACTCATTTTATTGCACTGATTAAGTTCGGTGCAAAGAACAGTTTATAAGGAACCATGCAAATGGCTGCAAAAGACGTATTATTTGGTAATGACGCACGAGCAAAAATGCTACGTGGCGTAAATGTTTTAGCTGACGCGGTAAAAGTAACATTAGGACCTAAAGGCCGTAATGTTGTATTAGACAAATCATTTGGTGGTCCAGTGATCACTAAAGATGGTGTTAGTGTTGCTAAAGAAATCGAATTAGAAGACAAATTCGAAAACATGGGCGCACAAATGGTGAAAGAAGTTGCTTCTAAAGCCAATGACGAAGCCGGTGACGGTACTACAACGGCAACTGTACTAGCACAAGCGATTGTAAACGAAGGTTTAAAATCTATTGCGGCAGGCATGAACCCAATGGACCTTAAACGTGGTATCGACAAAGCAGTTATTGCTGCAGTTGAAGCACTTAAAGGTTTGTCACAAGAATGTAGCGACAACAAAGCCATTGAGCAAGTAGGTACTATCTCTGCTAACTCTGACGAAACTGTTGGTAAAATCATTGCAACAGCAATGGAAAAAGTAGGCACTGAAGGTGTTATTACTGTTGAAGAAGGTCAAGCATTAACAGATGAGCTAGACGTTGTTGAAGGTATGCAGTTCGACCGTGGTTACCTTTCTCCTTACTTCATCAACAACCAAGAAAGCGGTAGTGTTGAATTAGAAAACCCATTTATCTTATTAGTTGACAAAAAAATATCTAATATCCGTGAATTACTGACAACATTGGAAGGTGTTGCTAAAGCAGGTAAGCCACTACTTATTATTGCTGAAGATGTTGAAGGCGAAGCGCTTGCAACACTAGTAGTTAACAACATGCGTGGTATCGTAAAAGTTGCTGCTGTTAAAGCACCAGGTTTTGGCGACCGTCGCAAAGCAATGTTACAAGACATCGCGACATTAACTAAAGCGACTGTTATTTCTGAAGAAATCGGCATGGAGCTTGAAAAAACTACTTTAGAAGACCTAGGTCAAGCTAAGCGTGTAGTAATCTCTAAAGACAATACAACGATTATCGATGGTATTGGTGAAGAAGCTGAAATTAAAGCGCGTGTTGCACAAATTCGCGGTCAAATTGAAGACTCTTCTTCAGACTACGACAAAGAAAAGTTACAAGAACGTCTAGCTAAATTAGCTGGCGGTGTTGCGGTTATCAAAATTGGCGCAGCAACAGAAATGGAAATGAAAGAGAAAAAAGCACGCGTTGAAGATGCATTACATGCAACTCGCGCAGCAGTAGAAGAAGGTGTTGTTGCCGGTGGTGGTGTTGCACTAGTACGTGCTGCTGATGCAATTAAAGACTTAGAAGGCATCAACGAAGACCAAACTCACGGTATTAACGTTGCTATTCGTGCTATGTCAGCTCCTCTACGTCAAATCGCAACTAACTCAGGTGACGAAGCCTCAGTCGTGTTGAACGAAGTACGTACTGGCGGTACAGGTAACTACGGTTACAATGCAGCTAACAGCACTTACGGCGATATGTTAGAAATGGGTATCCTTGACCCAACTAAAGTAACCCGTAGCGCATTACAATTTGCTGCCTCAGTTGCTGGCTTAATGCTAACAACAGAAGCGATGATCACCGACGCACCAGTGAAAGATGCTGGTGGTGCTATGCCTGATATGGGCGGCATGGGTGGCATGGGTGGTATGGGCGGCATGATGTAGTTTATGCTGATTAAATTGCTAACTAACTTCTTCGTTGCTTCATCACTCGTTTAAGAAACACTAAACGTCGTAATGAAAGCGCCTTGAATTAAACAATTTACTCGGCGCATAAATAGCATTAGCTACTTAACGCTTTAAAATAAAAACCTGCTTCGGCAGGTTTTTTGTTTTCGGCACAAACAATGCAAATAAACGATGAGCACAATTTAACGCCGGAAAAGTCGTTGCCAGTTATAGCGTTGAGAAGTACTTTTAATAGCGTTTTGAATGAGTTTGGATAGGTTTAATGCAATAAAACGCCTTGCCTACACGGATGTAGGTACTGATATTATGTCAGGAACAAAAAATCTGTGAGTTAAACCATTTACTCGGCGCATAAATAGCATTAGCTACTTAACGCTTTAAATAAAAAAATCTGCATCTACAGATTTTTGTTTTTAGATTTTTAGTTTGTGGCCATAGCGCATGCTATAGCCTTAGTTAAGTCAGAAAATTAATGACACCCTCTAGGCATCTATAATAGCTAATTTGATGAAATTAATTGTCGCTCTGTGAGGCGTTCAGTAACGGCTTCAGCATTTTCTGGTATTGAATACAAATATCCTTGTATAACATCGCAGCCGTTAACCTTTAAAAAATTAGCTTGTTCAGCTGTTTCTACTCCTTCCCCGACTAAAGTTAAATCTAAGCCTTTGGCCATGGCAATAATGGATTTAATGATTTGGCATTGTTTGAGATCATTGGGTAGCTTCGAGATGAAGCTTGCATCAATTTTTAAGGTATCAAAGGGTAATTGAGTTAAATAGCTTAAAGATGAAAAACCTGTGCCAAAATCATCAATTGAGTTTTTAATACCTAATTGTCGAATTTTTTGCAATGTTGAACTTGCATGTTTGATGTTTTCAATAAAACAATTTTCGGTGACTTCTATTTCAAGTAAAGCTGGTGATAAGCCGCTTTTTTGTAGTGCTAAATCAATAGAGTCAATTAAGTTGTGTTTAAAGTGTTGAGACGAAATATTGATAGCAATACGTCCACAGTCAAAATTCTGTTGTTGCCATATTTTTCTTTGTTGGCAGGCTTGTGTTAAAACCCATTTATCAATTTCAACTATTAATCCTAATTCTTCTGCCATAGGTATAAAGTGAGCAGGGGAGACGCGGCCAAGATCGGGATGATTCCAACGTAATAAGGCTTCAATTCCGACCACTTTTTGAGTAACACTATTTACCTGAAGCTGGTAATACAGTTCAAATTCATTTTTTTTCAATGCGCTGCGCAGAAAATTTTGGGTAATTAAACGTTCCATTGAAATGGTATTCATTTCAGGAGAATACAGTTGATATGAATTTCTTCCTTCATCTTTGGCTTTATACATGGCTGTATCTGCATGTTTGAGTAAAGTATCAGAGTCGAGACCATCTTCAGGATAAACAGATGCACCAATAGAGGAAGTGATCTGAAGTTCAAGTGTATCGAGTTGATGAGGTTCATTTAATACATTCGTTATCCGCTCGATAACACCAACAATATCTTTTAAAGATGTCATTTCTGTCAATAAAATAACAAACTCATCGCCGCCAAATCGAGAAACGGTATCACCTTCTTTAATACTACTTTGTATTCGCTTCGCTGTAGCGATTAATATTTCATCACCAATGTTATGCCCTAAACTATCATTAATCTGTTTAAATCGGTCGAGATCCAAAAATAGCACAGCAACTAATTGCTGATTCCTATGGGCGGTTGATAATGCAATTTCAAACCTATCATTAAAAAGTCGTCGATTGGGTAAGCCGGTCAGTTCATCATAAAAAGCAAGCGCATGAATTCTTTTTTCTGCAAGTTTTCTCTGCGTAATATCACTAAAAATTGCAGCATAAAGTGGCTCTGGAGTATTACCGTCATTAATTTGCACTATGGTTAACCATTCAGGGTAGAGAGTACCACATTTTTTTTTGTTCCAAATTTCGCCTTGCCATGTTTTATCTTCTAAAAGGCTCTGCCACATTTTCTGGTAAAACGCCTTGTCATGCTTGCCTGAGCTTAAAATATTTGATGATTTACCAATAACGTCTTCTTGTGTATAGCCTGTCAAGCGAGTAAAAGCGGCGTTTACTGACAAGATAATACTTTTGCCATTAGTTACCATTATACTGTCAAGGGATGACTCAATAATTTTTTCTGCAAACACTAAGTTTCTTTTAGATTGTTCCAGTGCATTATCTCGTTCAACTAAAACACTTTCCAATTTTTGAAAGTATGCAATTTCAAGATCAGACAAAATGTGTTGTAACGAGAGCACTCCGGCAACTTCTTTTTGCGAGTTTTCGACAACTAAATGTCGAATTTTATGTTCTTGAAGGCATAGATAAGCCTGATAGAGCGTGTCTTCTTCGTTGATCGTAATTAGCGGGTATACCGAAGAGGACCACGCATCACTATTATTGTATTTATCGGCGACAAGTCTTAATAAATCTCGTTCTGTGATAATGCCAAACTCATTTGTTTGATGATGACGAATAAGCGCTGATGTGCAATTATATTCAGACATAGTATTGGCAACAGCACTTATCGGAAGGTTGCCTAATATGATAGGTACTTTGGGATTATAATTGTCTTTAATTTTTCGCAAGCGAAGATAATGTTCAACTCCCTGTTTTTTAATCACGTCACTTTGACTGACAATGCCCAGAGTTAGCTTTTCTGAATTGACCACTAATAAATGACGTACTCGATGGCGATGAAATGTCATGATAATTTCTTGCAAAGGCATTTGTTCATTTATAGTTATAACTGGTGCGCTCATAAACTTATAAATAGGCGAATCATAATAATTTATATCGCTGAAATTTAATTTTTTACTATCTGCTTCGGTCCAAATACCTATTACTTTTTCATTATCTTCAATAAGAATAGAACTGGTGTTTTTTTCTCTTATTTTCATTGCCGCTTGATAAATAGTGGTCATTTTTGAACACGACAATAAATTTTTTTGTACTAAATCTTTTGCCATTATGTTTTTTTTACTATTTGAAATCATACAAAAACTCAAGTTAGGCTGAATAACTAAATGAGCTTTATAGCATTAATTCGATGCATCATATAGATATATATCAAGTAAAAGTTAATTTGCATGCACGAGTAGTTGATGAATATTTCGAAAAATGCCATGGGCAACATGGCAGAGGTTAAGGCAATGTAAATAAGCATTTGCTAATACTCTGACTCAGGTAACAGTAACCTTGCGCTAGTTCCTCTATTTTGTCAGAGGTTAAATATTTGCTTGCTATGCTAGGAAGTAAAAGTCGCTGATTTTTATTCGCTCAGATAACAAAGATTATGTGACGCTCTAAATGCTTTGATCTTGCAGCACTTTGTTAGTGAAAATTTATTTAATGTTGTATACCAACAAGATATTGCTTTGTCGCTTGCTGGTAAGAAAAGAGGCAAAGAAATACTTGTCGTGGCGCTCTAGTCGACATAAATATTTCCTTAGTGTGGCTCAGCGTGTGTTTATACCCAAACCACTTGAAGATACAGGATTCAAGTGGCTTGGGTATATAACTCTAAAACAAGCTGGTTAGTGCCTTTTGCTGGCACGGCGCAGCAGATGAGCACGTTGTTTTCAGCGATTTGAGCGCTGGGTTTTGTTCTATAAGTAACGGTGCCGGCGTGTAGCTTTACTGCACATGAACCACAATTTCCGCTTCGGCAGCTGTAAGGTGGCGATAGTCCTTGCGCTTCGGCTAACTCTAATAGTGTCGCTCCGCCTTTATGCCATTGCTGCTTAATATTTGCGTCGCGAAATTCTACTAGCGATGTTTCAGCTTCTTCAGCCATGTCATCTTGATGTGTTATGCGCCTTAAAGATGAAGGGCCAAATGTTTCGGCAAAAATGTCTTTATCGGCAACGCCGAGCTCAAGCAAGATGTCGTACATCGCTTGCATAAAGCTTTCGGGGCCACATAAAAAGTAATTACTTGCCTTAATTAGCTCTAGGCTTCTCATGTTTTCTAATAAGGTTTGTTTGGAAATTCTTTTGCCAACAACGGGGTAATAAGCAATACTTTGAGCTGTCGCAGACTCTAATTGTTTGAAGTGATCATAGAAAGCAAGTTGCGCTTTTGTTTGAGCCGAATGAAATATACTGATGGGCCTTGTATTACGCGTTCTAATGCCTTCGACATAACTTTGCTGCGCCATTGAAATCATCGGTGTGATACCTACACCACCCGCTAATAATACCGCAGGTCGCTTGACTGAGGTGTCTAGCCAAAAATTTCCTTGCGGGAATTTCGCCTCAATAAGTGCGCCAATAGCTAGGTTATGGTGTAAATGTAATGACGCTAAACCTTGCTCTTGACGCTTAACTGAAATGCGGTAAAGCGCATCATGAGGCGAACTCGATAATGTATAATTACGAATAAGCCAATTGTTTGTATTCGCTATAGCTGAGCTATTATCTAAATTGCTTTCTAAGCGAATAGTTAAGTGTTGGCCTGCTTTAAAAGGCACAAGTTCGCTTTTATCGTGTTTTTCTAGATAAAAGGATCGAATGTCAGTTGTTTCATCAATGATCTTAACGATGCTAAATGAATGCCACATACTTGACTGCTTTTGAGCCATTTCAAGTTGTTTAGCTTGCGCCCAGTTACCTGTTAACAATGAGTTAGGTGAGTATTCGATTAGGCTGGCTCTGAAAGGTAAGGCATTTTTTATACTTAGCCCTTGCTCGACAATAAATTGCCAACCGCGCTCTGCGCCTTTGAATGAATTAAGCAGCGGATCATGTTCTGGCAGTATTGCTACTCGTCCAGATAGGAATAATAAATCACCGGTTTCAAAGTTAGGAAAGAGCAAACCCGCTTTTGGGTTCAGTAAGAAGTTACCCATGGTATTAAAAAAATTGTTCCCTGCGTAATCAGGGATGGTCAGGGTATTGCCAGCTACAGCAACAAAACCTGATTTTCCGCCACGATGCGATACGTCTACGCCTTCAACATTTTTCGTATTTTTGGTGTTAACTGCGCTAGCGACAAAAAAAGTATCGGACTGGGAAATTACGCTTTTTGCATCACTATCTAATGTTTTAAAATATGTTTTTTCCGCAGTCACATTGTCAACTTGGCGAAAGTCACGCGTTTGAATGTACTGTGGGCAATTGCCAAATGACTGCTCGACTTTAATGCTAAAATATTGCTCTGTAACGGCTGTTATTCGTGCATTTAAGCGGTTTCGTCTGCGTGTTGGTATTTCAATGCCCAAAAAGCCCAATGGCTGGCCAAGCTTTAGTGAGCTTGATAAAGGATCGCCAGTGATCGGTGTCGCTTTGATATCTACACTGGTAGGTGTTGTGGAATTCATAAAACCAGGTGAACCCGGTAAGATAGAGGCCCAAGGTCTGCCTGCTTCGTCGACGCTACCAACAACAACAAAAGGCAGTTTGGCAAAAAAGTCACGGTGTTGCTCAGGCAAGTAAGAACGAACGACTTTGCGGCCAATAGTCGCCATTGCATCGGCTTTACCCACTCGCTGTTGCATGGCTTTTTCACCTGAATGAAAAGGTGATTTTTCTGATGCATTAGACATATTGGCCTCAAATTTTGTTAAATATTCTTCAATGATTGAGCTGATAAATACTGTGCAATTAAGCGGTTAAGTTATTTAGCAAGCTGGCCAACTTCAGTGGTTGGCATCGCTACAAAGCCATCTAAAGCTTCAATGTTTTTCAAAAGACGTTGAACGTTAGGGTATGGCGATAGCGACACGTTGCCTTCTGGTGCATGGGCGGTGTAGCTATAAATAGCAATATCAGCGATTGTTGGTGTATTACCAACAAGAAACTCACGACCTTGCATGTGCAGGTCTAATTGGCTGAGTGCTTTTGCGGCTATCTCCATTGTGTACTCGACATTTATTGGCGCATTAAATACAGTGATCAACCTCGCTGCTGCAGGTCCAAAAGCTAGGCTGCCAGCAGCTAAGGTGAGAAACTTTTGAATTTGGGCTTCAACAACCGGATCATTGGGTAAAAATGTTGGTGCATATTTTTTCGCTAGATAAACTAAAATGGCATTTGAGTCAGATACAACCACATTACCATCTTCAATAACCGGCACTTGGCCCAGTGGGTTTAGGGCGAGAAAAGGTGCTTCTTTGTGCTCTCCAGCAGGTAAGTCGATTAAATTTACTTGGTGTTTAATACCCGCTATCGCCGCAAATAATACAACTCGATGGGCGTGTCCTGATAGGGTAAAGCTATGAATTTTTACAGTGTTCGACATGATTAATTCCTTGAGTATTGGGTAGGCAAAGTTGCTCGTTATCTTGTGAGTTAAATAGTAGAGCTAATGTTGTGTGTAGACAATATGGTGAAATATAGAATTACTATGTACAATATGTTCATAAAGGTGGTGCTAACCACAATCAAAAAGAGTAATCGTGATGGACACCATTGATGGCATGCGTACTTTTGTTGCTGTGGCTAAGCAAAAGTCATTTACTAGCGGCGCTAAACTTATTGGCATTAGTACTAAACTGGCGAGCAAATACATTGGCCAACTAGAAGAACGGCTTGACGCACAGTTGTTTCATCGTACAACGCGTAGTGTGACATTAACGGAAACAGGGCAGGCTTACTTTCTAAAATGTGTACCGGTATTAGAGCAATTTGCTGAACTTGAAGATGTTGTTCAGCAGGGGCAGTCTGAACTTGCTGGCGTGATAAGAATAACCGCACCGACCGGCTTTGGTAGCACTAAGCTGGTTGAGGCATTAGCACCCTTTCAAAAAATGCACCCAAAAGTAAGTATCGATATGCGTTTGTCTGACCATATTGTCAGCATAGTTGATGAAGGAATTGATCTGGCTATTCGCTTTGGCAAACTGGAAGACTCAACCATGATCGCCAGAAAACTTATGGATATGCGTATTGTCGTCTTTGCCTCACCAGACTATTTAGCTGAATTTGGCAGGCCGAAACATCCGAGTGCTTTATCGACTCATAATTGTCTTTTACAACAATTTAGTATTGAACCCCATCATTGGCAGTTTAAAATTTCTGGCGAGATGAAGTCTTATCCGGTGATGGGCTCATATAGCGCAAACTCACCTCGTGCTGTTGCTCACATGGCGGCGGCTGGCTTAGGAATTGGTGCGGCACCAGCGTATGTGGTGGAGTCGTATATAAAAGAAGGCTCGTTAAAATTATTATTTGAAGATAACGAAGCGCGTATTATTCCGTTGCATGCGGTATACCCGTCCGGCAGACATTTACCTAAACGCATTCGAGTGCTAATAGAGCATTTAGCGATGGTGTTTAAAGCGTCTTCGCTTGGACCTAGAAACTAGAGCGCTTTAAACATCAATACTAGTTTATCTATTTTGCAGGCGATTATAATCAAACAGTCCGGCTTTGAAAGGGTGCTGTTTTTTATTGTCAGCATGCACATTGTCGCTGTGTTGCCAAAAATTTGGATTGGTTCTGCGTATCGCGTACTGGTCCATTAATTCTGCATAATCAGCTTCTGTGCTCAATGCCAACACGGCCTCAACATAACTCGATATTTGTGACTCGTTAATATTGATAAAAACGTCAGGATAAGCGCCAACTAAACCCTGTGTCACGGTAACTGTGTCTTGCTCAGGTAAACGATTATCGTCTTCACTGAGTAAACTGGTGATGTTGCTGTGGGCATTGTTTCTTAGCAGAGTGTAATAATGCGTTTTTTCAGCGCTTTGTATCGATAAAAAGCTGATCTGTGGTAGTAAAGTGGTTGGCCCACCGACCAAGTTTTGTAACTTTTCTAGCCCTTGGCGATGACTACTAGGCGTTTTTACACTCGATAGGTCATTTTCTGTCGCTAATACAGAGTCAAGTTTTTGCTCTAATAACTGATACAACTCTTGTTTGTATTGCGTGGTTTTATAATCAATACCAGAAGGCTGAGAGAATAACTTATGTGGGGCGAGTAAGTACTCTTTCTGACTGTCTGACACGCCTTGATACCATTGGTTGAGTTCGGTTTTTCTTGTTTCTGGAGGAAGCAGTGCTAAAAAGTTGAATTCGCCTTCTATACGCAAAAAATCCATATATAATCGGGTATTTAATTGATGACCAATATTGCCATAAACATCAAAGCCGGCGGCTAATAAATAATGAATACGCTCTAATAAGCCATAGTCAATCACCCAAGATGTTTGCGGCGGACGTCCAACTAAACCTTTAACTACTGTTGCAGAGTCAATATGTCGAAAGACGGTTAATGCGGCATTAGGATTCTCGCCGTCACCGGCCCAAATTTGATCTGTGGTTAAGTGCTCGCCACCAGGAAAGGCTTTATTCATGGTGATCGCTTTATCGTGCATGAATTTTCGTTGTAACTCAGAGTATTTTAACCAGTTAGTTAAAATGTAAGCATTGCTTTCAGCTGCTGAAGGTAGGGCTAATTGATCTTGCTGCGCGTTATAAAATGCCGAGTGTTCCTTAGCATTTTTTTCATTGGGATTAACAAAAAACACCCAAAAATGATCATTAATCACATTCAAGGCTACTTGGCCCCTACAGACCGGGCTTTTAATGAAGTTCATGATGGTAAATTCTGCTTCTTCAAGCAAAAACTTATAACGCGCGATGGAAGGTATTTCTTCAAAAGCTTTGAATGGGTTAGAAGCAACTTCTGGCTTATACGAAGGTAAACGCGTGACTTGATAGTTGTCTTGTAAAAATAAGTGGGTATATTTTTTTAGTCGCTCGCTGTTTAACGCATACGGCATATGGGTTTTTTCTAATATTGTGCCACGCTCGCGCCAAAGTCGATAATAAACGCGTTCTACGCCAGGCTCGTCGTAAGGTCGGCGCGTGGCAATAATATCGATGGCTTGCCCTGGTGGTGTTGTTGAACGTACAACTTTAAAGAATTCTCCGGCAGGTAATTCAGAAAAATACAAGTGGGCAATAAACCAATGTTCGTACAAATAACGGCTGACCAGTCTTTCTTTCAAGCTGTCACCATTTAAAAAGTTTTCCCACAGTGTCACTTGCTCACTATAAGTATTATCTAATGACGCTTTAGGGGCCATTTTTGCACCACTGCGTAGCCAATCTTGTAAAATTTTATCTTCTGGAGCTGAAAGTGCAGGTAAGCCAAACGGCATACCCCAATCTGGATAGTTTGTTACGTAGCTGTCTACTTCAACGTCACTTGGGCATTGCTGTTGTCGGTCTAACGCGAAATTAAATTGCTTAGGTAAAAGCTGACCTTGAGGTAGGGGGTGTTGTTGCTTAAGGGCGAGTAATCTTGCCATAACACCGGTTGTTTGATTGACTGTAGCGCTTTGCTGTCGTTCGTTAATCACAGGATAAAAACCATTGTTGCGCCAAGCCGCGGTACTGTCTTGATCAATAAATAAACGTTGTGGTGTTTCTGCGATTAATCGCGTGCCGTCATAGACCAAAGTTTTATTTGCGCCACGATCGATGCCCTCTGGGGCCGATAATTTTAATTGGCAAGGTGCATCGTAACAGCCATGACAGACCACACATCGATTTTCAATGATTGGTTGTACTTGCTCATGATAAAAGGCCGCAGGGCTCGAATTTTCGACAACCATGCGTTGTTGAGGTTCAGCGATGCCAAACATGCCGTCAAAGTGATTATTAGCAATAACGGCACAACCGGCAAAAATTGTGATGATAACCATCAGCACAACAGTTTTTGATTTTGGAAGCATTTTCATGGAAGAGGTTCTATTGGTGCATTGACGTAATATAAATTTAATAACCAAACAATATAACAGAATGCCAAGGTTAAAGCCTATAGCAAATCAATTTTGAACGTATAATAGATAGCGCATAGAGATAGTCAAAGTTGCCTACTGATGTTTGCCTTCAATGGCAAACAGATTAATTTTTATAGCATTGAACTTTCAATAAACTCGCTATGAGTAAAATACAGAGCCTTACTTGCGCTGTGTTTGAACCCTGACTGAATAAAATAACTTATCTTGTTTGTAATACCAATTCTACTAATTTCTTTCCCACTCAGCGAGAATTAAAAGGCTTTTAAAATCACCCTTGGGAGCTAACTTAATAGACTTGCTATAAAGTGCTAAAAGTTATCAATAAAAGTTTCTGTAGTATCAATAGGATCTTTTAAATCAGGTTTTACTAAAGCCTCTTGAATACGTATAACCGTTTCTTTAACGAGTTCTTGAAAAATATCTATTTTTTGTCGAAAAGGTCATAAATAGTCGGAATGGTTACTTCGGCTATATTTGCCAGTTCACTACGAGTGAAGTCGTCAAAACCATAAGGAGAAATTAATTATCGAGCAATATTAAAATATTATTTCGCCGAGGTCACTTGTTGGTTTGTCTAGGTGCTGTTCAGTTAAACGATAGTGAGCGATAAAAGTAAAAATATCATTAAAAACATAAAATAATTACTTTCATCATAAGTACATCAATAACGAGTAAGTTTTTGTCGTTTATCATTTGCAGTAACTCTGCTTTCTTGCCGTCATTTTAAGGTTTTTCTGATATTATATGTTCGATTTATGTTGAATTTTTGAGCCATGTCAAGTTGTAAGTTACTAATAAGCTGTAATATTGCAGTAAGCTCCTATCAGGGCTCAACGATAAGAAATTTATTGTTAAATAATAAAAAAATCTTCAAGGGCGAAGTCAGATGAATTTAGATCGTACATCTAAAGAACAAACGTTTAATGAATCAGAAATATTACTTTCAATTACTGATTTAGATAGTCATATAAAATATGCGAACGCCGAATTTTGTAAAATTGCCGGCTATAGTAAAGATGAACTGAAAGACCAACCTCATAATATTGTTAGACACCCCGATATGCCTAAGCAAGCGTTTGCAGACTTGTGGTCAGTTATTCAGCAAGGTAAATCATGGATGGGGCCAGTAAAAAATAAATGTAAAAATGGTGATTATTATTGGGTTAATGCTTATGTCACTCCAATTAAAGATGAATCAGGTAATAATATTGAATATCAATCGGTGAGAACAAAGTTAGATAATAAAGTTAAAAAACGTGCGGAACGTTTATATTCGAAATTAAATAAGGATGGAATGCCTCTTGAGTTGAAGTACCAAATTGATCAAACATTTTGGAGTCAATTGGCTTTATTTATCTTTACTTTAGCCAGCTTAACTTTAGCTATAACTACTGAATTAAGCCTAGTGGTGACACTGCCATTTGTCTTGATTGGTATGGTTAGTTCTTTATTTTCGCTAGCATGGCGTAGAAAGTATAAGAAAGTCTTAAAAGCAGCGGATGATGTTTTTTCCAATTCATTAATGAGCTATATTTATTCTGGTCATAACGATGCTATTGGTACGGTTGAGTTAGCGCTAGCTATGCGTAAAGCGGAAATTAATGCGGTTGTTGGCAGAGTGAGTGACGTATCACTTCATGTTAGTGATAGTGCATTGACGGCTGCTGAGAAAAGTAATCAAGTATCACAAAGCTTAAATGAACAACGTAATGAATCAGAGCAAGTTGCGACAGCGATAAACGAAATGTCGACTACCGTGCAAGATTTAGCGAGAACTATTACGCTGACGGCTCAATCGGCGGAACATGGCCAAACATTAACCCAAGTAGGTCAAGAGACCATCGTTGCTTCTGTTAAGGCTATTCATGATTTGTCTCTGCAATTGGCCGAGGTTGATAATATGATCACTAAACTATCTAATGGTAGTAAGTCTATATATACGGTCTTATCTGAAATTAGTAGTATTGCTGATCAAACAAATTTACTGGCTCTAAATGCGGCTATTGAAGCAGCAAGGGCTGGTGAGCAAGGACGAGGCTTTGCTGTTGTTGCTGAAGAAGTCAGAGCATTAGCATTGAGAACGCAACAATCAACAGAAGAAATTAGAAACTTACTGACCCAATTACAAATAGACTCTGATAACGCTGTAGACTCTATGAGCAAAGGAAACGCGTTGTCAGCTAGCTGTGTGTCACTTTCAAGTGAAGCGGGTGAAGCGCTGCAAAATATACATAACGAAGTAACTTCAATTTCAGATGCAACTTCTCAGATAGCAACAGCGATAGAAGAGCAATCAGTTGTTACCGAGCAAGTAAGCCAAAATATTGTGCGTATTAATGATTTGACTATTTTGTGCGATGAAAATAGTCAAGAGTCGAGTACACTGTCATCAAACCTGCTTGATATAATCTCAGATCAAGAGCCATTAATTGCTCAATTTAGGCGTTAAATTAGTACTATTATCGATAACATTAGCCTGCTTTAGCAGGCTTTTTTTTTGAATTACGGTATGCACCATTATATTGTTTATAGCAATTTTACTAAGTTTCTTCCCTCTCAGGGAACAAACTTAATAGACTTGGTATAACCATTATTGCTTGTGTATATAAAATGTTGAGAATACATTATGTAACCTGAGCTCACTTTTTTCATGTCACAAGCTCTACTATACTGAAACAAGCTAAAGAGGATAATGTAATGAAACAATCAATCATGTATTTAATATCTGCGCTAGTGGTATTAGGGCAATTTAGCCATGCACAAGCTGCGGAGGTTGAAGTTAAGTGGTCAAATTCAGATAAATATTCCGATATTGATGCTGGTGAAGAACATCGAAAACATTTTAAAGAAAGAACATTTAAGTCTTTTGAAAAGCACTTTGCTGAGTTGGCAGCATCATTGCCTGAAAATCAAAAGCTTATACTCGATATTACTGATGTAGATTTAGCTGGTGACGTTAACTTTAGTGGCATTAAACGTATTCGTGTTGTTAAGAGTATATATTTTCCACGTATAGATTTTAGTTATCAATTACTAAATGCTGATAATAAGGTGATTAAAGGTAAAGAGGTATCATTGAAAGATTTAGGCTTTTTATCACATACGGGTTTAAGGTATCGAAATAAAACATTAAGTTACGAGAAAGAAATGCTTGATGACTGGTTTAGAGAAACCTTTGCCGATGATGTTATAAAATAACTCACTGTTGCTTAGCAATATTCAGTCAATAAAAAACGCAGCTTAGCTGCGTTTTTTATCGATATGATTACGATTAGCTTTGTTCAAACTTAGCTAAAACAGTAAATAATTGTTCAATTTTTTTCACGATATTAATCAGAGTTTGTTGATCTGAAGTTTTTTGCCAAAAAATCAAATCATTCGCCACTTCTTCAACATAAGGTTGAAAAGTATTTGCGCTACATTTAAAACCAGCATCTTCGGTAAATATTGCTGCAAAACCAGCTTGTTTAGCTTCGCGTAATGTGGTTAACGTAGCGTCTGCTGCAAGTGACTTTTTTAAAATTATTGAAATATTATCGATTAATTGTTTGTGTACTGCTTCGCTCATAATAGCTCGTATTCGTTTGGTCTGTTCAATTACACTATTATGCCAAATTGGTTTGATTTTTGTTAGCTTCTCGAACAAATTTTGCGATTAAATTACTGAACTTGTTATGCTCAGCAAAGAAGCGATTATTTTGCTCATGGATCAGCAATGTTTTCATCGGTATATTAAGCTAAATTGATCGGCGTTTTACTGGCCTCTCCGGCAATTTCTCTGACAAGTTTTGGCATTAAATAACCCGGTAAAATCGCCATCAGCTCGATAATTATTTTTTTTGCCTCTGCTTCGGTTAAATCGAAATGAGCAACGGCTTGCACTTTATCGAATAGGTGTAAGTAGTAGGGTTGGATGCCAGCATCAAATAAGCGTTCACTGAGCTCTGCGAGAATATCTGCGTTATCGTTAATTCCTTTAAGTAATACACTTTGATTAAATAATGGCACTCTTGCCGTACGTAAAGGTTCAATGGCTTGAATAACATTTTCATCAACTTCATTGGCATGATTAATATGAAACACAATAGTGGCTTTTAATCTTGTTTTTGCTAGGGTGCTAACCAATGCTGGCGTTATGCGCTGTGGAATAACAATTGGCAAGCGGGTATGAATACGTAAACGTTTAATATGAGTAATCTGCTCAATTTCAGTAATTAACCATTGTAAATGTTCATCGCTGGCCATTAATGGGTCGCCACCACTAAAAATAACTTCGTTGATCTCAGAATGATTTCGAATATAGCCCAACGCTTGCTGCCAGCGAATTTTATTTGGGCTATTGTCAGCATATGGAAAATGGCGGCGAAAACAATAACGACAGTTAATGGCGCAGCCGGTTTTTACCATCATCAATACCCGATGTTTGTACTTATGTAAAAGCCCAGGCGCTACTGTGTCGTGTTCTTCGAGTGGATCTTCTACGTAGCCATCTGTCACTGAAAACTCGACATCTAATGGCATTACTTGTTTTAGAATAGGGTCATTAAAGTCGCCTTTTTTAATACGAGATAGTAAAGTCCGTGGCACACGCACTGGAAATAATTTACGCGCGGCAAAGTGTTGTTGATAGTTTTCTGGTGGAATATCGAGCAACTCGACTAAGGTTTTTGGATCTGTAATAACATTTGCTAATTCTTTTTGCCAAGAAGTGTGCAATTTATCGCTGATTTGGGTTATTATTTGCGGCATTTCTATATTCAATTTTTAACCTTTACGTGTACTACGTGAACGAGCGAGCATAATAATTATGGCTAATTTTAGCACTAACCAGTTCAAAGCTGGACTTAAATTAATGATTGATGGTGAACCTTGTAACATTATCGATAATGAAATCGTAAAACCAGGTAAAGGGCAAGCATTTAACCGGATTAAAATTCGTAAGTTGATATCAGGTAAGGTATTGGAGAAAACTTATAAGTCGGGTGAAAGTGTTGAAGGTGCCGATGTTATGGATTCAGAGCTTGGCTATTTATATGCTGACGGTGAGTTTTGGCACTTTATGAATAACGAAACCTTTGAGCAAATTGCTGCTGACGAAAAAGCAGTTGGTGATGTAGCTAAATGGTTAGCTGAAGGTGATATTTGTACTATCACATTTTGGAACGGTAACCCTATCTCGGTCGATCCACCTAACTTTGTTGAATTAGCTATTACTGAAACAGACCCTGGCCTAAAAGGTGACACTGCTGGCACCGGCGGCAAGCCAGCAACACTCGTTACCGGTGCTGTAGTGCGTGTACCACTATTTGTACAAATAGGTGATGTAGTTAAAGTTGACACCCGTACCGGTGATTATGTTTCACGTGCTGGTAAGTCTTAGATAAGCAATATCTAGCTTAATAAGAAGCCTGCATTTGCAGGCTTTTTTTATGTATGACTTTATTTTTTATTACATGTTGATAACGCGCAAGAAAAAGAGGAACAACAGATCTTTGGAGGGAATGATCTACTAGAACCAGTAAATTTAGTCGATTACTTTAAACTGTTCAAAGGTTATCACTAGGTGTGTCATGATTATTGTTTGTGTAGTTAATGTATTGTTATAAGGGATGAAATAACTTGAAATTTAACTTCACCACTTTCCGTTTTATGGGATAATAATGTTTCAACATTTTGTGTTAACTCGCTTCAATCTACGTCGTTCAGATTGGCAAACCACTCGTACTAATACGGCAGTATTGACAGATAGTTGGATGGAAAATCGTCTTAAGCTTTTTGAAAATTATTGTTTTTCATCTCTTAAAGCCCAAACCGAAAAAAACTTCACCTGGTTAGTTTTTTTTGATATCTCGACTCCTGAAATATTCCGCGAAACGATTGCTCGTTTAGATAATGAATTTGAAGCATTTACACCTATATTTATTGATGGGATGAAAGAATTTTTTCCATCAATAAATACTGAGATAAAATCGAGGTTAACTCAACCTTATCTCATTACCTCTAGACTAGATAATGATGATAGTTTGCATCAAGATTATATTAAAGAAGTTCAATCTCAGTTTTCGAAACAAGACTTTATGGCTATCGATTTTGTTGATGGTTACACTTTGCAAGTAGAGCCTATCGTTCGATTTGCTAAACGCTCCCATGTCCATAATCCTTTTTTAAGCTTAATTGAGAAAAGTGAAGGCTATAAAACTGTTTGGACAAATGAACGTCATGGTCAGTGGAGTAAAGTCAAGCAGGTTACTCCCGTTAGAAATAAACTTATGTGGATGTCAGTGATTCATATGGAAAATAAGATAAATAGTTTTTACGGTTACGGAGACGTTGAATGGGATGATATCCGTGCCTTTAACCTGAATAAATCTATCTTAGATGAATTACAATCAAAGGTTGTTGCATTTGAAACATGGAAAGCTAAAGGTTTTAAACATCAGATAAAAACTCAATGGAAAGTGTCCGTCAAATTGCTTAAACGTAAATTATTTCTCAATATTAATTAATTTATTCCCATATGAAATATCACCCATATTTGTTTAAATAATGTTGTGTTTTGGGAGCTCTATATCAAGCCGAAAGCCTGTTGAAATTGTAATGAACACTCAGTTATTGAATGAGTCATTGTACGATATGTAACGAGAAGACCAATGTTTGGGACATTTTGCTTCGACCGTTTTAAATCACAAGTGCTCCTTGATGAAGCTGCTTTATTATTCATGGGGTATTGTTGATCTAAGTCATATTCTTGCTGATCTTACACCAACACTCGAGATGTCGGCTCTCATCAGTGCTTAGTTATGTATTAAAATAGCAGTAAAGGGGACGTAATCAACCGGATTACTCCCTTTTACTAGCAATTAGCACTAAATACTCTCAGTGCATATTATTTTTAATCGCTTACTTTAAATGCTCATTAAAGTAATTGGTCATCATGGTTTTCAAATGTAAGGTGGTTCCTTCACCTTCACGTATGCCGTGGCTGCGATTCGGATATGACATAAAATCAAATTGACGGTTATGCTTTATCAGCTCATTGATTAATCGTTCCGTACCTTGGTAGTGTACGTTGTCGTCACCAGTACCATGAATAAGCAACAACTTACCTTGTAGGTTTTTAGCATGCGTGATCGGCGAACCTTGTTCATAGCCTTCGGCGTAATCGCTAAGTAATCCTGAATAACGCTCTTGATAAATACTATCGTACAGGCGTTGATCTGCCACGGGGGCTAACGATATGCCGACTTTGTATAATTCAGGGTAACGAAATAGCATATTCAAGGTCATTGAGCCGCCCCCTGAGTGACCCCAAATGCCGACACGGTCGCTATCAATATATGACCAGCGCTCTGTCATCGCTTTTAATGCGTCTGCTTGATCACGTGATGATAAAATCCCGACGGCACCGTAAATTGACTTGCGCCATGCTCTGCCTTTAGGTGCAGGCGTGCCGCGATTATCAATTGAGGCAACAATAAAGCCTTGCTCGGTTAA
>TARA_R110000803_G_scaffold121_1_pt1 | contig 67745 bp, 62 predicted proteins | sample TARA_R110000803 | Tara Oceans TARA_R110000803 (sample SAMEA4397772) | marine metagenome | biome: Polar Biome; feature: [SRF] surface water layer (ENVO:00010504); material: water (ENVO:00002006), including particulate matter (ENVO:01000060) such as... | depth 5 m | reverse complement strand
TGAATGTTGAATGTTGAATGTTGAATGTTGAATGTTGAATGTTGAATAGTATCGAGGCTTAAACGCTTTATTCAAAGCCTTTAAGCCCTAATTCAGTTGTTAATCATGCCCTGTCAATAAAGAGTTCTTGGCTATTTTATAGCAAGTAACTCAACATCAAAAATCAATAAAGCGCCTGGTGGAATTTTACCTGCCGCACTATTACCATAGCCTAGGTTTGCTGGAATAAATAAACGCGTTTTCTCACCAATAACCATCAGTTGTAGTCCTTCAGTCCAACCTTTTATAACTTGGTTTAAAGCAAAGCTTATTGGCTCATTTCTGTCAACTGAGCTATCAAATACGGTGCCATCGAGCAAAGTACCATGATAATGCACGGTTACTTTTGATCTCGCGGTAGGATGAGCATCATCGTCACCTGCGGTTAAAACTTTATATTGCAAACCAGAGGCGGTTTCAATCACCCCCTCTTTATGTTTATTCTCTTGTAAAAATTTAGCCGCTTGTGCTGCATTAACCTTAGCCGCTTCACGATTGGCATTATTACGCACGAAAAAGCTTACAATTAAGCCCAGTACAATGATGAGAATAATAGCTTTAGTCATTTTTGATCCTTTTTATTATATTAGTGGCTATATTGTACCAAACCTATTAAGTTTGTTCTCTCTCAGCGCTTACTAGCGGTTTGAGAACAACAAACATTTTTTGAATATAGTTATTCTATAGGAAAGAAATTATCGGCGGTTATCAAATCGCTGGCAACTCATTAAAAATCCTCCGCATTATGGTTATTTTCCAATATTATTCACCTCTACGGAGGTTAATATTCTACTTTGCCCAGCGGACAACTCACTATCCAGTGGTAAGTTGCCAATAGATGCACGATGCAAAGCAGTAACAGCATTTTGAAAACGGCCAAACATACGTTTAATTTGATGGTAGCGCCCTTCAATTAACTCCACTTCAGCCTGATAGTCATTAATAATGGTTAATTTTGCCGGTTTTGTTGTGATATCTTCAAAACCAAAATACATACCTTCAGCAAAAGCGCTAATATATTCTGTATGAAGTGTATTTTTCAAGCTGACAATATAACGCTTACTGACTTTATGCTCAGGTAAAGTTAAGCGCTCAGACCAACGACTATCATTGGTCAATAACACTAGACCTGAGGTATTAAGGTCAAGCCGACCAACAATGTGTAGCTCATTTTTAAACGGTTGTTCCAGTAGGTCAATCACGGTTTTATGCTGACTATCTTGGGTAGCGCTCACCACGCCAACCGGCTTATTCAGCATTATATAATGCGCTGAGTTAGCTTGAATGACCTGACCATCTAATGTGATATGGCTGAACGTATCGATAATCTCATCTATATCATGGGCAAGAACACCATTAATTTTCACTCTATTTTTCGCCAGCATCAGCCGCACATCTTTGCGACTGATTTGACAGTATTGTGCTAGAAAGCGATCCAGTCTTGCCTTATTTAGTGCCATAAAGAAACAACTCAAACGGCATAAAAATTAAGCCGAATCCTTAATAAAATGAACATCACGTTGTGGAAATGGAATTTTAATATTGGCGTTATCTAATGCCTGATAAATTTCTTTGTAGGCAGTGTATTTTGCACTATATAAATGCTCTGTTGGCGTCCATAAGCGTATGGCGATATTAATAGCACTATCAGCAAAAGCATCAATACCAATAAGCGGCTTACGCACTTCACTAACGATATCCAATTTGCCTATTACTTCTTCGAGCATAGCAACAACTTCTAACGGGTTTTCACTATAATCAATACCAACACTTAGCTCTAACAACGAATCATGGCGCGAATTGTGTAAAATCTCACCAACAATATGTTTATTTGGAATGGTAATTTCGACGTTATCTTCATCCGATAAAATAGTATAAGCCAGTAGCACTTCTTTCACTAGCCCGGTAACACCTTGTACTGTAATGGTATCACCAACAACAAAAGGACGAATGATGATGATATTGAAACCAGCGGCATAGTTAGCTAATAAGCCTTGTAACGCTAAACCAGCACCTAATGAAATAGCACCAATAGCGGCAATAAATGGCGTAACACTGATACCTAACTTACCTAAAGCCACTATCGTGATCATCACCACAATCAGCATTTTACTGGTGTTAGCTAAAAAGCGGCTTAAGGTGACATCAAGCTTATGTCGCTCACATAACTTCAACACAACGTTGGCGATTTTACCGGCAAACATGTAGCCAATAATGAAAATTATAAAGGCACCAATTAATTGGAAGCTGTAGTTAGTAAAAAACTCGACAATAATATTATAAATACGGCCAACTTGGTCCAGTTCATCTTTCAGTAACAGGGTGGGATCTAAAGTTTTAGTTATTTGCTCAGTGTTGCTAGCGGTGCTCGATTCGGCCATAAATTAATTCCATATAGTTTGCGTTGCTCTGTTGCGCTATATTACGACAATTTGGCGCCAAATTTATCATATAATTCACCGTTAACCGATAAAACAACGCTTTTTTAGGCTGTAACTTCTGGTGGAACATGCTCGCTTATCATGAGAATAAAATAGTCGCTTGTGAATTAATTTATTAAAAACCTTTGCTTAACCAACAAAATACACGTTAGAATCTAGCCACGTTTAATACCTAGACCGTATTAAACGTATTGACTTGTCGGAGTGCCAAAGGGCTGAGATCGCGAAAGCGGGATCCGTAGAACCTGATTAGATTAACATCTGCGAAGGGAACAAGTGAGTGACTCCAATAGCTATTGTTAAATATTGCTCTTGAACTTGCTCCTCGTTACTACCCCAATAAAGCTCCGCCTATTTTTTATATAATAAAAGGCGAGAGAACATGAGTTCATTATCAAGACGCGAACGTCGAAACCAAGCAACAGAATTTTTAACAAACGTTGCTGATCAATCATTCCCAAATTCTAAAAAAGTGTACGTACCGGGCAAGATACACGATATTCGTGTCGGTATGCGCGAAATATCTTTGTCTGATACCTTAGTCGGTGGCGACAAAAACACCCCTAACCACGAAAAAAATCCGCCTTTATGTGTTTATGATACTTCGGGGTTCTATACCGACGACACTGTCAACATTGATGTCCATAAAGGTATTCCACGGTTACGTGAACAATGGATAACATCACGCAACGATGTTGAATTTTTACCAGAAAAATCATCTTCCTACAGTCAACAACGCTTAGCAGATGAAGGGCTTGACCACATTCGCTTTGAACACTTACCGAAAGTACGTAAAGCTAAAAAAGGTAAAAATGTCACGCAAATGCATTATGCTCGTCAAGGTATTATTACCCCTGAAATGGAATATATTGCTATTCGCGAGAATATCAAACGTCAAGAAGTGAAAGACGAAATACTGCTGCAACAGCATCCAGGGCAGTCATTTGGCGCTAGCATTCCTGAACAAATCACCGCAAAATTTGTCCGTGATGAAGTAGCAAGAGGTCGGGCAATAATACCGGTAAACATTAACCACCCTGAAGTTGAACCTATGATCATTGGGCGAAATTTTTTGATCAAAGTAAACGCTAATATTGGCAATTCAGCCGTTACCTCTTCTATTGAAGAAGAAGTTGAAAAGCTCGTTTGGTCAACCAAATGGGGCGCAGATACGGTCATGGATCTTTCGACCGGTCGCTATATTCATGAAACCCGTGAATGGATCATTCGCAACTCTCCGGTGCCGATTGGCACGGTACCAATTTATCAAGCCTTAGAAAAAGTTAACGGTGTCGCCGAAGATCTTACTTGGGAAATATTTCGCGATACCTTAATTGAGCAAGCAGAGCAAGGGGTTGATTACTTTACTATTCACGCCGGTGTTCTGCTGCGCTACGTACCAATGACCGCTAAACGGGTTACGGGTATTGTCTCTCGTGGTGGCTCAATTATGGCGAAGTGGTGTTTGGCCCATCATAAAGAAAACTTTCTCTATACGCATTTTGAAGACATTTGCGAAATATTAAAAACCTACGATGTCTCTTTTTCATTAGGCGATGGTTTGCGTCCGGGGTCGGTGGCTGATGCGAATGATGAAGCACAATTTTCTGAGTTACGCACTTTAGGTGAGTTAACAAAAATAGCTTGGCAGCATGAGGTACAAACCATTATTGAAGGCCCTGGTCATGTACCACTACACATGATCCAGAAGAACATGGCCGAGCAACTGAAGCATTGCGGGGAAGCACCTTTTTACACCTTAGGACCACTAACAACCGATATTGCACCTGGCTATGATCACATCACCTCAGGCATCGGTGCCGCTAATATTGGCTGGTATGGCTGCGCCATGCTTTGTTACGTCACCCCAAAAGAGCATTTAGGCTTACCTAATAAAGACGATGTTAAAGAAGGCTTAATGACCTATAAAATTGCTGCTCATGCTGGTGATTTAGCCAAAGGCCATCCCGGCGCACAAATTCGCGATAACGCCATGTCTAAAGCCCGTTTTGAGTTTCGCTGGTACGATCAATTCAATATCAGCTTAGATCCTGAAAAAGCACGCGCTTATCACGATGAAACCTTGCCACAAGAATCAGGCAAAGTTGCGCATTTTTGTTCAATGTGTGGCCCTAAATTTTGTTCGATGAAAATCTCTCAAGAGGTACGAGATTATGCCGCCGGCTTAGATAATGCAGCTAATAGCGAACAACATATTGAAGTCAAGCTGCTTGATGAAACCATCAGTATTTCAACCCAAGGTATGGCGGAAAAATCAGCTGAATTTAAAGCCAATGGTAGCGAGCTTTATCACCAGCGTGAAAAGCTTCAACGCAAATCACAACGTTAGGTAGCCAGATGCCAACTATTGCTATTATTGGCGCCGGCCTAATGGGTCGCTTGCTAGCCTTGTCGTTAAATCGACAAGGCTACCAAGTCACGCTATTCGATAAAGACCAAAAAAACGGTCAGCAAAGTGCCGCTTATGCCGCCGCGGGGCTATTAACGCCACTTGGTGAAGCGATGCACAGCCCTGCCAATATTGTGGCGATGGGCTTTGCTGCTCTCCCCTTATGGCCGAAATTACTAACAACACTTAGCGGTTATAGCTTTTTTCAACAGTCAGGTTCGCTAGTTGTAAGCCATGAACAAGATAAAGCTGACCGTCAAAGGCTCGGCAGGTTTTTAGCCAATCATTACCCAAACCATGAACAACATCAGTTAAACCGAGAGCAACTTGCGGCACTAGAGCCGGAGCTAGCGTATAAATTTTCACAGGCGCTTTATTTACCCAGCGAAGGACAAATCGGTAATCGAAAACTACTGATTGCTTTACATCAGCAACTCACTGACGAAGGGGTTGAATGGCGCAGCAAAACGACTGTGATTAGAATGAAAAGTGACCATTTCACGCATGGTTGTCAATTACATTTTCACGATAGCCAACAGTCCAAAAACGTTCAGCAGCAATCATTTGACCTCGCTATTGATTGCCGTGGCATTGGTGCAAAAAAATCGACAAAAAACGAGCTAGATAACAACGCAGAGCTCAGCGATTTACGCGCCGTGCGCGGTGAACTTTTTCAACTTTTTGCGCCTCAAGTTAATATTTCACGACCCGTCAGGCTAATGCACCCTCGCTATCAACTTTATATTGCACCAAAAGGCAAAGGCCATTATGTCATCGGCGCCACGGAAATTGAAAGTGATGATATTTCCCCTATGACGGTGCGTTCCGCGATGGAGTTACTCAGCGCGGCTTACAGTGTACATCCGGGTTTCGCCGAGGCTAATATCCGTCAGCATATCAGCCAAGTTCGGCCCGCGTTTAGCGACAATCAACCAAAAATCATTGCCAACAATGCCTTAATGCAAGTGAACGGTCTTTACCGCCATGGTTTTTTGATTGCCCCTATCGTGCTATCACAAGTACTCGAGCATGTTGACAATTTAATGCGGCAACAACACCGCCATATTGATGATTACCGATACGCTAGTTTACTTTCAATTTATCAAACTGAGCCATGTTATTAACGCACAGTTCATGAGAAGTGAGAAAAAATGAAAATTTATATTAATGGTCAAGTGTTTAAGCTTTCTCACTTACCAAGGCCCATCAATATCACATCCGTGCTGACAGCAACTTTACCTGATAGTCAGCAACAACAAAGCTTTGCTTTAGCACTTAATGGTAACTTTATTGGCCGCGAAGATTATTGCGCTACCTTCATTCAAAGCAATGACAGTATTGATGTACTTTTCCCCATTGTTGGAGGTTAACCCATGTCGTTAAGCATTTATGGCCAACAACTTGATAGCCGTTTACTGATTGGCTCAGCGCTCTATCCTTCTCCAGAAGTGATGAAACAGGCCATTCTTGCCAGTGGCTCCCAAGTTGTCACTTTGTCACTAAAACGGCAAAACCCCTTGGCGCAATCCGGCGAAAAAATTTGGCGTTATATTCAAGATACGGTTCAGCAAAGCCAAGGATTTTTGCTACCGAATACTGCCGGTTGCAAAAATGCGAAAGAAGCCATCACTTTAGCTAAAATGAGTCGTGAGTTATTTAAAACCGATTGGATAAAACTCGAAGTTATCGGCAATGATTATAACTTGCAACCGGATCCAATAGCGCTATTAATTGCCACTGAACAATTACTGGCTGATGGCTTCAAAGTGCTGCCTTATTGCACCGATGACTTAGTTATTTGCCAACGTTTATATGAGCTTGGTTGCGAAGTTATTATGCCTTGGGCATCGCCTATCGGCACAGGAAAAGGCTTAATGAATCCTTATAACTTAGCCAGCATTCGTCAGCGTCTACCAAACGCAACACTCATTCTTGATGCCGGTATTGGCAAACCTTCTGATGCCTGTATAGCCATGGAAATGGGCTTTGATGGCGTACTATTAAATAGTGCTATTGCCCTTGCTGATAATCCGGTAATGATGGCAAAGGCCTTTGCCACAGCGATTACCGCCGGAGAATCAGCCTACATTGCCGGTACAATGCCAGAACGACAAACCGCGCACCCTAGCACCCCCACACTCGACAGCCCTTTTTGGCACAACTCAGAGCATAAATAATGACGTTTCAGACTCCCTTACCGATAAATAAACTAAACCGTAAGGCTATTATTTGGACTATCTCCGGTGCTGACTGCTCAGGTGGTGCAGGCATTGCCGCCGATATTAAAACTGGTCATAAGCTTAAGGTTGAAGTTTGCCATCTACTCACCGCTAATACTGTGCAAAATTCTCAGCAGTTAATAGCGATTAATCCAACAGCGGTCGATATTTTAGACGCACAAGCGCAAGCGCTGGGCTTTGACAAGCCACCAAGCGTGATCAAAATAGGTTTAATTGCCAATAACGCACAAGTTACTTGGCTAGTAACGCTGTTAATGGCGCTTAAACAACAATTAACTAATTTAATAGTTATTTACGATCCGGTCGGCCAAGCCAGTGTTGGCGGAAGTTTATCAAGCGTAACAGCAATAGCATTACGCGCTTTATTACCTTTGATTGATATTATTACTCCCAATTTAATTGAGGCGCAGCAATTAAATGTTTTATCAACACACAAGGTTAAACATAACCCTTTGCAGCTAGCCGAGCAGTTATTAACTTTAGGCTGCAAAGCCGTTATCATCAAAGGCGGACATACTGAAAGTACAGAGTCGAGTAAATTATCAGCTCATTGTACGGATTTATGTTTACAGCGTTTAAACTCAACATCAAGCTCAATATCAACACAAACAATCGAATTACGCTCACCAAGAATTACAACAAGTTACAGTCACGGTGGTGGCTGTAGTTTTGCCAGTGCCTTAGCAAGTTTTCTTGCTCATGGTTACCTACTACGTGATGCTTTCACCCTAACTAAAGCCTTTATTAATCAAGGCTTATCATTATCAAGTCAGCGAGAAAACAACCATAGTAATCAATCATATTATGGTGCCTTTGAACAAGGCTCGTGGCCGAGCCAGCCAGAGCACTTCCCACAAGTTATCAGTCCCTTGGCTCAGCGGCATCAAATATCAGCAAAGTTCCCTTCCCTTGACTTAAAGACAAATGAAAAGCTTGGTCTTTACCCCGTTATTGATTCTCTAGAATGGTTAGAGCGTTTATTACCACTGAATTTAAATATTATTCAACTACGGATTAAAAATAAAAACAGCGAAGAATTAGACTCGATTATAGAAAAAGCAGTGACTTTGGCACGGTTGCACTCTTGTCGACTGTTTATAAATGACTATTGGCAACTAGCGATAAAACATGGTGCATACGGTATTCATATCGGCCAAGAAGATCTTGCCAAGGCCGATTTAAGCGCAATTGCGAATGCAGGATTACGTCTAGGCATAAGTACTCATGGCTGTTACGAATTTTTATTAGCCAAGCAATTGCAACCTTCTTACCTCGCCATTGGCGCTATATTTCCAACCAAAACAAAAGACATGACAGGACAAATTCAAGGCTTGGAAAACTTAATGCAGATATTGCCACTGGCCGAGCATATTCCTGTCATCGCTATTGGCGGCATCAACCAACAACGTATTGAACGGGTATGGCGTACTAACGTAAGTGCAGTTGCAGTAGTGACTGCCATAACAGAAGCTAAACAGCCAATTGCTGCAACTCAAAGCATGCAAGCTATATTGAAAAATTGATACTTTAGCTGCACATTTTAACTAACTTATACCAATCCTACTGTTGCATTGGCTCAAGGCTTAACCTGTCTCTGAAACTAAAACAGCTAGTTGGCTATTAATAACCAAATTAGCTGATAAACGCTAAAAAACAAGCTTGAAGTACCACTAAGATATTGCTCACTGTCAAAGAACACCATACAAAAATCACAGCAAGTAAGCCGATAAAAACATCAAAAACCTCAAAGAGTTAGGCGCTAGCTTGTGAACAGATAATAAATAGACGATACTCAGTAAAACTTGAAGAGTAGCTTAAAATTTCTTATATTAAAGCATGACTTTTTTAAATACTTAAAATTAAAACCGTATGTTACGGCTTGATGCTATATAGCTAAAAGCATCAATACTTATACTTGTGCATAAAGTCAGTATTTATATGACTTTTGTACAGCTTGTTGTTTTTAAATAACATCATCATTTGTTATCATACATAAGATCTAAACTTCACTATTTCAGCTAATAAATAGCTACCTTTATCTTAATATATTGTGAGTTACCTAATGCCTACTAATGTTCGTATTTTACGTTCTTTTTCTTCTCTATTTCGTACAAAAGCTATAAAAAAAGTATTCTTAATCGCCGTAGGTATTGGGATCATTTTTTCTTCATTAATAAGTTGGTATTTATACCAACATAACCAAAACCTTGTGCAATCTTATATTGAGTCATTATCTGTTGATACTGAAGAGCTAGTTAAAAAACGTTTTGAGCATTATGAGTATGGCTTAGGTGGAGCTAAGGGAGTAATTTTCGGCGCGGGCATTGAGCATTTAAATCGTACCATATTTGAACGTTATGTTACCTCTCGTAACCTAGCCAGTGAATTTCCTGGTGCTAGAGGCTTTGGCTTTATTAGGCGAGTTCCCCTGACGATGGAAAATCAGTTTATTCAACAGGCAAGAGCTGATAACGCTAAAGATTTTAATATTAGAACAATCAACCCACATTATAATGATCGTTTCATTATTCAGTATATTTACCCGCAAAAAAATAATGAAGGTGCAACAGGATTAGATATAGCATCAGAGAAAAACAGAAGAGTTGCTGCTTTAAAAGCCGCTAGAGAAGGCAAAGCAAAACTGACTGCCCCGATAACCTTAGTACAAGCAGAGGGAAAAAAACGCCGCGGCTTTTTAGTATTATTACCTATTTATGATCCTGTTTTACCGACCCAAACAACAGAAAATAGAATAGAGGCTTTACTCGGTTGGACTTTTGCCCCACTCGTCGTTGATGAAGTATTAGCTGATTTAGGTATGTCGAAAAAAGGCGTAAAACTGACACTGACTGATGAAGTTGAAAGTGCGCCTTTTTATGAAAATATTAAAAATATTAATTCCGACTTTATTTATACTGCCGCCACTGAACGAACAATTCAATTTATGGGCCGAAAATGGATCTTAAATACCTATAGCTTACCGACCATACCGGCTATATTAGGCTTGTGGTCGCCAGTTTGGGTTGGGCTTTTATCTTTATTACTGTCCAGTTTATTAGGCTTTATTATTTGGGCTGGGTTTATAAATAATAAAAGTGAGTATCAAATCAAATCGGCTGTAGATTTACGTTCATTTTTAAACAGTCCTGCGATTAAAAAATTACTATTATCCTATCTATCACTAATAATTATATTTTTGATAATTATAGCTTTTCTAAGACTTCCGGAGCAAATACAAGCAAAAAGCGAAAAGCTTATTAATCTCGCACAGCGCAGCCAGGCTATCTTAGTGCGCAATAGTCAAGAACACAAAGAAGACTTACTTTTTTTAGCTTCTACTCCCCCGATAAATGGTTTAATTAATGCTATTAAAAATCAAGAAAATGGCATAGATGACCCTTTATTAACTGATTGGAAAGTGCGCCTAATTGAGATATTTAAGGCCTATATCATCTCTTCACCCAATGTTTATCAAGTAAGGTTAATACAATATGCCCGTAATGGTTATGAAATAGTCAGAGTAGAAAGACGTGATGACGGCATATACGTAGTACCGGATTCAGCATTACAATTTAAGGGCGACAGGCCTTATATTAAACAAGCAGTTGAGCTAGACAATGGCGAAGTATGGTTATCTGATATTGAACTCAATAAAGAAAACAATACGCTTGAGCTTCCTTATCGACCTACTTATCGCTATTTATCACCAGTATTTGATAAACAAAAAGAGCTTTTTGGCGTCGTTGTTATAAATATCGATGCTAACCCGCTATTAAATGACTTAAAAAAACTGCCTTCATCCGGTGAAGCTTTATATGTCACTAACTCTGAAGGTGATTTTATTCTCCACCCTCAAGCTACTAAGCTATTTGGAACCGATGTTGGAACACCATACAAATGGGAACAGGAGTTTACAGCAAGCTCTTTACCATTTCAGCTAAAACACATAAACACAAGTACTTGGCAAGGCACTCAGGGTGATATATTAGTAGCTGAGCATGAGTTTATTTCCAACAGCCAACGAGCTATCGGTAAAATACAATTTAAAGCAACATCATTAGTTTCTGATTTATATAAAAAAAATCTAATAATGCTAACAACCTACCTTGCAATATTAGTTTTCATTGGGCTACTTGCAACAATATTTATATATTTTAACTGGGCTCAACTTCAAAGAACAAGAATAGAACAGCAACAATCAACCCAGCGCAAAAAAGATAAAATGTTTGAAAGCCTAATTGAGCTATCACCTGAAGCACTTATCATTTGTGATGCCAAAGGTACTATTGAAATAATCAACACCCAAACAGAGAAACTCTTTAGGTATCATAGAACTGACATGCTTGGTCGACATATTAATATTTTTATACCCAATTTGGATAGCCAGCTACATGATACGATATTGGTTAATAATGTTCATAAGACAAAACTTAAACATTTAGCTGACGACCTAGAAATACATGGCTTGAACTTTGAGGGCAATAAATTTCCTGTAGAAATCAGTATCAGCCCAGTACAAGTTGAAGATAAGTTATTATTTGCCGCATCGATCAGAGATATTTCAGAAAGAATGCGCATTGAAGACACTTTGCGTGCCGCCTCTTATGAAGCAGAGCGTGCAAACAAAGCAAAAAGCTCATTTTTAGCAAATATGAGCCATGAAATCCGCACACCTTTAAATGCAGTGATCGGCTTAACCTACCTACTCAGAGATGAGAAACTAACCAAAGCACAAATGGATTTAGTCATTAAAGTGCAATTATCTGGCCGTTCACTCCTCGGTATTGTTAATGATGTTTTAGACCTAGCTAAAATTGAAGCAAACGAAGTCAATGTTATCTTAGAGCCTTGTAAAATAAAAATACTACTTAGAGAGTTAATCAGTGTTTTTTCATCTCAAGCTGAATCAAAGGGACTCACATTAAACGTTGAGATTAGTCCTGAAGTGCCTCCTTGGATCATGACAGATGAGAAGTTGATGCGCCAAATGCTGACTAATTTATTGGGTAACGCGATAAAATTCACTAAACAAGGGCATATTTTACTGAAAGTAAGCTGTAATGAACCTAAGGCTGCGAACATAAATAAAGTCAAAGTCGTTGTTTTTGAAGTCTCAGATACCGGCATAGGTATTCCTATTGAAGCACAAAGAAAATTATTTCAACCCTTTAGCCAAGTAGATGAAAGCGCCAACAGGCAGTTTGGAGGTACGGGTTTAGGGTTATCTATTGTCAGCAATATGATTGAGCTACTTGGTGGTGAAGTAAAGTTAAAAAGCGTGCCTAATCAAGGGAGTAGCTTTTCACTTTATTTGCCTGTAGTAGAGCCTTCTGAAGACGAGCTAGAAGCTCATGACACACAAGACGTAACCTTAAGTGTCTTAATCGCTGAAGATGATATTAATCAACAATTAAAATTGGTTAATGACTGTAAAGCACTTGGCTGGCGCGTGACGGCTGTCAGTAATGGCACTCAGCTGATCGCTAAAATTAAAGAATATTTTGACTCTGGGCAAGCACTTCCTGATGTTTTACTGGTTGACTGGCAAATGCCAGAATTAGATGGACTACAAGCGTTATCGCTATTAACAGAAGAAATAGGCATTAAAAATTTACCTGCAGTATTAGTAATATCAGCCTTTGAAAAAGAGCGTATAGCAAAATTAGACTCTAAAAGTTTAATCGACATTATTTTGCATAAACCGGTTAATATCCCACAATTATTCAATGCTGTTAATGATGTGGTAGTAAAGCACACCGGCAATTCAGAGCGAGTTTTCAAATCAACTAAAACTGAAACAATTAAAGCAAAATGGTTACTGAATGTGAACATACTCGTTGTTGATGATAGCGAAATAAACTTAGAAGTTGTTGGCAATATACTGGAACGCAATGGTGCCATAGCAAATAAAGTTAGCAGTGGCGCTGCCGCGATTGAGTATTTAAAATCAACAGATACTGTGGATGTCGTACTTATGGATATTCAAATGCCAGAAATGGATGGTTTAGAGACCACGCAACATATACGAAACGAGCTTAAACTCCACTCCCTACCTATTATTGCCCTAACAGCTGGAACATTAATGGAAGAAAGAAGAAAGTCGCTAGCAGCCGGTATGAATGACTTTCTTACTAAGCCTGTTGAACCCACTAACCTTATTCGTTCAATACGTAAATTAGTTGAAGCTTACCGAAGCCGTACCGTCAAATTACAAGGTATTAATACTGAAGTCACATACGATGCCGATGACTGGCCTGTTATCAATGGTTTAGTGCACGACAAGAACTTATTAGACGGTGATTTGCCATTTTTTATCTCGATCATCCAACGAATATTTAGTGAACATGAAAACTTACTATTACTCAGTAATAGTGAGATTCATCAAGTTATCACAGAAGAAGATAAAACCAGTTTAGCCAATCAGATACACAAATTAAGAGGCTCTTTAGGCTTAATTGGTGCGCAAAAGCTATTTCAAACCGCCGGCGAGGCTGAAATTTCATTACGTTCAAGTAATGAAAACACCATGTTATTACTGAAGGCTTTTCGCCAAGAGTTTATTGATTTACGTGATAGCTGCCAAGCTTTATTATTACAGCACCAAATAAAAGATCTCAGCTCAGATGATGTAGTATCTCAAGATATTACCCTTATGGATCCTATTAAAATCAAGGAACTAGAGTTAATGTTAAAGAGTAATGATATTGCGGCACTGCAATTTTTAAATAACAATACCCCAGAGCTTAAAGCTTTAATGGTTAATGATGATTTTGCAATTTTTCATGATTACATTACTAACCTTAAATTTAAGGATGCTTTAACTTTATTACAATCAAATGTGAGGAATCAATAAACATATGCCATCTACAGAAAAAGAACATTTAGATGTAACTATTTTAATTGTTGATGATGACCCTTCAATTATAGTAACAACGAGTAAAGCGCTTAATGGCTTAGGGAAAATAATTTTCGCCACCAATGGCTCTGATGCCTTAATGTTAGCAGAAACAAAATTACCGGATGTCATTCTACTTGATGCAGAGATGCCCGACATGAATGGTTTTGAAGTTTGTCAGCACCTCAAGAAAAAAGAGCAAACGGCTCATATTCCGATCATTTTTATCACCAGCCACAGCGGCTCTGACTTTGAAATGAAAGTCTTCGATGCTGGTGCATCCGACTATATAAATAAACCTTTAAACCCTCGAGTCGTATTGGCTAGAGCAAGTTTGCAGCTTAACTATAAACGGGCACTTGAAAGGTTAGAGCACCTAAGCTTAACGGACGGCTTAACCGGTTTATATAATCGCAGAGCATTTGATACAAAATTTTCACTCGAGTTTACACGCGCTCAACGCTCCGGCATCCCCATTACATTACTAATGTTAGATATAGATGAGTTTAAAAAATATAACGACCATTTTGGCCATGTAATGGGGGATGTATGTATTCAACAAACAGCAAGTGCACTGCTAGAAACAGTACAGAGAACGACTGATTTTGTCGCACGATACGGTGGTGAAGAATTTGCAATCGTGCTACCCGACACAGACTTAGAAGGGGCAAAATATTTTGCAGAAAGTATTTTAAATAATATTTTAAACTTAAATATAAGCCATGCGCCGACAGCTAAACGTAGCAATGTTACCTTGTCAATTGGTTACTATTCTTTGATACCAACACATAAGGATTCATACGAAGATTTACTTAAAACAACGGATGCTGCATTATTTAAAGCGAAAGAAAATGGACGTGCCTGTATTTATACTCCTCAATGAAGTAAGTAATACCAATTCTACTACGTTTGATATAAATTGATGTTGGAGATAGCAGTGACAAAAACCAACATCAACGTATGCGCTAACGGGCTTTATAACCAGTTTATTCATAGTGTTATTGGCTAAATTATTCACGAGTTCTCTTTAAGTAAAGATTAATACCAAGCCGAAAGGATGAAATTTAGCAGCTTAGCAAAGTATTTTTACCAAGCAATAACGAGCTCTTGAGCGTGAGAATAACGCTGATAGGCCCTTAAATAGCATGATTGAGTAAAGTAGCTTAGCCCGAACTGGAGGCAGTATATGAAAAAATCCGTGGTAAATTAAGTCCTATACAGCACTTTGATAACATGCCAACCAAACTTGGTTTTAACGAGGTGTGGCTCTAATATTGCACCACTAAATGCTATTTTATCAAATTGAGATACCATTGTACCGCGTTTAAACTCACCTAAATCACCACCTTTTTTACCAGATGGGCATGACGAATATTTTTTAGCTAAGGTTTGAAATTTAGCTCCTTTGGCTAACTGCTTAATAATATCTTCGGCAATTTCTTTGTGCTTAACTAATATGTGGAGTGCGTACGCTGTAGTTGCCATGTAAAAGCCTTTAAAATGTTGTTTAAACCCCAAAAATTAACCAGCGAGAATCACCGGTACACTGACATTAATTTATACCCCTTGCTTGATAGAAACATAAATCCAACGAATTATAATATTTTAGATAACCTGCTGAGAAATATCAGTAAATTTCAGACATAAAAAAACCGACATTAACAGTCGGTTTATTATAGCCCTTTAAGAACAAGGGAAGAATGGTACCAGCGGTCGGACTCGAACCGACACGTCTTTCGACAGGGGATTTTGAATCCCCCATGTATACCAATTTCATCACGCTGGCATTTCTTTTCTATCACTTCAAATAACGCATAACATTACGAAGAGGCGAGCATTATACGAAAAATTAAACGCTTAGCAATAGTTTTTATTTGATTATCGCTTGAGTGCTGCATATTTGTTCATCAATCTAACAAACAATCGAGTTAAGTTGATTTTCTAACCAACATTTTACTACAACGACACTTTACAGCAGCGACATAGTAAAGTACTCGTGGATTATTAATTATGCTCAGTCACTTATACTTTTATTTTCCTTTTGCTAAACTAGCGCAAATTTTATCACTGTTCAACATATGTCATTAGTTAAAAACTCTCCATTTCCACGGGCTGGCTTTCGTCGTCGTATGGCGTCTTGGTTATACGATTTATTACTTGCCATTGCAGTTTATATGACTGCAGGTGCTGCTTCGTTTTTAATCATTTCATTACTGGTGCATTTTACTGTTTTTGATTTACAAGGTTATGAGCATTTAAGTGACACCATTACAAATACCTACTGGTTGTTGTTACCCAATGAGCTTTGGAAACTAGGCTGGGTAGCTTTTTTCTTTGTTTGGTTTTGGTCGAAAAGCGGGCAAACCTTAGGCATGAAAGCATGGCGCTTAAAGGTGCAAAATCAAGACGGTAGTTTAATGACTAAAACAACCGCTATGAAGCGCTTATTACCAACGTTATTGGGCTTGGGTAACTTTGCAGTACTGGTTGATAGAAAAAACAAGTTGAGCATTCAAGACCGTTTAACGGATACTGAAGTCGTGCTGCTGACGCTTGAAGCAAATCGTGGCAGGTTATAAATTGCCTAAGGTTAAGTAATTAAAACGCGCCGCTAACTGGCGCGTTTTTTCAGAAAATACAGTGCTACCGTAACAAAAATCAAACTTGGCATGAAAGCGCCAAAAATTGCTGGCAGTTGGTAAACTAAACTCAATGAGCCTAATACCTCATTAACAATAAAGAATAAAATTCCGGTTGCTACACCCATCATAATTCTTGCACCCATCGATACCGATCGTAATGGACCAAAAATAAAAGATAAGGCTACCAACAGCATAACGGCTAGGGTTATTGGCTGCGCTATCTTGCGCCAAAACGCCAATAAATACCGACTGGAATCTTGCTTATTAGCTTCAAGATAATCTAAATAGTCGTTTAAACCTCGTAACGATAATGACTCGGGCTTAACAGTTACCACACCTAGTTTATCTGGCGTTAAGGTTGAACTCCATGACATTACTGGTTGGCTAGCTTTAATAATCTCTTTCGCTGTAATTTGAGTTTCAATAACATCACGTAATTGCCAGGCATTTTTTTGATAAACAGCACTACTAGCCGAGACCCAACTAGATAGTTTAAGTTGCTCATTAAAACGATAAATTTGGATGTTTTTCAAAGAGCCTTGATCCTGCACTTCACCAATATGAACAAAGTAATCACCGTCTTTCGCCCAAGTGCCACCTGAAGAAGAAATTAAACTGCCGCCAGAAATCGCTTGAGCACGTACTTGTCGAGCTGCTGCCTCACCTTGTGGTGCAAGCCATTCACCAACCGCCATACTAATGACAATTAATAACAAGGCTGATTTCATCACTGATTTAATAATATCAAGCCGTGATAAGCCAGCGGCTTGCATCACCACCAGCTCACTACTGCTTGCCATCATACCCATACCAATCAAGCCACCAATCAAGGCCGACATAGGGAAAAATAACGACACATCTTGTGGGATAGCATAAAGCACATAAAGTGCAGCGTGCGCTAAATCATAATTGCCTTTACCCACTGACTTCATTTGTTCAACAAATTTAATAATACCACTTAGGCTGACAAATACGGTTAAAGTCAAAAAGGTCGTAGAAGCTATCACACGCCCTATATACATATCTAAAATGCGCATTAAACAGCTACCTTATTTTTAGTCAGTTTTGCTTTAAATATTCGGCCGCTTTTACGACCTTTAACTAACAAACTGAAACCTAAAATGAGCACAATAACATGTACGGGCCATAAACCGATATACTGTGGAACTGAGCCTTTTTCTATGCCTGAACGAATAGCCGTTAGCAGTAAGAAGTAGCTTAAAAATAATAATAACGCGGGTAGCATTTTGCCGAATTTACCTTGCCGTGGATTAACCACACTCAAAGGTACTGCCACCAAAGTCATAATAATGCAGGCCAATGGAAAAGCGATACGCCATTGGCTTTCTGCACTCGCTTCAGGGGTTTGCTCTTGATAGAGTTCACTGGTTGGAATAGCACTGAGTTTACGGCGTTTATGAGCCACTTTTTGATCTTGTATTTGGATATAATATTTATCAAACGCGACTTGGCGAAATTCTTTATTTTTTATGTCATTTTGATAACGCGTGCCAGCAGAAAGAATTAAACGTTGCGAGCCAGTATCTTCTTCAACAACCTGCCCTGTTGCCGCATAAACCAAGCTAGAATCGATAACGCTAGCGTTTGGTGTATCTTTATCTGGTAATTGGGCAACAAATACTTTTTCGAAAGTATTGTCGGTACGATTTTTTTCATGAATAAAAACCACCGCTTTTTTGTTACCCGTGGTCTGAAAACGCCCAGCAATAAGTGAACTTAATCCGGAGTCAGCCGCGATTTGATCTTTAACTTGGTATTCATACTCGGCTGCCATTGGCGATAAATAAAGCGTAAATACACCGGTGATAATAGCGGTTACAACACCGAGTATTAAGGTAACTCGCACCACATACCATTCACTGACCCCACAAGCATGCAATACGGTCATTTCATTTTCAGCATAAATACGACCATAAGCCAACAAAACCCCAAGGAAAAAACTTAACGGTAGAATCATGCCCGCAAGATCAGGTATTTTCAGGCCAATAAAGGTCATCACTAAATGCCCGGGAATACCGCCTTCTGATGCATCATCGAGTACACGAACGAATTTATTACTGATAAATATCGTCATGATAACGAGAAATACCGCAAGCTGGGTTTTAGCAACTTCTTTGAGCAAATAACGAAATATAATCACAAAGTGATCCTATAAAAACTTTCTATAAAACATGGTTTTTTTCTGACATACAGCCATTTTTTCAGTAAACTTGTCATTTTTAGCATTAAATTAAATGTAAGCTTACAGGTAATGCTGTGCAATCCGGCTATAATTATAGCCTTTAGCCCAATACATTTAAAAGTAAGCTTAGCGATTAATTACTGTTTTTAGCAAGCTAAATAGTATATTTACAATAAAATATACGCATTTGAGTCAAATTAGGAGACATCATGGAGTTCAGTGTAAAAAGTGGCAGTCCGGAAAAGCAACGTAGCGCCTGTATTGTCGTCGGTGTTTTCGAACCTCGTCGTTTATCAGCTATCGCTGAGCAACTCGATGAAATTAGTGAAGGCTATATTAGCAATTTACTACGCCGTGGCGATTTAGAAGGCAAATCTGGTCAGATGTTGTTATTACATCATGTGCCTAATATTCTCAGTGAGCGCGTATTGCTCGTCGGCTGTGGTAAAGAACGTGAGTTAGATGAACGCCAATATCGCCAAATCATCAGCAAAACCATTAACACCTTAAATGAAACTGGTTCAATGGAAGCGGTATGCTTCTTATCTGAATTGCATGTTAAAGGTCGCGATACTTATTGGAAAGTACGTCAAGCTATTGAAGCAACTCAAGATTGTCTTTATAGCTTTAACAGTTTAAAAACCCGTAAAGAAGAGCCTCGTCGCCCTTTGCGTAAAATTGTTTTTAATGTTCCTACTCGTCGTGAACTGCCCATTGGCGAGCGTGCTATTAGCCATGGCCTGGCTATTGCTGAAGGTATTACAACCTGTAAAAACGTGGCTAATATGCCACCTAATATTTGTAACCCTGCCTATTTGGCTGAGCAAGCGCGTATTCTTGAAAATGATTACGACAATGTCAGTACCCAAATCATTGGCGAAAAAGAAATGGAAGAACTCGGCATGGGCTCATACTTAGCCGTCGGCCGTGGCTCAGTCAATGAGTCGCTGATGAGTATTATTAAATATAATGGTGCTGGTGATGATTCAAAACCATTAGTGTTAGTCGGTAAAGGGCTAACCTTTGACAGTGGCGGCATTTCATTAAAACCCGGCGCGGGTATGGATGAAATGAAATATGACATGGGTGGCGCAGCAGGTGTTTTAGGTGCGATGCACTCATTAGCAGAGCTTAAGCTACCAATTAATGTTATTGGCGTTTTAGCTGGCTGTGAAAATATGCCTAGCAGTAATGCCTATCGTCCGGGTGATATATTAACCACAATGTCTGGTCAAACAGTTGAAGTATTAAATACTGACGCTGAAGGTCGTTTAGTATTGTGTGACGCATTAACCTATGTAGAACGCTTTGATCCTGAGTTGGTTATTGATGTTGCGACTTTAACTGGTGCTTGTGTTGTTGCCTTAGGTGCGCACGCTACTGGCTTATTGAGTAGTCATAACCCATTAGCCCATGAGTTACTCAATGCTTCTGAGCAAAGTGGCGACAGAGCATGGCGTTTACCATTGTGGGATGATTATCAAGATCAACTTGAAAGTCCATTTGCTGATTTTACTAATTTAGGTGGTAAAGAAGCAGGCACAATTACTGCGGCCTGTTTCTTATCTAAATTTACCAAAAAATATCATTGGGCACATTTAGATATTGCCGGTACAGCATGGCGCGGTGGTAAGAACAAAGGTTCGACTGGTCGTCCGGTAAGCATGCTAACGCAATTTTTACTTAATCGGTCTGGCGCTGAGCAAGGCGAATAGTTCACTCTGAGTTACTACGCGGAATAAGTCATGCAAACACAAGCAATGTTCTACAGTATTGAAGAACAAAGTAAAGTCGTAGGCGTATCTGTTGAACAGTTACACCTGCACTATGCTTGCCTGCAAGCGGCTTATTTTTACCGCCAAAACCAGCGAGTGTTTATTTATACCCAAGATCAAGAAAGCGCGCATAATATTGATGAAATGTTATGGGCCTTTGATCCCGACAGTTTTGTGCCACACAATCTTATAGGTGAAGGCCCAAAACAAGGTGCTGCTGTCGAAATTAGCTGGCAGCCCCCTACTAACCGCCGTGCGGTTTTAATTAATTTAACTAGCGATGTTCCTAACTTTGCTAACCAATTTTCGCATCTGATAGATTTTGTCCCTGCCGATGAAACACTCAAAGAACAAGCTCGAAATCGTTTTCGAACTTGTCGTCAATGGGGTTTCAATGTAGCTCATCAAGTGGCTAGCGCACCACAACCTATCGATACAACCAGTTAAAAATCTTCTGACGGAAACTCTGATGGAAAAAACATTTACCCCCTCTGACATTGAACAATCCCTGTATAAAAGCTGGGAAGAACAAGGTTACTTTAGTCCAACGGGCGAAGGCGACAGCTACAGTATTGCTATACCACCACCTAATGTCACCGGTAGCTTGCATATGGGTCATGCTTTTCAGCAGACTATTATGGACACGCTCATTCGTTACCAACGTATGCAAGGTAAAAATACCTTATGGCAAACGGGCTGTGATCACGCCGGTATCGCAACACAAATGGTTGTTGAGCGTAAGATTGCCGCTGAAGAAGATAAAACTCGTCACGACTACGGCCGTGAAGGTTTTATTGATAAAATTTGGCAGTGGAAAGAAGAGTCTGGCGGCACTATCGATAAGCAAATGCGTCGCCTAGGTAACTCAATCGATTGGAGCCGTGAACGTTTTACCATGGATGACGGCATGTCTGAAGCGGTACAAGAAGTTTTTGTGCGTTTATTTGAAGATGACCTGATTTACCGTGGTAAGCGCTTAGTGAATTGGGATCCAAAATTCCACACTGCTATTTCTGATTTAGAAGTAGAAAATAAAGATAAAAAAGGCCACATGTGGCACTTGCGTTACCCACTTGCTAATGGCGCAAGAACGGCTGAAGGCCTAGATTATTTAGTCGTTGCAACCACGCGCCCTGAAACTATGTTGGGTGATACCGGTATTGCGGTTAATCCTGAAGATCCACGTTATAAAGACTTAATTGGCAAACAAGTATTATTGCCTTTAGTTAATCGCTTAATTCCAATTGTTGGTGATGATCATGCCGATATGGAAAAAGGCACAGGTTGTGTAAAAATCACCCCTGCCCATGACTTTAACGATAATGAAGTAGGTAAGCGTCATCAATTACCACAAATCAATATTTTTGATAAAGACGCTGCGGTATTAGCGGCGGCTGAAGTTTATGACACGAAAGGTGAAGTGTGCGATGCATACAGCACTGAATTACCCGCTGAGTTTGCTGGTATGGACCGATTTGTTGCCCGTAAAGCAATTGTCGCTAAGTTCGACGAATTAGGTTTATTAGTTGAAGTAAAAGCGCATGATTTAGTCGCGCCTTACGGCGATCGCTCTGGTGTTATTATCGAGCCATTATTGACTGACCAATGGTATGTACGTGTTGAAAAATTAGCAGGTCCTGCTGTAGATGCAGTAAAAGACGGTCAAATTGAATTTGTCCCTAAGCAATACGAAAACATGTATTTTGCTTGGATGAACAATATTCAAGATTGGTGTATTTCTCGTCAACTGTGGTGGGGACATCGTATTCCAGCTTGGTACGACGAAAATGGCAAAGTTTATGTTGGTCGTACTGAAGCTGAAGTTCGTGCTAATAACACCATTAGCGACGACATGAAGCTACGCCAAGATGATGACGTACTTGATACCTGGTTCTCATCTGCACTTTGGACATTCTCAACCTTAGGATGGCCAAAAGAAACTGAAGATTTAAAAACTTTTCATCCAACGGATGTACTGGTAACAGGTTTTGACATTATCTTCTTCTGGGTTGCTCGTATGATCATGATGACCATGCATTTCAACAAAGATGAAAATGGCAAAGCGCAAATACCGTTTAAAAAAGTCTATATGACCGGCCTTATTCGCGATGAAAATGGCGATAAGATGAGTAAATCAAAAGGCAATGTTGTTGATCCATTAGATATGATTGACGGTATTTCTCTTGAAGACTTATTAGAAAAACGCACCGGTAATATGATGCAGCCTAAATTGGCCGCTAAAATTGAAAAACTGACCCGGAAAGAATATCCAAACGGTATTGAAGCACATGGTACTGATGCCTTGCGTTTTACCTTAACGTCAGTAGCGACTACTGGTCGTGATATCAGCTGGGACATGAAACGTCTAGAAGGTTACCGTAATTTTACCAATAAACTATGGAATGCCAGCCGTTACGTGATGATGAACACTGAAGAATTTGATTGTGGTCGCTCTTCAGCAAACGAACCAGCAGGTGCAATGGAATTTTCATTAGCGGATCGCTGGATTATGGGGCAATTTCAACAAACTGTAAAAACGGTACATGAAGCATTTGACTCTTATCGTTTTGATCTGGCTTCACAAGCCTTGTATGAGTTTACTTGGAACCAATTCTGTGACTGGTACTTAGAGTTAACTAAACCGGTACTGTTTAAAGGCAGTGAAGCACAACAGCGCGGAACACGTCATACCTTAGTGACGGTTTTAGAAGCTCTATTACGTTTAATGCACCCTATTATGCCATTTATCACTGAAACCATTTGGCAACGCGTTGTACCTTTGACTAACTTTGAGAAAACTGGTGATAGCATTATGATACAAAGCTTCCCGCAGTTTGACGAAAGTCAGTGTGACCAAACCGCTATTGGTGATTTAGAATGGCTTAAACAGTTCATTGTTGCTATTCGTAACATTCGAGGCGAAATGGATATTGCTCCTAGCAAGCCATTACCTGTACTTTTGAAAAATGTTAATGCTGACGATCAACGTCGCTTGTCTGAAAATGAGCAATTTATTAGTGCCCTAGCTAAGCTTGAAAGTATTACGGTGCTAGCTAATGATGATAATGGCCCCGCTTCTGCAACCGCTGTCGTTGGTGATTTATCAGTATTAATACCGATGGCTGGCTTAATCGATAAAGACGCAGAATTAGCGCGTTTAGATAAAGCGATTGAGAAGTTAACAAAAGACGCTGATCGTGTACGCGGCAAGCTTAGTAATGCAAACTTTGTTGATAAAGCACCGGAAGCGGTTATTAATAAAGAGAAAGCAAAATTAGCTGAAGCTGAATCTACCTTAGCTAAAATGGTTGACCAGAAAGCTCAAATAGCCGAAATATAAACAATTAGTTAGAAAGAACTTAAAAAAGCCAGCACCTTAGCTGGTTTTTTTTAGGTCATAAAAAAGTAAAGTAATCTGCATTTTTTTTAGAGATTCCTCAATTCTAATGTGTTAACATGTTTTTGCGTTGAGTTTTTGCGTTTCGGGAGAAGGAGAGATCACTATGTCATTAGACTTTTGATCAGCCTAGACGCTTTAATATGTGTTACTGGAAACCTTTCTCTGTCTGTACTTCATAGGTAGAGGGCATTTACTCCGTATATGGCCGTTTTGGCTAAACTTTAATTTTTGACCTGCGAGAAATGTTGGTATGTCTGATACAGTAACTGGTAAAGTAAAATTTTTTAACGAATCTAAAGGATTTGGTTTCATCGAGCAAGAAAACGGCGCTGACGTTTTTGTTCACTTTAGTGCAATCTCTGGTGACGGTTTCCGCACTTTGACTGATGGTCAAGCGGTAACTTTCAGCGTAAAACAAGGCCAAAAAGGTCCTGAAGCTGAAAACGTAGTTGCATCTTAATTTGATTTAAGTGCATACTTATCTTTAGCATTGACTAAAGATTAAATAAAAAAACGAAACTTATGTTTCGTTTTTTTGTTTCTATCGCTTGTAAAATTACCTTATACCAAGTTTATTGGTTGCTAACGCTACTTAACTACTTATTAATATAGGGTTCGATTAAGTCCACCATAGCAGCAATATGCATATCATCATCATTTAATGCCGGAATATAATGGTATTGCTCTCCACCCGCAGTAATAAAAACTTCACGATTTTCATGAACCAATTCTTCCAGAGTTTCTAAACAATCGGCACTAAACGCTGGACTAATAATAGCAACATGTTTATTACCTTCTGCGGCAAGTTGCGCTAAGGTTTCATCGGTATACGGCTTAAGCCACTCTGCTTTGCCAAAGCGCGACTGAAAGGTCATAGCGTAATCATCTTTACTTAAGCCAAGTTCTTCAACCACTAAACGGGTGGTTTTATGGCTAAAGCAATAGTATGGGTCGCCCTGTTCAAGAAAATATTTCGGCATACCATGATAAGAAAAAACTAACTTATCGGGTTTACCATTCATGGCTATATGTTTACCTATGCTTGCCGCTAATGCTTTAATATATAATGGTTGATCATGATAACCACTTTGAAAATGAATACTGGGGATCCAACGCCAAGTTTTAATTTTATTAAATACTGCATCAAAGGTTGAGCCTGTGGTCGGGCCACCGTATTGTGGATACAAAGGCAACACAATAATATTATTAACCCCCTGCTCTTGAAAGTTATCTAAGGCATGAGCAATTGACGGTGTGCCATAACGCATCGCTACATCAACAAGCACTTTATCACCATATTTTTCAGTCAAGATTTGCTCAACTTTGACTTTTTGCTGCTGACTAATCACCAACAGCGGCGAGCCTTCCTCGGTCCAAATACTTTGGTATAGTTTGGCTGATTTTTTCGGCCTAACCCGTAAAATTATGCCATGTAAGATGATTAGCCAAAGTAAGCGAGGAATTTCTACCACCCGAGGATCAGACAAAAACTCAGCTAAATAACGACGCAGTGCTCCTGGAGTTGGGCTATCAGGTGTACCTAAGTTAGTCAGTAAAACACCGGTTTTAGCGCTGCTATCATGAACTTTTTTACTTCTTCCTGCATATCTTGACATAAACTTCTCTACAAAATAGTGTTAACAGCGTTAATAAAAACGTCTGAATCTGGTGTTACTTTACTATTAAAATGCTGAATATTTTTACCATCAGCACTGATTAAATACTTATAAAAATTCCATTTTGGTGCCGTCGTTTTATCCGCTAATTCTTTAAAAATTGGATGGGCATTGCTCCCCCAGACATGCACTGGCGATAACATAGTGAACGTTACGCCATAATTGACAAAACAAATGTCGGCAGTTGCTTTTTCTTCATCTTCTTCTTGAAAAAAGTCATTAGAAGGAAAGCCTATCACCACCAGACCTTTATCTTTATATGCTTTGTGCAATGCTTCAAGGGCAGTAAATTGCGGCGTAAAGCCACAATGACTAGCCGTATTGACGATCAGTATCGGCTTTCCTGCGGTGAGTTGGCAGAGGTCAAGTTGTTCTTTGGCATGCAGTTTTTTTTCACTATGCTGCATAAAGGATAAACATTGGCTTAAATCTGTCGTATCTTTTGCCTGAGCATTAAATGTTATCAGGGTAATAAATGCCATCGCTAGCAAAATTTTCATCAATGTCCTTAGTAGAGTATTTCTCACGATATATTATCGCAAATTGTCGTTCAAAGGAATTAGCTAGTATATTCATAAACAATATCATTAGCTTATTTATATTTATAAAAAATAGTCTTAGCAGAAAATCTGTTACTAGCCTTTATTGAGCAATATAGTATCATAGCCGCGACTTAGTAAGATCAAAGTTAGAATATAGTGACATAAGTCAAATTGTAATCGCATTTATTGAGTTATTATCATCCCATGTTGCAATACATTAGCGAAGTGAATAGATTTGTCGAATTTAAACGCAAAAATTGAAACAACAAGCGTAAGCACGAATACCTTATTAAGCGCTCGCGGCTTGACCTGTATCCGTGAAGAACGAATATTGTTTGAAGAGTTAGAATTTACTATTGCTGCTGGCGACATTGTGCAAATAGAAGGGCCAAACGGCGCCGGTAAAACCAGCTTACTACGGATTCTTGCCGGTTTATCTCAACCTTATGATGGCAATATTTATTTTCAAGAAAACCCACTTGCGCAACAACGTGAAACGTTTCACCAAGAGCTACTTTATTTAGGCCATTTACCGGGCGTTAAAGACGAAATGACGGCTCAAGAAAACCTTGAATTTAACCTTGCTTTACACGGTTTGAATAGTAATACGGCTGAAAAAACATTATCAGAAGTTAATTTACTTGGTTTTGAAGACGCCCTTGCCTCGCATTTGAGTGCTGGGCAACATCGTCGTATTGCTTTAGCACGTTTATGGCAAAGCCAAGCCAAAATTTGGATTTTAGACGAACCTTTTACCGCTATTGATAAATTAGGCGTAAAAAAGTTAGAACAACTATTTTTACAACATGCTGATAACGGTGGCTGCGTTGTTCTAACTACTCATCAAGACCTCTCATTACCCGCTGAGCGTGTAAAGAAAGTCACTTTAGCTTATCGATTTTCCTAGGATAATTGTTTATGACACAACTTTCTTATCGGGCAGCATTCACTTTAATCGTCAAAAGAGATCTGATGATCGCTTTTCGTCATCGCGACGATATCATCAACCCATTACTATTCTTCATTATTGTCGTGACGCTATTTCCGTTAGGAGTAGGCCCAGAAAGCACCACCCTATCACGCATCGCACCGGGTATTATTTGGGTTGCAGCGTTACTGGCGACATTACTTTCACTGGACCGATTATTTAAGTCCGATTATGCTGACGGCTCGCTAGAGCAGATGTTATTGAGTCCTCACCCGGTATTTATTTTAGTACTGGCAAAAATTGTCGCACACTGGTTACTAACTGGCTTACCACTAATACTTATTGCACCATTATTAGCGGTATTGCTACATTTACATGAAAGTAGCTATGGTGCACTAATGCTGACACTACTGCTAGGCACGCCAGTGCTGAGTTTATTGGGCGCAATTGGCGTTGCTTTAACGGTCGGCATTAAAAAAGGTGGGGTGCTATTAAGTTTACTGGTACTGCCGCTTTACATTCCCGTACTTATTTTTGCCACTAGCGCAATTGATACTGCGGCAATGAACTTACCTTATAACGGTCAACTTGCTATAATCGCGGCAATATTTTTTGCCTCGTTAACCTTGGCCCCATTTGCTGTTAGCGCAGCGTTGAAAGTGAGTACAAATTAATATGATGTGGAAATGGCTACACCCTTATGCAAATCCTGAGATTAGCTATCATTTTGCCGGTAAAATATTACCTTGGTGCGCACGACTAGCTTTTATTTTTTTAAGCCTTGGTATTGTTTGGGCGCTACTATTTGCGCCAGCGGATTATCAACAAGGTGATACTTTTAGAATATTTTATTTGCATGTGCCCGCTGCTATGTTGTCAATGGGCATTTATTTAGGCATGGCAATTGCCGCGCTATCAAGTTTAGTTTGGCAATTAAAACTGGCTGATGCCTCAGCTGCCGCGATGGCACCTATAGGTGCTGCCTTTACTTTTATCGCTTTAGTTACTGGCGCTGCATGGGGGAAACCTATGTGGGGCACATGGTGGATCTGGGATGCTAGACTGACCTCAGAGTTAATTTTATTATTTTTATATCTTGGTGTTATTGCTTTACATAATGCTTTTGAAGATAAAAGTTTAGCCGGAAAAGCCGCCGGCATACTTGCCTTGGTCGGCGTCATCAACTTACCTATTATCAAATACTCTGTTGAGTGGTGGAATACGCTTCATCAAGGTGCAACGGTCAGTAAATTAGGTCAACCTTCGATGACTGCCGATATGTTTTGGCCATTTTTGATCTGTTTTATCGGCTTTGCTTTTTTAGTGACCGCTTTAATCTGTCTACGATTTCGTACCGAAGTATTAAACCGAAATAGTATGCGCCCTTGGGTACGCGAGTTAGTGGCTAATGAGGAGAAAACTCATGCAGTTTGATAGTATTAGTGCTTTTTTAAATATGGGCGGCTATGGCTTTTATGTCTGGCTATCTTATGGTGTTAGTACCTTTGTCTTAGCGCTATTAGTTTTCTCTAGCCTCAGTAGTCATAAAAAAATTAAGCAGCAAATTACTCAACGCCAAAAGCGTGAAATAAAATTACGTCAGGCAGCTGAGCGGCAAAAAGCACAAACCAGTGCAGACACCAGTTTATAATATTAAAGAGGTAGTAACATGAATCCCCGTCGTAAAAAGCGATTAACCATAGTCGCATCAATAATCATAGGTTTAGGTGTTGTAGCCGGACTGGTTTTGTACGCATTAAGTCAAAATATTGATTTATTCTATAAGCCATCTGAAATATATAATGGTAAAGAAGACACCGGTCTTAAAGCAATTAATGGCCAACGCTTACGTATTGGTGGCTTAGTTGTTCCGGGAAGTGTTCATCGTAATAGCGACAGCCTAAAGGTCAGTTTTAAGCTAACAGACATGAGAATGCCAATCAGCTTCTCAGACACAGACCCTACGGTTACTGTCAGCTATGATGGCATTTTACCTGACTTATTTCGTGAGGGACAAGGTATCGTTGCTAATGGTGTCTTAGTTAATGGCAATATGATTGAAGCCAGTGAAGTACTAGCGAAACATGATGAAAACTATATGCCAAAAGAGCTTGCTGACGATGCAAATGAACAACACGTTAAGCAAAGTTATAGCAAAGAGCAGTTAGAAACAACTAACTAATTTTAGCTAGATTTACCGGTCAATAAAAGCGAACTAGCCGCTAGTTCGCTTTTTATGTATACAAAAAGTGTTTATCAAGTTAATCCCACTGCCGTCCAAAAGGAATTATGATGAACTATAGCAAGTTATTTTTGAGTCTTTAAGTGTAATACCCTGCTTCTAAAGTATAAATTTTTAACTAAGGGAACACATGATTGTGTTCATCCGCTGTTAGTAAAAACTCGTTGCGAGTTATTTAGCGAGCTGAATATGTACACGACGGGAAATATTACACAAAAGTTCGTAAGGTATAGTGGTGGCAAATTCAGCCACTTCTTCCACCGGCAAACCTTTACCCCATAACGTCGCGATATCACCTACCTTGTCCTTACTTTGAGCACCTAAATCTACTGAGATCATATCCATAGAGACTCGACCAATAAGTGGTACACGACGGCCATTAATCAGTACCGGTGTACCATTAGATGCATGGCGCGGATAACCATCACCATAACCAATGGCAACCACACCTATGGTAGTATTTCTCTCACTAACCCAAGTGCCACTATAACCAACACATTCTCCGGCAGCGATTGTTCGTACAGAAATCAGGCTTGATTGTAAGGTCATCACTGGCACAATACCTTCAACCTTTGTCTGGCTAGGCAAAGGAGAAACGCCATAAAGCAATAAGCCCGGTCTGATCCATTGGTAGTGACTTTGCGGCCAAAGTAAAACGCCAGCCGAGTTGGCTAAACTTTTTTCTAGTGAAAAGTTGGCGCTGAGTTCATTAAACAACGCAATTTGTTTTGGCGTCGCTAAATTTTTGCTCTCATCCGCACAGCCTAAATGGCTCATCAATACGATAGGCTGTTGAACATTTTCTGACTGACTCAGTGCTTGGTAAAATTGCGTTAGTTGTTCAGGATTAATGCCTAATCGGTGCATGCCGGTATCAATTTTCAACCAAACGTTCAACGGCTTTGCTAGCTTTGCATTAATAATTGCATCCAGCTGCTGCTCGTTATGTACTATGGTTTGTAAGTTATTAGCCGCCAGAATAGCAATATCTTCTGTAGCAAAAAAGCCTTCAAGCAAGACAATGGGTCTTTCAATCCCCGCAGCTCTAAGTGCAAGTGCTTCATCAATACGTGCGACACCAAAAGCATCGGCATTGGGTAAAGCTTTGGCGATACGCTCTAGACCATGGCCATAGCCATTAGCCTTAAGCACAGCTAAAACTTTGGTATCAGGCGCAATAGCTTGGATAAGGTGGTAATTATTGCTAAGCGCATGCAAATCAATTACCGCCGTAGCAGTACGTAAAGTCATTTGTGTTTAATCTTCGTCAAGTACGTGCGGGCCAGCATAATTATCAAAACGTGAGAACTGTCCTTGGAAAGTCAACGGTACTCGGCCAATAGGACCATTACGCTGTTTACCAATAATAATTTCAGCCATGCCTTTATATTCAGAGTCATCGTGATAAACCTCGTCACGATAAATAAACATGATTAAATCAGCATCTTGCTCTATTGAACCTGATTCACGTAAATCTGAGTTTATCGGACGTTTATCTGCACGTTGCTCCAAGCCACGGTTAAGCTGAGATAGTGCAATAACCGGCACCTCTAACTCTTTTGCCAAGGCCTTTAATGAGCGCGATATTTCCGCGATTTCTAAGGTTCGGTTATCAGAAAATTGTGGCGCACGCATCAATTGCAAGTAATCGATCATGATCAAACTAATGCCGCCATGATCTCGAGCGATACGGCGTGCTCGAGAACGTACATCGGTAGGCGTTAAACCGGCAGCATCGTCGATATACATTTTGCCTTTTTCGATTAACAAACCCATGGTTGATGATAAACGAGCCCAATCCTCATCTTCTAACTGACCCGTACGAATTTTAGTTTGATCAATGCGACCAAGCGAGGCCAACATCCTCATCATCAGCTGCTCTGAAGGCATCTCTAAACTAAAAATTAACGCCGGCTTATCTTCGGTCATAGCGGCATTTTCGGCCAAGTTCATTGCAAAGGTTGTTTTACCCATCGACGGACGGCCGGCAACAATGATCAAATCAGATTTTTGGAAACCAGCGGTCATTTTGTCTAAATCAGTAAAACCACTCGAAACACCGGTGACACCGTTTGTTGGCGATGCACAAAGTTTTTCTATACGATCAACGGTTTTTTCTAATACTGAGCTAATATTTTCAGGGCCTTCCGACTTATTTGCTCGCTGCTCAGCAATAGCAAAAACCTTTGTTTCGGCAAAGTCGAGTAAATCGGCACTGCTACGGCCTTGTGGATCGTAGCCCGCTTCAGCAATTTCATTAGCAACACTGATCATTTCACGCGTTACTGCACGTTCACGAACAATATCTGCATAGGCAGTGATATTGGCGGCACTGGGCGTGTTTTTCATCATTTCAGCGAGATAAACAAAGCCGCCGGCATCATCAAGCTTTTGATCATTTTCAAGCGCTTCAGATAAGGTGATCAAATCTACCGGCTCACCCAATTCGATTAACGCCGCAATGGTTTCATAAGTGATACGATGTGAACGACTGTAAAAATCTTGCGCAACAACGCGTTCGCCAACTCGATCAAAGGTTTCATTATCTAACAATAAACCACCCAGCACCGATTGCTCGGCCTCTAAGGAATGCGGCGGAACTTTTAACTCATCAATTTGTTTGTCACGAGGAAATTGGTTGTTTTTACTAAACCTGGCTGGCTTACGATCGGCCATATCACACCTTAAATGCTTGGCGATAATCTCTACTTAAAAGTGCAATTATGACACTTTTTAGTATTTAAAATTATTCGAAAATAAAGAGAGCTAATGTAGCAGAATTTACCGCTAAGAAAAATGAAAAAGAAAACTATTATTAAGCGGTAGTTAAGCCAAGAAGATATAAAAAGTAACGCTCAGAGCCTAGCTAATCATAATTATTGGGCCTGATATCATTTACTTTCAAATAAAGAATTGAGTTACGTTGGTCTATGAATAATACTGCTTGATGTTTAAGTAAAATCAAGTGTTTATCTGATGCGATAAAGCTACGCCAAATTAACCTTGTTATATCCGCTATCAATATTTTTAAGACTGATAATGGAATAAAAGGAAATATTGCACAAGTACTGCTTATCCAGAGTTCAACTTAGTAATGAAAGCCAACGGCTAAACGTGCCAACACAGCAGAACGTCTAGCTGATCCGGCTATTTTATTTCGATGTTTCCACTCACGGTACTCGCACGCACTGAAGCACTCGCCTTTCCTGTTTCAAAAGATAATTTAGAACTAGGGCCATATTTTGCTTTTTTCGCTTTCGCTGAACTTAAGCGATTAATAATATCGCCACCAGCATTAGCTTTTAAATTAAAGCTCGCTTGTACTTTATTTTTGAAGGCTACCGATAAATCACCACTAACACTCGACATTTTTAATAAGCCATTGTCATTGAGCGATAATTGGCTATTGAATTCACCACTAACAGTTGAAACAATTAATTCATCAATGTCAGCTAAACGAAGATCAATATCACCTGATACTGTATTGGCCGAGATTTCATTCGCACTAGAGCTCGAACTTAGGCTACCACTAATGGTTTTAAAGTGCGCTCGTCCACTCGAGTTACGATCGTGTATGTCACCACTAACCGAGGAAAGACGAATTTTTCCTGCCAAGTTATTACTTTCAATGTTACCGCTTACTGTCGCTAATTCTATCTGTTGCTGTAAATATTTAGCATTAATATCACCACTAACCGTTTGAATTTCACTGCCATGGCTAAACTTGCTGATATTAATGTCTGATGAAACACCTTTAAAATTAACCCGAACATGCTGAGGAATTTCAATGCTAAGTTCCGAGCCATTATTGCCCCAACCATTATGATTACCTTGAGGTACTTCTACTTTAATAATGATCCGCGAGCCTGATTTTTCAAAGGTAAAACCTTCAGCTTTATCGTCTAGTTCTCCCATAACCGATACGGTATCACCGCTAGTGCCGGTAATGGTTACTTCACCACGTAAATTTTCAATGGTGACATTGGTAATACTACCCAGTGACATAGATTTATCTATACGCTCTCCAGCAACACTTGCTGTTGCAGTGATAAAAAGCACTAGTGGTAAATAATTACGTAAGCTTCCCATATTAACCTCTTGTTTCACATTCAATAATAACAATATAACAACTAAATCTCTTGCCACTGCGGACTATATAGTTGTTTTAATAAATCTAGCTCTTGCTGCTGAGTCCAACGTAATAAGTTTAATAAATCACTATTATTAGGATCTTCAACAAGGGCTTTGCTAATGGTTTTTTGTGCTGATGCTAATTTAACTAACTCAGTCTGCATTGCGACTGGTAGCTGCTTAATATCAGGTCGGCCAAAGCTAACTAGCATGCTGTGCTTTTGTTGCTGAAAGTTATATTGAATTTCTGCAACTAAACTTATCGACGGCTCAGTCGTTGATAATTCTGGCCCTAAAGTCATCCAGGTTAATAATACCGCTGCAACTATCGACGCAGCCCAAGCAGTTGGCATAATAACCTTTCGGGTATTTGCTTTTTCTAATACCGCAGTATTTTGGTTAATCGCTTTATCAATACCTAGCCATAAGTCTCGTTCTGGCGACATTTCTTTTGGCAACTTTGTTATTGCTGCTTGTAAGCTTTTTTCCGCACTGTTATTGGCAATATTATTTTCTTTCATTTTCTACTCACTTAACGACTCGCGTAATAAACCTCTAGCTCGATGGTATTGGGCTTTACTCGTGCCCACTGCCATGCCTAACATGCTAGCAATTTCTTCATGGCGATAACCTTCAATAGCAAACAATACAAATACTAACCGTGCTCTTTCAGGTAACTTAAGAATATTCTTATCTAAGTTTGAGCAATCTGGCATATCGACAGCAACATCTTCAACAGCCTGTTCTTCGATACTAAAAATGCGCTGTATCCAGGTTTTATTCTTACGTATATGCCCTAACGCGATATTACTCGCGACACTATGCAACCAAGTTGAAAATTTACTTTCACCACGAAAATTATTAATTTTCTGCCATAATTGAACAAAAACTTCCTGACAAACATCTTCAGCACTATCTTTATCAGCCAGCATACGCCAGCACAAGGCATAAATACGGCGATGATGGTTCTTATATAAGTGATGAAATGCTTGTTGATCTCCCTGTTGTGCTTGCGCTATCCATTGGGATTCAAGATCTGGGCTAAAGCGCTCATTGGCATCAATAATTTTTAACTTATCCAAAAAGTGAATTCTCGACGTTTTGCCTAATTACTAAGTTAGATGCAGTATGCAGGAAAAGGGTTTAAAGAAAAGTAAAAATAGTTACTGAAAAAGTATAAAAAACTTAAACGGCTAGTTGTTAAATAAGTGACTCTGGCTAATTTACGTAAAAAAAAAGCACCCTAAGGTGCTTTTTTCATCTGGTATATTAGCAGAATTACTTCTTGCTAAGAGCACCAAAACGCTTGTTGAATTTATCAACACGACCACCAGTCTCAGCAGCTTTTTGCTTACCAGTGTAGAATGGGTGACATTCTGAACATACGTCTAAGTGTAAGTCTTTACCTACAGTTGAACGAGTTGTAATAACGTTACCACAAGAACAAGTTGCCTTGAACTCTACATAATTTGGATGAATACCGTCTTTCATGGGAAACCTCTGTTAAGGCCGTATCGCCACTTGATCAGTCATTATTGCTGCCAAGCACCATACGAGTTAAAAATAATGGAGGCGAATATTATAAGATCCCCCTTCGCATAGCAATAAAAACCGCTAAAAAAATAAGCAATTTGTCACTTTATTTCATAAAAATACTTTTCAACTAATTTTCTCACTTGGCATTGAGTCATTTAACAGTAGAATAGCCGTAACATTTTCTTTTTATATGGCCGCATTTTTGCCAGTAACTTCAACAGATATCTATGTACAGGTTGCCATTCCGGTACCTATACGCCAATTGTTTACTTATAAAGTGCCGGCGAAGTTAGCCGCTAAAACCATGCAACTTGGAGAACGAGTTATTGTACCGTTTGGCTCCCGTCAAGTGGTCGGTATTGTTTTATCGATAGATGAAAGTACTGAATATGCGCCGGCAAAACTCAAATCGATATTAAGTCGAGTAAATGATAACTTCAGCTTTTCGCCAAAATTACTGCATTTTATTCAACGCTGTAGCGATTATTATCACCACCCTATTGGCGATGTTTTCCAGCAAGCATTGCCGGTTTTGTTACGACAAATAAAACAACCTGACATCGAGTTACCGCAAGTTTGGCTAGTGAAAGAGCCTTTGGACGAAACACAACCAAGCATGATAGCTAAACGCTCACCTAAACAGGCCGAACTGCTGAGTTTTATCAAGCAACATCAAGGCATGACTTGGTCAGAATTATTAACACTAGGCTTTAATAAAGCACAACTGACGGCGCTTGAGAAAAAACACCTGATTTATAGTGAAACTCGAGCAGCAACATTATTCAAATGGCAAGAGCAAGCCTTGCAAAAAGAAAACAGATTAGAGCTTTCGGCTGAACAAGCCATCATTGTCGCCACCATGAAAGAAATGCAAGCACAGTTCTCATGTCATTTAGTCGATGGTATTACTGGTAGCGGTAAAACTGAAGTCTATTTACAAGCCATTGAACAAGTATTAGCAAAAAGTCAGCAAGTTTTAGTATTAGTGCCAGAGATAGGTCTGACACCGCAAACATTAAGCCGCTTTGAACAACGATTTAATGTACCAATAAGTTTGCATCACTCAGGCTTAAATGACAAAGAACGCTTACAAACTTGGTTAGCAGCGCAACGCGGCAGTGCGGCCATTGTTATTGGTACTCGCTCCGCCATTTTTACACCACTGCATGATTTAGGCTTGATCATTGTCGATGAAGAGCATGATGCCTCATTTAAACAACAAGATAGTTTTCGCTATCACGCGCGCGACATTGCTATTTTGCGAGCAAGACAGCTAAATATACCCATTATACTTGGTAGTGCAACACCGAGCTTTGAGTCGTTACAAAATGCCTTAACCGGTAAGTATCATTATCACCAATTACGCAAACGAGCAGGTAATGCATCAACCGCGAAAATAAGCTTGATCGATGTCGCGCAGCAACAAATGGAACATGGGCTTTCTGGTACCTTAAAACAGGCGATTAAAAATACCTTAGCTCGCGGTGAGCAGGCGTTAATATTTCTTAACCGCCGTGGTTATGCGCCGGCAATAAACTGTCAAGAGTGCCATTGGGTTGCCGATTGTCAACGCTGTAATAAACCCTACACTTTGCATCAAGGACAAGGGTTACTGATTTGTCACCATTGCGGTAGTCAAAAACGTATTCCGGCCCAATGCCCTAGTTGTGGTAGCGTTCGTATTAAACCATTGGGGCAAGGTACCGAGCAATTAGAAGAAAAAATTAGCGCACTATTTCCTGACTATTCAACAGTGCGAATCGATCGCGACAGTACACGTAAAAAAGGGGCTTTAGCTAAGTTGTTAACGGAAGTGGCTAATAAAGAGCATCAATTGCTTATTGGCACCCAAATGCTAGCCAAAGGTCATCATTTTCCCGATGTTACTTTAGTTGCTGTACTTGATGTTGATGGCGCCTTATTTAGTTATGATTTTCGTGCAGCAGAACATATGGCACAACTATTAGTGCAGGTATCAGGCCGAGCAGGACGCGCAAGCAAACCTGGCAAGGTCATGGTGCAAAGCAATTTCCCAGATCATCCATTGCTGCAAGATTTAATTCATAATGGCTATCAACACTTTGCTAAACAAGCACTGATTGAGCGCCAACAAGCGTTATTACCGCCGTTTAGTTTTCAAGCTTTGTTTCGGGCAGATGCTAACTACCCTTCTTACCCAGAGAAGTTTTTACGTACCATGACAGAAATACCACTTGAAGGCTGTCAATTTGCGGGGCCGGTGCCGGCTGCCATGGAGAAAAAAGCCGGTAAATTCCGTTTTCATTTAATTTTACAAGCTAAGTCTCGAAAGCAACTACACCAGGCGGTATTTAAACTTATTTATCATAGTGCAACAAATGAATGGCAGTCAAAAGTAAGATGGTCTATTGATATCGATCCCGTCGACTTAAGTTGGTAGCTATCACTATTTTTCCGCTGTGCTAATGACAAAATAAAGTGATATCAATTGATGCTATTTTCTTACCAGTTGGTTAGAATTGGCGAAAGTCTTCCAGTATAAAGTTTTCCATGGCACATCAAGATTACGTTTCTCGCTCTCGGGCAAAAAATAAAAAACAAAGTCCATATAAAAAAAATGCCGAGCCTGTTGCAGGAACACCCTTAAAAGTAAAACTAATTGCGGCTTTTCTCGTTATCGCCTTACCAAGCTTTGGCTATATGCTCTGGAGCATTAAAGATGTGCCACCTGACACCGTTGTTATCCCTAAAGTTAATAAAGCGAAAAAAACCACAGATCTCCCCGAGCCACCAGAAGAAAAGTGGACTTATGTTGATGACTTAAAAAGTAAGCAAGTTGAAGTAGGTGAATACGAAGTAAAACAAAGAGGCCCATATAAAATGCAATGTGGCTCGTTTAAAACTCGTAAACAAGCAGAATCATTGAAAGCAAAAATCGCCTTTACTGGCTTAGAGGCACAAGTCAGTAAATCTGTTGGTACTAGCTCGACTTGGTATAAAGTTTATTTAGGGCCTTACACTAAAAAGCGTAATGCAGAAAAAGATAAGCACAAATTAAAAAACAATGCTGTTCACGGCTGTAAAATTTGGGGCTGGGATTAGTATACCCCAGACTACCTCAGCTATTTAATTCAGCCCTAACTAAGGGCTGTATTGTGACCTTTCTTTAATAAAAAATCTTATAAATTCAGCATAGCTCCCTTGAAAAAGCTTAAGCTACCCCTTATCTAATCTACATTAGACAAGCCCACTACCTCAGTGGGCAAAATGTAAGAGGTTAATTGTGACTACTATTGTTTCAGTCAGACGTAATGGCAAAGTGGCCATTGGTGGTGATGGTCAAGTTTCTCTTGGCAACACGGTAATGAAAGGCAATGCTCGCAAAGTGCGCCGTTTATATAATGGCAAAGTACTAGCAGGCTTTGCTGGCGGCACAGCGGATGCATTTACACTATTTGAACGCTTCGAGAGCAAGTTGGAAATTCATCAAGGTCATTTAACTAAAGCCGCCGTTGAATTAGCAAAAGATTGGCGCAGTGATCGTGCTCTGAGAAAATTAGAAGCTTTATTGGCTGTTGCCGATGAAACGGCATCATTGATCATTACCGGTAATGGTGATGTTATTCAACCAGAAAACGACCTTATTGCGATAGGTAGTGGTGGTAACTTTGCCCAATCAGCAGCGACAGCATTGCTTGAAAATACCGAACTTTCTGCGAAAGAAATTGTTGAAAAATCATTGAAAATTGCTGGCGATATTTGCGTATTTACCAACCAACAGCACGTAATTGATGAACTATAACGGCCAATTTGTAAGGAATTAATATGTCAAATATGACACCACGTGAAATTGTTCACGAACTTGATAGCCATATCGTTGGCCAAAGCGATGCCAAACGTGCCGTTGCCATAGCGCTGAGAAACCGTTGGCGTAGAATGCAACTGAATGAAGAGTTGCGCGCTGAAGTTACCCCTAAAAATATTTTGATGATTGGGCCAACAGGTGTTGGTAAAACAGAAATTGCTCGCCGTTTAGCTAAGCTAGCTAATGCACCATTTATTAAAGTTGAAGCAACTAAGTTCACTGAAGTGGGCTATGTTGGTAAAGAAGTAGAAACGATTATTCGTGATCTTGCAGATATGGCCATTAAAATGACCAAAGAGCAAGAAATGGCACGTGTTAAGCATTTAGCTGAAGAAGCTGCTGAAGAGCGCATTTTAGATGTTTTATTACCGCCAGCACGCGATGGCTTTGGTAATGATGAAAAAACAGAAGACTCTTCAACACGCCAAGTTTTTCGTAAAAAATTACGCGAAGGTCAACTTGACGATAAAGAAATTGAACTCGACTTAGCCGCGCCACAAGTTGGTGTTGAAATCATGGCACCTCCTGGCATGGAAGACATGACGTCGCAATTGCAAAACATGTTCCAGAGCATGTCTAGCGAAAAGACTAAGAAGCGTAAGCTAAAAATTAAAGATGCTTTAAAAGCGTTGCAAGAAGAAGAAGCAGCAAAAATTGTCAACCAAGATGACATCAAAGAAAAAGCAATCTATGCCGTTGAACAAAATGGCATTGTATTTATTGATGAAATTGACAAAATTTGTAAACGTGGCGACAGCTCAGGCCCTGACGTTTCAAGAGAAGGTGTACAACGAGATTTATTACCATTAATTGAGGGCTCAACGGTTAGCACTAAGCACGGTATGGTGAAAACTGACCATATCCTTTTTATCGCTTCCGGTGCTTTTCAGATGTCAAAACCGTCTGATTTGATCCCTGAGCTACAAGGTCGTTTACCTATTCGTGTTGAATTACAAGCGCTAACAACTGAAGACTTTGTTCGTATATTAACAGAGCCTAATGCCTCGTTAACTGAGCAATACATTGCATTGCTTGCCACTGAAGGTGTTGATATATCATTTAGTAAAGAGGGTATTCAAGCCATTGCTAATGCTGCATGGCAAGTTAACGAAAGCACTGAAAACATTGGCGCACGTCGTTTACATACCATGATGGAACGCTTAATTGAAGAGCTTTCATTCACCGCTAATGACCGTTCAGGTGAAAGCATTCTCATTGATGCTGAGTTTGTGGCTAATATTCTATCTGAATTAGTTAAAGATGAAGATTTAAGTCGCTTTATTTTATAGTTAAATAAAATATGTACCGGAGTAAATATGAATATAATTAAGCGCTTTGTCATCGACAAAGCGACTGCAACCTTATCGATATTAGATGATAATGCCGAGCAGGATAACAGCAAAGCCATTAAGTTAAGCTTTGAATATTTACGCGTATTTGCTCCAACTAACGATAAAGGTCAAGCGATAGGCTCTACCCCAAAAGTATTTCATAAAAAACAAGTACAGCTGCTAAAAATCGAATCGGTTGCTAAACATGGCTACCGATTTATTTTTGATGATCACCATAGCGATATCTATAGTGCTAATTACCTACAAGTATTAGCGAATGAATACCAAACGCGCTGGCAAAATTATCTACAGCACACTAGCACAGCCGCAAATAGCCGAGAAGCAACAATAGAAATAAAAGAGCTTAAATAATTTGAGCTTGTATTATTTACGCTTTAAATACTTAGTAAACTCTTCTTCGCTTATCGGTTTACTAATAAAGTAGCCTTGAACAGCATCACAACCTATATTACGTAATAACTGCAACTGCTGCTGTGTTTCAACGCCTTCGGCCAATACACGCTTACCTAGCCCGTGTGATAATTCAACCATGGTTTTTACAATAGTTAAATCAGAGTCATTGGTTGTGACTTCTTGAATAAAACTTCTATCTATTTTTATTTTATCTATCGGTAATTTACGTAGATATGCTAATGATGAATAACCCGTCCCGAAATCATCAATAGAAACCTTAATGCCCATATTTTGTAGCTCTATAATAGTTTTCATCACTAGCTCAATATCTGTAATAACAACGCTTTCTGTGACTTCTAATTCAAGATAAATTGGTGGGATCTCATATTTTATTAATAGTTTTTGGATATTGTTCACAAAGTTAGCTGCCTGAAACTCAACAGCGGTGATGTTTATCGCTAGCGGCACTCGTCGTTTGTAAGCTTTATACCATTTGGCAATCGTTTGACAGGTTTTTTCTAACACATAATTATCAAGTTCACTGTATAAATTTAGTGCTTCAATATCATCAAAAAATTGCCCAGGCGCCAATAAACCTTTCTCGGGGTGCTGCCAACGTACTAACACCTCTGCACCCTCTAAACGATTACTTTTTAAATTTAATTGTGGTTGGAAATGTAGAATAAACTCTTCATTGGTAATGGCACGACAAATCTCTTTTTCCATTGCTAATAAATGCCGTCCATGTGACTGCATACCCGCTTCAAATTTAACGGTTTGGATATTGTGACTTTCTGCCTGAAATAATGCTAAATTCGCCTTTTGCAGTAAGTCATCAGCACTATCTGCGTCTTCTGGGTAGTCACAATAGCCGACACTACATTGTAAATGCACTTCTTGTTCAGCCACTTGGTACGGGCGCGCAATGAGTGCATGTATATGCTCGGCTGCTGTTAATTGCTGATGTGTATAAGAATAGTCAATGACATACATAAAAGAGTCACCGCTAAGTCGACCGACAACCTTAGGTTTAAGTAAGCTGTGATTAAGTCGACGTGCTATTTCACCCAGAATCAAGTCACCAATTTTCAAACCATGGGTATCATTAATGAATTTGAAACGCTTAATGTCCAACAAATAAATACAAAGTTTTTGCCCTTTACTATCAGCAACTTTCATTTCGTTGGTTAACTTTTCAAGCACTTGTTCTCGATTTAACACACCCGTTAAAGAATCATGCTTGCCTAAGTATTTTGCCCGATTAATTGCTGTGGAAGCGACATTTCTTTCCGCACCTTGCAACCATATTAGTATAATAAAACCTAAAATCGTATTAAGCCCCATATCGATATATAGCAAGTAGTCGGTAAGGTAACGAAACCAGTCATCAGTCAATGACACAATAGAAGCGAATGAATAAGCGACAAAACGAATGCCAACTAAGCTACAGTAGGCTAATAATATTTTTCCAGAGAAATGTTTTACATTAGATGAATAGATATAAAGTGCTGCGCTGATAAAGGCACAACCAAAAATAAAAGCAGCTAAACTCTCTCGTAAATAGAAGCGATTAAAAACACTGTGACTATCAAAGCCATACATTAATGCTGCTATAGTACCAAGAACCATAGCCGCGATAATACTTATATATAATGATCTCGCTGATAATTGCACTGGTTTTATTGCGCTATATATACCCAACATCAAGAATAATAAATGTAAATAATTACTGATTTGCCAAACGAGTGCGATGGTTATGTCAATTAAACTACCAATATGCTGATCGTTAAAAACACTCTGACAAGCAAGCGCTAATTGATTAACTGCCAAGGCTGATAAACTCAACATCCAAAATTTGACGTACTGATGGCCAAAACCACGATAATAAGTAAAAAGAAGTAAAGCAAGAATAGTAAAAACAAGAGTTTCTGTAGAATAAATTAAGCTCTGGGTAAATGCCAGATCAGCCATGAACACAACTCTTATAGGAAAGTAAGGCCTGTTATTAAATAATGTTTTTTATCTAATTACAAGCGACAGTTTACTCAATATTTATTTAACAACTATAACTGCTTAGCTGTTGTACCTGTGTACTCAGCCGTTATACTAGCTAATACAAAAAGCTACTAGGAAAACTTACTATGGAATACAACACTTCAGAGTTATGTGATATTTACACTGATTTAGTCGATGTACTTGAACCGGTATTTAGTAATTATGGTGGCCGAAGCTCGTTTGGCGGAAAGGTTGTAACTATAAAGTGCTTTGAAAACAATGGATTGATTTCGGAAATTGTTGATACAGACGGAACAGGTAAAGTCCTTGTTATTGACGGTGGCGGTTCAACACGCCGAGCACTGATTAATATCAAGATTGCAGAACTTGCGGCCAAAAATAATTGGGAAGGCATTATTTGCTTTGGCAGTGTTCGCGATGTTGACGCATTGGAAGATGTTGATCTTGGTATTCAAGGTTTGTTATCGATACCCGTAGGAGCAAGTACCAGTGATATTGGTGAAAGCGACCTAGCTATCAACTTTGCTGGCGTAACATTCTTACCTGATGATCATATTTATGCCGATAATACGGGCGTAATTTTATCTCCAGAGCCGTTGGATATTGAATAAATGTACAAAGAAAGTACTGTAAGGTCTTACTTTACAGCAACAGACGAATAAGTAACTACGTTATTCGTCTGTTATTTTATTAGCACTATTGGCCGCTAAGCTAATGTTGACTCTAGTGCTATAAAAGTGAAATTAAAGCTGGCCAAAAGTATGACAATTAAATAACTATCTTGCCTGCCTGCATTAATTGACTTAATGGATTAACACCAAACTGATAACATAGCTCTGCCGGTTGTTTAATATCCCAACAAGCGACATCTGCATCATAACCAACTGCTAACTGTCCCTTGCTGTTTGCCAGCCCTAGCGCTTTAGCCCCATGACATGTTACACCAGCTAAAGCTTCAACAGGCGTTAATCTAAAAAGCGTACACGCCATATTCAACATCAATTGCAGAGAGTTAATAGGTGACGTACCCGGATTGGCATCTGTCGCAACAGCCATACTGACCTCATGCTTGCGCAGTAGCTCGATTGGCGGTAGCTGCGTTTCTCTTAAAAAGTAAAATGCGCCCGGTAATAGTACCGCGGTCATATTCGCCGCTTTCATCGCAATAACGCCAGCTTCATCAAGAAACTCAATATGATCAGAAGATAAAGCCTGATATTTTGCCGCTAATGCCGTGCCACCTAAATTAGAAAGTTGCTCAGCATGTACTTTTACAGGTAAATGGTATTTTTTTGCCGCAGCAAATACTTGCTGTGTTTGCGCCAAACTAAAACCAATACCTTCACAAAAAACATCTACAGCATCGGCTAATTGTAAACTGGCCACTTTCGGCAACATATCTTCACAAACTAATTTAATATAATCATCGGCACGGTCTTTGTATTCAACTGGTAAGGCATGGGCACCTAAAAATGTTTTTCTCACCGTAACAGGCAAACTTTGCGCTAACTGCCCTGCTACTTGCAGCATTTTTATTTCATTTTTGCTATCTAAGCCATAACCCGATTTAATTTCTACCGTGGTTACACCTTGTTGATGAAGTGCAGCTAGACGCTTGAAAGCACTTGCAAATAATTCACTCTCGCTCGCGGCACGAGTTGCCGTAACGGTTGATACAATACCACCGCCAGCATTGGCTATTTCTTGATAGCTTTTCCCTTCAAGGCGCATTTCAAATTCATTTGCACGATTACCGCCAAAAACCAGATGGGTATGACAATCAACTAAACCTGGTGTTAACCAAGCGCCTTTACCATCAATAACATTAACGGTTTCATTATCAAACGCCGGCAATTGGTCCATTGCACCAAGCCAAACAATTTTACCATTGGCTATCGCCAGTGCACCGTTTTCAATTACACCATAACTATTAGCACCGTCGCTCATGGTGGCAAGGTTTACATTCGTCCAAAGGGTTTGCCAGAGCTGTATTTTCATCGACATAAAAATTCCAAAAAAGTTGTTTTCAGCTACGCTTAATCTAGATTTATAGCATTTAATCAAGGTTTAACTGTTACCAATAATTGGCACTCTAACTGATAGCAAATTAACAAGCAAGCTTGTATATACAACCCTTGACCTTGTGGTAAAAAAATGAGATTGTATATACAAGTTAAGTAAACTTTGCATACGGTGTAATATTAGACATGACAATGACACAAGTAAAAACCGCAAAATATAGTGTTATCAAACAATACATTTGTGAAAAAATAGAATCTGGTCAGTGGCTTGAACATAGTAAAGTGCCTTCTGAAAATGAGCTTACCGAACAATTCTCTGTTAGCCGTATGACCGCACGACGTGCTTTACAAGAGCTTACCGAACAAGGATTATTAGTGCGTTCGCAAGGCTCAGGCACTTTTGTTGCAACCTTTAAATCTCAGTCTTCGCTGTTAGAAATTCGTAATATCGCCGATGAAATCCATGAACGTGGCCATCAATATCATGCTGAGCAATTAGCTTTACAAGCTGTTGAGGTAAACGACGAAATTTCTATTCTGTTAGCATTAAAGCCTGGCGACAAAGCTTATTTCTCTAGTGTACTACACTTTGAAAACAACGTGGCGCTTCAATTAGAACAACGCTTCGTTAACCCTAAGTTAGTCACACAATATTTAAGCCAAGATTTCACCCAAATTACCCCACATGAATACCTTTCTTCTGAAGCACCATTAACTGAAGCAACGCATGAAGTTGAAGCTATTCTTGCGAGTAAAGATGTCTGTGAATTACTGAACATCAGCAATGTTACCCCATGTTTACAGGTTAAACGTCGTACTTGGTCTAGCCAAGGTGTCGTCAGCTTAGCCATTTTGACCTCGCCGGGAAATAAGTACCGCTTAGGTAGCCATTTAGTTTTTTAATCTTTGAAATGATGAGCGTTAACATGATGTTTAAATATGGTATCGACCTTTTAAATATTGATACCGTAAATGGTATTGCTGACGACAGAATCAAAGCCACTTGAACGGCAGCTGGTCAGAAGTTTCTGACTGGAAGGCCAATTAGTTTTTTAATTTAGGAGCGTTAAAATGACGTTTAAATATGGTATTGACCATTTAGATCTTGATATTGTCAACGGTATTGCCAACGGCACTATCAAAGCAGAGCTTTGCCAAGAAGCTTTAGATAAAATTAATACAAGCCGTCAAAGAGTTGAGAAAATGGCCGCTTCTAATAAAGCGGTATACGGTATTAATACCGGCTTTGGCCCTTTATGTGACACTCAGATCACCCCTGAAGAAACCAATTTATTGCAAACAAATTTGCTTATTACTCATGCCGTAGGCGTTGGTGAGCCAATCTCCAAGGCAATTTCAAAGTTAATGTTGATCACCAAAGTGCATGCCTTAAGTAAAGGCTTCTCAGGTATTCGCCTAGCAACAGTCGAAAGAATGCTAGCATTTATCGAGCTTGACCTTATCCCTGTAGTACCTGAGCAAGGTTCAGTTGGCGCATCAGGTGATTTAGCACCACTTTCACACCTATTCTTACCATTATTGGGTGAAGGCGAGTTCTGGCAAAGTACAGAGGGGCAAGCGGACAAAATTATTCCTGCAGCGCAAGCGCTACAAGAAAACGGTTTAGCACCAATGGCATTACATGCCAAAGAAGGCTTGGCGTTAATTAACGGTACGCAATTTATCTTATCCCATGCAATCACTGGCTTAACCAAGATGCGTTACTTATTAGACTTAGCTGACTTAACAGGTGCCATGAGTATCGAAGGCATGCAAGGTAGTGAATCCCCATTTAGAGCAGAACTGCATGCAACTCGCCCTTTTCAGGGCAGTTTAGATGTTGCTAGCCGCATGAGAATGTTCTTTGCAGGCTCGCAAAATATGTCTTCTCACACTAATTGTGAACGTGTACAAGATCCTTACTCGCTAAGGTGTATACCGCAAGTTCACGGTGCATCTCGCAACGCCTACAACCACTTAAAAGAACTTGCTGAAATTGAAATGAACTCAGTCACTGATAACCCCATTGTTATCAGTAGCGAAGAAGCTATTTCTGGCGGTAACTTCCACGGTCAACCTTTAGCGATGGTGCTTGATTATGCTTCTATTGCTTGTGCTGAACTTGGCAATATATCTGACCGCCGTTGTTACTTACTGTTAGAAGGTTTACATGGTTTACCACGCTTATTAACCGCCTCTGGGGGCTTAAATTCAGGCATGATGATCCCGCAATACACCACCGCGGCGTTAGTGACTGAAAACAAATCGCTTTGTTTCCCTCCTTCTGCTGACAGTGTACCTACGTCAATGGGACAAGAAGATCACGTGTCTATGGGCAGTATTTCAAGCCGACAGTTTAACCAGATATTAGGCAATTTAGAGAAAATTTTGGCAATTGAGTTAATGTATGCCGCGCAAGCAATTGACTTTAGACGTCCGAATAAATGCTCAGACATTATTGAGAAGAACTTTGCCGTGATCAGAGCGAAAGTGGCAAAGCTTGAAGAAGATAGACTGTTGAAGCCTGATATTGATGCCATGATCGCCTTAGTAAGATCACAAGCATTTACGGTTAGCTTTAGCATTGAAGTTAGTGAATAAATAAAGGGAGCTTTTAAAAATGGAAACAGCAATGAATCTTCAAGAACAAAGGCTTTTTCAAGCGAGCATAAGGCAAGGTATTCCCAATGTATTACCTGAAGCTAAACCTTATCCAGCGGATGCTAATCGCGCCCCTAAGCGCAAAGACATTCTGTCTGTAGAAGAAAAACAGCTAGCCGTGAGAAACGCTTTACGTTATTTCCCAAAAGCGTGGCATCAAGAACTGGCAACTGAATTCGCGCAAGAGTTAAAAGACTTTGGCCGTATTTACATGTATCGCTTTAAGCCAAGCTATCACTTAAAAGCACGCTCAATTACTGACTACCCCGCACAGTGCCAGCAAGCGGCCGCGATTATGTTAATGGTGGAAAATAACTTAGATCCAGCCGTTGCGCAGCATCCAGAAGAACTCATTACTTATGGCGGCAACGGCGCAGTTTTCCAAAACTGGGCACAGTACTTATTAGCCATGAAGTATTTAAGTGAGATGGAAAGCGATCAAACCTTACATTTATACTCTGGTCACCCGATGGGCTTATTTCCATCATCGGAAGATGCGCCACGTGTCGTTGTAACCAACGGTATGATGATCCCTAATTATTCTCAACCAGATGACTGGGAAAAGTTTAACGCCTTAGGTGTTACTCAGTATGGCCAGATGACTGCGGGTTCATTTATGTACATTGGCCCACAAGGCATAGTACACGGTACAACCATTACTGTGATGAACGCTTTTCGTAAGGTGCTTAACAAAGGTGATAGCCCGCAAGGTAAAATCTTCCTTACCGCAGGTTTGGGTGGCATGAGTGGCGCGCAACCAAAAGCGGGTAACATTGCGAACTGTGTAACGGTTTGCGCTGAAGTTAATGCAAAAGCAGCAATTAAGCGTCATCAGCAAGGTTGGGTTGATGAATTAATCGATAATATGGCTGAGCTAGTTGCCCGTGTTAAAACCGCGCAAGCGCTTGAAGAAGTAGTATCAATTGCTTATATCGGCAACATCGTCGATGTCTGGGAAAGCTTCTACGAACAAGATATTTTTATTCACTTAGGCTCAGACCAAACCTCATTGCACAACCCGTGGTCAGGCGGATACTACCCAGTAGGTATTAGCTACGAAGAATCGAATCGTTTAATTCGTGAAGAGCCTGAAGTATTTAAAGAAAAAGTACAAGCAACACTGAAACGTCATGCAGCTGCCGTTAACAAACACACAGCACGTGGCACTTACTTTTTCGATTACGGTAATGCTTTCTTACTTGAAGCATCACGCGCCGGCGGCGATGTCATGGCAGAAAATGGCATTGATTTTAAATACCCATCATATGTGCAAGATATCTTAGGCCCGATGTGTTTCGATTATGGTTTTGGTCCATTTCGTTGGGTTTGTGCTTCAGGTAAGCCAGAAGATTTAGATAAAACGGATGCTATCGCTGCAAGTGTTTTGAAAAAAATAATGCAAGAGTCACCTGAAGAAATTCAGCAACAAATGCAAGACAACATTACTTGGATTGAAGACGCCAAAAAAAACAAGTTAGTTGTGGGTTCACAAGCGCGTATTCTTTATGCCGATGCACAAGGACGTATGGAAATTGCCAAAGCCTTTAATGATGCTATCGATAGCGGTGAAATTGGCCCGGTCGTACTGGGGCGTGATCATCACGATGTTAGTGGTACAGACTCACCATTTCGTGAAACCTCAAACATCTATGACGGTAGTCGTTTTACCGCCGATATGGCGATTCACAATGTAATTGGGGACAGTTTCCGTGGTGCAACTTGGGTATCAATTCATAATGGCGGCGGCGTTGGTTGGGGTGAAGTAGTTAATGGTGGTTTTGGTATGTTACTTGACGGCTCAGCAGCAGCAGAACGTCGCTTAAAATCAATGTTATTGTTTGATGTTAACAATGGTATTGCCCGTCGTAGTTGGGCACGTAACTCCGAGGCAAACTTCGCTATTAAACGTGAAATGGCACGCACGCCAAAGCTTAAGGTAACTTTAGCAAACTTAGTTGCAGATGATATTTTAGATAACTTATCATTGTAAAAGGCTAACATATTAGCTAACGCAATGCTGTTTGCAGAACAAATATTGGCAGAAGAGATAAAGGAAATAAAATAAAAAAGCACCAATGATAATCATTGGTGCTTTTTCTTATTATCTAAAGGCATATCATAGTCACTTACTTATATCTATGTACCTAAATATAGTCAGGTATAATTAACCACAACACTTTTTATATTTCTTGCCACTACCGCATGAACAAGGATCATTACGACTTGGGGTTTTGTCGAATATTGTTGTCGTTGGCTTATTAAGAATGACTTCAAGTTCATTGAGGTCTTCATTAGCGACACTATCAACATTAATTATGGCGAATAAATTATTATCAGCAACTAAAGCAGCAACTTCAGCTTTTTTTTCGTCACTGTTAACTACTAAGGTTAATGGATTTTTTTCGCTGCCAAGTTTAACGGTACGCTTAGTGCTATAACCTGTTTTGACATGATTGACTCTGGTATGGATACGCCCTTTGTAATACAGATCGTGCATAACAAAACTCCGCTAATTAAATACTTGATTTGAGCGCGGCAGTATAACCTAAACCGTGAAATAGTCGACCGTTGAATTGAGCAACAGGGCCCTTACCTGACTTTTTACTGAAACTAACATTAATTATTTCTTATTGCCGTTGAATACCATTGCAGTGACTATTACTGCAAGCTTGACATAATATGTCAAGCAGGTTAACGTAATTATATAATTGCTAACTTACCGTTAACAGTTCAGCTTATAATGGAGGTGGTAATGGAATACATACTATTTTTTGAAACTTGGATTTTTCTCGCTATCTTATTTGCCTGCTTAGAGATTTTTGTCCCTGGCGGTATTCTACTTAATTTAGGGGTAGCCTCGCTACTTGTCGCTATTGGTGTACAGCAACAAATCCTTGATACTTGGATATTAACCTTAACCACATGGTTTATTCTTGCGACACTTCTCCTGATCAGCGTTTATTTTATCACTGAGCGATTTTTTGCCGGCGATACTACCATAGAAAATGTCTTTGAAGAGTTAGATATATATGGAAAAACCGTCAATGTTGTTGAACAAATAGGTCCTGGAACACAATCAGGTAGAGTGGAGTTTCAAGGTACCACATGGACTGCACTCGGCGACGGCTCTATTATTCCTGCTGGCGGCCAAGCTTCTATTGTTTGTAAAGAAAATATTTCTCTCGTCGTTGAACCAAGCAAATAACTTTTATAACCCATTTAAATACCTTAACATTTAGTAGGAGAATACCTATGTTAGCTACTGTTACCTTTGCTTTTCTAGCATTGCTCTTCATCGTCGTAAAGCTAGTACTTGTAGTACAAATGAAAGAAGTTTGCGTGATAGAGCGCCTAGGGAAGTTTCGTGCTGTACTCCAACCTGGATTACATTTCTTAATTCCCTTTATCGATCGCGTCGCCTATCGCCATGAAACCCGAGAGCAGGTACTTGATATACCAGCACAGAGTTGTATTTCTCGTGATAACATTCAAATTAGCGTTGATGGCTTGGTTTATATCCAAGTAATGGACGGTGAAAAGGCCAGTTATGGTATCGAAGATTACCGCCGTGCCAGCATTAACTTAGCACAAACCACCATGCGCTCTGAAATAGGTAAGTTAAATTTAAGCCAAACATTTTCCGAGCGAGATACCTTAAACGAAACCATCGTCAGCGAGATTGATAAAGCTTCTGATCCTTGGGGTATTAAAGTATTACGCTACGAAGTACGCAATATTACGCCATCAGATAATGTTATCCATACGCTTGAAAAGCAAATGGAGGCTGAGCGACAAAAACGTGCTGAAATTACCTTAGCAGAAGCAGAAAAAGAATCGACCATCAACCTGTCAGAAGGCCAACGCCAAGAAGCGATCAACCTGTCTGAAGGTGATAAACAAAAACAAATTAATGAGGCTCATGGCCGCGCACAAGAAATAGCTATTCTTACTCAAGCCTCCGCTGAAGGTATTAATTTAATTGCCAAAGCAGCAGCGTTACCAAGTGGTGATCAAGCGATTAAAATGCGTTTATTAGAACAATTTATTTCGCAAACAGGCAATATTCTTAAAACCGCAGATGTTTCTATCATGCCAAGCGAAGTGGCAAAATTAGAAGGTTTTTTCCAAGGCATGGAAAAAGTAACGCAAAATATTCAAGGAGCAAAATCATGATAGCGATTGATGCAAATACCATTGATTTAGCCGTATTAGCCATTTGGGCATTTATATTCTTATTCCTAGCCTTTAAGTTCTTCCAAGCTATTTGTTTGGTCCCTACCAAATCAGCCTATGTCGTTGAACGTTTAGGTAAGTATCGCTGTACTCTAGATGCCGGCTTTCATTTGCTGTTACCGTTTATTGACCGAGTAGCATTTATTCAAGACTTAAAAGAAGAAACCATAGAAGTACCACCGCAAGAGTGTTTTTCAAAAGATGAAGTTAATGTTGAAGTGGATGGCGTTATTTACATCCAAGTTATTGACGCAGTAAAAGCAAGTTATGGCATAACTGACTATCGCTTTGCCGCCATGCAACTTGCTCAAACCACCACCCGTTCAGTCATTGGTACGCTTGAACTAGATAGAACTTTTGAAGAGCGTGATATTATCAGTGCAAAAGTGGTTGAGGTGCTTGATAAAGCAGGAGAAAGCTGGGGGATAAGAGTTCACCGCTATGAAATTAAAAATATTACGCCACCGGTCACAGTGCGCAATGCTATGGAGATGCAAGTTAATGCCGAACGTGAACGTCGTGCTATTTTAGCAAAAAGCTTAGGTGATAAAGCCAGTCGCATTAATCGCTCAGAGGGTCAGATGACGGAGTTAATTAATTTATCTGAAGGTGAAAAACAACGCAGAATCAACTCAGCAGAAGGTAAAGCAGCTGAAATATTAGCCATTGCTCAAGCAACTGGCGATTCCATCAGTAAGTTGGCAGCAGCCATAGAACAACCCGGTGGCCAACAGGCATTAGATATGCAATTAAGCGAACAATACTTACAACAAATGAAAGGCTTAAGTCAGCAATCAACTAAGGTAATATTGCCTGCCAACTTGCTTGATTTTAAGCAATGGTTAGCAACTGCCGGCATTCATCATAAATAGCCTGCGCTCAGCTTAGTAATATGATTTATTATCAACGCTAGCACATAAATGAATAAGCCGACGATTATGTCGGCTTATCTTATAGTAATAAAAAACCAATACTCAATACTAAAACTAATGACAAAAGCAACCAAGTTTTATCGGCTATGATGAACTTTTTAGTACCCTTTAATTGCCTCAATTTACTCACGGTTAAATAAAAAAATGTGGTTAATAACGCGATAAAAAAATGTACTTGGATAGTGAGCAGTTCACTATTTTCTTGCCAAAGAAAAACCGGGCCACGGTAATTAACAAAAAATAAATTTAACAGCGAAACATGCGCCCATAAAACAAAAAACATCAATAGTATTTTGTACTGATAAATCACTTTTAATGTTTTCGTAATAACATTATTCGCCATAAAATACTTACCTTAATTATTACTTCACTCTGACTGAATAGTTTGCTCTTTATTGCCGATATTCTGACTATCACAAAGGTTAAAATTCAACTGATTACAAGGTTACTGCCCAGTGTAATAAATCATCATAAACATAGCGATATTGTAACTCTGTGCAAAGCTTGTCACCGATAACCTGTTTACTCGCCTGCTCATCTTGCTCTGGTTCAAAACAAGGCACAGATAAGTCTAAAGCTTTTGCTGCCGCTTGATAATAACCTTTACGGTTAATCTTAGTATGGCTGACCACATTATAAACGACTGGGGGTTGATGATGGGTATCTTTAATTAATAGCTTAATGATATTAACTACGTCAGCTTGATGCACTAAATTTACTTGTGCGCTGGCATGAGTAAAAACACGGCCTGATTGTAAAAACTTACCAGGATGACGGTTTGGTCCAACTAAACCAGCCAAGCGTAAAATATGTACTTGCTTAGAGAATTCCTTTACTGCTTGCTCAGCAGCTAATAGTGTTTCAACCTTTGCAGCGCTACTATCTAGGCTGCTATTTTCATTAATAGCTCCCACTAAGCCATTATAAATAGCCGTAGAATTTAATAAAATGATATGTTGAGTTTTTCCCTGCTCCGCTAATTTCACTAATTGCTTAATTTTTAGCGGGTAATCTAATTTACCTTTTTTTAATTGTGGTGGAATGGCAATAATTAGCACGTCATTTTCAAATAACGCCTGATCAACATTTACAGTGTTACTACCACTTGCTATAGCATTTATATCTGCAGCAATAGGTAATATTAACTGCGTAGCAGGTATATTTAAACTATTAAGCTTTTCTAATGTTGCCTGAGATTGGTAACTTGCAAGTACCGGAACCTTTTCCGCTAACAAAACCGTTGCTAGCGCCTGCCCTAACCAACCACACCCTATAATACTAACGCTCATAAACGCAACATCTCCCAAAAATTGTTCATCATTTTTAACAATCGACTAACCCGCACTTTTAGCTTTATCTGTACGAAAATCTTTAATCACTTCAACTACGTCACCAGCAATGGCATTTGGGATAGGAATTGACAAGTTATACTGGAGTATCTTCCAGCCATGCTCGGTATTAACCAATAAACCACTGCCGCGACAGCGACCATAGTTTTTGTTGAATAATAGTTCATCGAAAAAAACAATCTCGTTAACTTGAGCAACACTAATATGGCGTTCAATTGGTTGATATAACCAACCTTTTCCTTGACTAAAATAAGGCTTAACAAAAGCTGAGAATTCAGCTTTATTCCATCGTTCGCCACTATCCGTACCGAGATAAACCGCATTGTCTGCCAATAAATCAATATATTGCTCGTAATTAGCTTCTGCTGCAGCTCGGTGAAATTTATTTAATAATAGCTCAATATCTTCATTTGCCGAGCTAAAAAAGCTCAACAATAATAAACTCAAAATAACTTTATACATATCAACTAACTCCTTACCTGAAAGTGAAAAACGCTATTTGAGCAATGGATTCAATAAGCAAAAATAATTCGATTTAAAACAGTTTTATCAGAGGGTTACTTTACCCCTCTTAAGTTAGTGTCTGTCTTTTTAGAACCGCTACATAAGCGCCGGTAAATAACGCTACGGTTTTATCGCCACAACAAACTTGTACCTCGATGGTAAAGCGTGCATTTTTACCTAAGCTCAGTGCATCACCATTACCGGTAACTAAGGCCTGACAAGTTTGTGCATGCGCGACACCTGCCAGCGGTGCTAAGTAGCGAATACTACCTTCAGCTAAAACAATATCAGCCTGTTGTTGATAGGTTTGTAAGGCAAAATAAACCCACGCCCAACCCGTTAATGTTGCCAAGGTATAAATACTGCCAGCAAACATTGTATGATGTAAATTTTTATTAAATGCTGGCTCACAATTAGTCACTAATTTCTGCTGATCAAAATAGCAGATATTAATATTCATCGCTTGGCTTAATGGAATAGTTTGATGCCATAGTGTTTGTAACACTTGGGATTTTTCAATTAAATGCTCACTCGAATAACCAAGATGCTTGCTCATTTTAGTATGGGCTATCTTTTCATAGAGAAGATGCGAAAAACCTTGATCCTGATAGCCAAGTTGTAGGTAAAAGCCAATAGCGCTTTCTCTGGCATTAAGTTCTATGCTATCCACCCCAACTTGCCTGGCAATACTTTCTAACTCGGTCAGTAATAATTTACCTAACCCTTGACCTTTTGCTGTTTCAGCAATAGCCATATAACGCACTTGTGCTTTATGTTGCTCACTTTTATGTAAGCGACCTACACCAATGACATTATCCATATCATCCAAGATCACGCGATGATATGATTGCGACTCTAGTTCATCTTGTTCACTGCCTTTAGGTTGCTGCCAAGGGCTACGTAGCACTTGCCAGCGCAATTGATAATAAGCATCTAACTCGGCCTGATTTTTGGGTGCTCTACATCGATACATTGTCTATTCTTATTTGCAAAGGAAATAAATAATTGCTTAGCTGCTTTTCATTTTAGGAATTTACATACACGTGAAATTAACTAAACATGTTGATCAAGGCCACCTAGTGTACCTTAGTAATGATGCAGACCAAATATCCATTAGTGAAAATATGCATTATCGATGGCTAATGTTTGATGATGTTATTCAAAGCGTCATGCATTTACGTCAACCTGAAAAGTTAACGTTACCGCATCAATATGCGGTACTTATGCCGTTGCTATTTTTTAAAGCTAAAAAGGTAGTCGAATTAGGCTTGGGCGGTGGTAACATTAGTCGATTTCTAAACACATTAGATTCAAATATTGATGTGCTTAGCGTGGAACTTTCTAGCCAAGTTATCCATTGTTTTAAGCAGTTTTTTAATCCGTTACGGCATAACATTAGCATTGAAAATAAAGCGGCACTGACATGGTTACAGGAGAATGAGAACAGTAATTACCAACCGGCAGATTGGTTAATTTGTGATGTATATCAACATCATGCTGATAGCTTTCAGAACCGAGTAAAACTGTTAACCGCACTAATAGATAACTTAACAGATGATGCCTGTTTAACGATCAATCTACCTGATCTTGACGATCATGAAGTAAACCTCTGTTTAACAATATTAAAACAATTACAAAGTTCGCATCAAATCATCTATTTTCATATTCCACGCTACCTTAATATTGTGATACATCTACTCCCTAATCACTGGCCGATAGCTAAGCTGAGAAAACGCTCTAAAACGACTTACCTACCTTTGTGGCAATATCGTCGCTGGCAACAGTATTTTACTCACCATACCAGCACATAATTTGGCGTATATTAGCCCTGTAAATTAATTGTCACTGGGCCATCATTGAGCAACCTGACTTGCATATCAGCACCAAATATACCGGTTGGCACAGCAAAGCCTTGCGATCGCAAATGGTGACAAAAACACTGATATAACGTGTCACTCATTTTTGGCGATGCCGCGCTAGTAAAGCTTGGTCGTAATCCTTTAGCCGTGTTAGCAGCAAGGGTAAACTGCGAAACGACTAGTATCTCACCGTGGACTTGCTTAACGTTTAAATTCATTTTGTCATTTTCATCGGAAAAAATTCGATAGCCAGCCACCCGTTCAGCTAAACGTTTAGCTTTTGCTTCAGTATCCTCTGGTTCAATGGCTAATAATACCAGTAAGCCGTGCTCGATCTCGCCAACGATTTTATTATCAACACTGACTCTCGCTTCTAACACCCTTTGCAATAATGCGATCATCTACTTTTTACTACCTTGTTCTGCAATAAAATTGGCCATAGTATCTGCTGCTTTGCAAAAGCCATCAATAGTTTGTGTTTCAAAGCCGCCATGTCCCGCTTTAGGTAATATCTGCAATTGGGCATTTGGCCATGCTTGTACTAATTTATCGGCATGGCGCATTTGACACACCATGTCATAGCGGCCATGTAAAATAATCGCAGGTATTGTTTTTATTTTTTCAATAGCCGTTAAAATAAAGTCTTCAGCAACAAAGCATTTATTAACAAAATAATGGCTCGATACTTTTGCCATGCATAACGCTTGATGGGCATCCGTTATATGATGAGGTTCAATATGATGATGCTCTATTGTCGATAACCTAAGCTCCCATAAACACCAAGCCTTACTGGCAGCAATAGCAGCAATTTCATTATTACCCGTCAATAAATCGTAATAGCCCTGTAATATGCTAGCGGATTTTATGTCAGGACGTTGTTCGATAAACTCACGATAGTATTCCGGAAAAAAGCCCGCCGCTCCACTCTGGGTATATAGCCAGTCATATTCAGCCGTGGTACCGAGAAAAATTCCTCGTAAAATAAAAGCTAATACGCGCTCTGGATACTTTATTCCATAAAGTAAGGCTAAGGTTGTGCCCCAAGAGCCGCCAGTAACTAGCCATTGCGATATATGTAAATGTTTACGAATGGTTTCTATATCACTGATTAAATGACTTGTCGTATTATGGCTCAGGCTAGGAGAAGGTTTAGAGCGACCACAACCCCGTTGGTCAAATAAAATGATTCGATACTTTTCAGGATCAAAATATCGTCGATAATTTTTAGATGAACCACCACCAGGCCCACCATGTAGATAAACCACAGCAATACCATCGGGGTTACCTGACTGCTCAAGATAGAGTTGATGGCCATCGCCAACATCAAGCCATTCTTGTTGATAAGCAGCAATATTCGGAAAAAGTACTCTAGACATAAAGCCCACCTTTAAAGAAAACCTAATCAGTTTAGCTGCTTAACTATTGAATAGCGATGTTAAACCATGAGAGTAAAAGATATCTTAATCAATATTTTTCTTTGAGCTCGCTAGCTTATTTTTCGTATCAAAGTCCTCTAGTGACACAGTAAATAAAGCGCCAACAAGTACCACAAGCCAACTCAAATATACCCACAAAAACAAAATAGGAATACTCGACAGTGCACCATAAATGGCTTGATAGGAGAGCTGTTGGGTAACATAAACTGCAAAAGCTTTTTTGGCTATTTCAAATAAAATCGCCGCCAATGTAGCCCCTGCAAGAGCAAACTTAACTGGCACCACTTTATTAGGCACCACCATATATAAAATAAAGAAAGCCGCTACTGAGGCAAATAATGGCAACGCTCTAACAAATATATTTGTTAGCCCTAATAGATCATAATCACCTAACGACACTAAAGAAAGAATGTAAGAGCTCATCACTAAACTACTACCAACCAATACCGGCCCCAGTGTCAACACCATCCAATACATTGAAAATGACGTAATCACTCTTCGCTTTTCATCAACTCGCCATAATTTATTTAAACATTTATCAATAGCAGAAATAAGCATCATGGCAAAAATAAATAATGCCGTGATCGCGACAGCAGACATTTTAGAAGCATTACTGACAAAACCGGTAATATGCTCTTGCACCACGTCGCCAGAGGCTGGAACGAAGTTTTGATAAACAAAGTTTTCTATCAGTTCTCGAATTTCAGAAAAAATTGGAAAAGCAGTCATAACAGATAACATAACTACCATTAGCGGCACTAATGACATCAAGGTCACATAAGATAAATAGCCGGCAGTAACATGAATACGCTCTTTGTTAAAATTGCTTAAAAACAATGATAAAAAGCCTATAACGGCCTCAATATAAGGGTGTTGCTTTACTTTTTCTAATTTCGGATGCATATAAATTACTAATTAACACTATTACCTTAATAGTAAGGCAATAGCTAAAATAACGGTAGTGACAATATCAATAACACTATGTTTCAGCTACTTATACTTAAAGTAATAAGCGTTATAGCTACGTAATAATGAAATCTATTTGACGATGTGTAAAGTAGGGTAACATAAAGAAACTTTTAATAAAATCAGTCAACTAAGCAATATAACGAAGGCATCTCAGTTTGCTAAAAGTGGATAGTAATGGCGATAATAGTAGTGGGGGTTAGTATGAGGAAAAAGCTTGTTGAATATTTTCTTCCGACCAATTTGCTAACTGATTAATTTCCGCCAAAAGAGCCGACAATTGCTTCACTTGCTTAGGCCCAGCAGCACCCTGTGCAAATAATTGATTTAGCTGCTGTAATTTTTCTAATTGCTCTGCAGACATTAAGAAATTTCCTTTTTCTTGTATCGTTAACTCTTAACTTGCTGAACGCTTTATTTCTAGAGGAAAAACCACCATTTTGCTTTTCATCATATCGCGACCATCATTGATAAACTCATCATACAACTCATCTAATTCGCGTTTTTCTAAAAATTGAGCATTATTGTCAACTGCTTTCTCAAATAGACAACTTAGTCTAGCTAGTTTGTTCGGTTCCATGCTCATCACCCTATTAATATTCATACTATTTCGAACAGTTTACAAACTTAAATATAGCAGTTAATAAACGTTCTAAAAGGTAGAAGAAATACAATCAGTGAATATAATTTTGTCTAACGAAAGCACTACGCATATAAAAATTATAACTTCATGATTTTTATATGCTAAATATAAAATTAAAAGCAGTGGAATGAAGTGGGTTAACGGCAGTTTCAGATATGTCTTACATAAACAAGCTCTGTGTTGTCATAAAGACAAAAAAAAACCATTCGAATTGCTTCGAATGGTTCTCTAATAAACGGCTGACTATGGCTTACTTAACACCACGACCTTCACGTTTGCGGTCATTCTCTTTCAAGAATTTCTTACGTATACGGATACTTTCTGGTGTTACTTCAACTAACTCATCATTATCAATAAACTCTAATGCTTGTTCTAAAGACATAATGATCGGCGGCGTTAACGTTTGCGCTTCATCAGTACCTGATGAACGAACGTTTGTTAACTGCTTACCTTTAAGGGCATTTACCGTTAAATCGTTATCACGGCTATGAATACCAATAACTTGACCTTCATAAATATCAACACCGTGACCAATTAACATACGACCGCGAGATTGTAAGTTAAAGATTGCGTTAGTTAATGCTTTACCTGTTGCATTAGCGATCATTACACCATTTTTACGTTGGCCAATTTCGCCACCCTTGTGAGGTCCGTATTCAAAGAATGTATGGTAAATCAAACCAGAACCTGACGTTAATGTCATGAATTCAGTTTGGAAACCAATTAAGCCACGGCTTGGCATGATGAAATCCATACGGATACGACCAGTACCGTCCGGTGCCATATCAGTTAGTTCTGCTTTACGAACACCCATTTTTTCCATAATAGGTCCTTGATGCTGTTCTTCAACATCAATGGTTACTGTTTCATAAGGTTCTTGTAACTCGCCATTTACTTCACGAATAATAACTTCTGGACGTGATACAGCTAGCTCAAAACCTTCACGACGCATGTTTTCAATCAAGATACCTAAGTGAAGTTCACCACGGCCTGATACTTTAAATTTATCAGCATCTTCTAATTGTTCAACACGTAAAGCAACGTTATGAATTAGCTCTTTGTCCAAACGGTCTTTGATGTTACGTGAAGTAACATACTTACCTTCTTTACCACAAAATGGTGAAGTGTTTACTTGGAAAGTCATGTTGATTGTTGGTTCATCAACAGATAATGCCGGTAAACCGACAACATCAGTAGGACAACAAACTGTATCAGATATTTTTAACTCGCCTAAACCAGTAATTGCAATGATATCACCTGCAAAACCTTCTTCGATATCATGACGCTCTAAACCTAAGTAACCAAACACTTTACCTACTTTAGCATTGTGTACGCCACCGTTTGCTAATTTAATAGTCACTTGTTGGTTTGGCTTAACAGAACCACGCGTAATACGACCAACACCGATAACACCCAAGTATGAGCTGTAATCAAGTTGAGAGATTTGCATTTGGAAAGGCGCATCAGGATCTGCAACAGGTGCTGGTACTTCTTTAAGAATAGTATCGAACAAAGGCGTCATATCTGTGCCAGTTTCGCCTTCTTCAAGCGTAGCCCAACCATTGATTGCTGAAGCGTAAACTACTTTAAAATCAAGTTGTTCATCAGTAGCACCTAAGTTATCAAACAATTCAAAAACTTGGTCCATAACCCAATCAGGTCGAGAGCCAGGCTTATCAACTTTGTTAATAACAACAATTGGCTTTAAACCTTGAGCAAACGCTTTTTTCGTTACGAAACGCGTTTGTGGCATTGGGCCTTCTTGAGCATCAACAATAAGTAGTACTGAATCTACCATTGACATTACACGCTCGACTTCACCACCAAAATCAGCATGGCCAGGAGTATCTACAATGTTTACACGGTAGCCGTTCCAGTTAATAGCCGTGTTTTTAGCTAAGATTGTGATACCACGTTCTTTTTCGATATCATTTGAATCCATCGTACGTTCTTCTAAACCGCCACGGGCGTCTAGCGTACCTGACTGTTCTAACAATTTATCGACTAAAGTGGTTTTTCCGTGGTCAACGTGAGCAATAATTGCCACATTTCTTAATTTATCTAACACAGGCGTTACTCGCTGTTACTATCGTTTATTGCTACATAAGCATATTAACGTTATAGGGCTACAATTGGGCGCGGATTATACAGCATGAGTGATAACAAATACACTACCAAGCGAAATATAACCAACAAAAATATTCTCAGTTGATATACTGCTGATGGTCAAATTAGAGCACGCGCACCACAATGTAGCGCTCAACGCACGAAAATAGTGCAGACCAATAAAAGTAAAAACATTAAAACCTTATATTTCAATGACTTTAGCTTTGGCACATTATTAGCTTAAGCAGATGCAAACAAAATTAATTTTTTGAAAATTTAAAGAACTAACTACAACGGAGACTTTCAATGTCAAATGCAGTTTTAGATTTAATTAAAGAGCATGACGTCAAATTTGTTGACCTACGTTTTACTGATTCAAAAGGTAAAGAGCAACACGTTTCAATTCCTCATCATCAAGTAACTGAAGATTTTTTTGAAGACGGTAAAATGTTTGATGGTTCTTCAATTGAAGGATGGAAAGGTATTAATGAATCTGACATGGTAATGATGCCAGTGGCAGAATCAGCAGTACTTGACCCTTTCACTGAAGCAGTAACATTAAATATTCGTTGTGACATTCTTGAACCTGCTACAATGCAAGGTTATAGCCGTGATCCTCGTTCAGTGGCAAAGCGTGCTGAAGACTATATGCGTAGCACTGGTATCGCTGACTCAGTATTGATTGGCCCTGAACCAGAATTTTTCGTGTTTGATGACGTTCGTTTCCACACAGATATGAGTGGTTCTTTCTATAAGATCGATGATAAAGAAGCCGCTTGGAATTCTGGTACAGAATACGAAGAAGGTAATATGGGACATCGTCCTGGTGTGAAAGGTGGTTACTTCCCTACATCACCAGTAGATTCATCACAAGATTTACGTTCTGCTATGTGTTTAGTAATGGAAGAAATGGGTCTAGTCGTTGAAGCACATCATCATGAAGTGGCTACAGCAGGTCAAAACGAAATAGCTTGTCGTTTTAATACCATGGTATTAAAAGCCGATGAAGTGCAAATCTACAAGTATGTTGTCCACAATGTTGCACATGCTTACGGTAAGACAGCAACCTTTATGCCTAAACCATTAGTTGGTGATAACGGCTCAGGTATGCATGTTCATCAATCACTTGCTAAAGATGGCGTAAACTTATTTGCTGGTGACAAGTACGGCGGTTTATCTGAGATGGCACTTTTCTATATTGGTGGCATTATCAAGCACGCAAAAGCATTGAATGCTTTCACTAACCCTTCAACAAACTCTTATAAGCGTTTGGTGCCACATTTTGAAGCGCCAGTAATGCTTGCATATTCTGCACGTAACCGCTCAGCATCTATTCGTATTCCAATTGTACCATCACCAAAAGCAATGCGTATCGAAGCTCGCTTCCCTGATCCAGCAGCGAACCCTTACTTAGCATTTTCAGCATTATTAATGGCTGGTCTTGATGGTATTAAAAATAAAATTCATCCTGGCGATGCTATGGATAAAGATCTTTATGATCTACCGGCTGAAGAAGCTGCTGCGATTCCACAAGTTGCAACGTCTTTAGAAGATGCACTAGATTCTCTAGAAAGCGACATGGATTTCCTTCTTGAAGGTGGAGTCATGGACAAAGATATGATCAATGCTTACATTGATATAAAGCGCAAAGAAGTTGAGTTATTAAACCAAACTACTCACCCTGTTGAATTTGATATGTACTACAGCGTGTAGATAATTCAAATAGATAGATATTAAATAAGCTCACTTCGGTGAGCTTTTTTTGTGGCACATTCAACGTTATTTGGATAGATTAACAGTAGACCTATGGAACTAGGATATTACTTTTGATTAACACAGTACGCTTTTGCATTTTGTTTATATTGCTCACACAAGCTTTTTCTGTGTTTGCTGGCTCTGCTAAAATTTATGTCTGGCGCAATGAGCAAGGCGTGCTAGTTTTTTCAGATAGCCCTCAACCCGGTGCGGAAGAGGTCGATGTAAAAGAGCCGAATACAATAAAATCCTCAATTGATACCTCTATTTTAGATATAAAACCTAAAGTCATAAACAACAGTTACCAAGTCGATATTTTCCAACCTAAAAACAATGCGACAGTAAGAGATAACACCGGCTCAGTTTATGTTTCGGCGCGGATAAAGCCCATCTTCAAGCGTGGTCTGAAAATTCAATTATATTTAGATAACAGCGCCTACGAAAAACCACAAACACACTCAATGTTTGTCCTGAGAAATATAGATCGGGGAGAGCATCAAATAAAAATGTCCTTACTTGATGATAAAGGCAAGGTTATTGCAACATCTTCTTCAGTAACGTTTTATATGCATAGAACTTCTGTTAACAAGGCAAACTAGTCTGATTTCAGTGCATATTGCACCATTTTTATTTACACTCGTTACTTAACGCACCAATTTAGTGCAGAGGAAAGTAATGTCTAGTAACGTGGTAAATTTAAAAAAAATAAAATTACACTATCAGCAAGCACTGCCAAATCAAATGGTAACAGCTGTCGTGGTGTTAGATCATGATCTCGCCATTTGTTATGTCAATCCAGCGGCTGAGGCATTATTAGTTAAAAGTTTAAGTAAACTTTATCGCCTACCCATTGATCAAGTATTTTATAACACACCAATTAACAATAATCGTTTACGACAGCTACTAACCACAGGCCAAGAGTTTAGTGATAGTGATGTCACTATTGAGTTTTTTGATCATCAACAAATCACCGTTGAAATCACGGCCTCTTCGGTTATGTTTGAACAGTGCCCACATATTTTATTAGAATTTAAACAAATTGATCAACAAAAGCAGATCAGTGCGGAAGCATTTCAACAGCAACAATGGGAATCAGCACGAGATCTTATTCGTGGCTTAGCACACGAAATTAAAAATCCGCTTGGAGGACTTCGCGGAGCGGCACAATTATTAGATTTGGAGCTAAACCTCGAACAAAAAGAATATACCGCGATGATCATAGAACAAGCAGATAGACTGACAAACCTTGTTGATCGCTTGTTAGGACCTAATCATTTACCGGTAATGAAGTTACAAAATATTCATGCCATCATCGAAAAAGTTTTTCAGTTAACACAATTTGATAATCCAAAAAACATTACGCTAGCTCGTGATTATGATCCGTCCATACCCGAGTTAACTTTTGATCAAGACAAGTTACAACAAACCATTATCAATATTGTCAATAATGCCATTCAAGCACTAGATGATGAAAACAAAATAACTTTAAGAACTCGTGCGGCTAGCAATAAAACCATTAATGGCAAACGTATCAAGCTTTGTGCCGAAATCAGCATAATCGACAATGGCCCTGGTATTCCTGAACATATACAAAGTACATTATTTTATCCTATGGTTTCTGGTAGAGCCTCTGGAACAGGCTTAGGCCTTTCTATTTGCCAAACCATAGTTCATCAACACAACGGAAAATTATCCTGTAAAAGTCGCCCTGGGCATACGGAGTTTACTATTTTATTACCTTTTGACAGCGAGAAAAGCCAATGATCACCGAGCAAGTATGGATAGTAGACGATGATAGTTCGATTAGATGGGTGTTAGAGAAAGCCTTATCAAATGCCAATATAAGTGTTGGTACATTTCACAACCCTGAAGATCTCCTAACGGCTTTAGAGCATAATCAGCCTGAGGTGATTATTTCAGATATTCGCATGCCTAATATAGATGGCATGACGCTTTTAGCGCAAATCAATGATCAATTTGCTCATATACCGGTCATTATTATGACAGCACATTCAGATCTTGATAGTGCTGTCAATGCCTACCAAGGTGGCGCATTTGAGTATTTACCAAAACCATTTGATATTGATGATGCCATCACTCTCGCCAATAGAGCCTTAACTCATGCTCACGAACTGAAATCCAAAAAACAGCTTAACGTCCCCTCTGTAGATAGTGTTGGTATAATCGGCGCTGCACCATCAATGCAGGAAGTATTTAGAGCCATTGGACGATTATCTCGCTCAAGTATAAGTGTCTTAATTAACGGTGAATCGGGTACAGGTAAAGAGTTAGTTGCCCATGCTCTACATATGCACAGCCCACGTTCTTCAGCACCATTTATTCCACTTAATATGGCTGCTATTCCGAAAGATTTAATTGAGTCTGAGTTATTTGGTCATGAGAAAGGCGCCTTCACTGGTGCTAACGCTGTACGACAAGGACGCTTTGAACAAGCACACCAAGGCACCTTGTTCTTGGATGAAATTGGCGATATGCCATTAGACATTCAAACACGCTTACTTAGGGTACTTGCCGACGGTCAATTTTATCGAGTTGGCGGACATTCACCAATTCAGGTTGATGTCCGTATTATTGCAGCCACTCATCAAAATTTAGAAGAGCGAGTAAATAGTGGTGAATTTCGTGAAGATTTATTCCATCGTCTTAATGTGATAAGAATTCAAATACCGAGTCTTAGTGAAAGAAAAGAAGATATCAGTCAACTAGCACAACACTTTTTAAAGCAAGCAGCAAATGAACTTTCAGTGGAAGTAAAAACACTGCACAAAAATACTCTCGCCTATTTAGAACAATGCGAATGGCCAGGTAATGTTAGGCAACTAGAAAATATATGTCGCTTTCTAACCGTGATGGCTAGCGGCAAAGAAATTCTGATAACAGATTTACCCAGTGAACTGACCGAAAAACCAGTAACTATGACAAACAATTCTCAACATAGTTGGCAGGAAAGCTTAAAAACATGGGTAGACAATGAATTAGCACTAGGCAAAAGTAATATTATTGAACAAGCTTTACCTGAGTTTGAGAAAGTATTACTAGAAAGCGCATTAAAACATACTCAAGGCCACAAACAGGAAGCAGCCAAACGCTTAGGCTGGGGTAGAAACACCTTAACGAGAAAGCTAAAAGAACTAAATATGCCAGATTAACCTTATTCGTTACTAAGCATTTTCTATCGGAAAAGTGATAATTTGCTCTATTTCCTTCACCGATAAAGCAAGCATAACGAGCCGGTCAACGCCCAGTGCAACACCTGCACATGCAGGTAAGCCGCGCTCTAATGCCGAGATAAAATGTTGATCAATGTCTTGTTCGATTTTACCTAATTTAGTGCGCGCTTCATTATCCTGCTCAAAGCGTGATTTTTGCTGTTCGGCATCAGTCAACTCGTGAAAACCGTTTGCGAGTTCAATACCTTTAAAATAGCACTCAAAACGTTCAGCGACGCGAGGATCATTGACACTGATTTTTGCTAGTGATGCTTGGCTCGCTGGAAAGTGATAAACAAAACACGGAAGCTCTTGGCCAATACGAGGTTCAATTAATTCTGCCATAACAAATTGCAATAAAGTATCGACATCCTCTTCTCTCTCTAGCCAATCGCTCAACTTATCATGGCTAGCTATAAGTGAAATTAATTCAGCTTTCGAGGTAACTAAAGGATCAATTCCAACTTCTCGTATAAAAAGCGCTTGATAGCTAATTCGGTCGACTTGCTGACAACCAAGAACTAAGTTCAACAATTCGGCAAGCTCATCCATTAGCCTGAAATGATCAAAGCCAAGCCGATACCACTCCAAAATAGAAAACTCGGGATTGTGATAACGACCATGTTGCTCATGGCGGAACGCTTTACAAATCTGATAACAACAGCCATAACCACTTGCCAATAGACGTTTCATAGCAAACTCAGGTGATGTTTGAGCATATAATGCGACTGATTCATCACAATGGCTAGCTTCTGAAAAACGATACTGAGTAGTAAAAGCATCTAAATGTGCATCAGTAACCGTTGAATGAGAAAATATGGGAGTTTCAACTTCAACAACACTACGTGTTAAAAAAAACGATCTTATCTTAGTTAACACGTTCGCACGTTGTTTGGCATAATGCCAATCCATCGTAGGTTGCCATGACATAAATAAGTTTGCCTATAGGTTATCGAAAAAGAGAATAGCAATTGAGTGAATAATAAATAATATTCAAGTGATGCAACAGATATATTTTTAACGCTAAATAATCACATGGTAGTGTAAATGAATTTAAACCAAGCAGCAAAAAGCCCGTCACTTTCGTAACGGGCTCTTTAATAGGAGTCTGATAATGTCCTACTCTCACATGGGAACTCCCACACTACCATCGGCGCTAACACGTTTCACTTCTGAGTTCGGAATGGGATCAGGTGGGACCATGTCGCTATTGTCATCAGACAAAAAACTTTATGAATTAATTAACTTATAAATTAGCTAAGTCATAAGGTTTAGGCAAAAAACCCGTTACATCAGTAACGGGTTTTTCTTAATAGAAGCCTAGCAATGTCCTACTCTCACATGG
>TARA_R110000803_G_scaffold210835_1_pt1 | contig 73098 bp, 94 predicted proteins | sample TARA_R110000803 | Tara Oceans TARA_R110000803 (sample SAMEA4397772) | marine metagenome | biome: Polar Biome; feature: [SRF] surface water layer (ENVO:00010504); material: water (ENVO:00002006), including particulate matter (ENVO:01000060) such as... | depth 5 m | reverse complement strand
ATATTAAAGATTTAAGAAAATGATTTAAGTTGGTATATTATTGATATATCTTTATAATTTATTTGATTGTATGCATTATAGAATCCTTTATCAAATCATACTTTATATATCTAATACTTTAGCTTAATGTTCTAATGTAATATGCTATTGATATGATATATGATATATCATATAGTTTCTTATATTTTTTTTATGCATTAATCTATTTTTAATAAATTATGATAATTTTCATTTTATCAGAATTCATATCGAATTCATTATATTTAAAATCGAATTCATATCGAATTCATAGTTATTTTGCAATTTTGGTAATTTGATTTTATTGATTTTTATTGAATTCTAATTCCATAATAATATAATCCAATTAAACATTAGAATATAATCTGATGTAATTTTCAGGTTTTTTATGAATAATTAGAATATGAACTCCCCCTTTAAAATCTAGAAAAAGGCTAGAACCTCTCAATTCTAACCCTATTTATTTAATTCTATTTTTACTACAATTGTAGATCTGATTCCAGAAATGTATATGCAGTCATTATAAAACCATTGTCTTCATATTTATTGAATATGAATTTTATACCATTACTTTCACATAGTCCAGTAGTTTCCATTATGTAAGCATAATCACCATTAGGATTTGGAACAATAGATTTATTTTTTATTAAATGATTCCCCATTGGAATAGTCCTTTGCAATTTAGATACATCATTATAATTGAACCAATCTAAGTCAATTAAACTACCTACTTTTTCAAATTCATCTTGTTCTGAATTTATTACTATTAATTGACCTAGACTTGTAGCACCTAGATAATCCATTTGTTCTTGTATTGTGATTACTTTCATAAGTATAAATTTACGGTTACTAATTCTTTTACAGTTATAAGAGTGTGATTATTATATAGTTGAACTTGATCATTCATCCAAAGATTATACTTATTATCAGTATCTAATACTTGAGTATTATCATCATCAACTAAATTATCATATTGTAGTGTATTACTTTCGTAATCTATATGGGCTTTTTCCTTATCAAAATTATAATAAAGATGATTTTCAAAGTAATGAATAATTGCTTCCATGAATGTAGGGGCTGATATTTCACAATCTAAATCATATTCATTACAGTAATCCCCTTCACCATCATTATAAGAATCTTTATGTATTGTATGTGTAGATTCAATTTTAAATTTTTTCATGATAATAAGTTGGTTATTAGATTAATACTTAAGATTAACAGTTTAGTGGAAATCGTTACTATTGCAGACCAAGTTATCAATGCAGTTACATTTAATTTTTTCATAATTATTGAATTTGTTTCTTAACTAATATTAATCTCATTTTTATCCAATTTAAATCAGTGGATAAACATTTATACTCCACTATTTTTATTTGATCATCAAATGGTTTCATGTAATCATTATCTGTTATAATACCCTGATTATTTTCAATGATATTCATAACTGCTGATTCAATTTTTCTTAAACTTGAAAAAGCATAAGTTTGATATAACTCAAATTGATTTGACTTTTTCATTAATTGCCTAAACTCTAATAAATAAACGAATTTCATAATTTGATTTTTATATTGTTTGTAATGCTATAATTTGACCATTTACCCATTGAGAAAATGATTTGTCACCTATATTTTTATTGATATACTCCGCATATGCTTCCTTAGTTTGTCTAACCCAATATGAAAATTTCCATGCTTCCATTTTTAAACCTGTATGGATATAAAGTATTTTCAAATCTTCTTGGTCAATATCAAAATTATAATATTTATCTTTATCATTTAATATATCATTTAATGACATACCAATTAAATCATTTAAAGATTTGTTATGCCTAATATCACCACGATTAGATACACCAATGCCATCACTGAAGCCACTATTATAAGACTTCTTTATTTGATCAAATGTATAATGTTTTTCAATTTCAATTTCATGTTGCTTTATAGTTTGATACAATAAATCCCTTTTTAGATAATGTGGGATAATTTGTATTTCACCATTCATACGCTTTACTTTGTCTTGAACCTTTAGCTTAATTATTGGTGAGTAATCATTTTCACTATTAATTGTTAATGAAATTTTACCAATATATGACTCATCTTGATATACTGTGTTGAAATCATAATTTAACCTTTTAGGATTTGATATTGAAATGTTAATTTCAGGAATTCTATTCTTGATTGTTTTCATAATATACTGCTTTTTAATTACACTACGAATATAAGGCTAAAATTTAGTTAAATTATCTAACTTGGAAAATATTTAATCATATTAATTAAAATGTAATCATATTATATATAACCCTTATTTTCTTGATAGTTTGTGATATTATTTTGCAAATCTTCCATTTGATCAAATATTTCCAATTCATCAACATCAATTTCCATTTCTTCTAAATACTCTAATACATTACTTGCAAGACCATCAATTTTACTTATTAATGTTCTAATTTCTTCTAATGCTTCTTTATCACTCATAATATTATTTTGTTATAATCTATACCCCAATGTAATAGATTCTGTTTAGTTTTATTTGAATTTGGGAATCTTTTTAATAATCCTGAATGCCTTGACTTGAATTGACTCCACCTTTGTATTTGCCTATCATCATCAAAACATTTCCTACCATAGTAATAATTGATATACCAATTAAACCAACCATATGGATCTAAATCACAAATCCATCCTGCACCCAACCAACTATCATAATCACTTCCACAAGTTACTTTATACATATTGAATTCTTTATCAAATAATGATGTAACTGTTTTATTCCTACCATTTACAGATAGTAAATCCCTTAAGAATTGTTGTGGTACAAAATGATTCCATTGATATCCAGTTTTATATGTAATCTTAGGCTCATTAAAATAAGCACCACCAAATATTCCTAATTTAATCATTTCTATTGGTGTATAGTCTGGTTTGAAATTTCCCATTACTTTAATGAATAAGATGTTATCAATTTTCTATTACCCTTTGCCCTCTTTTTAAATGGTCTCAACTTTGTATAATCATATCCGTGTGATTTTAACCATTTAATGAATTCATCTTTATTAGCACAACTACAAGAATCTATAACTGAACCAAATTTTGATAATCTCCTTCTAGAATCATTACCTATTAAATCATAAGTATCACCATTTACTAAAGAATCTTTAGCACCTAACAATAAGAAACCTCCATCTGTTAGATATCCATATAATCCTTTGTTTTCATATATTGACCAATTATACTTGGTCACACCACTTTGGATATTTATTACTCCTACTCCTATTACTGGTCTTTTCATAATTATCTTGTTCTTATTATTTCAACATCAGTTAAACCATTTTTCAAATCACTTGTTTTGTACCCACTTAAGAATAATTCATATTTGTGTACTATCTTACCTTCTTTGTAAAATTTAAATCCCATTAACTCTTTGTGGAATGTAAAGAATTTACTTTCTTTAATACTTTTTGTTCTCATTTCTTTTATATTTAGATTTATATTTCCCATTTCAATATGACCATTTGCATATTGTATTTCTGGGCTGAATTCACTATTTGTTTTGACCATTTCATATTCAAATGGTAATTCACATACCTCCCATATTTCATCAAGTTTATTTATGTCATAAAACATATAAAACTGATCTTTATTTGCACGCAAATATTTTTCACATTCTTTTATGAATGGTTTATTACATTCCTCTTCATAATAATGACCATACATTTGATCTTTATCATATAACCTAAAGGAATCTACATTATAAAACTCTTTTAATAATTCAATAGTTTTCTTAGAAACTATAAAGCCAATCGGTGAAGCATCCTGCACCCATACAATTCTTAATTTTCTCATATCCTTAATTTATATATTTTCTATATCAAATGGTGCAACTCTTATTTTGAAATTGCTATTTTCTTTATATGTAATCCTATACATAGCATTGACTTTTTCAATAATTGGATATTCAATACCTTTTTCAAATAAGCCAATTGTTCTTTTCAATGTAACTTTAGGCATGATTAACATATTATGAATTCTAATAATAAAACTAATGATTTTATCAATATTAATAATAATCTATGCCCAATAAACATTAATAAGATAACTAATAATATTGATTTAATTTTGAATTTGATATTTTCCATTATTGTAAAATTTTGATTATTAAATCATAAGACATTTTAACTAATATGCACAACATAGAAACTCCTAATATGAAAAATGCATAAACCTCTGGATCTTGTTTAAGTAGTTTCATAATTAAAATAATTTGATGGTTTCAATTGTTGCTACAATTATTAAAAAGAATACCCCTGAAGATATTATAGTAGTTAATGAATTGATTGCTAAATTCTTTTTACCTGTGAAATTTGATATTACTCTTGTCATTGTTTTGGATTTAGATATTATACTGTTTTGTTACTGCAAATATATGCATAAATGTAACATTAAAATTCCAACTTGATACATTTTGAAAATTTATTGTCAAATGCTAAAATATGCTATTTAAGGGTCTTAAATATTATTTATATATAAGTACATTAAAAATATATAAAATTGTCCTCAAGATTATATAAATGCTCGTAGTGTTATCCTTGTGTATAAATTTTTACTGTAAAAATAGCCTAGAACGGATTTTATTATTTACAATACGAAAAGCCCCTAGAAACGAGGCTTTAGTTGATTTAAAAAGATTTAATAATTTTCTAAGGTAATAATTTTCTAAGGTAATTTTTAGTTTCAAGTGGAAGATACATTTCCCAATCTTTACCATATAATTCACCTAATTTTAGCACCTTAGATCTACCACAATTATAAGATGCGATAGTTGCCCTATAACGATTAAACATTGGTTTCCAAGGTCTATTAAATAAATATTCCATATATGACTTCTGTGCAACTATTTGATGTGATTTATTATTAATAGAATAATGATTTGGTATTAATTTCTTTTTCTTAATCCATTCCCAAGTTGTTGGCATAAATTGAGCAACTCCAATTGCTCCACATTTTGATATCTTATTTTGGTCATTAGTACTTTCATAGAACCTTTGTAGTTTTAAGAATTCATTAGTAAAAATAGCACAATCTTTATTTGATGGTATTTTGACGATTTTATTGCTTTGGCAATATGAAGTCACCCCCATCATAATCATTAATATAGTTATTAATTTCATCATCTTTTTTTAATTGTTTAATTAATCTCCTTTGCCTTGACTGTTCAAAGAAATCCCTTGTGTAGTCATATTCAAAACCACTTCTTGGTATTGAATCATTTACATTTACATAGTTATCACATTTTATCACAACACAACTTTGAAATAGGGCAGATATTAATGTTAGGATAGTCATTATCCATATAAACATTAACGTTCTTATTAGTGGTGATTTATACAATATTTTTGGATTAAATTTCATGGTTTACGATTGTTTTGAATTCTATATATGATACTAATAAATGTTCAGCACCTTTTTCTTTGTGTTTTGAATATAATAATATTTGATCTTTTTGGATTGAAACAATTTCAATATGCGATTCACCATCCCAATCAACACTATAACTTTTACCAAGTTGAGGTTCTATATCACAATTAATTCTCCTAAGTAAATTAATTGGATCCTTTTCATATTTATTTTCAAATATAAATAATGATAAGAATACTTTTGTGGCTAATTCTCTATCAGCTGCTAAATCAGGTTCACATTTCCAAATACCTTGTACTCTGTGTGCAATTAAGAAGTTCTCAGGTAATTGCCTAATTGTATCACTATATTCTGAATAATCTAATTTACTTTTTCCCATTTTCTAATAATGTATTGTTTTCAAATTTTGAAATCCTTGTTAACATATCAATTGATTGAATAGAGAATTTAATTAAATGATAAAGTTCATCCCATTCAGGGTTATTTACAATTTCTGTTTTTGTAAACTCTTCATCAATTTTACTTAAATGTTGAATTAAATCGTCTTGACTACTATATTGAATAAACCCTAAAAATCCCCCTGAATCTAATATTGCAAATTTTAATTCATCAATTGGATTCAATTTAGGTATAATGTATTCTTCACCAATCAATTGATATAATTGATCTTCATCAACTAAATTAATAATTTCAGAAATATCAATAGTTGAACCATGATATAATTCTTTATTTGAGCACAATTCAACTATTGCTTTGGCTTCACTTGATAATGAATTTATTAACTCATCATCTGGATTTGTAAACCTTTCTAAAATTCTAATACTATTTTGAATTTCTTTATTTACTTCAATTAATGAACCTTGAACAGTGAATTCTTTAGCACTATTCTGCATTTTTACTATGGCATTTTCATACCTGTCTATTATTCTTCGCATAATTATTGATTTTAATGTTTAACAACAAATTTGTGATTATATTTTTTCATAACTGTGATATTAATTTTCAACCCTATCATGGATTGCTATTGGTGAATTACTTGGAAACCTTGAATCGCTTGTGTGTGCGAAGTTCCCACCAAACATTGTCCATTTGCCACTATCTAATAGACTTTTAGGGATTGCCCTTAGCCTTTCCCTACCCATACAAGTATCTTTTACTAATACAAGATAATCTCCATCAGTTGTGTGTGGGCAACCAAATCCTTTGCCATCTTCATCAACCATAATTAAACTATCGTTATTTGATGATAAACCACGATTTGTGCAGTCAGTTGTTCCTGATCTATATACACAAATTAATATTCCTTTTATTGATTTCATAATATTGCTTTTAATTACATTACAAATATATAGTAATAAATGTCCATATACTAATAACTTGGACACTAATTTATCAAACTATATAAAAGGGGATTTCTCCCCCTAATTAATGATTATCTTTTAAATGTAAATAGAATTCTTTTCTATTGTTTAACTGTATAAAGCATCTTTTACAATAATTATCTAGACAAGAAGCAAATTCTTTTTCCCTTATTTCTCTTAATCTTTTTACCTCAACTTTAACCTTGTAAGAATTCAATGAATCAGGTATAAATTTCAATAACCTATATATTCCTGGAGTGCAAATCTTAATATAACCTAATGTACATAGACTCTGTCTATAGTTATCATACACCATCATTTCGTAGTCAAAATTATAGTTCCTTTCTCCACAAGAATTGAACTTTTTTATACCAAATTCTTTAATGAGATCTTGCCTTTTTACAATCTTATATCTATTAAAAATATTGACTAACTTATCAAACTTTGAATTGTTTTCCCTTTTTAATGCCATACTTTCTTGTCTTTACTATTATAGAACTTTATCCAATTCTTTGGTTCATAGAAGTGGAGGTAAGAAGTAAACTCACATTTATCACAAGTTATATTTCCATTTGCCAACTCATCTTCCCAGTCGTCACTAAATGTTGCAAACTTTAATTCAACAGTAAATCCTGCATTGAATGTATTCAATACTAACAATACCATATCATATTCTGATTCCCAAAAATCTTTTAATTGTTCAACAGTCAACTTTTCTAATACTGCCTTAATGTTTTCTTGTGTTATCATATTCTATAGAAATATATTAATGTTAGATCTTTTGTGTAACTTACTCTCAACTCTTTTCCAATACCCCAATATGCTCCCCCCTTATCATATGCCCCACAACTTGACATTGGTACTCTACAATCGTAAATTCTTGGCATAAATCCTGGAACAAATCTTGTGCGTCCTACATAATATTCAAAATTTCCTCTTAATGGTTTGGGTATTACATTTGACCTACCCATAGGGGCTCCGTATCTAGAATTTACATTGGTAATTATTTTATTGATTGTTTTCATTACAGTTCAACTATTTTATCAATTTTACCATAGACAACTTTCCTTAAAGTTGTTTTATTTGGAGCCCAAGCTTCCCTCCAATCGCCATATTGCTTATAAACATATTGATTCAACATATGTGTAAAATCATATTTATATCCCATTAGCTTGTATTGACCATATCTTATAAGGTTATCATTTCCTGTATAATTTGTTTCATACGCTTTCTTTAGAAATTCAATTGGGTTTGATATTTCTGGTCTTTTTTGTTGGTTAACGTGCTCAACAAATGGTTTACCAATAACTGGAACATTGTCTCCTTCAAAAGATTTAGCTTTAAACTTTTTCTTTTCAACATTTAATTCAACACCATCACAAGTTGCTGTGAAATTACCATTACTGAAACCCATATTAATTTCAGAGCCTTCTTTTATATGTGATACATCACATAATCCATAATAAATACTTGATGCATTCCTTCTTTTTAATTCATTTATTAATCTAATTAATGATGAATTTGGTGTTTTGTCATATGCAAAACTAGAAGACGTGAATGTCAAGAACTGTTTTTCATTTTTATCCATACTGCTTGTTTTAAATTAGGGTTAAATGTAATATTTTTTTTATCTTTATAATTATAAAAGTGAAATCAATTTATAAATAATTTCGTTTCAATTAATAAGAAACATTCTGGAGTACTATTTCCATCATTTTCAATTTCATATTTATCAACTTTAATTAGTCTACCATTCTTATATAATTTAATTTTCTCAGGTAGTCCATGGTCTGTATTAAATATAATCTTTTCTTTAAATGAATCATTATCAACTTTCCACTTATTGATAATTTTTTCGGTTGGTGCAAAGTTTAATTCTTGAGCACCATACTTAATCTTTTGTGTGAAAGAATCACTGTTTAAATTGCTTTCTTTGAAATGTAATGGATTCATGGTATATTGTTTTAATTTATACAAATATACTGCTAATAAGTAATTTTAAGCAATTAGTTGGACATTAATTTAAAGCATATTTTAAGCGTCTTTAAGGCATCTAAATTTAAAATTAATAGTAGTACATTATTTGCATATAAAAACCCTATACTGATTATAGTATAGGGCTTTAGATTAATCTTATTAGTTTTTAACTAATGTTACTTTTGGTCTCGAAAATTACCTTTCGTGAAGTGTGCGTGTCTTGGAACACCATTTTCTTTTACTGGAGGCATCCCAGTGAATCTTATAGTTAGACCAATGTATTTTCCAGAATTGTGGAGTAATCCTACTTTCTCACCATCGGTGTAACCCTTTAGGCTAACGACCATTTCTTTGCCGTCTTCAAGTAATACTTTGAAACCTTTCGCTTTACCATTTGGCTCCCGATCATCTTTCTTACCACTTGTAACGGAATGACCAAGTTCATTCCTTGTTTTTTCAACACCATCTTTAACTTGAGTACCTTCTCCAACACTTAAGATAACTCCATCGTATTGTTTTAAGTCATCTTTATATTTGTAACCTACTCCAGATCTAAGGCTAACTTTACCATATTTGTATCCAGAATGTTTATGCATGATTACTGCCCCCTCATTACCATTTTCAATTTCTTCTTGGCAAAATTCAATAAGGCTTTCAAGATCATCAAATTCATATTGTGGTAGAACAGTTGCAAACTCACAATCTACATCAATTATATTTTGTATATTGAAATAGCGATCAATCTTTGTTGTTTTTAAATCACCATCGAAATAATCAAATATGTGGAACTTTAATTCTGGATGCCATTCAGCAAGCCATTCTGGAGTACGACCAGGAAACTCCCAAAACTTTTCAACTATTTGCCCCTTACTAATTGCACTATAAGATTCAGTACCACCATTTGTCTTTTCCCATTCACGTTGATACTCAGCTATTTTTTCACGTGATGCAATATCTTCTGTTGTATAGAAATGCATTATTTCTGGGAATGTAAATCCTTCAGCGTAGAATTCTGATTCCACAACTCCAGTTAACTTATATTTTTCATGTAACTTCTGTTGCATTTCCTGTACACGAATGCTCTTGCAAGGTTTCAAACTTCTACCCTTTGCTAATTTCAAATAGTTACCTTGTCTTACTCCATCTTTTTTACTACTTACTAAATAGTCTTCTATTGGATGCTTTAATATTTTTTCCCAATCAGGAACTATACCTGATCCAAATCCTGTTAATAATTGTGGTTTAAATCCTTTCATTGTTTTTATTTTATAGATTAAATATATTTGACTTTACTGCTTCAATTATTTGTAATAGTTAAACTAATTCTTCGCCAATGTATAGAAACATATATGTACCATTTACATCACCTATTTCAGGAAATCTTTTAAATACTATTTTGTCAATAATAAATGTTTCTTCGAATTGAATGCCACCATTATCCCTTGGGGTTTCAAATTCACTAATTGAACCACGAATCACCATTACGTTTTCATCTTTAAATTTAGCTTTCGGTAATTCTTTAATTACATCAGATTTAAACTTTTCAAATTCACTTTTAAGTGAATATATGTGAGTTATTATATCAACATTGTAAGGTATTAATGAAAGTGTTGATAATAGGTGATTCATTAATTCTGGATATTGTATATCAGGTAGAACTTCTGTTTCAATTGCACTGTGATAAATTTGTAACATATCATTATAGATATCTTCATCAGTTGGTGGAGTACCATCAAAATGCCTATTAATAATGAATTCAAATTTGTCTTCACTGTTTAAAAAATCTTTAACGTGGAGTTCACCTAATGAAGATATTGCTTCTAATTTTGTCATAATTTTGATATTGTTTTATTAAATTAATTACTTTGTAAATATATGGTAAATTTGCAATTTTAAACCACCTTTAGGACATTATTTTGTGTTCCTAATATAATACCATTAAAGCAATAATTATGATTGTTATTTACATCTTATTGAAACGCATCATTTTTACATTCGTGATTTCACCTTTAGCTTGATCTTCTTGTACCATTTCCCTTGCTTGGTCTAATGTTAGATTATCTTTTATTAAAACTTCTTTACCACTTTTTCTATATTTCCAGAAAACTTTTCTATTTGATTCCATTTATATAATTTGATTGTATTTAACTACTTACTGAAGAGCGTATTCGAAAATAAAAAAGGGTGTAACCAATGTACACCCTCTTAAATTTATCTTAATAAGGTTGTTATACCTCATCTTCTTGCTCAACCTCTTCTTCAACTTGTTCAGCTTCATCAACTTCAATTGCTTCAGGTTCAACTGCTTCAATAGGGGCAACTACTTTTTTCTTTTTCGCAGGCTTAACTGCTTCAACGATTTCTTTTCCAGTTTTGGCGTCAAATAGTTTCCCATCAACAACTTTACCCTTTACTCTAGAAGTGTAGTTACCTCCGGCAGATGGACCACTAACAGTTTCCCACCATAAGTGAACTCCTTGTGCTCTTGAAGTAATTTTGGTGATTTCTTTTTCAGAACCATTTTTTGTTCTTAATACATCACCTACTACATAGCCACAATTCTTGATTGCGTCAAGTTCGTTTGCTAATTTTTCTTTAGTTTTTTTCGCTTTGGAATCATCCTTTTTTGCTTTAGCTTCCTTTTCAGCTTGAGTTTCAGCTTTTTGTTCAGCTGTTAATTCAACTTCTTCAGTTGGTTTCTTTACCACTTTTTTAACAACTTTCTTAGTTGCTACTGTTTCAGCCTCATTAGTAGGTTTAACTGTTTTTCCTGCTACTCTTAATGCTTGCTTTCTTACTACTTTTGCCATCCTTTTATTTTTTATGGATTAATGATTAAATTTTGTACATTTTTTGTACGGTGCAAATATATAAACGTTTTTTAATTTTTTAAACGTCTTTGGATAATATTTTAAAAATTTGTTTCAAACTTGTATTTTAGCGTCTGTAAGCTAATTAAATTTTTACACTATATTAATATAGGTAAATACATATAGATTGCCTTAAATAAACATATTAGGGGCTTATAAGCTAATATGAGCACCCTAATTAGTAATAAAAAAGCAATATTAATTTTTATGCGAAGAAGAATTCATTTTGCAATACATCCCCTATTGACATACGATTTTTACCTTGAAATGTTGGAAAGTCTTTTTCAATATACCCTAACTGTTCCTCTAAGTCTTTATAAATGAATTTAAGTGGGTGTTTATCACTATTTGGTTCATAAAGCTCAACAAATGTTTCCCTTGTATATTTATTTAATATAGATATATCATTAGGGTTTGTAGCAAATGAATCATGTATAAACCATAATTGTTCAAAACCATTGTCAACCATTTTCAATGCAGTCATCCTTAAATGTGTTGCATCAAGTGAATGTATTATATTTGGTTGAATTGCAGTTGATATTTTTCGTGAATTTATTTTGTCAGTTACTCTTTGCAATTTAACTTTCCTTGCACCATTCCTACTAACTAAACTCTTAATATCAAATGTTTTACTTTTAACTTCATACATAAAATTCCTAACAATAAAACCATCTGGAGTTGTAAAATAAACAGAACCCTCTTTGTGAGATTTCAACCTATTTGCAACTTCCTTGAAAGCAGAACTAACCCATTTCTTATATAGATTACCACCTTTCAAATTTTGTTTCATTGCTTCATTTATATATTTAGTTATAATTCCTGCTGACCTTTGGTTTCCATGTACTGGAAAGTATTCCTTTAGTGATTCAAGTACATACCCTTTATATCCATTAAATGAACCTCCATATGGGTTTATCATAACAGGACGTTTGGCTATTTTTCTAGACTTGTTCCCTTGCATTATTTCTATTAATTCAGGTAACAGTTTGTACTCTAGTTCTTCAGACTCTTCAGATATACCATTGCTTAATTCTGTTAATCTAAGTTTCATTATATCAACACTTTTTTCAGCAATAATTTGGTAAATGTCATAACGAACGTTTTCTTTAGAAACATTAACATTTTTACCACCTGATTTATCTAATGTAATAGCAGACATATGTTGAAGACCATTACATGAACCATCAATTGCAATTGCTACACGACTCTCACGATTACCAGAATTTACTTTCCATATTAGATCCCAAATTTGTGCAAAGACATAAGGTTCTTCTGCATCTTTATATGATGTGTTTTGGTTTTGCATTAATTCTAAGCCTAATTGATACCTACGATCCCAACTTTCTTTATCATAACCATAAACTGATGCGAGATAAGCTACACACTCTGTGACTCCACTTTGTGTTAATTCAATTGGGTCAGCAAATTCTAATAAACCTTTCGCAACATCATTACCTTGTGGTGATAAACCAATTGGTATTGGATACATCCTACCCCTATAATCAAAATTATGTGGGAAGTAAATACGCTCTTCATCAACTAGATCTTCTGCAATTTGAAGTGATAGCATATTGGTATTGTATTTTCCAATATCACTTATATACTTTTTCTTTGCAGACATATAGTTAACAAATGACTCGTGTGCTTTCTCACTAACTTCAGGCTTTATTGGTTCATATCCCCCAAACTGTTCAAACATCTTTTTGTCTTCCTTATATTCATACCAATCCTTACCCCATTGCTTGAAGCCATCTGGTATAATTGGTGCTGATGGTAACTTAAGATCATTTTTTAATCTTATTAGATTATTTTTATTTACCCTATAAGCTACACTTTGAATTTTATTTAGAGCACGAATTGGTTCCTTACCCCTTAATGATATTGGGTCAAACATTGAATTTGGCATAGAAACTTTACTACTCCTAATTAATTCAGATTTCATTGTATTGTACCCACCTATTAATTTATCACCGATAAACTCCCAGTCAGTTGGTTTTTCAGTTATTGGCATTGGATAATATCCTTCCCTTATAAACCTATTTATTATGAATTTAATATCTTCTAAAACATTTGGTTCTAAACTATATATAATCCTTTTTTCACCATTTTCAAATAAGTATTCAACGTGTACAAATGGTAAAGCATCAACAACTGTTTCAAATAGACTTACACCCATTTGAATATGCTCATTATTATTCCTATCCCCTTCTAATAGTGTTTCAACTATTTTATTCGCAACGCTTATCCGCATTGTTACTTTTCTATCATCCAAATATAATTTAGATAAAACTAATTCAACAAGGCTTAAACTCAAACAAATGATGTTATCCTCATCTTTTAAATAATTACTGCCAAATTTTTCTTCAATGAATAGAAGAATTTTGTTTTTACGACCACGACGTTTTATATTGACCTCGGTTTTAATTGCATCAGCAACTACATAAACTCCGTCTGACAATAATTTATTTGCGAAAGCACCTTTTTCTATTGTTTGTGATTTACCTTTATGGTTGGTAAAATTTTTTTCCGTAACACGATTTTCAATGTGTTTACGCATTTCTAATTCAGTCATTAAGTTTGGTATATTAAATTACTGTAGATTAATCTATTTTCTTACATTTATTTTGGAAGAACCACATCGCTTTATTATATGCGAGAACTAATAAGTTTAGTTTATTTGGTTTGGGAGTTACTTTAACTCTTATATCTTTTAACATGAAAATGTAATCACTAACTAAAAGACACATTGTATTGATTTGGTTATTATTCATTTATATTTTTTGGCTAATTAATAATTTTGGCAAAATTACGTTTATTTATTAATTTAAACCACTTTTAGGACATAATTATAAATTATATATATATACTAATGTAAGCGATTAATTTGTTTCTTAAATATTAAAGTTTATATTCTTAAGCATTAATAAATCTTTTAGATCTTTTGTCCTTGAATATCTAGATTTAGCACTAATCACATTTGAAATATTTTGTACTCCAATATTAATGTAACCTTTCTTAAACTTTAAAAGATTATCTGGCATTGGCTTATCTTCTATTAATATATCTAATGTTAGATTATATTTCTTAAATTTGAATACAGTTGGGGTTTCATTATAAAGATCAATAGACTCTTGTAACATATTAAAATCCTTTATGGATTCTAAATATCCCATTTGTGCTTCTGTAGGCTTATACAATATAATATCAACATCTTCTGGTATTCTATCTAAACGAATTCCATGTAACATTAAAGCATTTGATCCACCTAAGACAATGTTCTTACCTTTGTTTAATTCAACTAATAAATTTCCAAATTCTCTAATTGTTTTTTCTAAATTTGTAGTGTCTATATTCATAATTTTTCTTTATTATTAAAGTATCTCCTTATCAAATAACTTCTCATTAAACTAACAATTGTGAAACATATTGTAGTACCAATATTCTTTAATACAGAACTTTCCATATTGAATAGTGGGAATATAATAAAAGATGCCATTAGTGAAATTGTAAATCCAATTAATACATTTAGTAGACTTTCTTTTAATGATTGTTTCTTTGTCTGCATACTTAAATTTTATCACTACAATAAGAAGCCATTTCTTTAATTTGTGGAGTAATAACTGAATAGTGAATCGCATTTAGTAAATGGAATTTATATGCCAACATATCTTGCTTTTCATTTGATACCCTTAATCTTTCACTTGGATATTGGCAATAAACAAAATCAAATTTATACCCATATTCTGTTGCAAATCTAATTATTGCACGAACCTCATGCCAGAATCTACAATCGTTAACTATTATGTCTTTTGGTTTTAATTCTAAACAAGTTTCAAACCATTTTTCAGACCAAACATAAGGATTATCTTTTCTCCTACCCTCTCCAATTTCTTTTAATAAATCTCTACCTGTGAAACCATCATAGCCACAAAGTTCTGTCTTCCACTTTTCATATTCAGTACCATAAATAGGTTCAATACCCATTTGTTCAAATGCCTCTTTTCTTATACCATCACTCATCCCAATCCTAATTGAACCTTGTATGTAATTCAATAATTGGTTTGTTGAGAAATCCTTACCACTACCTTCAAATCCTATGAATGCAGTAATTCTTTTAATTTTAGACATTTGATTCAGTTTCACAAATTCTTCTATCTAATTGCATATCAATATTCACAATAGAATTTTCAATGGCAATCTTCTTATCTAATGAACTTGGTTCATTAAAATTTATATTAATTAATTCTGAATTCAATCTACCCCTCTGTGTTAATAGTTCACCAACCATACCACTAATAATCTCATTTTTTGTCATAATATTACTTTAATAATTCATTAACTTTTGAACCTCTTTTATAACCTAATTCATAACCAGATTTATGTATATCTGTAATAAATCTTTCAAGACTTCCATAAAATTTAATTATCTCACTCGGCTTATTAGGGTTAAATGGTTTTGATACAATTGAATTTAGTCTATCTAATTCTAATTTACTATTTAATTCTGCCATATTTTTATATTTATTACTTTGTCACCTATCTTGGATTCGAACCATAACTGATAGCCAATTCACCACGAAGTTGTGATCTTCATTGAATAAATAGGTGTTTGTCTAATATCATTCAGCATATATAATTTTATCATTTTGAAGCAATAATATACGCTGAATGGATATAAAAGATTTACATACGGATAAGCCCTGGAAACGAGCCTAAAAAGAAAATAAATCTTTTTTAAAAATTTACTATTAAATATTGATTTCGACTACAGAGTTTTTGTTTGAAAAAACTTTATATTCTCCCCAATAATTATCATACTTAATATTACCCTTGAAAGATAATATTTTACCAACAGAATTTACAATTTCATTTTCATATTGGTTTAATGTTTCATCCCATATAGTTATTGAAAAATTATCATAGTTATGGTCTAATTTAATAATTGCCATTCGTTTCCCACCACGAATCTTTTTAACTTCTAATTCTTGTACATAACCAATAACTTTAACAGAATAACCATCACCATAACTTTGAAATAAATCTGGAGTATCCCAATCATTAGACCTTGATATTGTGGAAGATATGTTACTATAATCTATCATAGATAAACCACATAATTCTCTCTGCATTAATGACCACCAAATTTTAGAATCAGGATTTGTAAACTTAGAAGAATGATCCCCCCTTACTTTTGCATACTCGTGATAATATTGAACTAACCTCCAACGATCAGTTAAATCATCACCAACAAATTCTAAACTATCAAAAGCACCACAAATTATCAAGTTCTCAATAACTGCTTTATTCACCTTACTACCTTTTCTAACGTGTCTAGTTAAAAAATTATCAAAATTTAAGTATTCACCATTTTCATTTCTATCTTCAACTAATTGTGTAAATGCTTTATCTCCACATTGCTTTACTGAGTTTAATGACCAATATAGAGCATTAGTTGATAAATCTGAATTAACTGCCTCCCCACTTAAATTAATATCAACTGCGATAACTTTTATACCACCAATCTTATATATTTCAGATAAGAATCTTGGATATGTTTTTTCATTACCAAAACTAAATGTAGCACTCCAGAATTGTAATGGATAATATATTTTAAACCATTGACCATATAGTGACATTATTGTATATGCTGCTGCATGACTCCTATTGAAACCATAAGAAGCAAACTTTAACAATGTATCCCATATTTCTTCAACAACTTCTTCATCTATATTTAAAACATTAATCGCATGTTCATGAAATTTTTCTGAATATTTTTCAATCTCAGATAGTTTCTTTTTAACCATAGATTTTCTAATATCATCAGCTTCACTTAATGGTAGACCACCAACTGTAACACAAGTCTGCATGATTTGTTCTTGGTAACATAAGATACCATATGTATCTTTAGTTATATCTTCCATATATGGGAAATGATAAACTTCATCTTCTCCAGATTTACATTTTATGTATTTCTTGTGGAAGCCATTCTCCATAGGACCAGGTCTATACAAACTTACTGCCGCGATCATATCCTCTATATTATCAGGCTTCATTTCAATACAGTAAGATGTAAGCCCAGGAGTACCAAATTGGAATATATCTGAATTCCAACCATTCCTACAATATTCATAAATCATTGGGTCATGGTGATTAATAGAATATAAATCTATTTCTTCACCACATTCCTTCTTTATTAGATCTAACATCATTTCATATTTATCTAATAAGCCAAGACCTAAAATATCTTCCTTAAGAAATCCTGCAGCCTCTAACTCACCACCTTCCCATTGGCTAACTAATACATGATGACCACCTTGATTCATAATCTTAACTGGAATCCACTCATATATTTCTTTAGTATCTGGTACTACAATAGTCGCACAAGCATGAATTGATTCTGCCTTTGGTTGTAGGTTCATCAGTCTGGTTTCATTTATTATGCCTACATTATTTTGAACAAATTTTTTAACCTGAGGTCTTTTATTTGCTTCTACAAATATATCCATAAAATCACTAGACTCATCCATTAAAGTAGTAACATAATTAATATCCTTATGTTCTAAACCATTTAATTTCCCAATCTCTTTTATTAATGATTTTGGTTTTAGATTTGTATATGTACCAACAGAACAGAAATAATCTGAACCATACTTTGACATTATATAATCTTTAACTTCACCTCTACGTTTACCACTAAAATCTACATCAATATCTGGTAACGATTTTTCTACCCTACCACGATTTAAAAACCTTTCAAATAGTAATTTGTATTCAATTGGATCAATCCTTGTAATATCCATGCAATATGAAATCAATGATCCTGCAGCAGAACCTCTTCCAGTTCCAACTAAAATATTATTTTTTCTAGACCAATTTATTACATCCCATAAAATTAAGAAGTAATCCATTACATCACCATATTCTACTACCTCCCACTCAGTTTCAATACGTTTTAAATATATTGGTAACTTATCTTCTGGTAAATTTAATCTTGATAAACCTTTTTCAACTATACTCCAAAATAAATCTTCACTACCATCAATACCAAATTCATAAATCTCATTTTGATTCATTTTATATCTTGGTAAATTCCTCCCACTTTGGTTTATTTTGAAATTACATTCATTGGCTAATATATTAGCATTACTGACTGCGATTTCAAATAAGTCTTTAATATTTTTTGTTCTGTTTTCGTAGTGGAAGTAAAGGTCTTCATTTGTATGGAAGAATTCACCCAATTCCCTAACTTTTCCTGCGACTTTTGAAATTTGTTTTAATTCTTTTTTAACCCTATTATGATCTTCTTCTAGATAATAAGAATTTGTTAATGCAATTGGCACAAGATTTGAGTCCCTAATGAATTTACTTAATTCTTGTAGATAATTTAATTCTTCTAAATTATCTTTGTATTCTAACCTACTTAAACTAAAATAAGCACTCTGACGAGCGTATTTATTAAATTGCTTATAAGTTATAGTATTAACGTTATAGATTGCCCTCAGACCAACCATATTAAGTCCTAGAAGCTTGTTGGTAATTGGTTCACCTACATTATTAACATTAATAATCTTATTTATAGATAATATACTATCCCAACCAATATCTTCCATTACATAAAGGTTTACTAAATGTACAGAATCATCTTCATCAACAACAGAAACTTGCATCCCAATAATAGGTTTAATCCCATTATTATTACACTCTATTTGGAACTTCATTGCTCCAGCTAATGTATCTAATTCACATATTCCAAGATTTTTTATACCCAAGAATTTTGCCTTTTTTATCCAGTCAGAGTAAACTCTACTCCCCCTTAATATTTCCATTGGTCCATGTACACCAAGGAATGTATTATCATCAATTAGATATGTATTTAAACCAATGTATCTTAATTCATTTAGTTCAAATTTATCATATTTACAATAATATAATTCACCACCAAAATCAAAAATAACATCATCTCTTTCTTTTAGTCTTACAAACTTATTATTCTTATCTATAAGTAATCCAAATTCTGGTGTAATTAAATGGTATTCAGTACCACTAATTTCAATTATAGAATCTGATATTTTTAAATATTCAATCCTATTTTCTTCTAAGTGTTTGATTACTTCTTCCATTAATATTAAGATTTATATTTGCTAATATCAAAAACTATTCTTTTATTAATTCTAGATGGATTTGATGAACCTACTATTAATGTTGATTTGCAACGCTTTCTTTTTGACATTTTATATAATTTTTTGAGTTCTTAATTTTAAACTAACTGTAATTTTATCTGGATTTATAAATTCATCACAAGATGTTTCTATAACTATTTGATCTTTAACTTTATCTAATATTGATTTCTTAGATTCTTCAATTAATAATTCTATATGTTTTGAATTATAATTTCTAGTATCATAACTAAATTGAGAAGTTACTGTTTCAAAGTTTATTTCTTCAATTATACCAATACCAATATTCTCCCTAATAATATAATTAGAAAGCCAATTTGATAACAAACGTCTTATAAATTTCATAATATGATTTTTTGGTTAAAGAAGGGGGATTATCGCTCCCCCCAATTTTCGTTCTTAAGCAGCCATTCTTAATGGTTGATTAGAAAGTTGTATAACTTTTACAGTTATGAATAATAATAACTCTATTTAATCTATCTTGTTATGATGTCAAAGCCAGACACCCCCATATTCTTAACCCAGAGTCCATAAATAATGAAGAACCTTTGATTGGCTTACAGATTCCCATTAGGGTCTAGCTGAAATCAACCGTTATCATTAAAATGTCTTTACTTATGTGATTTCCTCTTCAGGTTAAATTTTCACATTTTTCTACTATATTAAACGACCAAGTCTAATATATCTGGGATTAGTACGGCGAGGGATATAATATAAATATTGATCAACTTAATGTAGTCAATATCATTTAACTATTACATCCCAATTTGTGGAGGTGGAGGGTTTCGAACCCTCGTCCAACATAAGGATAATTAACTTAACGAGTAATTATTGAGCCCAGAATGGATTCGATACCATAATTTCCTACCAATAATAAGGTAAGCGAATTCGTTATTTCGATAGGGCAATTTTATTTATAATCTTTTGTCATAATGTACCAATGAACCTTTAATGTCATATATTACACCATTAGATTTCAACATACTATCTATATCTAAACCCCTAAAAGCATCATGCTTAACTGCACCTACAATACAACTAAATAGTTCGTCACTAAGATTGTTTGGTGGTAGATTAAGGCAATTTAACCCGAAAAACTTTTTAGCTTCTTGGGGGTCTACATATGGGTCGTAGATTGTAATATTTACATTATATTGTTCTAATGCTTTAACTAGATCTACAACTTTAGTATTTCTAATATCTGGACAGTTTTCTTTAAATGTTAATCCAAGTATTAATATATTAGAATCATTTATTTGTACATTCTTATTTACCATCAGCTTTATTATCTCAGTAGAAATATACTCAGCCATACCATCATTCATCCTTCTTCCTGCTAGAATGATTTCTGGGTGATAACCAACATCTTTCGCTTTTTGTGCAAGATAATAAGGGTCTACACCTATACAATGTCCACCAACTAATCCAGGTTCAAATGGTAAGAAGTTCCACTTTGTATTTGAAGCTTCTAATACATCTCTTGTGTCAATATCTAACCTATTAAATATTTTAGATAATTCATTCATTAAAGATATATTAACATCCCTTTGTGTGTTTTCTATAACCTTAGAAGACTCTGCTACTTTTATTGAACTTGCCATAAATGTACCTACAGATATAACAGAATTGTAAATTTCATCAATAATTAATGCAGATTCTTTTGTTGAACCAGAAGTTACTTTTACTATTTTATCAACAGTATGTTTTTTATCTCCTGGATTTATTCTTTCTGGTGAATAGCCAATAAAGAATTCTTCATTATATTTTAAGAATGTATTTTCTTTTAATATTGGTAAACAAATTTCTTCAGTTGCTCCAGGATATACTGTAGATTCATATATAACAATATCACCAACATCTAATATTTCTGAAACTAAATGTGAAGCTTCTATTAAATGTGATAAATCAGGGGTATTGTTTTTATCAACAGGAGTTGGAACTGTAATTATATAGATATTACAATCTATTAACTTAGAAAGTTCATCATCACATATAACAGTTAAGTTTTTACTAAGAGATTCTATAAGGACTTCTCTTTTTATTTCATCTGTTAGATCCCAACCTGAATTTAATTCCTGAGACCTTTTACGGCTTTTGTCATACCCAACAACTTTGTATTTTGTAGATAGTAATCTTGCTAATGGTAATCCAACATATCCTAATCCTATAACACCTATTTTATATTTTCCCATTGTACTTATTATAATAGTAATTAAATGTTCTTTCCATTCCATACATTATACTATAATGTGGATGATAACCTAATAAATCATTTGCCTTATCTATTGAAGCTAAAGAATGTCTAATGTCGCCAATTCTAGAGTTTACATGATTTATTTTTACATATTCATCAAGCATAGAAAAATAATTTCTAATTATTGATGATAATGTATTTAATGTGATACTATTATTACAACCAACATTATAGATTTGATTTAATGCATTTCTATTATTTGTGGAAGCTGATAATATATTCATATTTACTACATTCTGTACATATGTAAAATCCCTAGAAGTTTCACCATCACCATTAACAGTAATTACACCAGATCCTATTCCATCATAAATCATAGTTGGTATAACTGCAGAATATGGCTTAATTACACTTTGTCTTTCACCAAATACATTAAAGTATCTTAACCCTACTGTATCTAAATCACTTAAATTTGCATATAACTCATTTACATATTTAGTTATCGCGTATGGTGATAATGGATTACCAATTACATCTTCTACTTTTGGTAGTGCTGGATGGTCACCATATGTTGATGAACTCGCTGCATAAATAAATCTTTCTACACCATTTTGCTTTGATGCTTCTAATATATTTAAAAATCCAGATATATTAACTTCATTAGTTTCTGTTGGATTACTAAAAGATCTTGGAACAGAACCAAGAGCAGCATTATGAAAAACTATTTCAACTCCAATTGTTGCATCATGGCAATCATAAACATTCCTTATATCTCCAGTGATAACCTTAAATTTATCATGGTTAATTAAGTGTTCTATATTCTTCACAGAACCATTGTAAAAATTATCTAAACATACAACTGTATTCCCTAATCTAATTAATTCATCACATAAGTGGGAGCCAATAAATCCAGCACCACCTGTGACTAATACTTTCTTATTTGTAATTAAATTCATAATTATTTATTTTGATCCTCAAACTGGATTCGAACCAGATAAATCCATAATTGCTTATCATTACTTTACACAATTATATATTATTGAGGAAACTTTACTTAAAGCAATAAAATATACCAATAATGGGGCTTTTTTAGGGCTTCTACCTTGTGCTCAGCGACCTATATAATACTATACCGTATAAATACCTTAATACTGCCTTAAAATAGCCTTAAAATAGCCTTAAAATGTATATTGAAACTAAATATAAGGGTTTGGGGTGTTTTCTTTAGTAATTGCTTCACTTTGGTGATAACCACATAAATCCTCAATTGGTAATCCATTATATGCTTTCTTCCATTGTACCATTACATCTTTGAAAGATTTTATATCTCCAACATTTTTAAATGATGTTGTAGGTTTATCTTTTAGATTAACAAAGTTTGGAAACATATTTTTTAATTCAATTGCATCATGCTCCATTAGTTGTACATTTCTATAAATGCTACAACCACCTTTTGAATTTGAACCTCCACTTCTATTAAATGCATACTTTGATGATTTAACACAAGGGATACCATTTGTCAAAAAGTTTAATATCATATACATATCTTGCTTTGTGACTATATCATCAAATTTAGGGCTATTTTTTAATGATTTATATAAATCATAATTTACACCATAGAATCCACCAATTCTATCATTATAAACTTCATCAAATTTTATATTATTATTTGATGGTCTATTACTAATGCCAACAATACCAAAGCAAGAAAGATTAAGTTTTTCTACTACCCACTCAAACATTTCAATCATAATTGATTCACGTTTTTCAGCAGTAAAATTCTTTTCACTAATTTGCTTCAACATATATGTAGTTTCAATTCCAGTATCAGAATGTTCTCTTGCATGAAATGTAAACATATCATCTATGAATACAACATTACATTTGAATTCATCTAATATATCTTGTCTTACTTGACCCAAGAAATTATGCGATACACCTAATACACCTAATACAGAAATATTTAATGAATCTAATAATTCGGTTAATGAATCTACTTCTTCTGGTATTGTAACAACATAAATATTATCCCTCAATATTTGTGGAATATTCTTTAGTGTGTGTTGTAGTTTATCATCTACCCTACCTCTTGTATTTACAACAAATGCAGTACCTTTAAATATTGCATCTACTCTGTCTAGCTTTAACTTGTAATCTGGATTGATATTTTCCATTATCTTTTATTTTTCTTTAATTTACGTTTATAATTAAACCTCTTCTTAAAGTGTGGGTTGATTGGGTTATCTCTAAATTTTGTTGAATCATCAATTAATCTTTCTGAATCATAGCTTTGTTTAAAATCTTGAATTGGAATATATAAAATATCTAAAGATTCTTTTAATTTATCAGAAGCATCATTTATAGTTGGTAATTTAATTTTTTCTAAATGTACCCTTAACTTTTCCATAGTAACACTAAAATCATCAGACTTACTAATTACAAATAAGATATCTTCAATATATTTTTGTGTTGGTGTATTTAATTCAGAAATTAATGTCTTACCTACCTCACCACAACCCACAATAACAATCCCTCTATCTCCATTAAATTGTTTACCTGGAACTAATCCACCTTCTATGAAATTTAAAGCAGAAGATTTTGAATATTCAAATTCAGCAAAAATTTTCATCAAATAAACTTCACCTTTTTCTAATTCATTGTCGTCAACCCACATTTAATTATTTTTTTGAATTATTTCTTCTTTTTGATTTAGGTGATTCTGGAGAAGTTTGCACAGAAAAATCATCTTTGGTTTTTGCTTCTACAACATTTTCAACTATTGTATCTTTAGTTTTATTTTCAATTTGTCCAGTTGAACCAAAACCACCATCACCCCTAACTGTATCACTTAAATCTAAAACTTCTTTCCAAGAAATTCTTTCAACTTTTTGAAATACAATTTGGCAAACTCTTTCACCATTTTCAATATATTGTGCAGACTTACCAACATTTGTGATACATAATCCTAACTTACCTCTGTAATCAGAATCTATTGTCCCAGTACCCTGAGAAACAACTAACCCTTTCTTAACTGCTAATCCACTTCTACTTCTAAGTTGAGCTTCATAACCTATTGGTATTGCAATTCTTAAATCACTGTTAATTAAAACTCTTGCACCAGATGGTATCATTAAAATACCTTTCTTCTCATTTACTTCAATAGGCATTGTATCTGAATTACATTGCTTAACATCTTCTTTCTTTTCGAAGACTGCCCTAAGATCCATACCACTTGCTTCTGGAGTTTCATAGTTTGGCAATTTAGATTTTTCACCAACTATTATTTCTACTTTTATTTCATTATCCATTCTAAAAATGTTTTAAATTCAAAATTGTAAGATGCATCTGCAACTTTTAAATGTTCACAACCAACTAAAGTCTTTAAGTCTGAACTCACTTGTTTAGCCTTATAATATACATCTTTATCTTTATGTTTTACTTCTCTACCATTAAAGAAATGTGATAAATTAAAATGATGTATTTTTGATTTTGCATTTTCACTTCTATAAGTAAATAATGGTTCACCAATTCCATTGAATATCTTATTGAATATTTGCTCCATTACATTTATATCATTAAATATACTTGAAACGTGAATTTTCTTAGATATGTCAACTATTTTGAATTCTCGATCTTCTGCTAATTCTTTGTATTTGTCTCTATATTTTTCTGGGAAACTATTGTAAGCCCAAAAGAATTGAACCCATTCTCTTTGCAATATATCTAAATATTTAAGTATGGGAATTTTTTTCTCTGACATCTTTTATAATTTATAAAAAGCCTCAAACAATGTTGAGGCTTTTAATTTTCTTAATTGCCAAATGGCTCTATTTATGTTAGATTTAATTTTGTATCTAATGTAATTGGTTTACCCCTAATCTTATATTGAAGGGTATTACCATAATTTTTAAGAATTACATTAGAAGCTAAATTAAATGTTAATTGTGGAGGTTTCAGTATATCTGTCTTTCTCTCAAAGTTTACATTAAAGTTAGTTAAGTTCTTCCTATATCTAAATCTATAGATATTAGGTGCTTGCTTAATTACTACAAGATTATCTCCACTTGTATTTGTAATTTCACAATTTTGCTTTGATTCAAATAAATATACATCAAATACAAATTTAGAATGATTGTAAATCACAACATTGTCAGAATAAACTGAATTGATTGTAACCTTAATACACTCATCACCAACAATAATCTTTTCAGAATTATATGCAGATGTTTCTGTAAATGATAACATTGTAAATGTCACCAGAGCAAATAATAATAAGAATTTTTTCATTAAAATAATTATTTAATTAACACTATAATTTTTGAGGACTACCCTCGTTCACAAGCCTATATATAAATGATTTACCTTAGATCTACTAATGCATTACCACCTAGGACTTTCGGCTTAACTCCGTCCCATTTTTCAATCTCTTTATATTTTATTAAATTTGTAGTTATAGATTCACTAATTATCCTATTTGCTTTTGCTTGAGCAACTGCTTCTATCATAATTGCTTTAGCCTTCCCTTCTGCTTCTGCACCTACTTTCTTAGCTTCAGCTATTGTTTGCCTCAACTCGTCTTCTCTTTGTTGTGCTAATTGTCCAGCTTTTATTTTAGAATTTAATGCTTCTGTTACACCATTTGGGATTCCAACATTACCAATTAAATATATATCGTCTATTGTTATACCCTTTTCTAATGCAGTTCTTGTGGCAATTTCAAATACTTCATTCATGAATGAAACTTTACCTGACCCATATACATCTTCAGCAGTTCTTTGTGATCCTGCCATATTAAAAGCATCTCTTAGTGAATTCCTTAAAACTTTATCTGTTATCTCTTGGAAACCTTTTTTATATGTTTCAAATACTCTTGGTACATCTTCCTTATTTATATGGAACTCAATACCTACAGAAGCAGTTAATCTTAATCCCTTAGAACTTTGAAACACAAATTCATCATTTGTTTCTGAACCCTCTTCTTTATTTGATGTCCATGTTTTGTTTTGGTTAAATGTTTCAAATAAGAATAATTCTTCATTCATTCCAATATGGTATCTACCTGGAGTTAATACTCCATAGTCTACACCTTTATCTCCACCTAATAGGAAGAATTTAATACCTACATTTCCAGCAGGAACTTTGTTACAACTTACTAATGAAATTGTTAATAATACTAATAATAATAATTTTTTCATAATTTATGATTCAATGATTTTAATAAAATATTTAATTGTTGCGATTGAAGAAATTAATAATAAGACAAAACCACCAACCACAATGGAGTTATCTCTTGAACTAATAGTATATGGTAGGATAAATCCAATTAAGGCTATCCAGTAAATAACTATAATTAAATTATAATAGTATCTCATTTCCTAATTTTTATTGTTATTATTGAACTAAAATATTCTACAGGATCTTTTACATTTTGTAATACCTGAGAAAGTTGATTTTCACTTATGTTTCCAGGATCTACTCCAGGGGATAATATTGGTGCGACAAATACGTTATCAAATGTTTCTACTAATTGCATTGAAGTTTTTTTCATTTGTTTTAATGAATCTTCATCATACATTATAATAACTGTCTTAACATTACCTTTACTCTTTAATAGTTTAATCTGATTAACACTAAAACTATGACCAAATGTATAGACAACCTCTAATGATTTTATATCTAATAATAAGTTGTCCATATTTAATTTATCAAATAAACCTTCAACTACTATAACTGTATCTGTTTCGTCTTTTATATCATCTAGACCACCCAAAATATCTTGGAACTCAACACCTTTTGTATTCCAATATCTTGGCTTCAATTTACATTTACCTAATCTATTATCTTTTAGATTTTTGTCATGCCAATCTTTATCAAATGGTGTTCTTGCGAGTAATGCTACTAATCTATTATTTTGAAATATTTGAAATATTAAATAATCCCTTAATTCTGGGTATAGAACATTATTTACAGTACCTACAAGAAACCTTTCTAATTGTTCTGGTGTTATGCCCCTACCTTGCAAATAACTATTCTTTAAAACTCTAGTATAACCTCTAGGAACACTTATTTCAGGTAATTGTGGCAACGTTTCTACATTTTTAAAGTAATTATCGTTTTCTAATAATCTACCAACTTTTATCCCAGAACCATAATCTTGTTGATGGTCATAACTAATTAGATAGTCTTTATTAATTGCACGTAGATAATTAAATATACTTGATTTATGATTGCACACCCAACAATTTACGAGCCCACCATCACCAATAAATTTAATCCCAAATTTCTCTTCTTTTTTACCACATTCTGAACAAGAAAGATTTGGTGAAGTATAAAACCCTTGACCACCAATAGGCACTAGATTCAATGCTTCTATTACCTTACTTTTTTCTATCTCCATCAGTTAATAAATTATACAATGTAATGGCTATTATCAATAACATCCAAATTCCTAATGTTTTTCTAAAAGTATTTATGAATATATTAAATTCAAATAGATATAAAATTATCAAACACCATATAAATATAAATGTACCAATAATTTGATTCATTGTAATTTCAAATTCTCTATTTAAAATCAGTAGTTTCAGCGACTTCAGGTAATTCAGTATTTTCTTTATTAGTTTCAACATAATCTTTTTGATTTCTAAGTTCCTTTAAATTTATTGCTTTACCATGATCATAATCTGTTGGTACAGAAAACACCATACCCTCACCTTCATAATCACGTAACTTATCAACAAAGAATCTAATCTCATTTAGTTTCTTTTCCTTTATTGTTCTGTTACCACTAAAAACAAAGCTAAATGGATTTGCAACATTTTTATCACCCATAGATTTTGATCTATCTATAACAAAGTCTTCATTATTCCAGTCTTCCATTTTTATATCTCCAGTTTGAGTTGCAGATATAACTCTTGTCTTATGCCTTAACCCAATATTTTTCATTGCTTTGGCACTATTCTGTATTCTCATCTTTGTAGACTGTATATCTGGACCATACTTTGAACCATCACCAGGAAATACTAAATCTAAACTGTCAATTATTATTAAATGTGGAGGGTGACCATAATTTTCTTTAAAAATATTTATATGGTCATCAACCATTTTCATATCTGGTGAACCAAATTCTTCAAATGAAACTATTTCTAATATGAATTTACCCATCCTTTCACGTAGATAATCCATCTTACAATTAACAAACTTAATATATTCAAGTTTATCTTCTATTACTATCTTACCAACTTCAGAACACCAAATCGTCTTTGGTTTCATTTCTCCAAAATACCCCTTTGTAATATTGTAATATTTTAATCCTGTCCACAATTGGTTATATTTCATTTGTGCTTCTTCCTTAGAACCTTCTAATTGAAAATGCATTACTGAGAAACCTAACCTTGAAGCCATATAGCCAATAAATTTCAATAGTGTTGATTTACCTACACCAGATCTTAGAATAAATAAAGCAGTACTAGATATTTCCATACCACCTCTAGATATATTGTCAAGAGGGGGAATACTAAATGGAACTTTAATGTTGTCATCAATGTTATCATCAATGTTGTCAATTAAATTTAAAAAATCTATAAACGGATTAGTTGATTCATAATCACTACCAACAATATCAAATTCTAGTGCATCTACTAGATTATCCCTAAGATTTAATATTGAATCATCATGATTACCTTTATTGTAATCTTCTTCAAATGAAAATAATGATTGCTCTACTCTTACCTTTAATAAATATTTTTGTAATTGACTTAATAAGTCTTTTGGTGGTGTCCTATTAGATTCAGATATTTTTTCAAAAGATAAAGATTTGCCACCAACTGAAAGAGCCATTTGCTCCATAACACCAATTGATGGTAATTTATCAGGTGATTCTCTATAAAGTTTCTTAATTACATTTAATACTTTCTTATGTAATATTGAATCCTTACTTATATCTTTATCTTTTAAATGTATTGCAGTATTTTTAAATACATCTTCATCTAATGTACACCCCTTAAATAATTCATCTAAAAAAGTAGATTGTAACATATTAGAATTGGAATTTATTAATTTTGTCTATAATATCATATTCAATATTATCTTCAACTATTTCACTTGAAACTACTTGACCACGCAACCTCTTAAATATTTCTATAAATAGTTCTGCATTACCAATTGTATCAGGCAAGGCTCTGTGTGCTTTAACTAATTCAATATCATATTGGTCACACATTGTGCCAAGTTGATAATTTGGTGCTTCTGGAAATATTTGGTGACATAGATCTAATGTATCAATATCATACTTTGAAACTAATTTATATAAATCATCTTTACAAAATTCAAACCAATTTTCTAAAAAGGGATTATCAAAAGACCTTATGTTGTGTCCAACTAAAGTAGGTTTTGTATTAGAACTTCTATAAGAATTGATAAAATCTTTTATTCTATCTAATGCCTCTTTTGTAGAAATTCCATCTTTTTCTAACATTGGTATTGTAATACCAGAAACTTCTGAAGCCTTTGATTGATATTGTAATCCATCTTTATAATGTGGAGATATTAAAAAACTATCTTTACCTACAATCTCTAAATCTGGGCTAACCATTACTAATGCAACTTCTGTTAGTGGTATCCCATAAAATGCTGGAAATTCTTTAGATGGTAAACCTCCAGTTTCTGTATCATAAACTAAAAAATCTTGATATTTTGATTTACCCATCTTTATTATTTTTTAACATTCCATAACCAACTGTATCTAATAAGGCATTAACAGAATTTATATTATCATCATCTAAATAAATAGAGTTATATCTTTTACCATCAATAACTTCTATCTGTACAACTAAATGTATCCCTTCTGATATTCCGTGAAATTTGTATTCCTTCTCTTTTCTATTTAAAACAAAGCTGTCAGGGAATCTATCCACAACAAATGCATCAACTTCTTTAGATTTTATAATACTATGTTTATCTAATATTACATCCCATGTTCTGTAAAATTTCATTCTTATAATTTTATAATTTATATTCCACCAAAATCAGCTTTTCTGTGGCATTCAATACATAATAGTTTAATATTATTTGGATCTAATCTTAATTCTGGATATTTACCCTTAGGTTTAATATGAGAAAAATAATGTACTCTAGCTTCACTACCTAAACTTTCTTCACAATTTGTACAAATGTGTGGTCTAGTATCCCAAATCAAAGAAAACATTTCCCTCTCGCCTGTGACTTTCTTTCTGTAAACTTTAGGCTTTTTCTTAACCCTAGATTTGAGCTTATTATCTAAGCGACTTTGGTTACATCTTAAGCATAGTTTATGAAATGAATTACCCTGTGATGTTTGACAACCACAATCTTTACATTTGTAAGATCTTGGTTTTTTCACGGTTTTTGTAATATTTGATTTGGTATTACTATTATCTAATCTTTTATTATTGCATTTAAAACACAATTTATGGAAAGAAGATCCATTTGTTGATTTTGAATCACAAGATTTACATATAAATTCTTTTAATTGCATACAGAATTTCCATAATAAGCAATTAATATTGAATCAACAATTCCATCATGTGGTTTCTTGCATCTTGGTGTTCTTAATAATATTTCTTCTGAAATGTTTGGGAACAATTTTTTCAATGCTAATAAAGATCTTATTTTATTATCTTTCTTTCCATTTTCATCTTTAATCATTGGAACACTTCTCCAAGGTTTTAATTGCCAAACTTTTGGCTTCACCTTATTAAGTTCATAACCAAATGCTAAGATTAACCCCTCAATCATTCCAACATTTCTACCAAAATTAAATGTATTTTTTGCACTGATTCCATATATTGCATGGACATCTTCTATAAATATGTGGTCTACTTCATTTTCAGAAATAAAATCACCAACTTTATATGTATCTATAATTTTGTTACCATTGCAATCTTTGAAATTTGGTGTAGACATTGTCTTTATGATTACACCATCTTCTAAAATACATAATCCACCATCACTACCTGGATCAATCCCTAATATCTTCATACTGTACTATTTTTGAAACCCCTTTATGTTTTCTAATTAATATAACATCATTATTAATGCTTCTATCAATTACGTGGGTGATTAATAATATTGGGATATTAATTTCTTTTAATGCTTCTGCAAGATTAGTTAATCCAAGTGCATCAATACCCTCTGTAATTTCATCAGTTAATAAAAACTGTAATCCTCCATGTGGGTGAGTACTATTTATTAGATATTGGCTTGTCAATATATTTGCATACTCTAACCTACCACGTTCACCACCACTAAATAATCCAAATGGATGTAATTCCCCATTTCTAATAATTTGTGGAGTAATCTTATCAGAAAGATTCCCACTAGAGTTTACCTTGAAGCCTTCCCATTTTACTTGCAAATCTGACTTTAATGAATCTAAAAATTTATTTGTGTATCCACTAATTACATTTAAAACATCAACAGATAAATTAGACCTAAACATCTTGAAATTGTGTATCCATTGTGACATTTGGAAAAGTTCTTCATTTAAAATATCAACATCATTTTTTAAATCTTCAATTCTAAAATTATTTTCTGATATTTTTTCTTCCCTTTTTGCAATGCTATCTAAATTTATAGTACCAATTTCTAATGATTCGATATTGCTTTTAATATCAATAATTTTATTTTTCAATAACTCATTAGAATCTTGTTTACTTAATATGTTTCTATCTATCCTTTGTACTTTACTTTCAACAGAATTTATTTTATCTACAATATTAGATTTCAATCTTTCTAAAACACTCTTTTTCTTATTAGCACTAGTCACCATATTTAGCATTGAACTCTTAGATATTTCTAATGAGTTAATTTGTTCATTATATGTCTTGGCTAATTCAACATTTTGATTTATTAAATCTTTTGTTGTAGCTTTCAATTTTAATGCTTGCTTTAAATATCCTCTTTCCTCTAATATATCAATGTCTTTATCACCTGGATTAAATTCATGATTACATTTTGGACATTCTACTTGACCCTTTAGATTTTTATTACATAAATCTTCTTCGTCATTTAATTGCTTTAAATTATCTAAATGTTTTTTCTTTTGTAATGATAACTCTTTAGACTTAATTTCAATTTTAGATATTTTAGATTTTATCTTAGATAACTCTTCATCAATGTTAGGTATTATAATTTCTGATATATCTTTATCGTAAGAATCTATTTCTAATTCTAAAGATGATATATCGTTACTACAAGATATTACTGAAGCCCTTAATTGTGCAATAGTGTTAAGGTTATTTTTAATATCGTCTTCAGCATTAACAATTAGTTTATTATAATTATCTAACTTTAAATTATACTCACTAGAAAAGTTCCTATTCTTTTCTTCTTCTATAAAATCCTGTAATTGTAAATTTTGACCATTGATATTATTAATTAAAGAATTTACCTTATGTATTGATTCCCTAATTTTATCTATTTCTAAATTTACAATATCTTCGCTACCATCAATTATTGATAAATTACTAAATCTACCAATCATTGCCAACTTACTCGTATTGCTATTACTATAAAATGAATTGTATCTTTCTTTGTTTATTAAAAAGAAATTTTGTAAATCTTCTTTACTAATACCTATCCAATTTATTATTTGGTTATTACCATCATTAATAGTAGCAAAATCAACGGGTTCTGAATTTATTGTTAGATCTAATTTTGAACCTTTGCCAATTACTCTTTCAATTAGTAATTCTTCTTTCCTTATTGGACAATACATTATCATATAAAGATAAGAAGATTTTTCACCCCAACGTACTAGATCTTTTAGTGTAACACCTTTTCTAGAAGTTGAATTAAACAAAATTCCTTCAATTATTGAATGTACTCCACTTTTTCCAGTACCATTAGTTTCTTGACCATCATCATCAAGATTTTCACCTTGAATTCTCTTTACACCATTTATCTCTAACTTAAAGTTTTTAAATGATAAAAAGTTTTCACAACCTATTTCTTTTATTACCATAGCTCTAAATCTAATATCCTAATATAGTAAATATCAGAATAATTATTTTCACTTTCTAAATGTGATATTGAAACGCAATCTACACCCCAAATTTTACCTAAACTTGATTTAAATTGTTTAACTGAATTATCAATATCTTCGAATTCACTAATTGGTAATATTAAGGGGTAATCTGGGCATTCATCAATAATGTAGCTTTCAACTTTTACCACTTCATCCCAACTTTCTACTCCCAATACCTCCTTTAATAATGACCATGAATATTCATTCATATGGTAATCAAATTCAGGTACAAAATCTAAAGTTGTATTCTTTAGAAATAGTATGTTTTTCTTCATAAATTGTTTATTTTTTTTGTTACCAATAATAAGGCTTTTTATAATGCATATATAATACATCTAAATTTATTTAATGTACAAATATATTAAAACCCATTAAAAACTTCTTTAAGGCAATTATATAACATCGTATTGTTATCTAATGGGTTTAACTTATAATTAAATAAACTTTCTAATTTTATCTTCTATTTCATTAGATAAATCTGGGTTTTCAAATAAAGTTTCTCTAGCTTTTTCTCTACCTTGACCTATTGTCGCACCCTTATAATAATAGTATGCACCCTTCTTTTCTATTATGTCCCAGTCAGTACCTATATCTAATATTTCACCAAATCTATCAATACCTTCACCAAACCTAATTTGAAATTCTGCTTTCTTATGTGGAGGTGCAATTTTATTCTTTTCTATCTTTACTGTTATTGCATTGGTGATTAGTGTACCATCTTTATCTTTTGAACCTTGCTTTCTACCAACCCTTAATCTTTGGCTCGCATAAAATTTTAAAGCATTTCCTCCAGTAGTAGTTTCTGGATTTCCAAACATTACACCTATCTTTTCTCTAGTTTGGTTTAAGAATATCACAGTACAATTTGCTTTCTTGATTTTACCAACAAGTTTTCTCATACCTTGTGACATTAATCTTGCGTGTAATCCCATTTTAGATTCACCAAATTCACCTTCCATTTCTGCACGAGGTGTCATACAAGCTACAGAATCTACAATTATCATACCAACTTCTTCAAGTTGTACATATTGTTCTATAATAGTAAAAGCATCCTCTCCACATTCAGGTTGTGAAAATACCCACTTATCTCTTGAATAATCTAAACCCAATGCTAAACCATACTCTGGATCAAATGCATTTTCCATATCTAAGAAAACAACTGCTTTACCAAGATCTTGGACTTCTGCTGCTGCATGGATAGTTAAAGTTGTTTTACCAGATGATTCTGGACCATATATTTCTATTATCCTACCTTGTGGATATCCACCACCTAATGCAATATCTAATGCAATACCTCTACTACTTGTACATACTACATCATGTGATGTATTATCTTCAAAACTTTGCATAGTACCAGAACCAAATAATTGATTCATTGCATCTGTTACACCTTGTATTCCTGTATTTTTTTGTTTAGCCATCTAAAATAATTTTTTTCCCCAAATATGTTCAGCAAAGATATTAGAAATATCTCTATAAGGTGTTATCGCACCACTTGCATCCACTGGAGTAATTGTATCTGATTTTTTTATTAATTTATATACAGAAATAGGTTGTTCATCTTTACCAATATTTGATTTTGAATTTCTAATTACTGCGTTCAAATAATTTTTAATATCCCTAACATTACAAGCAATATGTGATCCACCACCTAAATAATGTACATACATAGTGAATTCGCCATTTTCTTTTGGGATATATTGAGTATGTAGTTTTCCTGTTAATTTCTTAACATCTTTGATATTAATTCTTGACATTCTTTTCTATAATTTTTATTAGTAAATCATTACCTATTTCAAAATCAAGTGATTTATCTTTGCAAAATGATTTAAACCTATCTATAACAGTTGATTGATCCCATTCTACTATTTCTTGTATAGTTGGAATATCAATTAATTGTGGAACTAAATTCTTAATATTCTTCTTAACATCTATACCTATTTCTGTAAAGTGTGATATCTCAAGTGACCTTACTAATGATTCTTCTCCAGTTATGACAAATCTAATATTATCTTTTTCTGCTTGTTTAGAATATTTTTCTGCCTCTTTTAATAATTCACTAAATGGCATTTCATCTAAGTCTATCTTATACTTTAAGAATTTTGTAAACTCTGGAGAATATAATTCTATAACTCCATCTTCATACATAATTGTAAAACCCTTATCTTCATTTTCTGCAAAATTATTTTGTCTCAATGAAGGGATGTGTAATATATTCTTACTTACATTATGCATATTGTGATAGTGACCAAGGAATACCATTTCAAAGTTAGAAAATTCAGAAACAGAACAACCACTTTCAATTTTACTACCATCATTATTTATTGAACCTTGTACTGCAAAATGTGATAACAAAATTTGTTTCTTTGTATCATCATTAGGTGTGCAACATAATTTGAAATTATCAATAAACTTATTACTATCATGAGAGAAATATGGCATCATATGTAATTCATAATCACCCCTAATTAAAGACATATGGTTTTCTATTAATACCATATTTGGGTGATGCTGATAAAATCTTAAGAAACTTCTATCAGAATTATAATCAGTCTTGTCATGGTTACCTGGAATAAAGTACATTGTTATTCCATATTCTTTTGCAAGATTTAATATATTCCAAAGTGAATCTAGTATTTCCATCCTTTGGCTAACTCTACTTACAAATACATCACCTAACATAAAAACTTCACTTAATCCTAATTCTTTAGTTAAGTCAAACTTTTCACGCATTATATTGTAAATTTCTTCGGAGTTTTCTTTTTTAATGTGCCAATCAGTAGATGCTATAAATAATGGTTTTGTCATAGTTTTAAGAATAAAAGGGGTTTTTCAACCCCTTAAAAATTATTTTCTTCTGTTTCTTAGATTAGCAATCTGAGATGTTAAATCAATTCCAGAAACTTTTTTAGTTTCCATCTCTTCTTCTTGCTCCTCTTCTTCTTGCTCCTCTTCTTCTACAAAATCCTCAGGTGCTACTAATGGTAAATCAGAATCTGTTAGTGACAACTTATACCATTTGTCTAATTCTTCTTCGTCTGTTGGTATTTGGTTATCATAACCATCTCCATAAGAATCATTAATAAATTTAGAAACTATTGAAAATTTATCTATTTCAACTTTCTTTGGTTTTGCAACCTTTTTAGGTATAACTTTCTTTGGGGTAACAACTTCAGCTTTTTCTTCCTTTACAACTTCAGCTTTTTCTCCTGATGGATCATCTTCATCACCATCCTCTTCGTCTCTATTTTCAGCTTCTAAAATAGAATGTATTGTTTCACATTTATCTAAGAAAGATTCGTCTTCAAATATGCCATAACTATTTTTTTCGTCAAACATTTTAAGACCATTTAAGGCTAATTCAAAATCTTTCAATCTATATGAATCAACATATCTTTCATGTAATGATTTTTCTGAAGCTAATTGTGATAATTGGTCATCAGTTAATGCAGTTCTTTCGAAGAAATCATCATAAGTTTCTTTCTTTGCTCTACTTGGAGCTGCTTTACTAATTACATATTCCCACTTACCATCCTTATTCTTATCTTTCATGATAATTAAAGGGTATCCTTCATCTACATTACTAAATGGATCAATTTCTATAACTTGACCATCTTCTTCTAGTTCTGCAGCCAATTTATCCATATCCCTTACCCAATTTGAATAAAGTTCAACAAGACCTAATTCTCCACCACTCCAAGCATAAGCTAAGAAACTACTTTTTGCAGTAATACCCCAAACCCATTTTCCATCTGAACCTCTGTATCCATTTAATGGTGCAAGATGCTTGTCTCTTTTCTTCTTATCCTTTATATTAGAATAAGCCCAATCTTTAACAAGTTTACAATATAATTCCATTACATCACCTTCTACACCTAATTCTTTAAGTGATTCTGAATGTACTGTTGCTGAAATTATTTTTCTTGGCTTAACTTCTGTCTTATCAGTTTTTTCACCATTTTCCCATACTGGAACATTACAATCTATTGTTGCAGTTCTATATAATTCATATGAACTATGTTCTGGATTATGTGGAGGTGCTAATCTAAATTCATTACGTCCTTCTTGTACATAATGCCAATTGCTTCTATTTCCACTTCTTATTACAGGTTCTGAAGCCTGAACTTCTTTTTGGGCTTTTCTTGAGCCACCTTTGAATTTACTTCTATCGAATGCCATTTAATTATTGATTTATTATTTTTTTGTTTTTCAGGTCTAATGCCTATCTTTCGGTTATTGGTATTCTTGTATTTGCACTAATATAAATATCATTAATTTTACCCTCTATGATACTTTCAATAAAGTCTTCTGGTTTTGTACCCCTAATCATGTTATCTAATTTTTTACTTTTTTCAGATAATGACCAATAAAGTACAGAAACAGTTTCGTGATTTGTTTCGGCAATAATTCTATCTTCTGCTGCTTGTTGACATAATGGATCTAAGTACATACTTTCTTCCAATGACTTTTCACTTAATTTAATTCTTTGACCATCTATAGTGAAATAATTTCCATTTATAGATGCTTCCCTCCTTAAACTTTTTTTTAATTTAGCTTCTGCAATTTCTGAATTCAATTTAGCTTTCTTCGCTTCACCCTCAGCTTGAGCCTTTAATAATCCAATCCTATTTAAAAGAACTGCAATAGTAATTACCTCACCTGGAATGTTTTCGTAGTGTATAGATAATAAATCATCAACATCAATGTTTTCATCAAAATCTTTTGTTGTTAATGTAATTTTCTTACCCCCTACATTAATATTTACTTTGCTCATATTTATATATGGTTTACCAATAATAGGGGCTAATAGCATTGTCTATAAGGCATTTTAAAATGTTTTATATACCATTAGCCCAAAATTATTATATATTTACTTAAAGATGCTAAAAATTAATCTCGCACTTACCTCCTGCACAAGCAGTTGCAACTTGATCTGATGATTCTTGGAATTCTTTAGAAAAATCAACTTTATCCCATTTAACTTCTCTTAGGGTTTTATTTAATTTATTCCATCTATAATTAAGTTCTACGTCCTTTAAACAATTTATAGCTTTATCAAGATTACCATTAAAATGATTCATAGAAAACTTACTTAATCTCCTAACCCAATCTTGTTGGTTTATCTTCTTAATTCTTTCTTCCTTATTATCACCATGGATAACTGCCATTTCACCATCAACTTCTACAAATCTATCCTCAATTATCTTTATGTCTATACTATGTTTCAATGTGTCACAAGCATTCCATAAATGTTTAAAGACACCAATTTGGTCAACAATTAATCCGCTCGCATATAATACTGCATCACCATACTCTGTTGCTAATTGTATAGTAGTTTTGACTCTTTGGAATGGTGCTTGTGGATAGTCTAAATCACCTGAAGTTGGTAATAAACTTACTCCACTAAATATATTTCTATTTTCCCAAATGAAATCAGCAACATCATCCCATTCGTCTCCAGGTACTTGAATTGTATTAGAAACATTGTGTGTCGTACCCTTTACAGTTGAAAGTTCAGGTCTATGACCATTTAATACCCACCACTCTTGAGCTTTCTTAACATATTCTAATTGCTTAACACCTAATAAGTCTGATTTTAAAATTGTCTTATCTGTTGCCTCTAGTGGGAAACTAATTACATTATCTGTATCAGACCACATACTATTTTCTACAGACAATGGGTTGACAGATTTAAATACATTACCACTAATCTCATCCTTATTTACTTGTATATTCCTAATATACCTTTCTGAATGATCTCCATGTATTCCAGAACTTGTACCTAATAATACAGATGCATTCCCAGATGGTTTTGTAGTTGTTATTCTCGCAGCAAGATTTATACCAATTAACTTAGAAATTTCTTCGTTAACTTCTAATGAAAATTTAGATGCTTCTGTAATTATTTCTTCGTTAAATAATATGTCTGTGTTTGTCATCCATCCAGTTATACTTACACCTAATAATGCTTCTTTCTTAACAATCTTCCCAGTTATATCACCAAGATAATTGAATTGGTCATATCCAGCTTGTAGTGTTCCAAGTATTGTCGCAGCTTTAACTGAATCCATTAACCTTTGTTTACTACTGCAATAACTACCATTAATCTCAGTTAGATTACAATATTGGAATCCTGTTTCTCCAGTTTCCATTATAATTGGTGTCTTACCAATTTCATAACATGGATTGAATGTTGTATGGATTGAATTTGTAAAACCAAATCCAGGTTCACCAAATTCTTTTACATACTTCATTACATTATCAAATTGTTCCCTTGTTACTGTATCTCTATGTAACATTACAGTATTATTTGATAATCTTCTTTGAGGGTTCTTAATATACCAATCCCCTATTTTAGCAGACAACATATGTTCATCATCATGGCTAAATAACATGATTGTTGCAGAACGTCTTACACCACCAGACAATACTGCATCAGCTTCCCACATAATTATATCATATATTTCTACAGATAATAATTTTCTTGGTCTATCTTTTGTAGCATTATCTAGAATATCTCTAATCTTTTCTAATGATTGTCTTAACCCATCTGGTCCAGGTGCTAAGAATTGATCTGCAATAATAGAACCTTTTGGTCTTATATCACTATAATCAAATTCTTGCTTCTTGTGTGTGTGGGTAACATAAGATCTAATTAAATATCTAACACTTTCTGCCCATCCCTCTATTGAATCTTCAATTTTATATATTGTAGAATTTAATTCATCACCAGAGTTTTTATGGAATACTGGGAGTTTAGATATATGTTCTTTCTGTAAACTTAATCCAACACCAGAACCCTCAAGTAATGCAAATATAGTTTGATGAAATCTTTCTATATTATCCATATATGCAGATGCACAATTATACAATTTCCCATTGTGTCTCAATATACCACGATGTTCTCTTGGGTCAGCAAATTGTCTAACTCTTTGTGCAGACAATACGGCTTTATCCATTTCCATTTTTTGGCAGAAATTAAGTGCTTCTTCAAGTTTATGACCATCTGGTCCAGAAAGAACATCTTTATATTTTACCCTATGCATAGAATATATCCTATCTAAACTTTCTTCCCAACTTTCTTTGGTTCCATCTGGTTTTTTCTGACTATATTTAGATATAAAATTATAGTCACTCATTAATTCTTTACTCGTCATTAATTAAATTTATAGTTATTAAATTTATTATCACACAACTCTTTATTTTTAAACTTGAAAATTTGCAATAGCATATCATCAAAAATGTCAATCCCAGTTTTTTGTAATTCTAATGAAGAATATGGATTTTGGTTCCCACCAACACCAAGTATTTGAATTGATGAATGATATAATGAATTTAGTAATTTATCAAATTTATCAAAATCTACACCATTTAATCCAGAATAATAAAATGGTTCTTCTTTATTACTATACTCACTATTTGCTATTTTTATAATAGAATCTTTTACACTTTCATAATAGTGGAAGTTATCTACAAAATGGTGATATCTACCAATTGGAATATTAGTTAACATAGAAACAATTTCTTGCATCATTGTAAAGTTAAATACATTGACAGCTGAGAAACCCCATAAAACATCATTACTCCTCATTGTTACAGTACAATCTAATCTACCATTTTTCTTTTCAAATTTTATCGTTCTCGTACAAGGTGTATCTTTAGTCGTCTTTAAACTTCCATCCAAATTAAAGCAATCTTTCGCAGGATCGTGAATAGTAATGCTTGCTTGTCTTGTATTTGGGTCTTTCTTAAATGATTCAATTACATATTTTAGTTGGTCTGCATATCCTATAGATTTACCTAAAAATGATTTTCTATCATTTGGAAATTTAACTTTATAATCCTGCTGAACTCCACTAAATGATCTAATTCTTGGACCATAACCTGCTCTCATAAATAAACCATCATCACTGAAGTTATATAAATTTTTTGTTATTGATCCAGGTAGATCCATTGAATTAACTCCATTTAATAACCATATAGATTCTGCTACTGGAAGTGTTTTGCTCCAAGCCCTTGCAGGATTTTTAATAATTCTAGAAGTTGGATCTTCTATTGTAATTAGGACAGGTTCTGGCATTTCAAAACATTGAAAACCTCTTGTACCTCTACCAACTGCTTTTTCTAATAATTCATTAGACATACCAATTAAGGCATCATCTAATGTTAAGAATTTGTACTCCATACTTTATTTCTAAATTTAATAGGTAAAATTGCTTCCAACTTCCTCATATTATTTGGCTTATACTTTTGCTTTATTGTCTTACCAGAAACTCCTTCAGATACAATACCAAGACCACGCATATATTTATCACTTTCACAAAAGCAATTTTGCATATCTGTTAATTGTATTGGCATTCCCTTAAATTTAGGAGGTTCACCTAATCCAAATTGTTCAAATAATAAGTCAATATTTTCCCAAGTCCATTTTATAAGTTTTGCATAATCTCTTTTTGAATGACCTGAAAAACATCTATCAATTCCACGCATTGATCCTGGACCTTCAAATGTTTCATAGTTTAAATCTTGATTCCAAAACTTACTATAATTTAAATCTTGTGCAAATTGATAAGCCATAAAATTTCCTACACCATCTATCTCTTGCAGTTTATTAATTAAATTTCTAAGACTTGGCTTATCCCTATTGCTTATAAACTCATTTAAACTTTTTTCATTAAATAGTTGTGCTTCAAATACTGTCAAATATGCATTGTGCTTTCCAGTACCTCTTAGATGTTTCCATGGTTCATTCCTTACGAAATTCGCTGCTTGAAGATATGCAGAACTATAAACTTTATTATCAATACAATATTCATCTAAAGATTCTTTAATATCGTCTATTATACCTTCCCTAAATGTTATTTCACCTAATCTATCTTCTAAATATTCCCAAGTAGGTTGATAATTAATATGCTTGAATAATAATATCCTAAATGTTGTGTCAATAACATTTCTATCATCATTGCCAATAACATTTCTAATTAAGAATTGGCTTTCCCAATCTAATACCCTAAAAACATTAGTAAATTTATGAGTTGAAATAACTTCATTATCTGTCCAAGGGAATGGTTCACCAGATGATTTTTTTCTAAAAACCATATCTCTATCGTGTATCCATTGGCAAACGTGCTCTATATTATCATTTAATTTAAAATTCTCCATTCCTAATTCTATTATATATTTGTGTATTCATATCCCTAGATTGTTTTGATTCTAACATTCTAGAACTATCCCCTTTATTTAATGCTTCAGTAACTTCATACTTTTCAGATAATACATCCCACATTATATCACATATTCCACCATTAGACATTGCATAATATACGTTAACAGATTTCTTTTGACCTGATCTATGTAATCTTGCAACTGCTTGTTCTATTAATGTTGGTACATCTGGTAGATCTATGAATAATACGTGGGAGCAAACTTCTTGCAACCCATCTACTCCAGTACCTAATGATTGAATATTTCCAAATAATAATTGAATATCAGATTTCATAAATTCTTGAACTATATTGAATTTGTTCTTAGAACTTACACTACCATCTACAATTGGTGATTTAAAATCTTGTGATAATATATTCAATGATTTACTACTACATCCAAATATCAATAACTTATCGTTAGTTGATTCTGTATAATCTTTTATCCAGTTCTTTATACCTTTTAACTTTCCATCAATATTAATTTCTTTTAATGTTGTGGAGGTTACTAATGGTATCGCTCTTTCTGCTCTTTCAGCAGCTTCTACGCCCTTTTGCCTTAACGTATAAGTTACAATGTCTTCAGCAGCACTCAAAATGTCTCTTCTGCGAGTAAATGGTACTTCTACCTTTTGATCTACCCTATTTGGCATATCTTTTAATACATCAGACTTTTCCCTTCTAATATAACATAAATTTCTAAGTTTATGATTTAATTCTAAGACATTACTTGCACCACTTGTATCTAATCCAAATCCACCATAGTGTGCATCACAATACCTAAATATAAATTTTTTCCAGCCACCAAATTCAGTGTCGAAATATCCTAATATTTTAAGGGGGTGCTGAATTTCTTCTATCCTATTCATTATTGCAGTCCCACTTAATAAAAATTTATATTCTATTTTTTTAGCAAGATGTCTTACGGCAGTGCTTCTCTGTGATTTTGAATTCTTTATAAATTGGCTTTCATCTAATGTCATAGATTTCCAACTTATTTTTTTAAGTTCTGTTATATGCTTTTTTAATATATCATAATTTATAATTACAATTTCTGCATTAAAGTTTTTATTCTTTGAATCTATTATAGAAATATTTGGATTATCTACCCATTTATTCCATTCTTTTTCCCAATTGTATTTTACTGAAGCTGGAGTTATTACTATCGCAGGTTTTAATTCACCTATCTCAATAGAAACAATTGCTTGACCAGTTTTACCTAATCCCATATCATCACCATTTAGACAACACTTTGTATCTAACATTGCAGTAACTCCATATACTTGATAATCTCTTGGCTTCATATTAAACCCAAAATTATCAACTGCCATCCTAACAAAATCAATTTGTTCTTGATTTACTAAAGAAATCTTTTTAAGTTCTTCCCAAGGGTATTTATCAGCTTCATGACCTTCTTCTATAAAGTTATACATATTAGACATATATTCCAATCTATCAATATTAAATTGATTATTTGGACAATGCCAAAGTTTGGAAGTAGAATCAAATTTTATATCATTAAATAATAATTTGATATCTTTAATTATATCTTTATTATATCTAAAATTGAAAGTTATCCTATTCTTAGTTAGTTTATATGTATTCATCTGCCAACTGCTTTTAGATGCATCTTTCTAATTAATTCATTAGTTTTGTTAACTTCACCTTGTAGAACTATTACTGATATGTGATTCCATATACTGTTTGGTATAGATGGATCCAATAATTGGTCTACCATTTCTACTGCAGATTCAATATTTTCTATATGTGAATCACTATTATTTAATGCTTGCCTTATTTGTGGTTTAAAATCTGTTATCGCCATTATAAATGTTGTTTATAGTCAGCCAATAAATCTGCCATATTATTACCGAATATATGTGGGTGATTTAAATCTTCCAAATGTCCGTTCATATGGTGTATTTCATATTCTGCCTTATTCTTTCTTAAAATTTCTAATTTGCTCCATATACGTTTCCATATATCTGCATTTGTTCTACCAATAAATCTTTCTCTAACCCAATTTGATAACCAACCTTTGTGGATGCTATTAACTACGAATTGACTATCTGAATAAATATGAATTGGTTTTTCTTCACCAGATTTTATTCTATTAATTGTAAACTCTAAAGCATGATCTAATGCTTCTTGTTCCATCCTACTAACAGTTGTATTTATCCCACTATCTTTATAGCCAATATGTTCATCTATATGGTTTGTAATATATAAGCCCCAACCACCATAACACATTGGATCTACTCTAGAGGTTATAGCAGAGCCATCGGTGTACAAACAGAGAGTGTTTGGTATATACTCAGGTAAAATTATTTTGCGTGTCTTTTTAGCCATATAATTTACTTTTTACGATTGTCTTCACCATCCATCTTTATAATCAGATTATCACCTTTTAATCTACTAAATACTCTATCACCATATCTATCTGAAATCATCTTTGGTGATAAATTTGTAGTTGCAAATAATATCTTTCTTTTATCTTTCATATCATACCTATATTGAATGATATCTATAAATGGTGTTATTGAATTACCAAAATATTTAATTTCTTCAGGTTCAGCACCAAAATCATCAATTGCTAAAAATGGCATTCTAAAATCTACTGTTGAATTATATCCTTCACTCTTTATAGTAACTGTAGATAATTTTGATGAAGGCAAATATTCCATATCAACCTTATTGTATTTATTCCAAACTTCAATTACAGTTTCTAATAATTTAGTCTTACCTGTCCCAGTTCTTCCAGATACTATTACCCCTTTCTTTGAATTATTATTTACAATACAATTTGAATATTCTTTTATTGCACGATCTATATATTCAGTCATTACAAATTTGACACCAACTGAAATTTTATAGTTTTCTAATATTTCATCATAAACTTCATTAATCAAATCCATTATCATCAGATTTAAATTCATTATTTTTAAAACCACCTTTATCTTTACTATAAACACCATCTAATATTTTTGAGATACTTTCTGGTTTCATACACCAACCTAAAGATTGGACATGTTTTTGGTATTGGTTTTTCCCTTTCATTAATGGTGAAGACCATATCATATCTATTGAATCAAATACTTTATCAATACCATATTCTTCAATGTTAACCAATATATTTAATTTGTCACTATTAAATAATCTCTTATTTGGTAATGATGCAATTTCATCCCAATATTCCCTCACCCTTTTTATATCAGAATTCTGCTTTTTATTTATCTTTCCTCTATTAGATACCTTAGATTTTGAAATTTCTTCAATAACTACTTCTCTAATAAATTCTCTAAATTCTATTTCAGTAAACCCTATAAATTCTATTTCGCCTATATTCATTTTATACTTTTAAAGTTAGCCAATAATAGGGGGTAATATAAGTACTCTAAAGACATTTAATTAACTTTTATATAGTATTGCACCATATTAAAATATAAGACATTTAATTGTTTCTAAATGCATTATAAAATTTCGAATAAAAAGGGGTTTTATCCCCTAATTATTTTTTGATAAATATCAATCCTAATGCCACAAGAATTGAGGCTATTAGAAAATATTTTAACAATTTTATATTTTGATTTTTATCTTCGATTACTTCGTCTTTATCTTCTATTATTTTATCCCTAGATTTTATTTGAAGTTCTAGATTTGTAACTTTTGCAGTATTCTCTTTTTCTATTATAATCTCTTTAACAATGGTATCAGTCTTATAGATATTTTGATATCTTATTAAAACTTTATTACTCTTTGTTTTATCAGAAACAACACTATCACAATCTACTGTTATAGTATCTTTTTTAATAATAGTTTCACCCTTTATGAATTTAACTGTTTCTTTAACACTTTCTTTAACAGGAAATGTTTTTGAACAAAATTCACTTGTTACAATTGGGAATTTAATATTTGCCTTTGAAACATCTCTCTGTGCAGTCTTCTGTGTATAACAACTTGAAAGCAATATTAAAGATATTAATAAATATATTGATTTTTTCATAATTAAAATTCTTTTAATCCTGTGTATGTTATTGATTCATCATAATTTATAAGTGGTAATAAAACTTCATAGTATTTAGTTAAATCATTTATTACAGTACATCCAGTACTCCACTTACCAATAAACCATGATATTATACCTTTCTTGTGGAGGTATGAATTTGCATGAATATTTGTACTATTATTTCCAATATAAACATTACCAATTTCATCTATTTTTTCATCTAGATTATTATCTCTATAATACTTAATTTTAGAAATTTGTCTTAGGCAAGGCATCTTACCATTATGATGTCTAACAACTTTACCATCTGATTTCTTAAATGAATAATAATAAATTTCATCAAATTTAATTACGGCAGTGCCTTTCTTATTCCAATTGAAGAAATTCTTTAAACCAAAAGTACCACTATTTGATGTACAACTCATAACATCAATAAATGTACTACCAATGAAGAAATATAATTTATCATCGTATTTATTTGGTTCATCCTCATTACTTCTAATAACAATTACATGAGGTCCTTCTGGTATATGGGTAAAACTATTAAGTTTTCTCATCCTATCCAATAATTGCTTTGATGAATATGATTTAACATTTGATCCCATTATTTCCATTTTAAACCAACACGATTAGATTCAGTGAATATCACAGCGTGTCTTTTACATTTTGGTATAATATATGTTTCACCAACCTTAATTTCAATTTTTTCAATTTTGCCACCATCAAATAAATATAAAATTAAATCTTTATCTATTGGTCTTAATTCTTCTGCGAATTTTAAATGTACATGAATTCCAAATATTAATGGATCTAAATTATGATATATATAATTATGTTCAACAATATTAGAAACTTTCTCCATCATTGAATGTTCATCAAAATTTTTAAATTCACCTTTCTTTAAATATTTGTAACTATCTATATCTTCTTTTGAATTATCTACCCTATATATTTTTATACCAGATAATTCAAAATCTTCAATAAATTTTTTTACAATCTTTTCAAAATTATTATCTGTAGAAAATGAAAAATTTACAGATCTTTTAATTTCTTTCTTGTAATTTAATATTAAATTTTCTCCAGTCCTATCTTTTCTAAAATGTCTTGTTATACTCGTACTTAATTGGATAAATACAATTTGAAATAATATGAAGTCTTGATCTATTTTTTCAATTGAAAATCCATATTCAAAACCTTTTCTATAATATATCCAAATTATGAATACTATCCAACTACAAAAAATATATAATAGAATTGGTATCCTAACTTGTTTAGTATTATAAGTCAAAAGATTTTCTTCATTCATTTTGTATATTTCACGAAATATACAATAAATTGAATAAAGAATTAATAGAAAACTTAATATTGATAATATAATCTTAAGTATCGTTTGATCCATCGTTGTTAAATTTTTTATTTAAGTATTTTTCCAATAGCTTTTGTATTGTTTCATTCTTTAAAAAATATATTACAGTTACATAAGCAAATAATGTAGTGATAAACATTGTGAAAACTTTCAATTCTCCTTGGAACCAATGTGGTTTAAAATGTTTAACCCCAAATGATACTGCCCATCCAACTAATGAACTTAAAAATACATTTGATATTATTGGATATATCTTCTTTTCTATTTTGTCAATCTCTATCATTATACCAACAAAAACAATTCCAAAAAGGAAGTTAAGTGGTAGGTCTGCAAAGACTATCAATGTTCCAGTTGATATCCAAGCATAAAGTGATAGTTTGGTCATATTTATTATGTCTTTTTTTAATATATCTTGGGGGATTTTAACCCCCCAATAGATATATATTCATTATTATAAAACTACTACTGATGCAGCAGTTGATAATTCAGTACCAGAAATATTTGTTAATTCAACAGTATAATCTGCAGTATCAGCAATTAAACTATTAGATATAATTAACTTATTTGTATCAGTACCAGAAATATGGTCAACAACATCATTTATATTAATTCCATCTTTTTTCCATTGGTAACTTGTAGCACCATAAGATTGTACAGATAATATAATAGTTTCTCCAGCACCCTTCGTTATACCCTTTGGTTGTCTAGTGATTACAGGAATTGAAACTTGTGATATTGCAAATTTATTCGGAGTTATGATCCCAGTATTTGCTAATTGTGAAAATGTAAATACAACTTTCCCATTTTTTGCTTCAGTTTTATTATCTCTAATTATCTGAACTTGGTCATACAATATTACTGCAGAATGTTTAAAATCTCCAAAACCAATTATGGTTTCATCTTGGATTTTATTTGTACCTAATGCTCTAATACCATCAAATGTTCTAGAGAACTCATGTACACTCCCACTCAATAAATAACCACCATTTACAGTTATCTTCTTACAAGATGTTAATGCTTTTGAACCACCAAAGAATGTTCCATCTGCATCAACTTCATTTTGTAATCCAATAAATCCATCAGCACTTAATGTATTTGTAGTTTTTACACCCTTATCTAATGCTTCAATTATAAGATTTTTAAATATCTCTTCATTTAATGCATGGATTCCAGATTTAACAAATGACATTAATTGCATATCTGTCATGCTACCAATTAATTCAGATTGAATTTTTATTGAAGCACCTATTCTTTGTGGTGGAAGTTTGGCTAAATTAATTTCTAAAGTAGTAGTAGAAATATCTGCTGATACATCTACTGTTTCTGCATCAAAAGATAATGATGGTACAGAATATGATTTCCCATTCAATACATTAAATACACTCGCACCTAATTGGTAATACTTTGGATACAAATCATCAGCCCACCAATCAAAATCTGTAACTGCTTCCGTTGTTAATTCTGTTTCACCAACCTGATTTCTATTTACGAATTCTGGTAATTTAATACTTTCAGCACCACTTCGTATGCTTTCTAAAATTTTTTTCATTATCTTTTAATTTATGGCATTCTGCCGATTATAATTGTTTATATTTAATATTCAATAACCCTATATAAAGAGCTAGAAATTTTATGTATCATGAATCTAGTGAATTGACCACTAGATACTATTGGTACAACTTTATTTGATTGGATTGTTACTCCAATCCCTTCTGAAATTGTTATATCACCAACTCCAATTTGATCTATGTATAAATATGAATTTGCACTTGTTAGTGAATTTAATTCTATAGTTACACTAATTGCTGATGCACTTGATAGACCAATAACCTTTCCTTTCATTGAATCTATAATAGTGAATGATGTAGGTGATATATCTTCATAGGTTAAATTACCTGATACTTCATATCCAGCACCATTATCTATTTGATCATTATTAGTTACAGCAATTGAATCTATCTTTTCATCTAATAGTCTACCTTGATTTGAAGACAATGCTGAGTTTGAATCATTACTATTTAAATCATCAACTATGTCTATTAGTTTATCAACATATGGTAGTGAATTCCAACTTGTAACACCATCACCAACTTTTGAATATTTAGAATCAGTTTCTAAACCATATTCACCATCTTTCAATATTGGATTAACTGAAAACCATTCTGATGCAAGACCACGCTTCCTCTTTACACTATTTTTTAATGTACTTGGAGTTCCACCATCTATTATTTCACCAACTAGATTTGTAACATAACTTTTTATATCTGTAACCTTATCTGTTGTAATTGTGGAACTTGATGAACTTGAACTTGATGAACTTGAACTTGATGAACTTGAACTTTCTGGATCTTCATATTCATCTAATTCTATTGTAATTTCATCAAGTATTGGATTATAATTTTCAATTATTATATTTGTACTTGATAATCTATAATCTCTTGTAACTTTTCTAACTCTCCACAATATACCATCATAATCATACATTAAGTCTAATCTTGGTAGTGTTGGTGGTTGGTCGTCATCATATACATTAGATTTTAATACCCTAGAATTTAAAGATTTTGATCTCATAATCTCAGATACCATATCTAATAATAATGGATTACCTGATGGCATTTCAATTGTTCCAGCCAAACCATTTGAATCTACACCTAATGCAGTTGCACCATAACTAAGACCAGGATATGAACTAAACCTAATTTTATGTTCGTCAGCAATATCTCCAGTATTTTTATCTAAGTTAACTCCTAATAGTTTATTATTAACTGTTAAATTAACAGAGTTAACAATGAATTTAAAAGATGAAATAGAAACACTCGGTCCATACTGTAATTCAAACTGCCTTAATATTTTGTGGAAGTTATCTATTGGAACTGGAGTTATTGTACTAAAATCAAAAGAATATTCTGCATGATTATCAATGCTCTCCATTGTTTTCAATGTAAAGTCATTACCTATATTTGGAACATCATGTTCTTTAACCCAATTTATATATCCTAAATTATGTTTATATTTGAATAATTTATACCATTGTTTATTGAAGTTAGAATCTAATTGAGCACTATTGGTATTATTTTCTATAGTTAAAACACTCATTGGGAATATTCTAACCTTATAAACACCAGAACCCTTTAATGGAAAATTTAATATAAAATTTTGTGATGCATAATGCCAATCAGTTCCAGAAGATAATCCTAAATCAATATATCTAAGATATACTTTAGGGTCTGATAATCCCCCCCATCCAGGTTCCATTACTTGTATTGGATCCATATCATTAGTAGTAGTCTTTGTATCCCAAAAATATGTATTAAATTCAGGTATCTCATTACCATTATCATCTACTGATGATGGTGTTATATATCTACTATAAATAAATTTTTGATCAAAACTATCAATATACTCAATTTGAGCACACATATTAGCTTCTATTGGAATTGATTTAGTTTGTACTCCAATTATATTTAGATTTGTAAAATCTTGATCTCTTTCCCAAAATTGACTATCACCCTGAAAATAATTATTTTTTTGTATGAAACTATTAAACGCAGAACCATTAAATTCAAATGTTAAATTTTCAAATGATTCAGGGTTGTTTACAAACTTACTACCAATGTGAGTTTCATCACTATAATTAACAACCAAAGATTTTGAGAATTCAATTGAACCTTGATTCACTAATACTGGCTTTGTCCAAACCTTACTTGGACTCAAATCATTCTTACCAAATGGTTCACCCCAACTATATAATGATGAATAAGGTGGAGAAATAAATTTGCAATCCAAAGAAGTTGATGGTAATACACCTTTCTTTAATCCAGTCAATTTACTAATTTCATTAGAATATATATCTATATATTCACTTGAACCACTTCCACTTTCTATTGAAGATGTTTTACTACTTAACTCACTATTGTTATCTGCACTAGATATTGAAATTGGTAGTTGCTTTATTGATGGAGATAATGTTTCTCCAGCACCTTTTGATAATTTTGAAATTGAATTTCTAAGTATTGTATTTTCAAATGATTCTTCATCTCTAAATACAATATACTCTCCTTCATATTCATATATTGATGCATTAATAGTTCTTAATGCTTCAGTTAATAAATCAAAGTTATCTTTAAACGTATTCACCCTAATGAATATCTTAATTTCTAATAGATTTTTTTCTTCATTATTTACTAAAAATGTATCTTGTATATTTGTATAATTTACCAAACTTATTAATTCTGGATATAATATACTATCTACTATTTCTCTAATAGAATAAAGACCATCTACCATTTCTATTTTAGAATCATTTAAAGATCCTAATTTATCAATTGCAGTAAATGATATTTCTGAATTTTCTCCGTAATAATAATCATAATTATATGGAGTAACATAACCTTCCCAAACTTTTACAAATGTATCTACTCTATATTCATATAATGTTATTATAGAATTAGGTACTTCTATCTTAAGGAATTCATCAATAATGTTTTCTAACTCTGATGATAATATTGTAACAGTTGCTTCAGAACCCCTAATTGGTTCTTTAGAATCTTTCCAATTAGTTATTATAGGGGAAGTCCCAAAATGTTCAATTATTTCTACCCCCCCAGAGTAAAAATCACAATCAATTTCTATCTTGTATAAATCTTCATTTAGGGACTTAAATTCCCCCTCTAATAATAATCCCATTTAATATCTATTTTGTCTTGTTGTTTCTTCATCAATCACTGCAACCAAATCTGAACCTTTTTGTCTAAATTCTCCGTAAACATATACAGATGAACCACCTGAACCCATTAATTTCTTAAGTTTATCAAGTGGAGCAATAACTTCAGGGTTAGATTCAACTCCAGAATATTCTCCTACTTCTGCCAATGTTCTACCAGAAACTATACCACCATCAGCAAATTTTGGTGGTTTTGTTGACGCTGCGACTGCGAGTTGGGCTCCAACTGCTGCTGCGACTAATGGTCCTGTAACAAATCCTAATGGTCCACCTTTTGCAAATGCTTGAGCAATAGCCATCGCACCACTAATTATAATACTAGAAATGGATGCAGCCTTATCAGCCTTCCACATCTTTAATTTTAATTTAGCTTCATCCTTAGCTTGTTTCTCACGAATCTTTTTAACTTTCGCCGATTTTTCTTGTTCAGAAATAGCTTGATTACCAACAAGTGCAACTTCCTTATCTGCTAATGCTTCAACTTGTTTAAGTTGAGCTTCATATCCATTAGATATAAATTCAAACATAGAACCAAATATATCCTGGACTGCTTGGACTGCCGTTCCCCATTTAGTAACCCATTCACCTAATCCCTTTTGCCAATCTGTCTTAGCATTTGGATCTGGTTTCTTAACAAAATCTTTATCAGTGTTTGTAGATACTTTAACATCCCTTTCTGGTGTAGATAAACCATCACCATTTAAAATGCTACTACCACTCTTAAAATTTCCTAGAATATCATCGAATACACCTTTTATGGAATTCTTAATATTCTTAGTTACATCATGGAATTTGTCCTTAACATTTTTAATAGCACCATCAAGATCACCCATAGTCCATGGTTTCTTTTCACCATTTTTTATGTTTTCAATTCCTTTATCATATGCCTCTGTTATTGTATCAATTGCACTTTTCGCATCTCCAACCATTGTGTCCCAACCATTGGATAATACATCAGATGCTTCACTAAACTTACCACTCATTGCTAAGAAGAATGCTTCACCTAATGATTTAAATATTGTGATAGTATTTAATGCATTTAATTTAATAGTCTCCCATAAGAACTTAAATAGAAATATTATAGATTCAACAACAACCCTAAGGGCTATCAGTTCATTATACCACTTTATAAAAGAATTTATAGATTCAAGAACATATTTCTTTACAGTTTCATTATTATTTGCTAATGCTATTCCAATTGCTACAATCGCTGCTACAATCGCTGCTACAATCCAACCAATTGGTCCCATAGATATAATCATTGATTTCGCACCTAATGCTACTGCAGATACTGCGAATTTTATACCTTTCCCAAATAATAGTAACCCTTTTCCTGCAGTTGTCAAAACTTTATATACTAACATTACTGCCAATATTAATCCGGAACTACCAACCAATATCGCAATGAATGCCAATATCGCTGTTATTATCCTAGAATCTATTGTGGAGGCAAAGGATGTTAATTGTGTAATCAATGGTCTTATTGCATTCATAATTTGGTCACCTACCTCAATAGATAAACCATTGAATGCAGATGTTAACCTTTTTAATGAACCTTGAGCAGTTGAATCCATAATCGCAGCCATAGCCTTAACTTGACCTTTTGAATCTGCAATAGTTTGATTCATTACACTAATTTCATCAGTACTATTTGCTAATATAATACCAGAAGTCATTGCAGTTTGACCAAATAATTCAAATGCAGTTGCAGATTGATTAGAAGAGAATCTAATCTCCCTTAACATATCATCTACAGTTCTTCCAGCGACTGCTGCTCTTACGAACATCTTTCTCATAGATGTTCCAGCTATACTCGCTTCAATACTTTTATTTGCTAATACACCAAGATAAGCTGACATATCAGTTAGACTTGATCCTGCTGACGCTGCGACTGGACCAATATATTTCAATGATTCACCATAAGTATCTAAGGCAAGACCAGAGTTTGTAAATGCCATAGCCATTTCATTGACCATATCATTTGTTGCACCTGAATCTTTACCAAATATTCTTAATGTTTGTGCAGTCAATGTCGCTGCTTCACCTAAATCTTCACCTAATGCTAATGCTAGATTTAATATATCTCCAGTCATTGAATTGATATCATCAGTCTTGAATCCTAACTTAGATAATCTAAATTGTAAATCTGCAACTTCTTGAGCAGTAAATTGTGTTGTCCTACCAAGATTTAATGCTGAATCTACAAGTGTTTTAAATTCTTTACCAACTGCTCCGGTCGTAGCTTTAACCTTTGCCATTTGAAATTCAAATGAAACAAATTGGTCAACCATCTCCTTACCTACATATCCACCAATTAATCCAAGTGAAGTAACTATTCCAGTTGCTACTGTTTTTACACTACTTGCAAATTTTGTTAATGCACCCTTTGATGTATTTAAACCACTTAAGAATTGAGTTGAATTTAAACTTAACCTTACTGCAATTGCTTTGTTTTGGTTTGTGCTCATTTGCCTTATTTTGTTTAAATTAAGCTAACTAAGACACTTTTATAGCTTTTTAGTATAATTGTACTAATGCCAAAATAAAATGTCTTAGTTGCTAATTTTATTAATCACTAAACTTTTCTTTTAATTCCTCTTCAGATAATGAAGCCCAAGGATGTTCTGTCTTAGGTTTTTCATTTAATTTATCAATAGGTAGAGGCATGAACTTAGCCATACTAATTTTCTCTTTCATATGTGGAAGTGTAGAAAAGTATGATACAGTCCTTGTTGTTATTAAAGCAAACATTTCATCATCATATTTCCTTTTTCTATAACCACTTGCTATCAACGAATATTCAGCTGGAGTTAATCCCCAAAAGTAATCTGAATCTAAACCAATGTAGCCACAAGCAAAAGAAAATAAATCATCAAATGTAGGGGGTGGTTTTTTATTCCCACCCCCATTTAGTTTTTTGGATCTTCAACATTTAACACTTCTTCTTCAGTTACATCTATTGAATTTGCACTATTAAATTCTTCAAATACTTTTGCTATACCTTCTGGGTCTGAAGTTAAAGAAGTTAATACATCATCGAATGATGGAATTTTAACGTGCTTAATTCCAGATCTTAATAAATGTGCAATATTGTCAATATCATCAAATGTTGGATCTTCTAAATCCATATTATTAAATATGTTTTCTAATTCACTTGGTTTATTAAGACCAACTTGTTTACCAAATTTTCTTATTGAACTATAATCAAATTTTATAGTATAATCTTTATTATTAATTTTTATACTTGCCATCTTAAATTGTTGTTTTCTTTGTTAGTGGTCCAATTCCCGTTAGAGAGTATGATGCAGTAGAGTTATCCCCTTCGTTTCCTGCAGATATAGATACATCTACAAGATAAGCTTCACCTTCATAGTAGAAACCTCCAGATTCTAAACCTTGTGGAGTAGAATACTTAATTTTTAATAATTGTGATATCTTACCAACTTCACAATCAATTTCACCTACACCGTCAAAGTCTGGTATCATTAGATCTAAAAGATCATCAATTATGATATCGTCTTGTGTGACATCTGCATTTGTTGTTGCAATAACTGTAAAAAGTTTTTCTCCACTTATTGACCAAGAATAGGTTCCTGCACCCATTTCATCCCAATTTCCAGAATCCTTTGTTTTTGAATCCTTTAATGAATGTGTTATGCTTAAATCTGCAGATACATCCATATATCCAGTTTTGAAAGTTGTACCTCCATCTGAACTTATATATAATCTAAGTAGACCTCCGTCTATTACTCCATTTTCCATTTATATATTTTTTATTATCATTAAATATTTTAATTTGATTGTATTTATATTAAACAGTATCTTTAAGTTATCTCTTAGTTGTTTTTTTATACAAATAACACTAAAACCACTATTTAAACACTTTCTAAAAATTCAGTACATTATATGATGGAATGTTTGCCATATTATTTAATTGTTTTTATTCCATATAATGAAAATCTCTAAAATATTAAACTATAATTTTATTATAATTCTAATTTAAAAGATGGACACCAATTATCAACTGAATAGATTTCTGAATCTGTTAACTGAACCTTTGTTTTATCACGTCTTGAATCTCTAAGATTTCCATATTTACGATTATTTGTGTTTCCAGCAGGAATTAATGAATTCCCTACTTTGTCATAAGCATAATGTAATTCCATTCCTGTTGGGTCTGATAATACAATTAGTTTAACTGTATGACCTCTCACAATTTCACAACTTTGTATAAAATTATCAGCAACAACTTTTCCTTTTAAAGATGCTCCTTCTTTGAAAATAAACCCATCTACATCACCCCTTGCAACTGCTTCTGGATTTTTAATTGTAGCGTAATCTGTATCTTGGTCTAAAACTAAAGGATAGGTTTCTGCGTGCATTTTCACTTCAACACTAAACATATCTAAACCACCAAACTTAATAGGGCTTATTTTTGTTTGAATTGGGTGAATTGGCAACCACTTTGTATCAGAATTTACCCATTCTTTATAAGATTTTGCCATTGACATACCATGACGTTTTGAACCTCTTGCGGATAAGTGAATGTTATCTGTATTTCTATAATACGGATAAGTTGAAGCACCTAAAATAACATTGTTTTTATCATATTCTACTATATCTGCCCAATCTGCATAAGTTGTATCAATTATAGTTTGCTCTCCTGCATCATAAACAGTTGGTGTAGTTTCAATACCTATTTCATAAAAAATATCTTGTTGACCTGTGCTATCAATTGCACCATGCAAGACAAATTTAATATCGTTATCTTGATTTGTAACTGATTTTACTGCATCATTAATAAGGGTAAATAATTGTAACAATCTTCTTTTCCCCCAAATTACTGTACTTTCATAAGCAGTAACTTCATGGTAATAAAGTATATTTTCTACACTATAAGATTTACCAATACTATCAAAATACTTTTTAGCATGATAAACGTCTGCCATAAGAGTTTCAAAGTAATTCATATTAGAGCCATCTCCTGTTGGGATTGTGTCTAAATCGATATGAATAGTTCCACCTCTATTTAATGGTACTAATGACGCAAAACTTGCTGAACCATGAGAAGGACAAGAAAACAAATAATTAAAGTTTGATATTGTAGATACATCTAAATTATCTTCTACTTCAATTAACGACATTAACGCTTCTGAAAATCCAGTTGCTGGAGTTTCTCCGTTGTTTTGAAAATATTTATATGTTGCACCTCCAAAAACTTCATCGACTAAAACTTTTGTAAGTTCTGTTCCATCTAATTTATAATCTGGATAACTTTCATAAATGGGTGCAATATCTGCGTAAACGTTATCTAGTAAAGCAATATCATCAGCATTTAATTTAGTTAAATAATCATTCCACATTTCACCATAAGAAGGTGCGCCAATTCTATGTAGATATGCTTTTCTGTAAGTTGTAGAAAGTAAATTCAAAGCATCCCAAGCACGAACCCCTTCTTTAAATCTGTAAACATTACTTGCTTTATTAGAAGTTGAAACCGTTGGAAATCCATTTACCCCACTACCCAAACTTTGCCCATAAATCATTGAATGACTAAAGTCAGAATTTGAAGCTAAAACAGTTTTATAACTTATTGGCTTATCATTTTGAATTTCTGCTTTTAATTCTGCAAAGTTTTCAAATTCGTCAACTTCAAAAGAAGTTTCTTCTGCATAAACTGTAACTACTGTTGGAAATTCACTTCTAAATATTTGGTCTGTATCTAAAGTTATATTTTGAGCAACTGTACTATTTGGCTCACTCCATTCTGTATGACTTCCTTGTTCTAATTGTACTGAAAATTCAAAATTATCAAATATTGTTGTATTTGGAAAATACGCTTTTAAACTTAAAGATTTAGTCCCTTCTGTAAGAGTTATTTGTTTTGAATAAATTTTAGTATCATTATTAACTAAAATATTAAATGATGTTAGTTTTGTTCCACCATTAAATAAATCAAAAGGTACAGTTTGATTAAATTTACCACCTATTATAATAACTGAAAATATATATGGAACATTATACATATAAACACTTGCACTTCCAGTCCAATTTAGATTAGTACCTGAGGTTATTGTTGTATTTATAGATATTTTCCCCTTAGACCAATAAGTGCTATCAGCTTGAGTTAATAAATTTTTTGAAGTTATTTTAAAATCAGTATTTTCTAATGCTTTTAAATATAATTTAGAAAATTTTGCAATTGTAACTACATTATTTTCTAACTCTTTGTTAAAACTAATTCCTAATCCAATAATATCATTTTGATTTTTAACTATTTTTGCTTTTTCTGCTGTAAATTCTCCAATAACTTCTGTTGAAACAGCTACAACCGTATAATGGCTTGGATTAGAAGAAGTAGCTACTCTAAACTTGGTTGCAGTTGGATATAAAGACAAATCAACTTGCCCTGTTCTAACGATTGTTGAATTTCCATTACCACTCCAAATAGAAGTTACAAAAACATTTGCATCAGTATATAAACTTAATAAAGAACGAGTTGTATTTGTATCTCTTAAATTAGTATAATTTAAAAAAGTAGCACCATTTAATGATAAAAAATAACTTCTTTTGCTTTCAAATGTAGAAACTTCTGAACCATCAATATTACTTAATGCACCATTTTCCCAAACAATAGGAACATTTGAAGTACCACCATTTAAAGTGAAAATTGAATCTTGTATTGTATTTGTAATTTCAGATTTTACTTGGTCAAATATTTGATTACCATTGTGGAACTTTGTTGAGTTCTCTAGTACATTACCATCAGTTGCTTTTTGCAATCCCAAAGATACTCTCTTCTTGTACCAAAATCCACCACTCTTTACAAATGTTACATCAAATGAATCATCTGTTGTTGATGGCAAATATGTCATTCCATCACCATTGGTATCTAATATGTTTGCATAAGTACCCTCTACTAATGGGGTATAAAATCCATCTACAGTTGGTTCTGTTTGGGTTGTTGGTGAAAAACCTAATTCTGGTAAATCCATTACAAACCCAGAAGATATACCATCTATTGATAATTCTAATTCTTGTTCTTTTAATGTTGCTCTTTGTGTTTCTGCTAATATTGAACTCGTATTTGCATTTGTATCATCTACAAGTTCATTTTGAACACTAAACATATCATTAACTTCTTCAAATGTTAATGCTTTCTGTGGGTTAGTAACTGATATCCCACCACCTTGTTCTTTTGGTAGGACTACATTTGCTTTTGTTATTGCCATATTATAAGTGAATTGGGAAATCGTATTCGAATCCTGTGTTAATCGTAGTTAATCTTTTTATTAGTGGTCCAACTCCTGTTAGAGAGTATGATGCAGTAGAGTTATCTCCGTCATTTCCAGCTGATATAGATACATCTACAAGATAAGCTTCACCTTCATAGTAGAAACCTCCTAACTCTAATCCTTGTGGTGTGGAGTACTTAATTTTTAACCTTTTTGAATAGTTTCCTAATTCACAGTTTGGTTGTCCAGTATATACAAAGTCTGGTATCATTAGATCTAAAAGATCATCAATGATAATATCTTCTTTATCATAACCATTACTATCACCCCTAGAAACTGTAAAAAGTTTTTCTCCACTTATTGACCAAGAAAATGTGCCTGGGATTGAATCGTCCCAAGCACCAGAGTCTTTAGATTTAATACTTCTCAATGAATGTGATATACTTAAATCAGCAGATACATCCATATATCCTGTCTTAAATGTTTCACCATCATCGGAACTAATATATAGTCTCAATAGACCACCATCTATTACCCCTTTTTCCATGTCTTAAACTGTTTTAAATTCTAACTTTCCAGTACCTTGAGCACTAAATGAAAATGAAACATTGTCTCCTGCATTACCAGAAGATATACTAATACTATTTATTAATATATCGCCCTGAAAGTAACCCTCTGATGCCTTAGGGGTCGCCAACTTCGCAGTTACAATAGTACCATCGTTTAATAGGTTAAAAAGGTCTTGTGGTGTTTTACCTAATCCAGTGTAATCTGCACTAATGTATAATGCCTCACCACTTACTGAAAACCCTTTTGAACCAGATATGAATGATTTCCATCCACCACTAATCTTACTTGTAGTTTCTCTAGAACTATTTTCAATACTTAATTCTGTAGATGTATCCTTAGCAATTAATACTCCATCTAAGTATAGTCTTAAGTATGAACCATCTAAAATTTGATTTGCACAACTCATGTTATCTGTTATTTAATTTTTTAGATCTCGCAACTACTTTAGTCACTTGTAATCTTATTTGTCCAATAATTTTTCTTGCAGTCTTATCTTCCTCTGCATCAAACCCTCTTTGAATAAATTTGGTTCTTATTTCTGTTGGTACAGATTTACCTGGACCATTATCTATTTTTCCTGTCCACCAACCACTCTTAGTGAATCTATCATTAGTACCATCTTCAAATATCTTAGTAAGGTTTCCACCATATTTTGGTATTGACCTTATAAACATTGAAATATAACCTCTCTTTAAAGTACCACTTCTCCATCTAAATGAATCAGCCATTTGACCATGATCATTTATAGAATTTAAAGCATTTCTTTCAATTAATTTTTTTAATGGTTCACCAGATGTTTTTAATGCTCTCCTAATTACTGTCTTCTTCGTTACATTTGTACCCAATGTACCTAAATCATTCAAAGCTGCTTTGATGTCCATTGGGTCAATATAAAACCTTGCATTTCTAATAGCCATATTATACCATATCAACAATTATTTCTTCACTAAATTCTGAATAATTACCTAATGAATCAACTGCTCTAACTTTCCAATTGTTCATTGTATATTGTACTTGGAATAATCCACTATTATGAGATAATTTCCCATCTTGTGTTACAGTTATAGTCCTATAGTAGGAGTTATCTCTATAAATTTCAAAAGAAGAAATAAAGCCACTATATTCTCTACTATTCCACAATAAAGTAAAAGAGTTATCTTGCTTATCTATATTTATAGCCCTAAAATTATATGGAGCAAGTAATATATCTATGCCAACATCTTCAATCAATTCAAAATCAAATGTTTCCGTATTTGTACCATTTTGATTTGTTACAGTTACATCTATTGATTCTGTTCTTGGTATTCCAGTTGGTATCCCATAAATTCTAGATATAGCTGGAAAGAATTTTGCATTATCAAAAATATTTGATACAGATGTTACCCTTGTAATATTTGGGTCAACACCATTTGGATCAATACTAAATTGGAATAAATAAGGTACTCCAATTCTAACAAAGAATATCTTACCTTCTTCCTTAACTGGATAAGGTGTACCATTATTTAATGATAATGTTGGTACATCCAAATAAAGACCTATGTTGTCAGAATTTTCTGCTGATGGGCTTCCAGTGTAATTTGTATTTGCATCAGCAGTTAATGGATCTTCTACAATACCATTATCACTAATATCAAATATTAAATTTACAGTATCAGTTCCATATTGATTTGTGGCAGTAATAGACATTGTTTCTTGTCTATCTAAACCACTAACAATTCCAAATAATAATCCAGAATTATTTATAGTTAAACCGTCTATCATAGTATCAACTGTCCATGTATTAACATTTACAAATGAAACTAAATTTAATATGTATTGTTCTCCTTTCTTAATGTAATTAATTATGTTTTCATTATTTACAATATTTGGTGGTAGATTATCTGGATTTACTATTACTTCTTCAACAACATTACTCTCATCAACCATCAAATTTGTTCTAACAGAAAATAACATTGTACCATTATAATTTCTAGATTTTTTTTCAAAATATTCCTCTTGTGATCTAAGTGAAACAGTTCTTGATTCTACACCATTAAAAGATAATGTTTGATTTTCTATTGCTAATCTAATTTTACCCATGACATTTTGCAATATCTTATATGAGTCTGAAGTTATCTCTAATACAATATCAATTGAATCTACTATACCACTATTCTTTATACCAATCTTAGCATATTCTGGTGGACCAATCCTAATACCATATACTATATATGGTAACTTAGATTTATCATCAGATATTAATGGTGAAATCCTTCCTTCAATTATATCATTAAGTGGAGCATAATTGATTAATTTCTCATGTATTAAAATCCCTATCATTATTATTCGTTTTTAAATCTGTCTGCACTTTGATGTACACATCTCATAGTAGTTGTAGATGTATGAGTATGAAATACATACTTACACCAATATTCATCACCATTATATTCAATAACCATATCTTCTAAAATATTTTCATCAAACCTAACAGTAAATTCAATTGTTCTCTTAACTGAAATAGTGTTATCTACTTCATTGGTTGTTCCACCAATATATTTTCTAGATGCTCTTAATGATTTATATAGTTGTTTTATTATTTCTGGCTCTCCAAATTCATTCTTAGTACCAACCATATTGTATATTGAAATCCTATATCTAAATTGACCTGTTCTCATAAATATCTCATATATGGAGCCAAAAGATTTTGAATTGCTCGGTTAGACTTCAATTTATAATCACTGTAATTTTCACGTTCATGGTCATACAATGTTGCAACCTTTATTTCAATTGCTGAAATATAATCTGGTGGAATATCATCATTGATATATCCAGTTTTATATTGTAATACAACTTTATGAAATTCACCACCAAGTTCTGGTGGAAGTGAAATATCAAATAAAAATTGATCTTCTAATAATGTATAATCTGCTACATCAACAACTGTTTCATTGTTATCAGCATCATAATGTTTTATTGAAGTTATTGACATTAGGGGAGACTCTTTTACCCTTATTGTACCACCTAAGAAATTTGATATAGTATGTGTAACATCTGTTTCAGCTATATCAGAACCTAAAAGACCACTACAGAATCGTTCTGCTGCCTTAATGTACTTGCCAATTAAAATATCGTCTTCAGTAAATTCAGTTTCGATTGAAACTTGCTTTTTTGCATCTGCAATAGAAATTGGGAGAGTAACATTTTTTTTCTTTATTACTTCATATGTCATAATTGAAAAATTTATATAAAAGGGGACAAATGTCCCCTCCTAAATTAATAACCCTCCTTATTATTAAGAGATATTGTTAATCACAGCAAAAGCTTCTGCATTTCTTACTTGTACATCAACTAATCTATTTACAGTGATTTCAACTTCACCATATTTAGCTCTTGTGTAAGGATCAACGATAATTTCAATACCGTCCCACATACCTACTGTAACGTGCTCAAAAGCACCATATAATACATTTCCTGCTGGACAGAAAGTTGTACCGAATGCATCATATCCATCAAATGTTTCACCACCTGAGAATTTACCATTGATAATAGTTTTACTATCACCGTCAGTAAGAGGTTTTGCCTTTAAGATAGCAAATCCAGTTCTTGGCATTACAAATTTACCATCAACCTCAACTTTAGCTTCTAAATCAGTTAATAATTTAGCAGTGATATCATTGAAACCATTTGATAAACCTGTTCCATCAACTATATTTCCAGCTTTAGCATCTGTAGAAACTTTGTCAAGTGTTCTCTTAGATATAGCACTGTCAATTCCAGCAACCATATCAGAGATAATAGCTGAGAATAATGGTGCATGACCAGAATTTAATAATTCCTTACCTACTTTCTCAGTAATACCAACTCTTTGTGGAGTTAAAGTTACTCCAGTTGGCTTATTTGTAGCAGTCAATACTGTATTCTCTTCACCTGGAAAAGTTGCAATATTATGACTTTGTGCTGGAAGACCTAAAGTACCATTTAATCCTGGCAATACTCTAACACCTAATGTTCTATACATAGGTACAGGAACAATGATGTCTAAATCAGATGCAACCTCTTTGTGGATCAATGCTGCTCCAGTTGTAGTTGTCAAATCACCTGCTCTTTCACTATTAATGGCTTCTGCAGGAATCAAAATAGTGTTATTGTTCGTAGCCAATACACCTTGTGACATACCTCTTTCGTGCATTTCTTTAACTACACCATTGAAAACACCAGAAGCAGCTTGACGCATTGCATCCCCAATCTTAAAACTTTTTTTCTCCATTTTACTTTTATTTGGTATATCAATGACATTATCGTCATTTGGGTCAATACTTCTTTCTAATTCTTCTAAATCAGATGCTCTTAAAATATCTGCATCTAATTGTGTAACTTCTGATCTCAATGAGTTAAAAGTTACTGTTTCTTCTTCTGTGAACGATCTTTTTTCAGTCGTTGCTAAATCATTCAATGAAGACATTTCATTGATTTTTTGTGTTCTCTTTAATCTTAATTCGTGTTTCTTCATTGTAATGAATTTATTTCTATAAAACGTTTTCTACTCTCTGCTTCTAATTCCCAAGACCTTTCGTCTTTATCTTTAATATTTTCTTCTGGAGTTTCTTCTGGAACTTCATCAATTTCTAATATATCAGAACCTGATCTCTTACTTAAAGTTATATCCCCAGAATTTGTATTTTTTACTAATGTTTTGATATATTCTAAACTATCACTTCTTAGAGATACATCTGTATTCTTGAATGCTCCATTGCGTACAATAGCAACATCTCTAAGTGCTGATACTTTATTAACATATCTTAATAACATACCATCTCCTCTGTCTCTACCCCATTCTATATCACTTTCTCTAGCACCATATGCGAAACTAGATTCGTAAAAATCACCTCGTTCTATATGTGTATATGTATCTCTACCTAATTGTGTATCTGGAACTTCAATAGTATATTTAAGACCTCTTGTGTCTATATTCAATGTTAGTGTACCACTTGTACTTCTACCCAACATTCTTTGCATATCGTGATCAACATTTGCCACGACATTTAATCCTTCACTGCCTATTATCTCATCGAAAGCATTATTTCTAATTATCTCTCTAAATGTTCTACCATTTTCGACAATAGTTCTACTCTGCATATTGAAGACACTTGCATATCCTTCAATATACCTTTTGCCATCTTCGCTAGAATAAGCCCTTAAATTAATCTTCATTTTTAGTATTTTTAGATTCGCCTTTCTTCTTCTTTAATTTTAAAGAAGTTTCTTTGCCATTATTACTATCTCCACCTTCAGTCTTTGATTTTCCAGCAGAATCAAATACATCATACTCACCAAATTTTTCTAAAGGTACATATTGTGCTTGGACATAATGATAATTACCCCATTCACCAGAAGATCTACTATTTCCTAATTTAGTAGAACCCTCATTTGGTGTCATTAGACCAGATTTAACTTGTTCAGCAATTGCTCTAGTTCTACTGACAATATCAGCTTCAATAAGACTATCTAAATCGTATTCTATTGTAACACCTTTCTTCTTTTCTTCTACACTTAATAATTTGAATTCTAATTCTGATCTATACATAGCCACAATTGGACTTATTGTATAATTTCTAAAAACCAAAGATGAATTTTCTGCATCATCACCATTGGTGGAATCTAACATATATAGTGGAATACTAAATGCTCCAGCAATATCATGTTTCTTAGCTTTCATAGTTTCTATTAATTGTGCATCTGCATAATTAGAAGCTAGACTATTAAGTTTAGTATTTGGTGGAAGAGTAATGACCTTTCCGGCATTATCTGCACCACCATTATCTTTAAGAAAGTCTTCTTGTGCTTTCTGCAAAACTTTATAATTTCTTGCATCACCTAATTCTGAAGTTAATGCAAATTGTGAAGTCGCCTTGTTCTTATAGAAATTATCTATAGTTTCTTCAGCTTGTTTAAGAATTGAAATATCTTTAGATAATGCATATACTGGTGACATCCCAAAAACTCCATCTTCTGTAATTGATCTAAAATGCAATATATCATCAGATTTAATAGGCTGTAATGTATTATCATATTGAATATAATAATGTAGATTACCATCTATTATCTTTGCATCTTTTACTAAACTTGGATGTATAATTTCAAATCGTTTTATTTTACCACTTGTAAATCTATGTACTCTAACTAATGAATTACCAAAATAATTCCTATGATATTCTACTGTACTCCAAAAAATTTGAGGAGATTGATAATTATTTGGTGCAATATTTAAAACATCCCATAGATGGTGTTCTTTATGCCCCTTAAATCCTAATTCATCTTCTCTCTTAACTAAGATTGGCATCCTAGATATATTCTCTGATAATATCTTACAACAAGTAAAAATTATAGAAGTAGAATCATCTTCTGTGGTTTGAACATTCTGCTGAGTAGTTATACCCCATCTAAATTTCAAACCAAAATTTGGCATCCCTTGTTTAAAAAAACTAAATAATCCCATTATTCTTCTGTTTTTAAATTATTACTATAATTGGTCAATTGCCATTCTTCCATGTTGAAGTTATCTTTCAACCAACATCCCATAGCCATACAAAGTGCAACTGGACCATCAACAGAATCTCCTGATTTATTTTTTGCTATTTTAACATTACCATTTCCATCTTGATATAATACTATATTCTTAAACATCCACCTCATCACTGGATTATCACTCATTGAAATATTATTCCCAAGAATATTTTTTTCTAAGTATTTCAATGGGAAATTAAAGAATAATGTTGTCTGTGGTATGGATTGGCAATATAATCCAAATTCTGTTTCAACATAAGGTATAACTAATGTTGAATTCCATTGGTCATATCCTAACATTTGAACATCAAATATCATAGACCAATAATGTATTCTATCCTTAATTGCTTCATGGTCAATAGTTTTCTTATTATGTTGCATAATAAAACCTTTCTCTATCCATTGACCTAAATCTATACCACTCTTCCTAACTTTATTATCTTCATTAAGTGGGAAGTAAAATTCTGGAACTATATAAAACCTTTCTGTATCTGGATCTTGCAATAGCCAAACTAATGATGCTAAATCTTTTGTTGATGCTAAATCTAGTCCACCCCAAGCCTTCCAACCTTTCATCTTATTTGGATCAACCTTAAGAAAGTTTGGCAGATAATCTGCATCCCTAATCCATTGGTCTATACCATCCCGATATAAATTTAAGTTTTTAACTTCAAAGTTAACCTTTTCAATTATAGAATCTTTTGCTTGTTCCCATTCTATTGCTAATGCGTTAGATGGTATAGTTTGACCTAAATTTGGATTTGACTTAACCCAAAGACTTTGATCTAATGGATCATCATCATCATCAAGCGTATATAATGCATAAAACATTGAATCATTTTCAAGTTCACCCATTAAAACCCTCTTACCACGTTCTACCATACCAAAGAATGGATATTCCGTATTAAATCCTGCAGTTGAGGTTATTAATATCATTGGATTATCTCTTGCTAAAACACCAGATTTGATTACATTATATAAACTTAAATCAGGGTGAGCGTGCATCTCATCAATAATTGCACCATTTGGATTTAATGAATCTAAACTTTCAGCTTTAGCAGCAAGACTTTTTAATATTGCATCACCATTTTGTTTATGACCAATATCAAATCTTCTAACTGTAGATCTTGATTTTAATGATGGAGATTGGTTTATGATTGATTTCATATACTTCATCCCCTGATTCGCTTGTTCCCTTGTTGTTGCCAAAAGATAAACTTCAGAATCAAATACATCATCATAATAACTCAATAGGAGCATTACTGCAACAGAGAACATTGTTTTACCAGATTTTCTTGCAGTATATATTAGACCGTATCTATATTTTCTAGTTCCATCTAATCTATACCAACCAAATAATTGTGAAATTATCCATGCTTGAAAATTTGTTAATAAAAATTGTTCTGGATTAGATTTAATTGGTATCCTAATAAAACTAAAGAATTTAAAAGCCAAATCTACTGCAGATTGATCCCAATATAGATCTTTCCTATCTCTATCACTTATTCCACGTTCTATTTGTAATTTTATCCACTTATTAGTTATGATTTTCCCGTTTAAAACATTTTCAATATATTCATTGGATCTAGAATTCATTAATTCTATATAATCCTCTATATCATAAACTTTTAATTTTGGTTTTCTAACGTTCGAACCTTTTCTCCTTATAGAAGCCCTTGTCCTAGCCATGATTAAAATCCATCACCAACTTTCAATTCTAAACCTAAATCTGCTCTATCTCTAGCAGAAAGACCTAATTTCTTTGAAAGTTCCATTATTTGCTTAACTGCATCAAAATATGCACTTATACTGTGATTCTTCTGTAATACAGTCTGTTCTGTATTTATAGGGGTAACAACACCTCTTTCCCTTACATCTTGCATAGACATATCAGCTATTTCTTTTGCTTCTATAAATCTATCTACCATTTCAAGGTCTAATTCTTGGAAATCATAATCTGATCCCCTCAACATCTTAAGTAATTTCTTTTTCAAGATATTATAATTAGTTTTTCTCATATTATATAATTTTATGATTGTGAGGGATAATACCTCTATTGTTACATACCAATAATAGGGCTTTATAGCAATTTTTGTAACGAATTTGAATTTTTTTATGTATGTGGGTACACAAAACCATTAATAATGTCTTATAAAAAATAATATAAATTAATACAGTGAAATTCAATAATATTAGTGGGAGTTAAATTAAATTCTGTTATCAAAACTTTTTGTTTATTTTTTAAATAATTATATTGATATTATTAGAAGTATATATATAAAAAATAAAAAAAAATAAACAAAAAAAAACAAAAAGTTTTGGAATGATAGAATTATAGTTAGAATTAAAATAATTGCATTTAAGACATTTTTATAATTTTTATATAATTTGCTACCCACAAAATTAAATAATTAATCTAGGATACACTATATAAGCCCCATTGTAGGTATAAAAGCAAAAACAAATGCAAAATAAAGAACAAATTTCAAAATTAAAGGTTGGTACACAGATAGATCTGTTTGTTAATATAGATAATGAAGAAAAATTATTAGAAGAAAAATTAACTATAATTAGAAACAATGAAGAAGATATATCTTTTGGAGTTGGAAAATCAAAATTACACTTAGAAATAAATGAAGATGGCTCTTGGTTTCAAGGAGAAGGTTTAATAACAAAATCTAACCAAAACTATTTCTTTATAAAATTAAGTTTATGAAGTGGAATATAAATAGTGTCAGTTCACTGACACGGAAAAAGTCGCGATATGGAGGTATTTGGTAATGAATTAAGAGAGAATTGGCTTGATAATAGTTATACCTACGCAGGATATAATTTTATAGAGATTTACAGAGAAGAAGAATTCGTTTTATTTGAGGCGACAAATTCAAACAAAAATTTTGAATTATTTAGAAGACGTAAAAATCCTGTACTTAGTAATTATCTACCTAATAAAAGTCAATGGGGTTCTTATGCTTGGACATTAGGTTCAATGGGGAGTGGTATTAATAAAATTAAAGAAATTAAAGAAAATTATGATATGTACTAATTTTTTAAAAGATTTATATTGTAATATTAAGAATAAATATTATGGATATGAATTAAGTAGGTTACAAATTGAAGAACTTATTCATACTAATAAGATTTTAGAATTAAAAGTACCAATTGAACACTACGATGAAATTTACTCAAGAGCATTAAGAGGTAATCGTAAATGTTTAGATCTATTAATTAAGATTTTAAATGATAGAGAGGAAATTGTTTTTGATATAAACTTAAATGATTGTGTTTCAATAAATTTTAAAGGTGATAAGCAACTTTGGGATGGTTTAAATAAGATTAAAGAAGCCTTTATTGATAACGAACAGGAAATAATAATAAGAGGTACTAGAGTATTTATGAAACTTTGGGTGTTTAACTATGTATTTGGTGAATATATGGTTTATGATGCAGATAAGTCAGAAACCCCATTGCCATTTGATTTTGATTTAACAATTATAAAATTATTAGATTAATATGGGATGGTCAAAGGTAAATAATAAACATAAAAAGCCTCTAAAGTGGTGGATACATAAGTTTTTATGCGAAATTGGTTGGATAATTAGAAATAATGATGATTTTAAATTATATTACTTCCACTTATCCAAATTGTTGAGGTATGGGTATAATCTATATGGTGATAAAACACAACCTGATTACACGATAAATAGTGATTCAAAGATTGAATTTACACTAAATTATCATCAAAAAAGAGGCTATTGTTGTGGAAATGGTTGTAGAAATTGTGGTTATAAAGATAAAAGTTGTAAAATTGTCTAAAAATAGGAGATATAAAAAGCCATCTGCATTCCCTTGGGTAAATATAAAACCAAAAGATGACATTGTTGTAGATACAAGTCCTGCAATTGTTGATAATGGGAGAAGTAGATTATCTAGAGAAGGATTTTATGCCACTACTAAATGGATAAAAGTTAGAGATGCTTTCCGCAAATCTAATCCACTTTGTTCAAGGTGTAAGGCTATGGGATACACAAGACCTATGTCTGTAGTAGATCATATTCTTCCAGCAGACTATTATCCAGAACTAATTTTTGATTGGGGGAATTTAGATAGTCTATGTGACCCTTGCCATAACCATAAAACAGCGAAAGACTCTGCATTGAGGAGAGGTCAAAGAGTTAAACATTTAAACCAAGATCTTATGGATTCATTTGAAGATGTCTATGAGATTGAATAATTTATAAAATATGAAGCCAGAAGCAATTATAAGTCAAATATCTTTAGAAGATAATGATTTAGTTATTAATGATTTTGAAAATTCATTAGATGCGAGCGTTAATTTATCACTTGTATTTAGTGGAAATATGTCAATATATGTTAATAAGAAGAAAAAGTTAAAGAAGAAAAAGTTTTTAATGGATCTTATTAATGGTGAGTTACCAATTAATGGAATTAAAAATGTCAACAGACAAAATATAACTTCGAACTGTAAATGCTCTAATAAAGATTTAGATTTTGAAATAGTTAGATCTATACTTTCAAAATATGGTACAGTTGCAGTTAGACAAGATGTAATATTAAATCAATTTTATAATAATGTTACTACAAAATTTCAATTAGAAGAAATAATTAAAGACAATTAATATGGAAAATTTAGAAGGATATATATTTATTACTGCAATGGTAATAGGTCAAATTTATGGATTTTATTTTGCCATTAAAAATTGGAATAATAAAGAAGTCAGTGGTGTAACAATATTTTATGCAGTCACAACATATTGGATACTTTCAATATTCGTAATAGGTTTATCTCCACTTATTTTAATGTATTTTCTATATGAAGGTATTAATAAATTAAGAGGTATGGAGGATTAATTCATATAAATTCTATTGTTTATATGGTGTATAACCTTAACAAAAGTAAAATAGTGTCTTCAGTAACGTTAAAAATTAATTAAATTATGGAAAATGAAATTTTAATTGCAATATTCAAATTTTTTGGTGTATTGTGGATAGCAATGTCATCTATATTGTCATTGTTTGTTATATATAGAATATTGACAGGTAGTGTTAATATAGAAAAATTATCTTTTGATGATTGGTATGATAAAGAGGAAGAAAATATTAATAATTACCTTTCTCAATCTGGTGCCGATATGGAAATGGATTTTAATCCAGAAAAAGAGTTTGAAAATAGATATAACGAATATCTAAATAAATAATCATGGGGTGTTAATTCACCCCTTTTTATTCTTAAAATCTTTCATATATAATTGCAAAATTATTCTTGCCTTATTGGTGTAAAACTCACGACAAGCATAGTGTTTCTGTTAATATGATAATTTATTATTCCCGCAGATTTTTTAAGATTGATTTA
>TARA_R110000803_G_scaffold10756_2_pt1 | contig 78084 bp, 98 predicted proteins | sample TARA_R110000803 | Tara Oceans TARA_R110000803 (sample SAMEA4397772) | marine metagenome | biome: Polar Biome; feature: [SRF] surface water layer (ENVO:00010504); material: water (ENVO:00002006), including particulate matter (ENVO:01000060) such as... | depth 5 m | reverse complement strand
TTGTAAGTTTCTGTAAATCAACACTTTAAAAATTAGTTTTAAAAAAAGTTGCATATATCAAAATAAAAGTTGTATCTTAGCAGTCCCGATGGGAACGACGCTCTTTTTATTACTTATTTCGCTAAGGCACTGAAAATCAGTAGATTAGCACAAGATTAACTCGCTAACTAACTCAAAACCAAGTAGTTAGCCAAAAAACACTTATTATTATGAGAAACATTAAAACATTAGTAACGGCAAAGACAATTAAAGGAACAACTTTCGTAGGTGTAAGAGGTTATTTAAACAGATACAACGAACTTTCAAACCAAACATTCCTTGCAGGTGTTAGTTATGCAAATCTATTGAATAACGACCTAATAAAGCTAACTTCTAACGAGGTTAAAAAGCAAGTTGTTAGTCTATATGCTACAAACGACAAAGCACTTGTTAAAAAGGCTTATAATGAGTTAGTAACAAGCCTTAAAAAACGTACTTCAAGCGAAAAAGAAAAGGAGCAATTAAGAGCCAATAATGATAAGACAATAAAATTGTCTGATGCTCAAATTAACGCTTATACGCAGTTGGCAAAGGGTGTTAAAATCAACGATGAAAGTAACGAGGTTTATGTTTTTGGTTTAATGGTTAGAAAAACAAAATTGGCTGAGGGTGTTTACCCTGTAAAGAAGAGCCAAAAGAAAACAATCGTAAAAAATGCGATTAACAAAATTTCAGACCAACGACAAGCGAAATATAGAATGTTCAAAGTTGGAAAGGCAAACGAAATAAACTTGCAAGGTGTTACAATCTAATTAACACTCGATTGTTAATAACTTATAAAGGTGGATTAATTTCCACCTTTTTTTTGTGCCAATAATTAATGACTTATTTTAAGGCTATTTAAGAGCCTTTTTTTTGCGTGGTATAGCTTAGGGTCACTGAACCCTAAACGGGGGGGAGGGTACTTAAAAAGGGGCAGGGGACCCCCCTATGTAACCCCTCTTATATACCCCCCCGTAGCGTGTTGTATAGGCCCAGTTGATGTGCCAGTCATAAAATTTTTTAGAATTTTTTGGGATTGATATCTAGAAATAGCCCCCTCTAAAAATATTTTTTATAATTTTTTGGTTAATTTTTTAGGGATGGGTTGTTGATATATTTAATTAGGTAAGTCGCTATACTTATAATAAAGAATAATACTAATGAAAAATTTTATCAGAAATAAAATAAGGGGTTTTTTAAATGAGTCTGAATTAAATTCAAAGTCTAAAGAATGGAATATATGTGATGATTTCAGTATTAGTAGTTATGAAGAACTAATTGATTTATTAGATAAGACAAAGATAGAGGAAAAGGACAAGGCTAACGTATATGAGATGTTGAAAGAGTTAGAGGACGGATTGGACCAATCGTCTAATGTTAAAGACCAATATAATACTATAGCTCATAAGATAGCAACTAGACTTTGTAAGCCAGGATATGATTCTGGTAAATAGGTAGAACTTATTTATTAAAAATTTTAGGAGGGGTCAGTAATATGTTTAATACTAGTGACTAATACTTTTTTAACACTTAATTCAGTTTCTCTATCTGTGATATCTCCTGTAGTAATATCTTTAGTGTTAAATTTAAAGGTAATTAATACTTCATCATCAGCTAATTCTGAATAGTAATCTAAAACATATTGTTTATTTAGTGATAGATATATACCGTTACCTGGCATGGTAAGGACTTTACCTACTTTAATGTCTAAATTTAGTCTGGCGTTTGCGCCAGAAGATATTTCGCCATTTATAAGTGGCATAACCTTGTATCCTATTAAGTCTTTGTCACCTGCTGGTTGTTCATTTATAGACTTATCAATATCTTGTACATACGCTGAGATTGTATCAGCACCACCTAGTATCTTATTTGCTATTCTATGGTGACCATCAATAATGAAATACTTACCATTATATTTAACTAGATACGCTCCAGTAGAGTCTTCCTCATTCTTTTTGACCTTATCTAAGTTATCCTTAGTTAGGAATTTTTGTGTTGGGACTATGTCAGATACACTTACCCTTTCAATTGGGTTGGTTTCGAACTCAGCGTCTGAACTATACACATCTATCTTTCTACCTAAGTCCCAGTTAGGACCTTCTGGACCTCCATGAATATTATTATTCAAGAATACGTCACCAGATGGAACTTTATGACCATGTTTAGATATAGCCTCCTTAAGTAATTTTTTAATTAAGTGTTTCATATCCTACTATAATTCAATACTCTTAATCTGTTTAATTATTTTTTGTATCATTTCATACTCACCATTAGACCTTACTGTTTCTAAATAAGATTCTAGTCCAGGTACTTTGTTTTTTAAATCAGTAACATCACTTGTATTAGTATCATTAATATACTTACTTAGCTCTTGATAATTATCATTAGTATTAATCAAATCAAAAATATCTTGTTTATTGTTTTTAGATTTTAGCTTAGGTTCTGATTTATTTTCTTTATGGTCATGATATAGTGACTCTGCAGCTTTACCTAATAAGAAGTTAATCTCATTATAAGTATCTGAATTAACTATTTCAGTATTAATATCGTAATTAACTACACCACCATATGCGTAGGGTATATTACCACCCATTGGAGTTACATCTATAAAGACATCCTCAACTGCATCATACACCCAAAAATGTTCCATATAACTTGTTGACTCCATGAATGCCCACCCACTTACTGGATAGTACCTATGGTTATCATTACTTACCATATTCTTTATGAACTCATACGTGTTTGTTTCACACTTATTTGGCATTGCACATGTAACACTTCTTTGTTTTACATTACCACCATGTGTTAACTCTAACCTAAAGTTAGGTACCTTGAAATGATTTTCTAAGAAGTCTGGATTTGAGTTCGTTGTTTGAAATCTAGTATAGAAATCAGATAATGATTCACTCCCACTTTCGTTTAGTAGTGATTCTCTAAGCAATTTTTTTATTAAGTGTTTCATCTGTATATAAATATGTGTTAATATTTGTTTATTAGTGAAAAAATCATTATATTAGGGTGTATGGATATTTACTTAGACGTGACGTATACTTTATTACTAGTTGATTCAGTTTTGGATTTAAAGATTGGCGATGTGGTTTATAATAAGTCGTTGTGTAATTCTTGTTTTATTACTGCATTTAACCCTAGTGGTAATTTGGTTGACATTGAGACTAATTGCGGTCTTAATGATAATTTAATGAATTATATACTAGATAATAATTTTGAATATTATCATGGTTACGGACATCTTAATGATTGGGTTGAGAATTCTTTTTTAATTAAAGACATTAGTATTTTTGAAAGTCTTAGTTTATCTAACGAATTAGAACAGTTAGCTTTTATATATATTAATAGTAATGGACTTGTGGAGTTACATTATACTTAGTCTTCTGACTGAAATATTGCTTCAGCTTCTTCACCACCTTTCGTTTTATATTGTTCAACGTCTTCACCTTTTTTAATTAACACCTTATCAACAACTTCGTAGTTATCGTCATCTACCATACCTAAGTTTATAAAATCGAAGCCTTTCATGACGGCTATTTTTTGTTTTGGGAAGGTATTATTTTTAATAGTATATGAGGCTTGTCCTACTACTTCACTAAATAGTGCTGGTATAGCATCTTGTGGTGCCATTTTAACATGTCTATTATATGATGCTATTTCACCCTTAGCACCAAAGTCGTGATTACCTAGTATGTGTGCCATATAATCGTGTACGGTTCTAAATACTATATTATCAGTCACCGAAAATATTGGGTGTTCTGAATAGTCTATAGATATCTTTAGGGTTCCAGTTTCATTAAATTCATTTCTCATTTGGGAAGCACTTTGATATTCATCCCCTTGATTAATAAATTCAACTTTGTATTTATTTCCGTCAATATTTATTGCCCCTACTTTTGATTTATCGTTGGTTGTAAATACTACATTAACTTTTGATAAGAGTCTCTTAAATAATGTATGGTTAGAATTGTTTAAGCTTTCCCAGTGTGAGACAACTGATGAATCGTAATCTGGTAGTTCTGCGTATGAGTCTGCCACTAAGGTGGTGTAGTTATCCCAGTTTCTCAACTTCAATTTTTCATTTAATAGTAGTGATTCTCTAAGCAATTTTTTTATTAAGTGTTTCATCTGTATAATTGATTAATAGTTTATTTCTTTAAACCTACCGTTCAAGGTTTCAAAAGTTATTTGCATATCTCTAGGAAGCATATCAATACCAAAAGCCCACATTTCAAAGATAGCTAATAAACGACGTGTATTGTTTTTATGGCTGGTAGTACTAAATATTGAATTGATTCGATATTCAAAAGCTTTTACTACGTCATATCTAAACTTTTCAAATAACTCAACTACGTACTTTATATCATCTTCAGGTATACCTTTACCTCTCCATTCATCCACAATAGCACCAATGTAATTAACGTGCATTTGTGTCTGAGCTTCTATTATGTACATTTTAAACTCATCAGGTTTCATAGACTCAATATCCTCTCTAAGTATGTTGTTAAAGCTTTCTGTACATAGTTTAATCTTATACTTTACAAAGTCTTTACACATTTTACTTTTAGTATTATCGTATTCACCATGTGTGTAGAACTTCATAAAAGACACCTCTTTCTCTACCCTTGCACAGGTATTGAAGACATCATGGTGTTCTAATGACTTAATACTTAACTTATTATTTACGCTTAAAATGATATTTACCCACTTAGGAATATTGTTTTTAAATATCCACATAAAAGCTAAAGCTAATATAACTAAAGCTGTTATTACCCCTCCTTCTAAATTCTCTGCTAATACTTTTAAAACGCTCTCCATAATTAAAATTTACTGTTAATATTTATAAATACCTAAAGATATACGATTAAGTGTTTCATAATTAATATATATCTCTCATTTCTTGTCTTAACCTACCATCAATAGCTTCTTCAAGCATGGAAAGTTTTTCATCATATTTGTCATTCTTTAAAATGTCCTTAGTTACTGATTCTGCTTTATTTAGGTCTATAGGATTTTTAATGAAATACTTCTGATTCATATAGTCTTCTTGATGACGACCAGCTTTAATTGGTTCGAATGTTACAGAACCTTGTCCTTTACCTGAATAGAATTGTTCCCATACAGATTTTGCTGATTTAGATACTTGGCTTGTTCTTGATGGAATCAAACCCTCTGGTGATTTAGTCATTGCAATAAGGTACAATAATGGACCATAACCTTTGTCTGCATAAATCGAATTAATCTCATAAGTTTGAAGTGATTCGTTATACCTCAATTCAACGGCTCCAATAACAGATTCATTTATTTCATCAGCATCATAATTCTCAAGACCTTTTTTCATGTCTTCAGATTTGTATAACCCTAAAACAGATTCAGATTCATTTGCAAAAAAACCAATCCCTGTAAGGCTAGTAATTGCTGCTTCATCCAACAACCCTTCTCTAAGCAATTTTTTGATTAAGTGTTTCATCTGTATAATTCATTAATGCTTTTATCGTCAATATCAAAAGCTTTTACCTTTCCATTTTTATCAACACCTAGGTTATCTGGTTTTATATCACTAGCTTCTACACCTAAAATTCTATAAGAGTGATTAACATCTTCCATGTTACTAATGAATTTTAATATGTCTTCATCTAAATCCAGTTCGTCAGTATCTAACATGTGTAGATATTGTATTGGTAGTCCTTCGTTATTTAGTAATTCTTCTACTTGATAGTATAGGTCTTCTATATCGGAATCTTCTTCTAATTCTTCCATAATAATATAGTATTGGTTATCTACTATACTAGCCGCATAGAAATTAACGAACCCATCTAGTGCTGGTACATCTTTACCGACTAATTCTTTAGCAAAGTCAAACTCACTTTTAGACCTGGTTATCTTAAGTACTCTACCATCACCTATTGAGTGTGCCTCACCAAAGTCACCACTACCCATATAAGACAATTCTTCTGGGTTAATGTTATTTTGTTTAAAGAACTCTTCTTTACTTAGTGTAGTAGATTCAAGTCCTTCTCTAAGTAATTTTTTGATTAAGTGTTTCATCTATATATAAATATAAGATAATTTTCGTTTATAAAAAAAATAAATAATTAATTGTAGAATCATTTATATTTATATATATGAGAGATATAGTAGATAATATAAAAGAAGTATTTAGTATAGTATTTAGTAAGATAAAATTTGCATGTATCTATGTGGTTAAATTTGAATTGGGTAGATTTATGTTGGGTTCTGGATTAATGGTTATTGGTGCAGCGCTATCTGAGGATGGTGTGATAGGTAACTTGTTAGAGTATAACAGAGGAGAGGTGGATAACTGGTCTGTAGTAATGTCTATAGGTGTTGTGATACTATTGATACAGACGATAAGATTTATTGGCTACGCTTGGATTGTACACCCTATAAAGGCTTTAATAAATAAGTATAAGAAGTATAAGAAGTATAAGAAGTATAATAAGTGATATATGTTAGTCTATTAATATGGTTTGGGTATTCACTTATAGAGGGTAAGCGGGAGGCTAATTTCTGGCATCACCGAATCAATTCGTCAGACTACGAGTTATTTAAGGATATTGACAGACATCCGTTATTTGTCATTCAGAGGGGTCTTATGCTTATATCGCTTGGTGTTGTGGCGTACTTAGTTACTGATAATTTATTATGGGTGGGATATTTCTTTATACTGAATAGCCTATTGTTCACATTTTTCCACAATGGTTCTATGTACTTAGAGAGGTTTAATATGTCAAAAAAATCTAACCCTGATAATCCAGGTATGTGGGTTTATAAGGATGGCTGGTGGGCGCAGAGTTCAACTTCAGAGGCGCTTACAACGAAGTTCATGACGCCAATTAGTAGAACTATTCAAATGACTTTAGGTGTGTTAGGTTACCTTGTTTATTTCTTTTGGGGATGTTAGTTCATCTCTATATAAAAAAAATATATGTAAGTGGGTGAATTCATTCCCAATCTTTTTATATTAGTAATTCCATTGTTAATTTCCTAAACTCCTTAATAAGGAATTCTGTTTTTTCTTTATCATATTTTTCTAGGTCGTCTAGGGCGTCCGCTCAATTATCGTATGAATTTTCGTTAACCTCCTTCACTTTTACCTATGAATAAGTGGTAATAATTTATTTTAATCCTTTATTTGTTTTCATATCTTCATTGTTTATTTAAATAACACCGTGGTCATTTAGTATTTTCATAACGTCGTCATATGATATGTTAAGTTCTTTCTTAATAGTAGTTGGGCATCCGTTGTTTAGGTACTTATCTATTACGGTTTCTTCGATAGTATATTTTGGTAATTTTTTAATTTTCACCTTAGATGATTTTATATCAGATGTAATATCTTCTATATCTTTGTTTGTGTATTCCATAATTACTTTAGTTTTAATTATTATTTTGTTTTGTAAATATACTAATAAGTTTTTAATTATGCAAATATTTTGATAAAAAAAATGCTCGACGACCTTCGGTCTTTTTCACTCTCCTTAAAACCCCAGCCCCTTTAATGGTTATCTAGTATTTTTATTGGTATGACGTTTTTGTTTTATTGTAGAATGTGACTACTATATCTTGGTAGTGTTCCCATAGGTTATTTTTAAGGAAATTGATTATATATTGTATTGATTCTTGGTGATTTAATTCGTACAGTTCCCTCATGTCGTTTAGTGTGTGTAACATAACTTTTCTTTGTGCACCCTTAAGTGGTGTTTTTGCACCTAATGAGTCTCTTAGGTTTGAACATAGGTTGGAGAATGTATTGTAGTTTGTTTTTTTCATTTGTATATACATAGTTTCACATATCCTATAGTTGATAAGGTTATCGTACTTAAGTTTTGATATATTATTAACGTTCACAGGTCAAAGATATGTATATATTAGTTAATAAGCAACTATTTATTAGTATGGATATGATAATGTTAAACTTAATGATTAATTTCTTAAGAAATTCTTTTCCAGTTATTAAGTTTAAAAGTGGTAGGAGATTTAAGCGTGGGGTAAATTTAGATGGTAGTCAATATTTTTTACCATCTCAATCTGTAGTTGTATATTCTAAAACTTATGATATGCTTAAGTCCTACTACGACGCTAGTGATGATGAGATTAATTCAGTAATTACTAAATTCTACAAGATTAATTAATACATCCTTTTAAATGTTAATTCTGAAAGGTATGTTGAGTTGTACCCGTCAATATTTTCATACCCTTGTTGTAGTGTAAAAACCACAGTACCATCAACCTTACTAAGTAAGTAGCCTTCCAATGGTTTAGCCGAACCTCCCATTTTTTGAGTAATATCAGGTGTTCCAGTTAAAGGGTGTTCTACTATAGTCCAATTATGTCTAGTGACATTAAATCCATATGGGTTTGTGTAGTCATCATTAAGTATAAACTCGCCAAGCCCTGGTACGTTTGGGGGTGGTGTTATCTCCCATGTTGTAACACCTCTTATTATTTCTTCTATTGGGTATTGCGACCCACCGTGTCTTAATGAAGATGTATTCTTTCCAGGGCCGAAGTGATTATATACCTTTCTATCGTTAGTTACTAAGTTGGTAATGTACATCTTACCTGAAATAAGTCTATATTTACCATACAAGTTTATTGTATCGTTTGTGATGTCGATTATTTCAGACGTTTCAACCTCTAGTGGTTCTTTTTCACAAGAGGTTAATAATAAACCGAAAGAAAGTAAAAATAAGTAGATAAATTTTTTCATAATATATTATTTTACGTTATTATTATATCAAATATAAGTTAAAGAACCCTAATAACCTAATTATTTACAATAAAAATAATATTATTTTTGAAAAGTGTTTGATTCTATAATGTCAGTATCATAAATCATAGTTTTTTTTAGTGTATTAGTTGAGTCTGTATATTCTACAGTGTATATTGTGTGGTCACGATATACAATATATTCTATAACGTGACCCTTATATTCGTAAGGTATAAAAGTAATTTCATCACCTACATCAAATTGTGCTGTATTATATTCTTTCGCACATGATATCGTGAATAAGGTAATTAGTATTATTAATTTTCTCATTTATTTGAATTAATTACATTTACATCGTTACAGTTACTACACACTGTTTGCCATACTAATTTAGTATTACCACACTTACATACTTTTATTACGTCATCACTAGAAATATTTTTATATATCATAATCTAATTATTTTTTTCTTTTATTTTGTGCTTCTGTTAGTATATTTACTGGTATTTCGTAATTATCACTTAGATAAGATAAGTCAAGATACCATTTATACTTAGACCTGTCATTCCATTCTTCAAAAGCTTCTGCAACGTGGTTAACGCATTCCTTATGTGACCAGTTATTAACTTTCTCCATATGTTTAAACGCCTCAGCTTGTTTACCTATAGCACTAGTTCTTCCGAAGTGTTTGACTTGGTGACACTTGGGACACAATGAAATTAACCCTAGTAGTTTTTGTACTCTTGTTTTTTCATCATAGTCCCAAATCTCATGACACTCTACATCGTGCTTAGAACCTTGGTCTTTGCCTTTCTCACCGCAAATTTCACACTTGTGGTCAGCTTTAGCGTAAGAGTCTTTTCTTACTAGGTCCCAGTACTTTTGTTTTAAGAGTGTTCTTACATTAGAAAAGAATACTGTCTTAGGTATTAATTCTACTGTTATTTTTCCCATTTATAGTCTATTAGTACTTTGTTAAATGTTTTTCCATATTTTTTCTTATTAACAAGGTATCCTTTTGTATTACTTCCTGGGTCACCACCAGTGGCCACGTAGAAGTAAGTGTCTTTTACTAGATTTCTAAGTGTTTCTGTCTTAATGAAGTATGATTCATTTAAGTGTGGGTAATACATTACGAACCATTCAGCTTTACTTGTTGCGATTCCTGAATCCTTTCCTCTTGAGTGATGTTCTATAAACATATTTCCACTATCTCTTTCTGGGGTACAAAATACATCTGTCTTGATTTCGATTGTGGTTTCTCTTCCGTCTGGTTCAAGCATCCTTAGGTCAAATTTGTTATCTTTATTGTCGGATAATAACTTATATCCTTTTGTTGTTAGGAATTCTGCTATAATAGTTTCTCCCTTTTCTCCGTCTTTAATGTCGTCACTAAAGTTGTAATCATTTACTGTTTTCATCTTTTATTATTTTTTATTTTTCGTTATGAAAATAAGAATAGAGATTTTTTATGGATTAGTCAATATTTATAATAAAAGAATATGAAGAATTTCATAAAAAATAAGTTGAGATTAATGCTTGAAGGCGTTTACGCCTCTAATACTCAGTTAGAAAAGTTCAGGTATAAGATGATTGACTATAAGACTAAGTACACAGATGATTACTTTAATGATATAAGTATTGGTGAGGGTGTTTATGTTGTTATGTTTAATAGGAAAGGTAATTCTGTTTCTCCAGGTAAGAGAGCTGCAGCTAGAACTTCTAAGAGTCGAGTAGGTGATGGGGGTGGTGATACTTCAGAAGAGTTTATTAAGTTCAATATTAGAGCTGGTAGAGGTATTGAACATCCTGATACATATAAGAGTACGGATATTCGTGCTAAAAGTGGTGCAGCGAGTGAAGGTTTAGGGTCACCATACTCAGATGCGGTGATTAAGGCTATTATTGTACATGGTAAAGAAATATTAGACCATATGGAGGAGGTAACGTATACATCAGATGATAGTGGTGCAGAGATAGCTGCAGCTAAGAATAGTCCAGAATTAGCGGCTAAGGTTCAAGGTAAGATGGATTTACTTGATAAGCAAACTAATAAACCTAAAAGGCAATCGTCAGATGATGGTATTAAGACGTTGGAAATGGAAAAGGAGGAATTAACTAATAAGTTAGCATCATTAAAGGGTAATGACAAATCTGTTAGGGTTGAGGCTAAGAAGGTTAGAGATGAATTAAAATTATTAAACAAGGAGTTAAAAAAATTATATTACGATGGTAGTAGCAAAGATGACTACTTAAGAAACAAGTAAGGATATGGGAAAAATAGATAAAGATTTAGATAGAACTGAGAAAATTAATAAATTAATACTTAGGATAGCGTTAATAGTAACGGCAATAGTTATTGCTTTTGTATTCGCTTTAAATAAAAGAGATGGTTCTATTGGTTATGTTGAACATACGGAATATTTAGACACTATACCGAGTGTTGTTGTTGATACTGTTGGATTTGATAATATGGATACGCTCGATGTTGTTATCCTTGATACTGTAAACTAATAAATATGGAAAGGATGTCAAATAGAGACTTGATGGAGAAATTTATACTTTTTGTAAATGACTTCTTGAGTATCAAAAAGTCATGTAAGGTGATACTTACTACGGATAGGAAGGATATTACTACAAGCGCCTATTATAATATAGAGGATTATGTCGCTTGTGTTTATATAAAAGATAGGGCTATTATGGACGTTATGCGTTCAGTAGCACATGAATTAGTTCATCACCACCAAAATGAGCGTGGAGATTTAACAGGGTTAGCTGAAGAGGGTAGTGATGGGTCACCTATCGAGAATGAGGCTAACGCTAAAGCTGGGGAAATCATCAGGGTTTTCGGCAAACAAAACCCAGATATATATACAAATAATAAATAAGTTTCTTAAAATTTTATAAAATGGTAGAAGACTCAAGAGATGACTCTGGAGACGATTTGTCACCTGAACACGTTAGTAAGTCGGTGTCTAAATTTAAGAGTGAAATAGTTAAACTTAATGAAAAGGTTACTAGCATACAAGAAGAGTGTAAGCATTTAGAGTATGATGTTAAGTCTATTCGTGGAACACCAATACAGGTTAAAAAGATTTGTAAGGTATGTGAAATGGACTTAGGGTTTCCGACTAAAGAAGAACTAAAAAAAGCTGGTTACTAGCCAGCTTTTTTATTTTAGAATGGGAATATTTCTTCCTCTTCATTATTTGTATCAACCCAAGTATCACCTTGTGATTCTTTGTTAAAATTATTTACACATTCAATGACCTCTTTTTTAAGGGATTCATTTGGTTTTCCATTACTAAAGGTAACTATTTGCCCGATACTTAATATCACTTCACCCCTAAGCCAGTTTCTTTTCAATTCTAAGGTGTGTTTATTTAATGTGTATATAGCACAACTATGACTCTCTATACGGCTAACATAACTACCTACGCAGTGGTTCATACTTAAACCTTCTTGTGCTAATCTCTTAGTTGTTTTTATTAACTTGTAATTAGAGAATTTCTCAAAATCTAAGAACATTTTACTTATATTCATTTCTCTATCACAATCAATAAACATTATATCATTTATTATTTTACTCCACTTATCATGTTCTTCTTTAAGTCTTCTGTCAGACCAAGATGCGTTAATTTTTTTATCTACAATCTTAGCCATTTTTAAACAGTCGTAAACAAAATCAAAGCTCTCATTAACCCACGATGACTTAAGGGATTCTATATTTGATATATAATCCATATAGTGTCTAACATAAGCAATTCCGTTATGACTTGTTTTTGAGTTGTTAAATAACTTCGCTACTGGGTAGGGGCATTTAAAATAATAGCTAAGTGATTTTTTAAGACTAAATAATTTTTTATTTATAAATGTATTAAGACTTATATTATGTAATGAAGTATTTTCTCTAATAAATCTAATCCATGTAAATCTTTCACTAAGTAGGTTTAAAGTTTCTTTATCTGACTCATATGCAGAACCAAAATGCATAATTTCATTAATAATGTTTGATAATGTGGGTGCGATAACCCTACTTTGTTTCTTATTTATGATTAGTGTGAATTTATTCTTACTAAACTTGAGTTGGAACGTTCTTTTTTCTCTGGAATATATTATATTAGTTTTGCTAATACCATACTTTCTAACAAAGTTAACAATATCAAAATCACCATTATCTTTCATAAACAAGACTAGTCTACTATTGTCAAACTCGTATTTTTCGTTCATAAAATATACCCTAGCTTTAAATTTATCAGACTCGTATAGTTCATATAGTTTTTTAACCTTACTTGAGTAGTGTTCACCTAGCATCACATGACCATCTTTATAAAACTTATCCTTAACTTTTTGACTTTCTTTCATAGTATTTCTTTTTAAGATATTGTCAAATATAAAAAATAATATCTAAACCACCAAATTAAATTAATAAATTGATGATATTTTTATTTCACCTCTCAAGTATTGTTCTTTCTTTCTCTTAAAGAAGGTCTTCACAGTTCTTCTAACGTGTCCTATGCTGTATGGTGGTGTCAATATACCCTCGAATAATTTAACAGTACTTATAACGGCTCTTTCTTTGTCTTTTCTATCACCAATTATGTATAGATATAAGTGCGGGTGGTCGTCAGGTATAGATATTTTTATTACGTTTAAAATTATTTTCGTATCGGTCATTGATTTTTAAATATAAATGCGTACCTTAGTATATATATTAAATATAATAAATAATGTAATGTAAGTAAATATGGTTTTAGAGATAAAAGATTCGACAATAGTAGATGTGTTAAACACAGATAAGATAGTAATATTAGATTTCTGGGCAGAATGGTGTGGCCCATGTAGAATGTATGGACCAATAGTTGAGGAATTCGCTAACGAAAACCCTGAGGTTGTCGTTGGTAAGGTTAATGTGGATATAGCTTCTGAAGTTTCGGCTAAATATGGTATTAGAAATATACCCACCACGATAATATTTCAGAACGGTGAAGTAATCAATAAAATTAATGGTGTTGTTACAAAACAAAAACTAACTGAGTTAATTGGACTTTAAGGTATTTCTTTATATTTATTAGTATGAAAAAGAAGTTAGTTATAACTGAGAGTCAATTAAAAATGTTGACTAATATATTATTAGAGGATACTGACTATTCCGTTATAGTTAAGACTATTGAAGAAGATTTAAATAAAAACTATAGAAGGGCAGTAGAAGTATACAGGGATGGTAATGAATATAAAAAAAGAAAGGTTTTTGAGATAATCTTTGATGGTAACTTGATTAGTGGTGAGGATTTACTTAAGTACTTTAAGTTGAAATATAATCATGGTTCTGAATTCATTAAGCAGGTAATTAACGACTGGGATAAGGACTTGATAAATAATGGTATGTTGTCTAAGAATATTGGATTAAGGGAGTGATAAGTGGAGATAAGGGATAGGATAAGATTTAAATTAAGAGAGGCATATGGTGATGTGGAGACCTATCTTGAAAACACATACGAACAATACTTAACGGAAAACATTTATATATCTAGCATAGACAACAAGAAGAAGTGGATGACATACAATCAAGTTATTTTAGAATTAAAGCATAATTTAAAAGATATGCTTAGGGTTAAGGAGCTTCAGTATAAGCTTACGGAAACCACTAACCCCAACGAAACCTGTATTGAAGTGTTAAGTAGTCTTAGTAATTTAACACCTGAACTGGATAGGTTGTACAATAAAATACGTAATTTTTAAATTTATTTTAATTAAAACAAGGTTATACGTTTAGTATAGGGGTGAGCTGTAAAAAAATTAATCTTAGTCTTGATTATTCCGAGTTTTATTGATATTTATCATTATATAAGAACAGTAAATTTTTGACCTATGAAGAACTTTGATTACACTATTAATAGTGGTTCTGGTCGGTATACAAATCTCGATAAGGAATACAATAAGTTTTTAGAAACAACTCTAAGAGGTGTTAAAGACGATGGTATTATTTATAAATGGGACACGTATAATCTAATTATGACTGAATTACTTCAATTAGGAAGATACGAATTATTTAACGAAATAAAATATAGACTTACAGATGGGGAAAATCCCAATGAGGTTATGATTGATATATTAGATAGGGAGAGCAACTTGTCTGGTTTTCTGTGGCTTATACGGAAACGAATAGAAGAATATATTAATGACGATTTTGAAAATACATTCTATTGAATATAGATTAAAAGCGTAGCGTTTGTTACGCTTTTATTTTACCCCCTATTGATTATTATATTGTTTAATACTATATTTGTCTAAATATTGTGAAGGCATGAGTAAAGATAAATCCGTTGATAGATTAGAGTTTTTAGTTGAGAAATATAATGTATTTGATGACACTGATGAGGGTATGAGTGAGCTTGTAAGCTACTTAACACTTAATCGTCGTATATTTACTAACCTTATGTCTAAGGATAATATCATATTTGCTTTGGTGTCATATGAAGCTTTTGATTTAGATGGAAATAAATTACATCCTACTATAACTAATACTACTGAAGAATATTTTGGCGTTATTGACATGCAATGCGGTAATCATAAGTCTAGGGTTGATGTATCCTTTGATGTGTTTAATAAAATGGTTAATGCTGACCCTTCTAAGAATAAGATGTATACTCAGTGGATGTTAAATACTTTTACTAGGTATATTAAGAATGGTGATATTGATGAAGCTGAAAGGTTTTTTAGTGAAGATTTACCATTAGCTAAGGATTATTTAAGTGTATTTGAAAAGAATAAGAGAAAAAAGAAATTTAAGGAACTATCAGCAAGTAGCTTTATACTTAAGGGTGTTAAAGACCCTTCAGATATAAATCAGTATAAGTCCCTATCTCAATTATATGACGCTGTTGACCCGTTTATTGAAAAAGACCCATCTAACCTTGAAAAATTAATTAATAGTTTTGTTGAGTGTGGTAAAGCTGAGATTCCAGTTCGAGATAGACGATTCACTTTATACATACCTAAATGTGAGGAAGCTAGTTTAATTTTCGGTGAGTTTGCTGGGTGGTGTACCGCAAAGAGTAAAGGTGATATGTTTGAATTTTACAGAGGGGATAGTAGGTATCGTAAACCTAATGGTGAAAAGTCTGATATTTACATCGTAATAGATAATAGATTTTTTACAGGAACTTTGAAGAGTGATTCATTGTACCAACTACATTTTGAAAGTAGACAGGTTAGGGATAGAATACAGAGCAACTCTAACAACTTTTTTGAGACAGTATTGTTAAATAGTGAAGGAATATCAAACTTTATTCATGAGGAGTTGACAACCATGGCTAAGATTAAAAAAAATAAAAATACAAATGATAATGTTTATATTGACTACCTCGTTAAGTTTGGGTGGACAGAAGCTTTGTTCGATATAATTGAAGAGTATTCCCCTATTATAAGATTTACCAATAGAGACGTACCTAAGTTACCAGATTTATCCAGGTTTAAGAATCTAACCACACTTATAATTAAGAAGGCTAAACTTGCTGAGATACACCCTTCTATTGGGGAGCTTGATTCTCTTCAGGAGTTACTGATACCAGATAATAATGTAACGGTAATACCTAGTGAGATTGGTAAGTTAAAAAACTTAATATTTATTAATATTATCGGGAATAAGATAAAATCAATACCTGACGATATTAAATACCTTGATAAATCTAACGGTGGTAGTCTACATAGAATCGCTTTTAGACGTGAAGATATTGGAGAGTATAATTATAAGCGATTAAGGAAATTATTACCGTCAACGATGATGTGAGTATAGTGTAATAAATAAGTAAAATTTATTTTATTTATTCTTTTTAGTTTTTTATGGTTTTATGTCATATTTATATAGTGACTAATAAAAACTTTTAAAAATTCTAGAAATATGTCAAATAAAACAGTAAAAATCACAGAGAACGAATTAGTAGATTTAATCGATAATATCGTTTCTGAAGCAGTAGTTGAAAAGAAAAAAGAATGGTTAGCGGAGCACAAAGCTTCTCAAGGTACTATTCTAGAAAGTAAGATTGCTAAGTTAGAAGCTAAGGTTAAAGCGATTACATCAACTAAGAAGTAAAGATAAATTAATTAAAATGCTGCGGGTCATAACCTTCAGCATTTTACTTTTTTTTTAAAAACGCTTGGGATTGTTGTAGTTTATTCGTATATTTAAATACGGATACACTTAAACTATGTCTATGCTAGAAAAATTAACATCAAAGATTGTATTAATAATACTAATCACATTACCACTACAGATAGCAATACCTAAAATATTTAACAGAGTTACATCACTTAAGGAAGGTGTCGTTCTACCAGGTAACTTCAACAAGGTATATTCCACATTTAATTCATTTAATAAAAGTACTGACACTTCATTAGTTGTTACATTTTGTAATGTATCTAACTTATATGGGTTTGATGAGGACGATTATCAGTTTGATTGGCTTATAGGTCAGATACTATTAGAGTCTGGAGCTAGGCAATATGTGGGTGATAGTATCATTACTAGTTGTACTGGTGCAGTGGGTTTTGCCCAGATTCTTCGTTCTACTTCTTTATTATATTTGAAAAAGACTATAACAAAAAAAGATAGTATTATTTTTAATAGTGTTGGTGTTACTGATTATTCATTTGTATGTAATAATAAGTTAAATAGACGTGAAAGTCTTGCTATGGCTAAATCTTGGTTATCTAATGTTAATAATAATATCGCATTATGGGGTAAAATAATGAGTGTTGAGTTAAAAAATAAGACAATGACTAAGGCTCTTATTAGCTATAATGTTGGACCAAGAGGTCTAAGGAGATACATTAACGCAGGGGGTGTACTAGCTAGTCACCACTACATTGTTGGTATCGTGGACAGGATGAAACACATTAAATAAATAGCTTAATAGATATCAATATATTAAAAAAGCGAAAACATGAGTTTTCGCTTTTTTAATTATTAATATAGGGTTTTGTGTTTAAGATAGAACTAACTTTTCAGTCTTCTTGTCAAATGATATTTTAATTGTATCACCGTCCTTAAAATTACCACTAAGTATTTCGTCTGCTACTGGGTCTTCAATGTAGTTTTGAATAGCCCTATTTAGCGGCCTAGCACCATACGCTTTGTCGTAGCCTTTAACCGCAACATGTTCAATAGCCGTTTTGTTAATCTTAAGTGTTATATTTAAAGATTCTTTAACTCTAGATTTTAATTTATCCAATTCCATATGGATAATTTTATGAATATCATCTTGATTTAATGAGTTAAAGATGATTGTATCGTCAATTCTGTTAAGGAATTCTGGTTTGAACTTCTTCTTTAGTTCCTTACTAATAATTGAACGAATCTTTTCTTCTTCATTAACAACAGTAGCTTTCGTTTTAAAGCCCATATCCTTCCCGAAGTTGTTAAGTTGTTGAACACCAGCGTTAGATGTAAGGATGATAAGTGTATTCTTGAAATTCACTTTTCTACCAAGACCATCGGTCAATTGACCTTCATCAAGTAATTGCAATAGTAAGTTGAAAACGTCATCGTGCGCCTTTTCAATCTCGTCAAACAATATTACAGAGTAAGGTTTTCTTCTAATTTTCTCAGTTAATTGACCACCTTCTTCATAACCAACATACCCTGGAGGTGGACCTATAAGCCTAGATACCGCATGTTTCTCCATGTATTCTGACATGTCAACTCTTACAAGTGCTTCAGAATCACCAAATATAGATTCAGCTAGTAGTTTTGCTAAGTATGTCTTTCCGACACCAGTTGGTCCTAGGAAGATGAACGAGCCGATTGGTTTAGTTTGGTCTTTAATTCCAAGTCTATTTCTTTTAATAGCTTTAACAACCTTAACAACAGCGTCGTCTTGTCCAATAACTCTACCAGTTAATTCCTTATCCATTGTTACAAGTTTCTTTGTTTCTTGTGAAGATATTTTATTAATTGGGATACCGCTCATCATTGAGACTACCTCAGCGACTAGGTCAACATCGACAGTAGTTCTACTTTTGTCCATGTTGTCAAGCCACTTGTCTTTTTCAATTCTTAGTGATTCTATGACTTTCTTTTCTTCATCCCTTAGTTTTGCAGCCTCTTCATACTTCTGACTCTTAACTACAAGCACCTTTTCTTTTTGTAGTTCTAAACATCTTTCTTCAAGCTTCTTGATATTCTCAGGGGCCTCATGATTGATGTTTGTTGTTGAACCAGCTTCGTCTAGTACGTCGATAGCTTTATCTGGCATAGCTCTATCCATGATATATCTATCTGCTAACTTAACACATTCTTCGATAGCTTCATCAGTATATGTAACTTTGTGATGGTCTTCGTATTTCTGTTTAATATTCGTAAGTATTACTTTTGTTTCTTCCAACGTTGGTTCCTCAATTAACACTTGCTGAAACCTCCTTGTTAGTGCACCATCCTTTTCAATATTTTCTCTGAACTCATCAAGTGTTGTTGCCCCAATTACTTGAATCTCTCCCCTAGCTAACGCTGGTTTAAATATATTTGCCGCGTCCATACTTCCAGATGCGTTACCAGCACCAACTATAGTATGTATTTCATCAATAAACAATACAATGTCTTTATTATCCTTTAGTTCTTCAAGAATAGCTTTCATTCTTTCCTCGAACTGCCCTCGGTATTTTGTACCTGCTACTATTGACGCTAGGTCTAATGAGTAAATCTTCTTGTCTAAAAGAATTCTAGGGGCTTTACTTTCTTTGATAAGCATAGCTAGACCTTCAACAATAGCGGTTTTACCTACACCTGGGTCACCAATAAGGATTGGATTGTTCTTTTTCCTTCTAGCTAGGATTTGAGATACTCTCTTAATCTCTTTTTCTCTACCAACTACCGTATCAAGTCCACCCTCAGCAGCAGTTTTAGATATATCTCTACAGAAATTATCTAACACTGGGGTTTTACTAGTGTCTTTTCGTTTCGTCTTACTTTTACCTTTGTTAGGTCCAGTATTACCACCTAATGGGTTTCCGTTATCATCATCATTATCAAATGGTAATGAGTTTTCGATATTTTCTTTAAATTCATCCATACTTTTTTCCATATTTTTTAATTTTTCTTTTTCGTAATCAGTTAAGTCTTTATCGTCAAGGGTTTCATAATTAACTATCGCTTTTTTAAACTTAACATACGATAGTTTATTCTTAACTAATAATTTAGTTAGAGATAGATTTTTTTCTCTTAATAATGAAAGAATAATATGTGTCGTGTCAATATGTAAGTCACCTATACTTTCAGCCTCGCTGTCAACACCTTTCATTATCTTGCTACTATTAGAGTCTAATGGCGCTCTAAGTTTTTTAATGTCCGATATACTACTGTTAAGTTGGTTGTGTCTTAAGTGTTGACTGACCATATCATATAGTCTAAGTGTGTCAATTCCCATACTTTTAATAACCTTATTTGACCTATTAGTTTCTTCTTGTAGGATAGCTAGTGTAATATGTTCTGGTCTTAACTCTCTGTCGGCATTATTTTTAGCCTCTGTCTGAGCTAGTTTCATTATGGCCTTAACTTTTTTAACTACTTCTCTTTTTCCTTTCATATTAATAATATCTTTACGCAAATATACAAATCAATTCATAAAAAATCAACCCTTGAAATAATTAAATTTTATTACTATCTTTGTAGTGTAACATTTTAAATTAAATAATATGAGATATGTAGAGTTACCTAAATTTAAAAAAATAGAGATATTGGTGGAACATGGTATTGGTACAACGAAGTTAGTATTTGAGAACGCAGGGTTTATTATCCATGGTAATAGTATGGTGATTGAAGTAAGTGATGGTGACACTACAGTTGGTAGTGTTCATAACTTGGATACTGTGCAGAAATATAAAACGTATAAATAATAACAATTAAATAAATAAATTATGATTTTAGAAAGAGTAGAAAAAGATGGTTTAGTTAAGGCAATTTACGAATCATCAAACATTGTAGCGTCAACCTATGATAAGAATAAAAAAGACCTTAATATTATATTTAAATATGGTGGTAGTTATACTTATCAAGGTGTACCAGATACTGATTACTTAAGATTTGAGACCGCTGAGAGTCAGGGTGTAGTACTTAATAAAAATCTTAAGAAGTACCCACATCTTAAGCATGATAATGTTGATGTGAGTAAATTCCTAGAAGAAATTACTAAATCGAATGACTCTGAGATTTTTGCCATGGAAGATGGGATTATAAAGTCAATGAAAATTATGACTAGTGATTTCGATAATGAAGGAGTATTCAGTATTAACTTACTAGATAGAGTAAGTAATATGGTAAACTTATATAATGAAATAAAAAATAAATAACATATGTTAAATAGTACAGACAAAGTTTATCACGATTTATTAGAGAATATATTAGATAATGGTAATAAAAAAGACGATAGAACAGGAGTTGGGACAGTTTCTGTATTTGGTAGACAAGTTCGGTTTCATATGAATGACGGATTTCCTTTATTAACTACTAAGAGATTACATTTACGTTCTATCGTTCATGAATTGCTTTGGTTCTTAAAGGGTGACACTAATATTAAATACCTTAATAATAATGGAGTTAGTATATGGGATGAGTGGGCTGATAAGGATGGTGAGCTTGGTTCAATATACGGTAAACAATGGGTTGATTGGGGTGGAACTTATGAAACGTTAATTAGAAGAGAAAGAGATGAAAGTGGTCGTTTTCCTTTTGTAAAGAAACACAACCCTGGGATTAATCAAATTAATAATGTAATAGAATTATTAAATAATGACCCAGATTCTCGTAGAATGGTTGTAAGTGCTTGGAATGTTGGGGAGCTAGAACAAATGAAATTAGTTCCTTGTCATAACTTTTTTCAAGTTTATACTAGAGAATTGAGTTTAGAAGAACGAGGCATACATTATGAAACTTATTACAAAGGTTTAAAAAGAAAAAAAACAAATGAAGATTTTGATAAAATCGGAATCCCAACTAGAGAAATCAGTTTAATGTGGAATCAAAGAAGTGTTGATACATTCTTAGGTCTTCCTTTTAATATTGCCAGTTATGCATTATTACTTCAGATGTTTGCGCAGCAGACTAATATGGTACCAGGTGAATTGGTTGGTAATTTAGGTGATGTTCATATTTATTCAAATCATATTGATTATGTTGAGAAGCAGTTAAAAAGAGAGTCTAAAGAATGTAAACCTAGATTACTTCTTAATAAAGCTGACAGTCTATTCGATTACAAATTTGAAGATTTTGAATTAGTAGATTACGAGTATCATAGTAATTGGGCAAATGTACCTATTGCGATATAATCTTTATTACATATTAAATTAAAATTAACCCTCTTTATGAGGGTTTTTTTTGTTTATCTATATATTTATAATTAAATAACATATTTAAATAAACTAAAGATGGCAATAAAAGGGACAGATAACGGATATGGTATTATCCACGAAGCAGGTAGTGCTGATTTTAATAATTTCGCATATTTTAGAATATATGCTGGAAGTAACGCCACACCAGTTATTAACGGTACGTCGGTAACTATGGCAGCAAGTTCTACACTTGACGTTTACGTAAAGAGTATTACTGGCGCATTGACAGGTGTTTATGTTATTGGAGAACCTAAGAATGTAGCTGACGGACCAGCTACGTTAAGTAGATATCCTGAACCAACGTAACTTTTACCTAAAATCATAATATTTATAAATAAAGTAATTAAAAGATGAAGAATTCAAATATAGTAAAACCAACAGGCTTAAAGGGTAACGATAAGCTTAATAGAATGAGAGAGTTAATGGGTCAAGCACCTATTAATGAAGGAATTACACGTTCTGTAGTAGAATTAACTAAACAGGGTCCTGATGGGAATGTTTACGCTATTGTTAGAGAAAACCACGAGTATTATATTAAGGTTTCTGAAGGTAAGAGTAACTTAGTGACAGAAGATTTCCAATACATGGGTGGTTTACAAAATAAAAAAGATAAAGTATATACTTCTTATGCTAAAGCAATTAAGCAATTAAACTTAAAGTTTATGAGTCTTAATGAAGCTATTGGTAAGTCTGGAAGTTTTGATACGTTCAAGAGTGATAACTTAATCACTGAGCATCATGGTATGAACCCAAACGCTACATTAAGTGCTAGTAAAGCAATTGGTGACAGTGATGAGTACGTTGTTGATTCTAAGGGTTCTGAATTGAAGTACGATAATAAAGAAGGCGGGGGTGCTGATGGTTTTGGAGATAACGTTTCTGATTCTAAAGCTGAAAAAGATGTAGAAAAAGTTAAGTTAAGTGAAACTGAAGAAGCTATCGATGACATGATTGAAGGTGATGACACTGATTGTAAATGTGGTGGTGAATGTAAATGCCGTAAGGAAGAAGTTACAGAAACAAATAAAAAAGGATTTTCTATTTCTAGAGCTATCCATGAAATGGATACGGTAATTGATTCTATTACTAGTGAAGATGATAAAATTGATAACATTCTTGAGTCTCTTGGTGAGTCTGAAAGAGCTATCGTAATGGGAGCTTTAAAAAAAAAAGACTAGCTGAAGATAAGTTACCAACTTATACACCACCGAAGTCTTGTGGAATAGGTGAGGACGAGCAACCTGAAAATGGTGGTTATAATATTAAGGAAGATAATTCCGAAAATCTAGAAGAAGAAACAAAGTATAAACTAAAGCTGGACACTCCGCAGAGTGAACCAGCTTTTGGTGGTGCTGACGAGGGTGACTTTGGAGAAGAAGGTGGTGATGATTCTGGAGGTGACTTCGAAGAAGAAGGTGGTGATAAGCCATTTGATGACGAGCCGTTTGATGCTGGTGTTGAGGCTGATGAAGATGAAGACCCAGAAAAGTTTATACAGCAACTTGCTGGAAAACTAGGTACGTCACTTAGAAAGTATAATGACGAAAGAGGTGAACCTGATTTTGACTTAGAGAAATATGCTATTAATTCTTTAATCTCTGCTTCACATACATCAGAAATGGACGAAGATGACCAGAAGGATATAATTAGAAAAGTTAAGACCTCTGGCGCTGAAAAAGACGATGATAGTCTAGAAAATGATGTTGACGCTGATATTGAAGATAGTAAAGAAGGTGATGAAGAAGAGTCTGATTTAGGTTTCGGAGAAGATGAACTTGATGAAACAATTAAGTTCGATGAGTTGCATGAGTCAAAAAAAAAGACTAAGTTTGTAGAAAATAAGTCTATGAAAGAAACTATATTACACAGCCTACATGAAACAGTTGAGCCTAGTGTTGCTCCTCCTGTTATTAAGCCAGGTATAAAACCAGCTTTACCAAAAAGGAAGAGAATTTGGGAAACTAAGCCGACTGTTAAGCCGAAACCAAAGATGAAAGTACCTGAGGATGTTGAGTCTTTTCTAAATACAATCTTTAATAAAGTATATAAAACTACAAATAGTGGGGTTACTGATTTTTATGGTGATAATCCAAAGAGTGAAATGCCAGATTGGTCAGGTCCTCTAAAAGTAGTTGTTGGTCGTGATGGACTTTCTTCAATTGAAGGTATGGGGGATGAGGTGTTTGATAAAGATGCACTATTCAAAAAACTTAAAGATATTACTACTCAATTTAATTAAAGAATAATGAATTTAATTTATATAAATGAGATAGGTTCTGACTGGGTTGGTAATAACATATATGAGTTTTTATTCTCAGATACTCTTGAAGACATCCACGGTGATGATTGGGATGCATACCCAGCTTCTGGAAATCCAGGACCACCAAATGGTGAATTCGTTAAGAAGGTCGGTAAGTTGGTTACAGAGTTAAAGTTTGATTTAATACAAAATAGTGATACTTTTGCTGTGTTTGATGCTGTAGATGGTGTTATAGCACTTGGTTGGGAAAATCTATTAGATTATGACGAATACCCTGAGGTTAGACTTTATTTTAAGTTTGGTGAGAGTATCACTGATGTTGAGAATAGGCTATATGAAAAGGATTTAGTTTTAGATTATAATTATAATAACAGTAAAAAAATAAATAAAGGTGAGGATTAAAAAGAAAAATATTAGAGAAGGATTTGGTGGTGAGGAAGCTGCGGATAACGGAATCGAAAAGATTGAGACTTCAATAAAGCATGCTAGTAATTCCCTTAAAAATTTAGGGATAGAAAACGCAGATGAGATTGCTAAAAAATTAGTTTCTAGTGAAGTGGAAAATACGTTAAATGAAGCTGAGTACCAAGGTAAAACGGTAAAATTAAATAAACCTTCACCATGTGGAAAAGATTGTAAGAAGAAGTTTAAGGTTTACGTTAAGAATGATAAGGGTAATGTGGTTAAAGTAACATTTGGTGACCCTAATATGCAAATTAGAAGGGACAATCCAGAAGCTAAAAAATCATTTAGAGCTAGACATAAGTGTTCTGAAAAAAAGGATAAAACAACCGCTGGATATTGGTCTTGTAAGATGTGGTCTAATAAAAAAGTTTCTGATATTGTAAGTGAGGATTTGAGAGAGTCGAAAAAAGGTGACGACGACCCTTGTTGGGATACACATAAGAAGGTCGGGACTAAAATGAAGGGTGGTAAGCGTGTGAATGATTGCGTCCCTAAAGATAAAAATGAATCTATTGATGAGGGTAGAGATGGTTCTAGTAATTATATGTTCTGGCAAAATCTTAAGACGATAAGGGATGCTGTTGAAGGTGTGTTGAGTATGAATGAGTCTGAAGTAGATGCTATTATTGCTGATGGTCACGCTTGGGCTGTTGACCATATTTCTACATCTAAGGACGATGTAGAAGAAGTTTATAATTTTATTAAGGGTAAAGTTCAAGGTGATGTAAATGAGTCAGTTAAACCAAGTATGACTAAACGTGAATTAGTTGAGTCAGTAATAGAAATTACTAAAAGTAAACACCTAAGTAATAGAAAAGTTGTTAAGACATTAAAAGTAAAAGACTTAAGAAATGAGTAATAAATATAGAGATTTAGCTAAGAGAGCTTTAGATAAAAAAAAGAAACCATTAAATGAGAATATTCTTTATTCTGACGGTATTACTGAAAGGATACACCCAAAGTTAGAAGAAGACTTGAGAAGAAACGCTCACTCATTAGCTGGTTGTGGTATATTTCCAGAAGGGGATATTATTTCAAGTGAAATGAAAATCATTCGTAAAAGATTTAAAGAAGTAGTGAAGAGGTGTCGTGAGGCATTCGACATGGAGGTTATTGATGATAATGTTATAAAGTCAGAGCAAATGAATTTGGTTCGTGACGTTATCTCACTTGAAGAGTCAAATAAAGATGTTTTAGAAAAACTAGCTGTTTCCATGATTATGGAGGAGTTTGATATTCCAGAAGGTTCTGTTGAATTCGACGTTGCGTTAACTAATGATATTACTCGTTCTGGTTCAAACGATAAACCAATAGAGAGTGAAGATAATGATTTTAATGACCACGAGGAGATTATAATGGCTAATTCGGAAGTAAAAAAGAGAAGAGCCGTTAACGCTTTAATTCAAGGTGCTTCAAAAAGTGTTAACCATATGTTTCATATGGTTCATGAGGAATTAAGTGATTTAAACACTAAGTTACCTGGTACGTATAAAAAGATGATGTCTGCTGCGGATTACATGTATTTCATAGTTCCTGATTTAAGTAATGCTGTAGACGCTGGGTCTTGTGAGGTGGATTATAATGAAACTGAGGATGGTGTTAAATCGATTATTAAAGCTAGAGGAATGGTTTTTCCAGTACTTCTAAATGAATTATGTAAGGGTGTTATGGAGGTGTTGTCTTTAAATGGATTACCAACACAGGAGAATATTGCTCAATATGTAGTCGATAAGGCTGATTTTATTCAGGCTGAACCATGGGATATGAGATTTGGTCCTGGTTTGTGGAGAAGTTTTTGTGATACTATACCAGTAGATGATTTTAAATTAAAACACTACGTATATACTGATTTGGTCTCAATGGAGCCAGATGAGTTTTCAAGTATAATGAAAGAAATAATCGCTGGAACAAAAAAAGGTAAATATAAAATATCTGAAATAATTAAGGATATTAAAAAAGAGTTAGCTGATGATGAATTCAACCAAAGCGTGGGTGATGACCATTTTAATATAGATGAACTATATTAGGCGACATATGTACATTACTTAAAAAAATAAAAAAGCTCCAATTAGGGGCTTTTTTATTTTTTAATAGTTTCTTTATATTTATATATAAAGATAATGTTAACAAGTACGGAAATATTAACCGAATATTTTAAATGCTCAGACAATCCAGTCTACGCAATTACTACGTATTTGGAGACTAAGGATTTAACTCAAGGTGGTTTTGTGCCATTTCTTTTATTCCCTAGACAGAAGGAGATTATTAGAGCTTATGAGAAGCATAGGTTTAATTTAGTTACGAAACCTAGGCAGGCGGGTATATCTACAACTACACAAGCTTACATGGCTATTAAGGGTGCCTTTGCTGACGAGGGTAGTCCAGAGACTATATTAGTTATTGCTAATAAGTTAAAACTAGCACAAAAATTTGTTAAGGGTATTAAAGACTATTTAAACCAATTACCGAGATGGGTTTGGGGTGAAGATTACTATGGTTCTGTCGAGAATGAAAAAAAGTCTATATTTGTTGTTGATTCTAAGATTGAAATTGAATTACCTAACGGTACTCAGATTATTGCAGTTGCGACGTCTGAAGATGCTCTTAGGGGTTATACGCCAACATACTTGGTATTTGATGAAGCCGCTTTTATTGATAACGGTGATGCGGTATATGCTGCAGCAATGTCATCATGTGCTACTGGTGGTAGGGTAATGCTTATTTCCACACCAAACGGTATGGACCCCTTGTATTATAAAACTTACGAACAATCTAAGGTTAAAATAAAGGGTAAGGGTAATGATTATAATATAATTGAGATGCGTTGGTTTGAAGACCCACGTTATAATGGTAAAAATGATAAGACAGGTCTATTTTGGATAAAGAAAGATGACTCTGGTGTAGAAACTGAAAGAATTAGAGAGGTTGAATACCTTAACGCCGCTTATACTAAAAGGATTAAGGATGGTTATAAACCTACCTCTGATTGGTATGAAGGAATGTGTGGTACCCTTAATCATAACGCTAGAAAGATTGCGCAAGAGCTTGATGTTTCTTTCCTTGGTTCTGGTGGTAACGTTATAAAGGATGTTGATATTGCCTACCATGAAGATAATAATGTTTGTGAACCTGAATGGACAGATGGTATTGAATCCGAATTTTGGATATGGGATAAACCTGTTGACGGTCATCGGTATATTATGGGTGTAGATGTTGCTAGGGGTGATGGAAAAGATTCTTCAACGATAGTTATTATCGATACTACTATAATGGAGCAAGTTATGGAGTATCAAGGAAAGGTGCAACCAGATATACTTGCTGAGTATGTCTATGAGTATGGTAACCTATATAAGGCTTATACTGTTGTAGATATAGCTGGTGGTATGGGAGTGTCTACAGTTCTTAAATTAATTGAATTAGATTATAAGTACTTACATTACGAAGAACCAAAAGGTAAGATACTTAATAGTAAGAAGAATCAACTTGAGACCTATAGCAGGGACGAGAAAATGCCTGGTTTTAACGCTAATGGTGTTAGAATCTCCATGATTACTCACTTAGAGTATATGATTAGAAGTAACGGAATTATGATTAAGTCTAGAAGGACTACGTCTGAGATGAAAACATTTATATATAAGAATGGTAGACCTGACCATATGGAGGGGTATCACGATGACCTTCTTATGGCTTTTGGTATGCCATTATGGGTGTTAGAACATTCTTTTAAGAAACTAGAGAAAGTAAAAAATAAAACTAAGGCTATATTGTCTAGTTGGAAAGTTGGTAGTGGTTCGGTAGTTGATGAGTCTGGTGGTTTCGTACCTAAAAATCAAAGAAATAAGAAAGCACTACCAAAACCTAACTTTGGTAAGGGTATTAGTAAAAATATGCAAGACCCTACTGGAGCCAACGCGTGGTTGTTTAGTGGGTTAAAATAATAAAATAAAATAAATAGATATGGGGTTAGGTAAAAAAGTATTTGTAAGAAAGAGTGGTGCTAACGGTGCAGATTTGTATAAGTGGTCACCAGATGAGTTTACAAAAAAGAGTGTAAGTAGCGGTGTTGGTAAGAATTACTTTTGTTCAACACCTATAGGTTCTCAAGGTAATGATTATATTTATACTTATTCTTATATAATAGTAGTAGTTGGAAGCGACCTTATAAGGAGTGCGTATTTTCAATGTGATTATGTTAAATAACTCTTTAATTTTACTATAAATTAACTATATTAAAAAAAACATTAAGACAAAATGGCTAAAAGAAAACTAACAGTATTTCAAAAATTAAATAACGTATTTGGACCAACTGGTGTGCAATCGCCAAGAACACAAACTAACAAGTATTCTATTGGTAATGATGCGATATTAAAGACTACTGATAAGAGTGAGTTTGAGACCGCTAAGTTGCAAGCTCAGCAGAATAAGTATGTTGGGGGAATGTGGAAAAAAGTCGATAATGAGATGTTTCAAAAGACAATCCATTATGAGACAACTCGTATAGGTTCTTACTCAGATTTTGAGAGTATGGAGTTCTATCCAGAAATATCAGCAACACTTGATATTATGATGGAGGAATCTACTACTGTTAATGATAAGGGTAGAGTGTTGAACATTTACTCAAATTCTAAGAGAGTTAAGACTATTTTAGAGGATTTATTCTTTAATAGACTTGATATACATACAACACTACCTATGTGGGTTAGAAATACTTGTAAATACGGGGATAATTTCGTTTTCCTTAATATTGATGATTCAGCTGGTATAGTAGGTGCTAGACAATTACCTAACTTTGAGATAGAAAGAAGAGAGGGTGATGTGTTCGGTAGAATTATGAATACTAGTGATAACGAAGATGATGACCCCAAGGTTAAGTTTGTTTGGAGGGGTAAGGATATTGTATTTAACTCTTGGCAAGTAGCTCACTTTAGATTATTAGGTGATGACAGAAGATTACCTTACGGGACGTCAGTATTAGAAAAAGCTAGGAGAATTTGGAAGCAGTTAATTCTTTCAGAAGATGCTATGCTTATTTATAGAGTAACTAGGGCGCCTGAGAGAAGGGTGTATAAGATTTACGTTGGGAATATCGACGATGAGGATGTACCATCTTACGTAGATGAAATTGCTAACAGATTTAAAAGAACACCGATTACTGACCCTCAAACGGGGCAGGTTGACCTTCAATATAATCAGATGGCTAATGACCAAGATTTCTTTATTCCAGTTAGGAGTGAGGATGCGCCGAACCCTATTGATACGCTTCCAGGGGCTAGTAACTTAGACCAGATTGCAGATATTGAGTATCTACAGAGAAAGTTATTTACTGCACTTAGAGTACCTAAGTCTTTCTTGGGTTACGAGGAAGCGATGGGTGATGGTAAAAACTTGGCGTTACAAGATATTAGATTTACTAGGACTATTAATAGAATCCAGCAGTCTATGATTATGGAATTAAATAAGATTGCTATCTTACATTTATTTTTATTAGGATTAGAAGATGAATTAGACAACTTTACACTTACACTTAACAACCCGTCTACTCAGGCTCAAATGATGAAGATTGAACAAATGCAATCTAAAATTACCCTATATAAAGACGCTACGGTTGATGCTGGTGGTGGATTCGCAGCTATGTCTATGATGAAGGGTAAGAGAGATATACTAGAGTGGTCTGATGATGAGATTAAGCAAGATTTACTTGAGCAGAGACTTGAGAAAGCTGCAGCGGCTGAGATGGAAAACACTAGTAAGGTTATTAAACATACTGGTACTTTTGACGAAGTCGATAGACTGTACGGTGATATAAATATCGCTAAAGGTGGTGGTGGTGCTGATGGAGATGATGGTGATGATTCTGGAGGTGACTTCGGCGGAGGCGGCGGAGGCGGAGGTTTCGGCGGAGGCGGAGGTTTCGAAGGTGGTGACGATGTTGATTTCGGAGAAGAAGGCGATGACGATACTGGTGATGATGCTGGTGGTGGTGATGATGTTGGTGATGATACTGGTGGTGATGATACTGGTGGTGATGATGTAGCTGATTTTGGTGAGAGTGTTAAAAGTAAGACTGAAAAGTTACTTACCGAACATAAAATCGCCTACGATAAAAAAGTTAATAAGTATAGAGATGACTTTTTTGGTAAGTTGCTTGATTCAGTTAAAAAGGATGATGATGTTATTTTAAATGAAAGAGTTAAAATTACTAATAAAAGTGTTAAGATTAATGAAAATATCGGAAATATGATTGATGATATCGACAAAATGATTAATGAATAGGTTTTTTAACAATAATCAAATATTTATTTAATATAAAGTACGCACTATGGCAAAGAAAAATAAAAAACATATGAATTTTGGTCAGATTAAGGATGTCTATAATGAAATCCTTGCTGAATCAATTTCAACAGGTAATAAGGAAAAAAAGGGACTTTTCAAGGGTTACGTTAAGGCTCTTAGAGAGAATGAGATTTTAAAATCTCAATTCTTTATCTATTCAAATATTCAGAATAAGCTTGAAGAAAACGAAGGTAGAGCGATTGAATTTATTAAAGAGAACGTTGGACTTATGGATGACTTCACGACGAAGGAGATAAATGAGGCAAATAAAACTCTTATATTAGATTTAGTTTTTGAAAACGCTAAATTATATTCCGCAACCGTTAGGGTTAAAGAATTACATGAGAATATATCAAAATTAATAACTACTAGTAAAGGCCCTAGTACAGTTAGTTCATTAGTAGAAACTACACAGAAAGTTGCTCAATATATAACAAGTAATAAGAAAGAAAATAAAGTTGTTGTTGAAGGTCTTGATGAGGTTATATTAACTAATAAAGAATTAGGTTCTTTAATGGTTAGTAAATATAATGATAGATACGCAGACCTTAGCGAGAGTGAAATAAAAACTGTTAAACTTATCTTAGAATCTGATGATGATGGTAAGGAAAGTTTTTTAAAGCTTAATATTTCAGAATGTATTGATTTAGTTAATGCTAAATTAGATAATGCTGATGCTGATTTTAAGATGAGTCTTTTATCACTTAAAGAAAGTCTATTAGATAGGAAATACATAAAAGAAAGTTTTGAGGTTGATATTCTTAAGGTTTTGGAACTAAAAGAAGATTTGACAGGGGAGTAGTTTATGTTTAAAGAATCAAAGAACATACAAAAGTTACGAGACTTAGTCAGTGAATTACCAATTCGTGATGCGGAAGTTTTTAAGATGAGAGAAATACTTGAGTTAACGCTTGAGCTCACTACTGACGGTTATTGGGACTGGGACGTGGTCAACAATAGTCAATATCTTAGTCCAGCTTTTAAAAAGCAATTAGGTTATGAGGTTGACGAAATGGATAATAAACCTGAGGCATGGATGTCGTTAATACGTCCAGAAGATTTAACTTTAGCATTAAGTAAAATTAATGAACATACAAAAAGTAAGGGTGTTATACCGTATAGGTCAATAGGTAGGTATACACATAAGAATGGACATGAGATAACTATATTGTGTAGAGGGAGTGTTATAGAGTGGGATGAGGATAATAACCCAATAAGAATGGTTGGGACGCATATAGATATTACAGATTTGTAGGATGGATAAGAATCAAAAAGGTGTACCACAGAATGGATGGAATGAATACTCTAAGTTAGTTTTAAATGAGTTAGAAAGACTTAATGAAAATGATGAGAAGATTCAAGATATACTTAATGAAATCAACCTAAAATTAGGTAGGGTTGACGTTATTGAAAGGGAAGTTGGAGGTGTAGTTAAGTGGAAGCGTTATATGGATGATGTAGCTAGCCCTAACACACTTAAAGAGATGAAGTCTGACGTGGCTTCGTTAAATACATTTAAGACTGTAGCTGTTACCGTATGGGCTGTCGTGCAAGTCGCTTTCGGAGTATTTATTGCCTTGTTCAAGGGATAGTGTTATTTGACTTTCTTGTTGATATTACCTATATTTAAAAAAAATAAATAGGTTATGATTATTACAAAAAATGGAAAGCAATTATCAACAAGAAATTACAATAATTACAGAGTATTATCTGGTACGGTAGATAATAAAAACCCAAAGGCTTTATATCTCACTATATCAGCTTGGGGAAAAACATTGATTAATGAAGACGTAGATTACGCTGCTGTAATTAGGTCGATAAATAAAGACATCAAGAAAGCATTAACTGAGAATTTAAACCAAAACTTATTTTATACTGATAGGTGTATTGTTGATTTTGATATGCGTGAGTCAGGTATAACATATGGTAAGAAAAGTTATATGAATTGTGAGGTTACACTTTATCAAAAGAACTTATTTAAACTACAAGAGAAGACAATACAAAATGAATTAAATGATATGTCTAAAATAATAACTAAGGATATACTGGAAAATGTAAAGTATTTTACTTTTAGTAAAACAAAAAAATAAACATACTCTAAATAATAATAATAATAATAATTAATAAACTCAGAATTAACGTTCTGGGTTTTTTTTGTTTATCCGACATATTTATAATAAAAGAGATATGTCAGAAGACTTAAAAATATTAAAACCTGGGCAACAAGGTTTAGGTGTCTTAGTGGAGCAGGATGCTGGGTTTATTAACCCAGGTGACACTAGAAACAAGCCGTTTGTAAATGAAATAAAAAAATTAGATGCTGGTAGTCCTATAATAGCTTCCCCACTTATACTATATGTAGTTTTGCAGAAATGGGGTGTTAAAAATAGAAACGGTAGGATATACCCAAAAGAAATACTTGAGAGGGAAAACAATAATTATCAACAGTTAATAAAAGAACGAAGAGCTATTGGTGAATTAGACCATCCAGAGTCTTCAATAATCGCTGGAGATAGGATATCACATAATATCACAGAAACTTGGTGGGAAGGTAAGACGCTCATGGGTAAGATGGAAATTCTTATGTCACCAGGATATGTTAATTACGGTATAGTTTCCACTAAAGGTGATGAGGTTGCTAACTTGGTTAGGAATAATATTATGATTGGCGTGTCCTCAAGGGGTGTTGGTTCACTTAAGGAAGTAGCTGGTCAAAACATAGTTCAAGATGACTTTGAATTAATTTGCTGGGATGTTGTAACATCACCTAGCACCCCTGGTTCATGGATGTTTAAAGACGCTGCTCAAGCTAAACCGTTTACAGAATCAAAAGAAAGTAAAAAAAATATACTAGTAGATAAGATAAATAAATTTCTATTAAAATAATTTAATAAGGATTTATTTTTAATAAATATGTCTTTTTATTAAAAATAGACATATTTATAAACAAGCGGGTATAACTACCTTCAATAATTTAATAAAAATTTAAAAATTAATAAAAAAAATGGCTGATAAAAAGAAATCAATTTTAGAAGAAGCTATCTTGGATGCGAAAAGGATTCAGGAAGCTCTTAATGCCAACACAAAAGAAATACTTCGTTCGGTAGCGAAAGAAGAAATTGAAAGCTTAGTGAAAGAATCTTTGGAAGAAGATTATATGGAAGAAGATGTTGAAGATGACGCAGAAGAAATTGAAGCAGGTGCTGAAGATTCTGAAGGTGGTGAAGAAGTTGAAATCGATGCAATCGATGGTGATGATGAAGCTGGTGAGGGAGTTGAAGTAGATGGTGACATTGAAGGTGACATTGAAGGTATTGAAATCGATGACTCAGACGTAGGTGATGACCTTGAAGGTGATTACGAGACTGGAATGGATGCGGTAGCATTAGATAATGAGATAGAGATGGATATGACAACAGCATCAGATGATGATATTATTGCAGTTTACAAAAAGTTAACTGGTGATGATGAAATCGAAGTTGTAGTTGATGACGAAGCTGGTGAGGTTAAATTAAAAGTTAACGAACCTGGTGAATTTGTTATTAAGATGGATGGTGAAGGTTCTGACGAAGATTTAGATTTAGGTGATATGGGCGGTGACGCTGATATTGACTTGAGTGATATCGAAGGTGGTGTTGAACCAGACGTAGAAGTTGACGATTTAGAAATTGACCCAGTGGGTGATGCTCTAGATGCAGAAATTGAAGGTCCTGTTGAAGATAACGAAGATGATGACCTTGGAGAAGCTATTTATGAAATCGCTTTAGAAGAAGCAGAAGACTGTGAAGAAGGTGAAAAACTTGAAGAAGCAGAAGATTGTGAAGAAGGTGAAGAAAAGCTTGAAGAAAAGATACAAGTTGGAAAAGCACGTACTGTGGCTAACACATTAACCAAGATTAAAGGTGCTGGTGGAGAAGCTAATAACGTTAAAGCTCCAAATGTAACAGCGGTGTCTGAATCAACAACAATTAAAAAATATAATGCTTTGTTAACTGAAGCTAAAGAATTAAAGGGTAAGAATGGTGAATACAAACAAGCTCTTAAACAATTTAGAACAATGTTAGCAGAAACTGTGGTGTTTAACTCAAACTTAACTTATGTAACTAAGTTATTTATGGAACATTCGACAACTAAGGTTGAAAAAGAAGGAATTTTTAAAAGATTCGATGATGAAGTTTCAACTCTTAAGGAATCGAAAAAACTCTACAAAACTCTTGCAAGTCAATTAGGGGCTAGAAAGCCAATGAATGAATCAATAACTAATAAGTTTGATAAGGAAGTTTCTTCTGGCGTATCAAAGCAGTTAAGCGAAAGCACTGTCTACGTTGATAAAGAAACATCTAGAATCATGGACTTAATGAAAAGAGTAGATAGAAAATAATAATAACAAGTAAATTAAACAATTAAAATAAAAAACAATTATGTCACATTTATTAAATTCAGGACAAGTTGGGAACATCGGATTAAACCACATGAAGGCTATCCGTACTCAAACTCAACAAAAATGGGATTCTTTAGGATTCTTAGAAGGACTTAAGGGTCACGTTAAAGAAAACGTTGCTCAATTATTTGAGAACCAAGCGTCTTCTTTATTAACGGAAACTACTGACGCTTCGTCTTCAGGGTCTTTCGAAACTGTAGTATTCCCAATCGTAAGACGGGTATTCTCTAAATTATTAGCTAACGATATCGTTTCTGTACAAGCTATGAACATGCCAATTGGTAAATTGTTCTTCTTTGTACCGCAAACTTCAAACAGAGTTAACGCTGCTGGTGATGCAGGTGATTTCTATGGAGCTAATGGTGCTCAGTATTCTGCTCACACTGGTATGGCTGCAGACGGTCTTCCTGACTGTGTAGACGTTTCTGGTGGATGTGCTGCTACAACAATGAAAGCTAAGTCTTTATATGACTTATACTACAATGATGGATTATTTGATAATTCAAAAGGAACTGTAACTATGCTTACTAACCCTACAAGGTCATTACAAACTTTAGGTGCTAATGGAAGTTTTGCTTCTGCAGCTACATTTGGTGTACTTCCAAGAGCTACTGATGGTACGCTTAGAGGTGCGATTATTAAGGTAGAAGGATTTGGTGCTAGTAGAGGAAAAGGTGTATTAACTGGACCAGACGGAAACGAAATGGATACAGAATCATTCTTAGCTTCTTTAAAAGTTACTTCTGTTAGCGGTTTAACTGATGCTGATGCTAAAGTAATCGTTGCTGCTGGTGGTCAAGTACCATTTAGATTAGTTACTCAAAAATACGGAAAAGGTATTGTTGAATATGGTGATACTGTTGATACTACAGGAGCTTTATATATTGAAGTTGATTTAACTAAGCCAGTTGATTCTAACGGAACATCTACTTATGATGGTTACGTTGGTGCTACTATGGCTGGGTCTGCTCAATCTGCACATACTGTTGCTGATTTCGGTATTTCTTGGACACAATATGCTTCTTTAGAATTAGAAACAGAATTAGGAGAGGTTTCTTTCAAGCTTGACGAAGTTGTTGTAGCTGTTGAAGAAAGAAAACTTAGAGCTACTTGGTCTCCAGAATTAGCGCAAGATGTTAGTGCATTCCACAACATTGATGCTGAAGCTGAATTGACTGCTATTCTTTCTGAGCAAGTTGCTGCAGAAATCGATAGAGAGATTCTTAGAGACTTAAGAGTTGCTGGTGTTTCTACAAGATGGGATTACAACGGATGGAGAAAAGCTTCTACTGCTGCAAGTCCTTATACGCAAAAAGATTGGAATCAAACTTTATTAACTAAAGTTAACCAAATTTCTGCACAAATTCATAAGTCTACTCTTAGAGGTGGTGCTAACTTCGTAGTTGTATCTTCTGAAATCTCAGCTATTTTTGATGATTTAGAATACTTCCACGTTTCTGACGCTAACCCAGAGCAAGACCAATATAACATGGGTATCGAAAGAGTTGGTTCTCTTTCAGGAAGATACCAAATCTACAGAGACCCATATGCTCCTGCATACTCTATGATTATTGGACATAAAGGAAAATCATTGTTAGACACTGGTTACATCTACGCACCATACGTGCCAATGCAACTTACACCTACAATGTACAACCCGTTCAACTTTGCTCCTGTAAAAGGAATTATGACACGTTACGCTAAGAAAATGGTTAATAACCGTTTCTACGGACATGTTAGAGTTGATGGTGTTCCAACATTTAATGTTGCAGAATTAAGATAATAGAAATATAATCTTTACATACTTAAGAAAGGTGAGCATTTATGTTCACCTTTTTTTTATGTCTTAACTTTTCTACTAATTCCAGATATTTATAGACATATGTTTAAAGAATTAAAACCAAAAGATATTGCTGTGTTATTACTAACCACAACACTGTGTACTATATTAGTTATATCTACTATTAGTGTAGTGTTCTTAGAACATGATACCAATGGGAGAATTGAAGAATTAATAGCTTTTATATTAGGTTCTATAACTACTATAGTTGGTGAGTATATACTACTGAACTTAAAAAGAGGTAAAAAAGAAGATTATTAAATAATAATAATTACAGATATTTATAAACATGAGACATTTAATAAAAAAGTTACTTAAGGATAAAGTTTAGGTACAGTTGATGTGGTAAAATAGGAATTTAATAGTTAAAATCAATTTTAAGATAGTTTAAGGGACTTATAGATGATAAAATAACACACAGTACCAGATACAGTAAGATGTTTCTTTAGGGTTGACTTTTGAGGGTCGTTTTTTAAGTAATTCTTATTAATCTAAGTAATTTTCGTTGGAGTTATTGTCTTCTGAGTCAAACCACTCTTTTACTATTTTTTTAATTAACCCTAAAATAATAACAATAATATACATAAATAATAACATAATGTTCTGGGGTATGTCAATAAATATGTGAATAAAAAAAAAGAACCACCGTTAAGTAGTTATTTTTTTATGATTATTCTAATATTTTATCTAATTAATTATAATAATCATAAATTAACTTCTTTAATTAGATTATTATACCATAATAATTCAGAACCATATAAATCATTAATGTTAATAATAATCTTAGTATTTTTAAATGTTTCTGGGTCTGTAGTGTAATTTATTACCATCCTCTCTTCTGACATATTTTTTTCTTTAGATATCTGAAAATTTATATTATCTATAGTACCTATCCTTGTTTCTAACGCAAGAATTAAATAGTTTAAACTGGCAGGGATTTTAACTGCCTTGTTTTGTAGTCTTCCGTTAACTTCATTACCGATGGTTAAAGTACCACCACTAACTGCCGTATAATTCATACTCTTAATACTCATAATGTTTTTTATTTATTTTTAAGTTATATCAGAATCTTCTATAACAGTACCACCAACTATATCAGTTACACCATTATTAGCGTATCTTACTTTTTCATTTAAAGATACATTTGAGTTATATACTACAGTCATGGATACTCCGACAGCGTTAGCTTCGATATAGAAGTAGCTATCAGCTCCTGGAGTGTCTTGTGTTGCTGTAACAGCTAAAGTTCCGCTAGCGTTTATCGCAGACACTATACCAGCGGCGGCTGAAGATATAGTACCAGTTGTTACTGTGAATGTTTCTCCATTTATAGTGATATTAGGACTAGTGGTTAATACATTTACTTTTAATTTTTCTTTTTCAGCAGTAAATGGATTCATTTTATTTGTGTTAAGTCCTCCACTATATACCTTTACATTACCGCTACTAGATGGTGTTGTGATTATTTGCTTATTCTGGTCACTTACAATCATTGTAGCCCCGTTCATTATAATTGTCCCACCAGTGTAGTTAATTTGAGAATCGTCAGTTCTACCTAATATTTCTAATGTACCGCTATGTGCATTAATTGTTGTATTTTTAATGTGCGCATTACTATCTATATTCAAGGTGTGACCGTTTAAAACATTTGTTATAGTATCCCCATTATTCCAGTTACCGATTAAGTTAGTTTTACCCCTCAGTGAAGTTATTGAATATTCCTTAGAACCGAGCGTGTAAATTACATAATTATCGGGAATCTCTGTCCCATAGCCAACTATTTTAACTGTAGTCAAATTTAATGTACCATAACTTCCGTTGTTGCTGGTACTTCCAGTAGTATCATATAGTGCATTACTCATACATATATTAGCTACCGAGTCTTCTTTAGTTATACCTACAATATTAAACCTATCACATAGAGCGACGTTAGCTGTTGAATAGTTAGTTATTGTCAAGTCTCCAACGTGCGCATTTAAATTAATTGCATCACCATATACCGCTACACTGTCTATTCTGCCAGCGGTTATATCCAAAAGCCTACAAGGTGTTACGTAGCCATAAATATTCTTAATATAAGACGCTGTACATATTACCCTACCAGCACTACCTTCAAGACTAATACATGCGTTGGTATTACAAGTGCTGAATGAGTTAATAATGTGACTTTTAATTATTAAATCACCACCACTACCACCACCTGAACCATTCGTGATAGTGTTTTTACCAGGTGCTTCACTCACAATTTGAGGACAGTCTACTGTAATTTTCGTAGCTGAAGTAGTTATTAAATTCATACAGGTTCCGCTATAGCTAACTATTCTGTTCTTACCCTTAATTATAATACCTTTTGTGGAACCACCTAAACCGACAATAATCATATCCCCTGTAGACACTGAAGTACATTCGTTAAATTCAAAAACAGTCATGGTAGAGAAGTCTGTATCAAATGAAGCGTCGTAAAGTATGTTACAAGTGTTAGCCGAGTTTGTAGCGTAAAACGACCCGCCCCCGTAGACGTTACCCTCGGTAGCCGCACCAAAAGCTATGCCTGGGGCTTTAACGAAGATAGTATTTATAGTATTATTATATACTTTAGCACCTTCCTCAAAGTAGTGATTCACGCCAGTAACACTAAGAGTTCCGCCAGTAGCTATTGATGTATCGTAATTATATACCCCAGCCTTAACGTGTATTGTGTCACCGCTCTGTGCTATTCTGGTAGCCCAGTTTAGTTCTACAGGGTTTGTTATCTTACCAATAACATCACTTCTAGTACCACCTGTTGGTCCGACTTCGGACACGAAGATTACGCTGCCGTAATCACCATCACCACCACTAATTTCATAGATGTGTATAACAACCCCACTCTGGTTTTTCCAGTAAATAAGTCCATCACTTAGGTCTTTAAAGTAAGTATTATATGCTATTCCAGCCCAATCAGATGGTCCATCTAACTCCTTTGTGTAATTAATACCATTACCACCCTTTATGTTTTTTGTACGTATCGCCATTTTCTATTTAGTGTTATATTCTTTAATTTTAATATTCTACATTTCTTTCTCTAAGTGTTGAGTAATTTCCTTCATGGTGAACAACTATAGATGGTAATGTAGCGTAGGAATTACCTCTTGATTTATGTAGGTTCCTAGTAATTTCATCGATAGGTATCATGTGTTTATCTAACTCACTTATATAAATATCATACATTGAGGAATTAATACCATAAGCTTGACAACACCATGCACCACCAAGTTTAATAAGACAATTAGATACCCATAAAGGTTCGGTTTCGTTTGTCACGTTTAAGTGAATAAAATCCCAATCATCAGGTAGGCCACTAAGTGCTCTAGTTAGTATTAAATTAAACCTATTTTGTATGAAATCTACATCATCTTCCATTATAAATATATTCTTATATCCCTTTTCTTTTGCGTTCTTAATTATCTTAAGTGTTGTAAGACTTAATGCGGCAGCGTTTCTATTCCATCCGTCATGTTCTTTACCATTAATAACCACTTCTTCACTCTCGCCAGAAATAGCGGGTATAACTTCAAATTCAATACCTACTCTTTTACAATTTTCAATAGCTCTTTCAAGCCTATCCGTTGATTGTGGTAAGTTGATTAAGTAGACCTTATCGAAGAATTCGTTTAACATATTATTTTATTCCGTAATTACTTTATTTACACCTTTGGATGGTTTACTACTCTTATTATTTTTGAATAAACCCATTCTTATTATAATGTTACCTCTCTGTAAGTAATGTACACATCTACTTCACTATCTCCTAATGTAATAGGGTTTCCTGAATAAATTTCGAGGGCGGCATTTTCGATTAATTGAATATTTCCACCTCCACCTACACGAGTAAATAGACCATTAGAATCAGCACTACTATCAATTCCTGGGCTACCATATTGCCATCGGTCTGCCCCTGTAGTTATAATTCTAACATCAGCACCACCATTGTATGCTGTTGTGTTATACCTTACTCTTAAAGTAGCAGTCAAAACTTCAAATGTAACACCAACTTTGGCTACAGTAGCTTGAATAGGAGTAACATCTATAGCTAATAGCTGTGCAGGAGTTAAGGTTACCTTTACATCGTTGATAACACTACTACCGCCACCACCACCACCACCACCACTTACTTCATAGATATGTATTACATCTCCACTTGTGTTTTTCCAGTAAATAAGTCCGTCACTGAGGTCTTTAAAAAAAGTATTATATGCTATTCCAGCCCAATCAGATGGACCATCAACCTCTTTTGTGTAGTTGATTCCATTACTTCCTGTAATTTTTTTATCGTATATTCCCATTTTTAATTATATTGGTCTTTAATTATATTAGCATCTTCTATTAACATACCACCAACCGCATCTATTATTGATTTAGTGTTATATCTTATTGTTGTATTTTTTAGCGTATTAGTACCGTAACTCATTGTTAATGCATTTCCAGCGACATCAGCTTCTACGTATATATACCCGTCAGTTCCAGGCGTATCTTGTGATGCCGTTGCAGCTACTGTTCCACTAGCATTAATTAAGGATGCTAACTCAACCGCTGATGCTACTGCGGTAGCTCCTGTTGTACTTGTGAAGGTTTCTGTATTAACTGTAAGGTTAGCGCTAGTTCCTGTCACAGAGACTCTTAATTTCTCCTTTTCAGCTGCAAATGAATCCATCTTATTTGTATTAAGACCACCACTATATATTCCAACCGTACCACCTGTAACGCTGGTTGTTAGTATTTGACTGTTTTGGTCTCTAACTATGATTGTTGCTCCGTTGTAAACTACTCTAGTACTAGAAAAAGGTTTAGAAGCTTCATCCCAATTACTCACAAACATTAAAGTATTAGAGTATGTGTGTGCTGATTGGGCGGTGTTGCATGGGTAAGATGTATTACATCTTTCAATGATAGTACCACCTATATTAACATCTACACTACTAAATCCAAATGTTTCACCAATGCTTCCAAACCCGCCAGTCCTTTGCGGGTTAGTAGGTCCAATATTTATTACTGTACCACTAGGTATGTTTAAATTACCACCAGACTGACTAAACCAAAAGTTTTGAATATCCCAATTACCTAGTATATTTATAGTGCAACCACCGCTGGTAGCAAAAAACCAACCTTCAACAAACTTGTACGAGAATTCTGGTAGTTTAGTGCGTTGTTGTAGTTTATAATTCGCTATAATTGTACCAGATAGTGCACTTATTAAACTATCACCTTCTGAGTCACTCGTATAGTCAAAGTCACCATTAAATGTTGCATTTATTGTACCAAAACCACTTGCCCTAACTCTATCAACTAACTTAATATCTACGATACCATAAAAATTACCACTAGCAGCTGTACTACCAAAATACCCTAAATGTCCATTAATATTAAGGTATGTACCATTAAATTCGGTCATTTGGTCAATTCTAGTAACGTTAAGTGTTACGTTCTTTTTGACTAATCCATCGTTACCACTAGTTACATAGTTTATATAATTAGCGTTAACTGTACATAACAACCCATCAGGATTAGTATTTAAATCTAACCCACATAAAGTATCACTAGCTCCTGTAATATCATCTGCGTTAACAGTTAATTTAGCTACACTGGAAGTGCCACCACTAAGTGATGATTGTAGTATCCCTTGAGCGACTGTTGATTTAATTAAAGGACAGTCTATTGATATGTTTGCTTTAATTGTACCACTATTGTCAGTGGTAGTTATTGCAGCGCCACCACTACTTACTATACTTCTTTTACCCTTAAATGTACCGTTTTCATTTGATACTGAGATTAAGCACCCAGTAGAACTATTTTCACATGTGTCCCATTCATATACTTGCGTATAATTATTACCTTCTAACCCATTGTTTTGGAATATGTAACCACAAGAACCAGAACCATAAAATGAACCAGAACCGTATACATTACTTTCTGTTGAGCCAGTTGATTTACCAAACATAGGACCAGTAGTTGTTTTAGATACCTTACTATTTGGTTCGAAGTAATGATTAACCCCTGAAACACTAAGACCGTTAGTAGCTGTTGTTGTTGTTGTGTATATCCCACTTTTAACGTGTACTGTGTCCCCGCTTTGAGCTATTTGAGTAGCTAAATCAAGACTGATTGGGGTGTTAATATTCCCAATAATGTCGTTTCTTGTTAATCCAGTCGAACCAACCTCAGATACAAATATTATGTTACCATAATTTGTTGCTGGTGGTAGTAGACCACTTAAGTCAGTTGTAAAGGCAGAAGCTGCGTCAGTTCTATTGTAGTATACTGTATTACCTACTAGAGTACTTCCAGTTGTGTAGTTGTCTGTATTTGTATCACCACTTATTGATGATAAATCAACAGTATAAGCTGATAACGAATCTTTTGTGTTAAAATAAATAGAATGACCAACAAGTGTTGTTCCTGTTGTGAAGTTATCTGGGTTATTTAATATAGGTAGTAAGTCCACTTCTATAGTGTCACTATTAACTTGAGTTAAAATAAGTGTTGTACCGCTGGTTGACCCTGTAATTATATCTTCACCCTTAAGGAATATAAAGTTATTATCAACATCCTTATGTGTTAATACAGCGTTTTTTGTAAAATCAGCTGAATTACCAATATATGGACTGTTGACTGTTCTTAATGTTAAATTGTTATTAGCCATTTTATTTTTTTTATAAATATTATCGTTATTTTACTTTATTAAAATATCTATTGTGATATTCTTGAATTACTTTGACTAACAATGTCAAAACTTATTATTTCTTTAGTAGTTGTAACTTCTAAATTAGACCCGACTTTTATATCTAAATAATAAGTTCCTGGTACAAGACTTTCTGTATCTAATAAGAAATAATTAGTATTATTTGCTATATTAACATTTTGAAAATCTATAACTGTAAATTCGTTCCTACCTTCTTTTACGTACAAGCGGTATTTAAGGCTGTCTACTAACTGTTTTTGGTTTATTGTGTATGGAATTCTAGTTGACACTATAACTTTCCTTATATCACCTCTATATATCCTTTCATCTAGTTTAATACCACTGACAGATAACCCGACACTCTTAGGTAATGCGTAGTCATCGCTAATATTATAATATTTGTTACTATCTTTTAATGTAAAATCTAATTCTATGTTTGGTCTAGTTATACCATTTACGGTAATACCTGTCCACGTATCAGTAAAACCTATACAGTCTGTATTACTTATTGTTGTGGGCACATTTACATCTATTGAGTAAACACCTTTTGTTACTTGCGTTACAGCGCTAGGGGTGATGGCTGAAAATACATCACCATTACCATCTTTTATCACAACACCAGGTATAGAGTCTAAGTTCGTAGGTGTACCACCTAGGTTTGAATAGAGGTATAATTTATTATTTTTATCTAAGTAAAAGTCACTTCTATCATCATTTATCGTACAGTTGTATACGGTTTCAATAAATGGTTCGTAAAAAGTTTGTGTGTGTCTTGTAAAGAATCCTACATATTTGTGTTTGGTTGTTTCTGTTTCTTCTAGTGTTCTCAAGAATGCCACACCAAGTCCGTAATTTGTTGCACCAGTCATATAACTATTAACCACATCGGTAATATCCATTTCAATGTTTTCATTACCTTGTTCAAAGTGTTGTGTAGCTAGTACTGTTGGTGAACCTGAGTATACTCCTGGTTCTGCCCAGTTAATACCTGTTTTTCCGTCAATCCAGTTTGAAGGACTAGACGAATTAGAACCTTCCCCTATGTAAGTACAGGTTTCGTAGTCATACCCGTTACCTTCGTCCCAATCTTGTGTAATTGCAAACACTATTAAGTCAAAAGAAGACGCTCTTTCTTTACCTGAACATGTTGTCTTCCCTAATAATTCTTTATCGAATGCACCAGTATTGGTCATTCTGAGTGTATGCTTTAATTTTGTTAAATCTGCGTATGTCTTGTCGTTGTATAAGTTTTTTAACTTATCTTCATTAAATTGGAATAAAAGTCTTGTATATGATTGCGCAGCACTTGCACCACCATAGTATAGTTCAGTTATGGGATTTCTACCAACATTTGTGTTGTTATTGTAGATGATTGTGTTGTTTCTGTCAAAATATGTACGAATTACCATCTTCTTTTATTAATAAATATCTAGTAATTCTAATTAATTCGGATATTTTTAGATAACATTGCTTTCTCAAGGTCTTGTGCTTTATCGTTGAATAATTTAACTTCAGATTCACCAAGCACATCATGGTCGCAAGCTACACCTCGATTATGATGGTGACCAAGTAAAGCTTTCCTCATTAGTATTAAATATTCTACCAAAACATCACCAAAAACTAGCTGGTGCGCGTCTTGTAGTATCTCTTCCAATTGTGTGTCGTCAATGTAGTTAGCCACGACATTACCTTGCTTATCTCTTTTACTAACTTTAGTTAATCCAGATTCAGATACTGATGTCCTAAAATTAGGTGTACCGTCGTAGGATAATAAATTAATTCTATCAGAAACAATATTCGTAACGCTAATTGGCATACTAGGTGGGTCTTCACTAGGTACCCCTGTGAAATCGTTTGCACTTTCTGGGTTGTAATTAAAATTACTTTTTATTTGAATATACCCTGGGTTTTTGTTGTTAAATACTAGTGGTTTTGCTTCACCGTCACCATTAAACTTAAACTTTCCTGCTCTAATTAAAACCTCATTACTTCTTTGTATTATATCTGTATTGTCTCTACCTTCAATTACTACGTTTTGTTTATTTTCATAAATACCGTTAGAAATTATCTTTGGTGTTGATTCGATTGTACCGTCAACGAAATTAGCTAGAGCGTTTATTGAGTCGTCTTTATTTAATTTTACTGCTGATGATATAATAGGTCCAATGTAAAATCTATCGTTAAATCTTTCGTCATCACCAATAAGCATTACGATTACAAACTCACCCTTCTTAGGTACAAGATTTGTATGTTTAGGCATTAAAGGGAAGCAGTTTGGTAGGTTGTATACGTCTGGGTAATCCCCTCCACCATCGAACTTAGTACCAACAATAACACACCTAATAGCGTGTTCATCCGCATTAAAAGCAGCTAAACTCTTATTAGTTTGATTGTCATATTTTATATCTTCATCAGACCTACCACTTCGGTCGCTCACTGATGGAGGACTCAATTTTCCAACAGCAACCACTTCCGCTATATATAGATTTTTGTTAGGCTTGTTTAGGTTTTGACCTGCCCTTAATCCACCACTAAATTCAAATCCCATTTGTACCGTTTATTCTTTTATTTATTATTTTATAAACTTCTTTACCTCTAACTTCCATAGCTAGTAGTATATCCCATCCGTTAAGTAGTTGCTCTTTTAGTTTTAAGTGATTAACCTCTAACTCATGTAGTTCACTACGTAGTTGGTCATTTGTTTTATTTTCTAAATCATCCATATAAATATTTTAACGCCCACCACCTTTACTTATAATTATCCCTGTGTTAGAAGCTTGGATTGGGCCCGATGGTGAAGCTCCTATCACTTGTATTGAACCTGGTGATATAGCTGTTTCTACGAGCATATTTTCTGTAATTTCTTTATGCATCTCTTTAAACGTATGTTTAAACTTTGATGCCTCAACGTTTGGACCATCCGAATATACATCACCCATTGACACCCCAGTTTCTAATTCAAACTCAGATATAGCTCTAGCTGATGCGTTTCTCCAGCTCATACCTGGTCTCATTTTAGAACCTACTAATAATAACACTGGAGGTATAGGTATCGCTGGTGTTTTAAATATATTAAACGCACCTAAAATCAGATTAAGTATACTGCTTAAAGATGTTAAGTTTACATCACTGTTTGGTGATTTTTCTGTTGGTTTACATTCAGACATTTTAATTATACTTTTATTTAATTATATTAATAGTGTTAACGTGTTTTGTTAAAGGTCAAATATTTAACCTTTAACAAAGGGGTTTGTATTTATTTTACTTAATTGGGTTATTATTTCTGGTGGTACTCCAGTATAACTTAATAACGCAATTACATAATTCTTAGCTTTTTCTATTTCGTCGTCAGCGAATTTCTGTTTAAGTCTTATCGTTATGTATAATAATACTAGATTAAGTAATAATCTTAAGAGCATGTCTAATACTATCAAACTTATATCCGTAACTAGTTTTTTATTTTTCCGAATAAAATCTATGGGTCCGTCGTAGCTACTACCCTTTCCGTATATTATTTGATGGTTAATAGCAAATACAGATATAAATTCTGGTGTTATTATGGTTGACATAAAAATTAGTTGTAATTTTTTTATTATCTCAATAAAAAAATTATTCTTAATTGTACCTTTATTTACGTTATTTGAAGAAAAATTAGCTTGTATTTGTGCTAGATTATCTAAAGCCTCCTCTATCGCTTTTGATTCTTCAGATTTAGTCGTTGCACTTAATATTGTACTTATTTCATTAGATACATCTCGCAAAGAGATTTGTACGGCCAGATTGTCACAAGTCTGTAATTCTCTTATACCGTTTTTTCTGTTGTTAGATTCTCTATCTATTTTTGCTAGTGTTTCATTATCGAAAGTGAAAAAATTATCTGTAATATTACCATCTTCAGAATTAAGTATACAATTAAGTACTTCTTTAACTTCAAGTTCTTTTTTTATTTGTTTTTTACTTTTACCAACCCCGCTCGATGAACTTACAGAGCCAAATAATTCTTCCATTATAAGTGTTATAAACTTGGGTGAATCTAACGAGGACGGATTACCAAATAAAGATAAACTATCAATAAAATCATTGTTAAAATCTGGTAGCGTTTTGTTAGAATATGTGGGACTTGCAGTATATTTTATTATATTATTTCTTGAAGGGCTCCCAGTCGCAGCAATTGTACTTTCAAAAAAAGTACTTTCAAGTATATCTACACCATTAACAGAAGACCCCCATACTGTAGTAGTTGTAGGTGTTTGAATCGTATAATATAAGTATGTGTTGAAATCTTTACTAGCTAGACCACTAGATGTGTCGCTGTAAATTAGCTCACCCGCGAAACTAGTTGGGTCTGTTTTCATTAAGTCATAAAAGTCAATATTTGGGATTTTTAATTCCACTCCAGAACCTCCGCTTTGGAACCATTCTGGTATTGACGCATTTACACCACAAGACACCACCTCTTTTAATTCTTTTTTAAGGTTGTCTTTTATTGCTAATTCAAAATCTGGTAATCTATTTGTAATTGCGTCGACAACATAATCTTTAATAACTTTAGCGCCAACTAAAACTGTTGCAAGTTCAATTAAAAACTCACTACTATTTAGTTGGTTATTCATTGAACTAATAGAACTATTAACCTTTTGCTTTGGTACTTTGCTTAATGCACTAATTGCAGATAATTTTGCATATAGTTCCCTTTTCTTGTCTACTATTGCCATAATTATTCATCACTTTCATCAATATTGTTATTTTTAGAATTTTCTTCCATCATTTTTCTAACAGCCTTAAAATCACTTAGAGAGACTTTACCTCCGTTGCTGGGTTGGTTTGTTTCATTAGCCCCTTTGTTTTTTATTAAATCACTTTGTAGTTTAGCTATTTCTAACTTAATTCTCATTGCTGAATCTTTAATCTTAAGTGCACTAGTTTTCTGGGCCGCTATCTTAGTTAAGTCGTCAACGTCTTCAGGTTCAGCAGAATTACCCATTTCATTTATGTTATTTTGAGCCGCAGTGATATTAGCACAGGCGTCATTATAAGTTTCCTGAAGCAACCCTTCTAAACTATCTGTGTTATTTGTTTTTATTTGTTGTTTCTTTTTGCGTGGCATATTTATGTCTTTATATATAAATATTAGAAATTATAGTTTTTTATTCAATACCGTTTTCCATCCCGTCTATTTTAACAATACCATATAACATTTTGTATCGTTTCATCGCTAATCTGATATCCTTAGTATTTAACCCAGTATACCTTCTCATACTTTCTAATATTGAATTCTTATTAAACTTTGTACCACCACTCATTAAGTCTAGAGTTACCTCCCAGTCTTTAAGTATATCAACCAACGCAAAACCAACTTTCATTTCGTTTTCGTTTAGCTTTTTTTTACCTAGTATACCATTACCTTCGATTTCGTCATCAATACTTTCTATTAATTTCTTAATAAATTTACTCATTGTAAACTCTTGGTCATCCAGTTCATAATGAAAATTAGCATTCGCTTCTAATATTGAACCAACGTTTTCATATGAATCAACTTGCTTTGTTTTCTTTTCGTCAGCTATTAATAAGCCAAGTATATAATTTTTGCAAATAGTCCCGTAATAAGAATATGCTTTTTTACCTTTAGCGTTGTTAAATTTGTGAGCTTTTGTTATTAGGAAAGAAAGTGTGTCAGAGTGTAGGTGTTCAAATGATTCCATTTTTCTGTACAATTTATATTTCCTAATTATCGATTCAATCATCTTATTGAGTGGCTCTCTTAGCCACTCATTATAGATTTCATTCTTTTTTTTCTCGTCCTCTGCGTCTAAAAATAATAAAACAGCCGTTTCTTGTTCGGGACCAAAGTATAAATCATTTTTTCTTTTACGCCCTCGTTTCTTAGCCATATTATGTTGTTACATCCTCGTAAGTTATATCCCTTTCAGTTGGGTGAAAGTATTCTTTCTTAGCTTGTTCTAACCACCAGTTAGCTTCAACTGTATTCATTTCTTCTCTATAGTTTGCAAACAATGAACCTTCTCTTTGGTTTTGATGTTTATACCCAAACCTTGGGATAACCATAACCTTTACAGCGTTAAAAGTCATTCTTAATAAGAACTCATAAATGAATGTTAATTTAATATTTGATTTAAAACCACCAAAGTCTTTAACTGCTTCAGTTTTCATTACAAATCCGTCGATGTTAAAGTTTTGAAACGATAATAAAGAGTTGTTATCAAGAATACCTAATTCATCTGAAAAGCTATTAGCCCAAACCGCTTCATTAGTGAACCCCATAAAGCTACCGTCGTCTGAGTTTACATCAATAATGATTGGTAAAAAGATTTCTACGTCAGAATGTGCTGTTCTGTATTCTACAACATTCTTAAACCATCTATTCGAGTATTCATCGTCAAATTCAAGAAAGCTAAACCATTCTGTTTTAACCTGACTAATACCATAATTAAGCTGAGACTGAACATCTGTTTTGTCTGGATTACTTACAACTCTAACAATGTCTTTAATACCTTCAAAGTCAAAAGTTTTCATTAATTTTTCAACATCTGAACCAGTCGGAACTACAATAAGAACTTCGTCTGGTTTAGCTTCTTGCGTTTCAACACTTTTTAACGCATTACTAAGTAGTTTAGACTCTTCTTCACCGTTTAACTGGTGAATAGGTATTACCACACTTATATTTGTTTTTGTATTTTTGTTAGTCATAATATTTTATTTTTTAGTTTCTAAAACTTTAATTGTGTTATTTAATTCTTCTTTCCTAGCTTCGATTAACGAACCGTAAACTTCTTCTACTTTGGCTTTTTGATTATCTGTAGTGTAGATGTTTTTACTACTTTCTATACCCTCAATTAAATCTTGAGGTACTGAATCTTCTAACCAAACTTTTAAGTAAGTTGCTATTAATTCTGGAATATTTAAATGAGTATTTGTCCAAACTCCGTTATTCTTGATATTCTTATTTCCTTCTTCGTCAGTCTCTTCCATCCACTCTGGAATCATATTTGGCATCTTACCGATAACTGGTGTGTTAGATTGCATCGCTTCAAGTGGGAATGTTCCAAAACCAGCACTATCATCTACCCATACACTTAAGCAAGACTTACCTAATTCTGTAGCAAACTGCTCTCTACTTAAGTTTCTTAATTCTTTAAACGTAATCCACTTATATAGTGGATATTGTAAGTAAAACATCTTAGCGATTTTAGCCGCAACACCTTGCTCCCTAGTACAAATAGTAACTACAGGGATTTTTGGTTTGTCAGATGGTTTAAAGTATTCTGGTATACTAACAGGGATGACTTTACTCCTTGTTGATGGGAATAAAGATGAAATATAGTCTGCTTGTTTTTGACTTGTTGTAATAACGTCGTTAAAGCCATAATCAGACCATCTTCTACCAAGTGGTAATAATTCTAATAAGTAATCGTAGTTTTGTGAAAATACGATTTTCTTACATGGGAACTTTTTTGCTTGGTCCATGACGTTGGCAAAAATTTCTGGAACTACAAGGAAGTCTTCAGCATTAATTTTAATACCTTGTGTTTCAATTGAAACGTGTGGTAATTCTGCATACTCTTCTCCTAACCAGTCAGCTATACCCATACCTTCGGCGTCACCTACTAGTTTATAGTCATTCTTTTCATGTAGGATGTTAGCGTTGTAACCTAATTCTCTTAATAGTTTAACATGCTCGTAAATATTAGCAATCCCTGCCGCTGCGTTACCTCTAGTATCTAGGGTAAAAAAGTATAACCCAAAGTCTTTATTATCTAACTTTGTTAATATATTATCAACGAACTCTTTTTGTACTTTCTCTTGTTCTTCCATTCTTAAAATTTAATTGTTATTATTATTATATTTCTTTTATTATTCCGTATTGTAACAGTGTGTTAAAGCTTAATTTAAAAGGTAATGATAGGTTTTCTAGCGCTCTATCTACACCTAATTCATCATCAATCTCGTCTTGTGTTGATAAAATAACTTCAAATAGTACTCTAATAACTTCGTATCTAGCCATGTCTATTTCCCTAACTTTATCATATTCCTTAGTGAATTCTTCAGTCGTTATTACTTTACCGTCTTTATCTAAAATTACTTTTTTTTCAGTTTCCTTTATTTTATCACCGTTCACAACCTTATTTGTAATAAGTACATCAAGCGCTTCTAAGTCTATTGTATAGTCTACTCCTCCTATCCCTAACATATTAATCTATATTTTCGTAAGTTGTTATTTTTGTATTTAAGATTCTGTCTCTAAGGTTTTCGTCATTCATAAATTCTAAGATAGAATCTAACTCAAAGTCCGATTTACTATCTACATTATATGCTGTATTTACCTTAATTGATAACTTACCGTCTGGTTTAGCTTCAAGAGCCTTAGGGCATGTAGTTATTAATACGTCAATCCCTTTCCAGTAGTCTTCATATTCTTGAACGAATCTGATGTTTTCAGCCCTACAAGATAACTTTGATAAAAAGAAAAGTGTTGACGGGATGCTTCTGTGAATTTCTCTGGATACTATTTCAATCTCATGCTCTTCTTCGTCCTTAATGTCCATTAAGAACATATTAAACTTAGTCATAAGGTTATCATATTTCTGGTCCCCATGACCGAATATCTCTAGTGATACTTCATCATACATAAACCTATTTAATGCATCGACCGAATCAAATTTAAAATACTTTAGAAAAGCTTCTGATTCTATTGATTTAATATCATCAACCATGTAGCCTGTATCTGGTGCTATATACTTCTCGTAGGTGTATAAGAACTGACCTACAAAATCACGTAATACTTCATTTAAACTTACCCCTATTCTCATATTGTTAATAATAAGAGAATAGGGGCCGAAAGTAAACTCTAAATTGTAAAAATTATTTAAAAAATATGTTTTTTATTTTACTGAATCTACTAACCTCAGGATTAATTGTTAACTTGGTTTCTATCTTCCCTGGACTCTTAGTTAAGTTACCTAAGACTTTCTTAATTTTTCTAGGTTCTGATTTAACTTTAAATAATTCTTCAGTAGTTATACCTGAAAAGTCATTACCGACTGTTGTGTAGTTTTTAAGTATCTTACTAATTATAGGGTTTCTTACTATATCATTAATACCAAATTCTAAAAACCCAATTTCTGGGATATTCCTATGTCTTGTCATAATATCATAAAGACCACTTAATTTAACGTTTTTATACTTGTCTGATTGGTCAAGGTCACCCGATAGAATAAATTTAGTATGAGCACCAATTCTAGTTAGAAGTGTCTTAACCTGCCCTGGAGACATGTTCTGAACCTCTTCCATAACAAGTATACTATTATCGATAGTCTTACCTCTAAGGAACGCTAATGGCTCTACAACGATAATATCACTTTCTTGTAGTTGTAGTCTTTTTGGTTTACCTAAGATTTTATCTAGGATATCTAATGATGAAGCAACGTGTGGTTCCATTTTCTCCTCTAGAGTACCAGGTAAATGACCTAAATCTTCTCCAGCACTTATTGCTGGTTTTGATATTATAATCTTTGTGTATGGTGTCGTTTTGTTTTGTACTAATTCAAGGGCTCTAGCTATAGCAATGTATGATTTACCTACACCAGCTGGACCAGCAGCAATGGTTATCTCTTTTTCGGTGATTAGTCTAGACATTTCTTTTTGCTTTTCATTTTTACATTTAAGTCTATGTTTAGTTTCGATAATCTTATTGATAATTTTCTCGTTAGCGAAATCCTCTAACCCTTTATTTCTGTTTGAAACTTTTCTCTTAGTCATGTGTTAAAATTTAGATTCTTTATTCTTATACCTATTTTCTAGACTTTCTTCTTTATACTTTTCTAATAAATATTCCCCGTTTACAGTAAGATTACATTTAAATTTAATAACATAGTTACCATCAAATTCAATTATTTTATCAAATGACTGAACCTCATACTCGTAGTAGTAAAAATCCTTAGAACCAACTGTCTTATAACTTATAAAATTAATTGCTTTAATATCAAGTATATCAGAACTTCTTGGGTTTTCAGTAGCTCTTTTAATTTCAGAAATAAATAATCTACTTTTTCTATTGTATTCGTCTGGGTATTTACTGACGTAAAATTCTAGTAGTTTTTCACTATCTGTAATATTTCTAATATTTAATTTACTAGTGTATTTTTCTATTTCAAATTTAGGTCTATATTCCCTATCAACGTTAATCAACCTCCCGCTTTTAATTGTTGATTGATAATCACTATTAGATATTTCTCCGATACTGGTCCTAGTGTTTCCGCTTGAGTCGGTAACCTTGTTTTCTATGACTTCGGTGTCTGTGTATCCGATAACATTATCATTAAGTGTTTCATTAATACCTAGTGAAATCTCTTCGTTATTAACCATCATACCTAATGGGTATTTGTCATAACTATCTAACTTAACTTTAGCTAATGACAACCTATTACTACCCTCAGTGGGGTTTATAGTTTCAATCGTATGATAGCCGTCTTCATCAGTGCTTGTTATGTTTACTTTGACTTTATCTACCGCACCAAGTATCTTATACATTCTCCATCTGAGGTCTTTTACTTCTTGAGTCACTTCCCCTTGTATTAAGGAGTGTTCCAAGGTACCTTTCTTGACACTTTGTTCTGCGTTTACACCAGCGTCAACTGTTAACCCTTGCTGACTCAGCGTGTTCTTCTCCACACTAGATATCGCTAAAGAAAATGCCGCTATTTGTCTTTTAATCCATTTCATTATCTTAAAGACTCTTTACCTTGTAACACATCCATCCAGTGGTCACACATTTCTTCCATTAACTCTTTAAATGAATACTCTGGTTTCCAACCTAACTTTTCCCTAACTTTAGTTGAGTCACCTTTTAAATATGGTAACTCCTCTGCTCTAAGGAATTTAGGGTTTTGTACCACGTAGTCTTTATAATCCAAATCTAAATAACTAAATACAACTTCACACATTTCTCTAACTGAATGAGTTTTCATTGTAGATAATACGAAATCATCAGCCTCATCGTGATTCATTATCATATGCATACCCTTAACGTAGTCTTTTGAGTGACCCCAGTCTCTATATGCGTCCATGTTACCAAGTTCTAATTGGTCTTGTTGACCTAACTTGATAGCGCAAGCAGCTTTTACTACTTTATTAGTAACGAAGTTTGAACCTCTTCTAGGTGATTCGTGGTTAAATAAGATACCATTAACTGCGTGTAACCCGTATGCTCTTCTGTAGTGTCTTACTATGTTGTATCCGAACACTTTAGAGCATCCGTATGGTGATACTGGATTCATAACCGTATCTTCTCTTTGAAAACCATCGTCTTCAATAGTCAAACCAAACATTTCTGATGAACTAGCTTGATAGAATTTAGCATCTGGACAAATTCTTCTGTACGCTTCAAGTATATTAATAACACCAACAGCATTACTTTGAACAGTGAATTGTGGTATGTCATAACTAATCCTAACGTGACTTTGTGCAGCTAAGTTGTAAATCTCATCTGGTTTGATTTCTGACAATAACCTCTCGACTGACGTTTGGTCTAATAAATCACCATAGTGTGTTGTTATTTTACCTTGCACACCTTTTAACCTTGTCGATTGATTTTCTGGTGTTGAATTTCTTCTAATCATACCGTGTACTTCATAATCAAGTGATAATAAATGTTCTGCCAAGTAACTTCCGTCTTGACCTGCAACTCCTGTAATAAATGCTACTTTCTTTTTACTCATTTTAATTCTTTTTTTTTATTGTTATTTACTTAAAAATAGTGATAATATAAGACAAAGTAAATAATAAATTATTTAAATACTTTCATTTCTGATAAATCAGGCCAATCTGTTACTTTCCACTTAGTTGGTGGTGTATCGATTGCTTCTTGTAGTTTCTTAAGTCCTAACTCTGCGGTTTCTGGTGTCATATAATAATGATAACCTATTGAATTGATGTCTTGGTCTCTCCATGGTACGTCTGGTAACCTACCATCGTAACTCATTTTCTTTAATTCTAAAGCGTCTTTTTCATTATCACAAAGGATAACTCCACCTCTACCTAAACTTAGGTGTTTTCTGAATTGGAAACTAACTGACATTAACGTTCCTGGCGTGTAACTATCTTTTCTCCATAATACGGCAGCATCAATTATTCTCTTATTATCATAATTAAGTGGGTAGTAATCTTCCCAGTTATCGTCTCTCCATTCTAATTCTATTCCTAATTTTTCTGCTAGGAATGGGATTGAGATATATGTACGCTTGGGTACGCTTATTTTTTTAATCTTTTCGTGTCTTAGACACAATTCTACACCGTGCGTTGCACAATCCACAGCAACTGCGTATTTGGCACCGAAAAAGTCAGCTATCTTATTTTCAAATTCTGTAATACTATTAAAACTCATAATTATCTTTATTTTATAAAATTGTTATATATGTAATCTTCTGCTGTTGGTAGGTTTATAGCTACCTCAAAGTTATGTTTCACTGATTCAATTTTTGAGTGGTATAAATCTTCACTTAAATCTTCAACTTTAAAATTATCAGTCAACATGATAATACCGTTCTCGTCGAATATTTCATTAATCCTGTTTGAGCCATAGTAGATTGGTATTGTACCCATGGCGAAGCAATCTGAAATCTTCTCAGTATACATCACTGGGTAGTCTCCATTTTCCATAGCTATTGAGAAGTAATAATCCTTTATCGCATTATCTTTGGTTCCGATAACTTTAAAACCTCTACCAAAGTGGTCCATTTGTCCAGTAAATTTCTTTATTGTATCTTGTCGTATAACATGGGCTGGACACATAACCTTTGATGATGCCACCATTGATAACATCTTATTCTTTTCATGGATACCAAAATCTGTAACCCATGGTTTAGCGTTACAGATAACCATCTTGAATTTATCTGATAACGGTAATAATGATTCATCGTGAGTAAATATCATTTCAAAGTTTTCCTCTAGGAAACTAACATTGTTAATACTCCAATTATGTAACCCTGTGTTTATTGTTTTAGATTCTGATAACCACGCATAATTTTCTTTTGACTTATCCGTCTTAATTCCGTTAATACCAGAATCAACATGTATTGATATTGTTGCTGAACCGTCTTTAACCCATTCCATTTGTTTTGGTACACTACCAGCTGACGAACATACGTCATGTTGGAACCCACCACCTACCATGTTTATTAATTGCTTATTCATATCTTAATCTTTTTTACACCATGATTCCCAAACGAATGGGTAATCAAATTTAATTTCAAAACCATTTTCTATTAAACCATTTCTAATATTATCTCTTCTAACAACGTAGTCTTCAATATCATAATGAAATTGTACTTGTATGTTCTTAAACTTATTAACACTACCAGTCTCTAACATGTTTTCTAGTAGTGGGTATTCATCACCTTCAATATTTATTTGTATCAAATCTACCTCACTTATCTTAAAACTCTTTAAGATAGTTTCGATTGTATTTAATTTAATGTCTATCGATTCACCACCCTTAAGATTAGATGATGAAGCGTCACCATTTAAGAATAATTTACTATCACCATCCTTTATTGACACACCTACGTTTAATAAATGAACCTTATCGTTATCATTAAACTTAACTTTCATCCCATCGTGGAATTTTTGTATTGGTTCTATTATATAAACATTTGGATTGTACTTGTTAATCATTTGTTGTGCCCACACACCAGTATAACCACCCAAGTCCATAATCACTGATTCTTCATTTAAATCATATGTTATATTATGTGTGTAGTCGCCTTTATCAGCAAACCACCTTCTAATCTCAGTCTTATTTAATGTTTCATTACTCATAATTTATTATATCTTTAAATTCATTAATTATTAACGGTATCGCTTCTTTAGATAAGTGTAGTTCGTCAACTAAGTATTTAACATCAGTAGTTCCATCTGGATGTATCATAAGTTTAGATATATCCTTAAATACGATACTGTGTTCATCACACTTAGTTCTTAAGTAGTCGTTAAATAGTATTGTCATTTTATTTCTAATTACTACATCACCATAGTTACCACTATTACCAACTGATGATGGTGGTGAACCGTAGACACCAACCCTATAACTATCCTTCAAGTGTAGTATTGTTTTCATGTACCTATTAACAGTATTCCTAATAACCTCTTCTGGTGTCTTACCATTGAGGTGAAACCCTATATGGTTCCTAATGTCAATCTCACCAAAGCAAGTAAAGATATAATCATCATCACCCACACCATATTCTTTTAATGCTTGCTCGATTCTTGGTAGTTTATCAAATGAATTGTATGCAGTGTTTGAACCTGTTTTAATTGCACAAAAATATGGTATTTCTTGCTTAAACTCGTTGTGATGTCTGAGGCTACCATTACTTAGTGTATAACAATAGCCAAATTCTGGTTGGATGTGTACCCTTCCTTCAGCTTTGTCCACCCCCGAAAATATAGACACATGACTATCACCTACAATATAAATCATACTCTATAAACTTGTTTAATATTTTCAGCTAAAATACTAGCTATTATTGAAATGGATGATTTGTCCGCTTCTAGTAAATAATCACACTTCGAAAGAGTGAAAATCTCTTGAATGCATTCAACACCCAATTTATATCTATGTAATTCCCTATCAGCCTTAAACCTGTCGTATGGATGTAAGTGAGGGTTAGTAATATCCGCTCTAAACATGTCCTCATAAGAAATAATAGGTATTTCAATCTCATCTCTTAATTGCTTGATTACCAAACTGTCATCAGTAGCTAGAAATATTTGAGTTATCTCAGGTCTTTCAGATATTATTCTATTAATTTTATCAATATACTTTGATATTGGTGAGACATTATGATAATGTTTCATATCAGTTAACCTAACCTGAACACCTAGAGTTATTATATTTCTAATATTTTCATTGTAATACTCATCAAGCAATTTAACTAGGTAGGATTTCAATTGAAACGACTTGTAGAACTTATTCTTAAGACCCACAAAGTTTTCTGGATGTGAAACACCTCTATTATCGTAGTTTATATTTGCAGATACCAGGCTATCCATTTTAATTACGGGTTCAGCGTTTGAAATTGTTGTTTGGTTGAAGTAGTATTCCCAGGAGTTTTTTGTGTTGTGTAGTATAATATCTTTTTCAGTACAAACACACTCATTAGTTTCCATGTCAATAAATAACTCATCACCATCATCTAGGTGTGTTAATGCATTTAGAATAATAAAAATATTACCAGCAAAACCCACACCAGCGAACTCGTGTTTAGGTCCTATTTTTACAAACTCTAATTTATATACCATATCCTAATTTCTTTGCATTATCTAATATCTTTGTACTATTAATCTTACCTACTATCTTAGCTGGATTACCTTTGTAGATACCCCATTCTTCAGTATCACCAATTAATAAGCTTCCAGCTGTAAGTAATACCCCTTTTCTAAGTCTAGAGCCAGGTAACACAATAGCGTTGGTTCCTATGTTTGAAAACTCTTCCATAATAACTGGTTTAATTATTTGAACCCCCTTAAGTTCTTTTGGTATCATGGCACCGAACAGGCCACTACCGTCAAATCTATCAGACCCACAAACTATCCTAGCACCAGCCATTATATTGTTAAAACCCTTAGCTGTAAACTCACTAGTAGCACCGCCAATACATGTCACGTATGGACTTATATGGACATAATCACCAATGGTTAGTTTAGTTGTACAGTAAAACCCTGTATCTATAGCTACGTGAGAACCGATTGTTACTTCTGTAGGTCTCTTTATTGTTACACTTTCGTCTATTATTACATCATTATTTTGATTATACATAATTTACATGTTTGGGTCTTTTATAGGAGACACCTCACCTTCAATGTGGTAATAATCCTTAATCTTACCCCAATGGAAAGATTGAGAACCCCAGTTGAATAAGCTTGCTCTACCTATAGTTGCATCACAATTAGACAGTAGAACTGCGTCAATAAATGAATCACTATAATACTTCGGAGAGTTTAACCACACATTCTTATGGTAGTGGAATGAGTCCACATTAGATTCAACCGCTCTAAACTCTGTTTCATTGTGTACTACAATATCACCATATTCTTCTTTGATTAGGTCGATAGATTCATAATTGTCGGATGCTAAGAATAACTTGTCATAATTTCCAGTGGATAATACCCTAGAAATTGTATCTAAGTAGTGATTGTTTTTCACCTGACCTAAGTATGGGTGGTGATGATTCATATCGGTCATTCTAACGTGAACACCTAGTGTCTTACCGTTGAAATTATTATTAATAAAGTTATTAACATATGACTCAACGTCTTTATTAAGTCTTAAGTATTTTTTAGATATTCGCTTGTAATCCTCTTTCTTTTCGTTAAACTCATCTAGGTAGACTGGGTGAATCCTACTTGTCACTAACTTACCAGTAACGAACTTATTTTGGTCTAGTATTAAGTCAAAGAAGTTAAAGTTTGTTTGACTGAAGGTTGTCCTGTTGATTAGGTTTCTACTATCAGCATATATTGTATCTGTTTCGTTAAGCACTCCAGTCTTATCCCATTCTAATAGGTTCTCAAATAGAATACCTATATAGGAAAATATACCACCAGCAACATGAAACTTAATTTCGTAATTCATAATTTAATGTTTTATTCTTCTAATGAATAATAATTTTTTATCTTAGACCATTCATATGTGTTTGATGAATAGTTTAAAGCACTTTTCCTAGCTATTAATACATCGCAATGTGATAGTAGTATGGAGTCTATCATTGATTCAGTATAAAACTCAGGACGCCAGTCATTCCACTCGCCAGACGGGAACCAATTCTTAAACCAATAGTCTTTATTAGTTTTTTCACTTTCTTCTCTGCATTCCATATCATAATAACATATGTCGTACCTAGTTGATAACTTATCAATCATCTCGACGTTATCAGATGCAACAAATATCTTATCAATACTCTCCTTTAGTAGTATCTCATCTATCTTATTAAAGTAATCATTATCATTAATAACAATACTATTATGACCAGAAGCGTAAAGGTTCATATCAGTCATCCTAACATGAATCCCTAACATATTTTCCTTGAAGTTATTCTCCATGAACAAATTTACCTTTTCTAGGATGTTATTATTTATCCTTAACATATTTTCAGTGATGTATTGGTATCTCTCTTTTATGTCCGATAAACCACCCATACTCAGTACTATGTGAGTGTCTTCAGTTATAATTGTTCCATCAATTCCGTTTGAGTCTTGTTCGAATATGTGGTCAAATATATTGTAGTCACTACCTGACATCCCATTTCTCTCTTTAGGTAGGGTCTTTAGGTTCTTGCCAGTATCGTATCTACTATCAAAGTATAACTCATCAGTTATTTTTATTCTACCACTTTCTAGCCACTTATCTAAGTTAGCTAGTATAATTAAATAGTGTGAAAATAACCCACCACCTAAGTGGAATTCAATACCGTATTTCATAATTATTTATACTTTATAAAAATATTTTATCTAATTCTTGACCCTCATACGGACCAGTTTTATACTCATAAACTATTGTATCATCTTCAAGTATTTCATACGTATGTCCACCGTGAAGTGTAAAACTAGCATCACCAGGACCTAAAATAGGTTCCGCAATTAATGTATTATCTAGGTCATAGAATTTACATTTAACTCTACCTTTTATGATTACCCAACTCTCTTGAGCTTTTTGTTTTTCGTATGTTCTTTTCTTTTCGATGTGTTTATGTGCTGGGAACGTCTTACCGTTCTCCATTCTAAGTGTTGCACACTGAATAAAGTTTTCACCATCAACAACATCTGTTCTACCTTGAATTTCAGCAACACGATTAATCATGTGTAATAGTAGTCCTTTTTCTATTTTTGAATATATTTTTTCCATAATTTAAATTTTAATCCAACTATCTGGAAGTATGTCTTCAGAACTTTCATTAATAGCAGTACCAAACCACTTTTTAGGACCTATGACCACTTTTTCCTTATTTGTATTTAACCAAGCACCCCACCATGAAAATGACGAGTTAGCAATTATATTATTATCACATTTAGCCATTAAATATAATTCAATATAGTCCCTTTCTTTCTCAATGTAAATGCTATTATCTATATTTAGGTTGTTTTTACACCATTCGATATCATCACTAAAAATTAAAAATGTGTCAGTCTTGTCTTTAACTAATTCAATTGCCTTTTGGTAATACTCTATAGTTTGTACTGGGTGATGATTAGGGTGATTTACATAATCCCCACGTCTAACGTGTATTGATGTAGTCTTACCTTTTAATCTATGACCATGTTTCATTTCTATTTCTTTATTAATATGTTCTGGAGCGCAAAGTCTATTACCAACCACTTGTCTGTTGTGTGCGAAGTAATTTTCACTTTGGAAAAACCCATCAATAATGCAGTTGTCGGTTATATTTAACTGTGCGTATTCAAATGGAAATTTAAAAGTGTTTAAACCTGCTTCTGGTTGTTTAATCAATAGTCCGTCTAATATTGCTTCGTAACTAAAGCTATGTTTTAAAGACGGGTTGTAAGTATTGTCCTCATTTAAGTATTTTAAATGTTGTAGTTTATTTGGGAATGAGGGGTAGGTGTTTAAGTCATGAGCAAAAGATACTGCAGTTGCTATCTGAAAAAACATGTTACCAAGTCCACCTTTTAAATTGCAATATATCATCTAATTAATCTTTTATATTGTTCTCTATTTCTTATCTTAACTACAATTTCATTGACTGAACTCATATTAACTTTATGGTCATTTAATGGGTTCTCTTCGTTGTATACGTAATTAATATCAGTCATGAACCTATAGTGTTCTGGACCAGACATCTCAATCATTGGGTACATGAACGCTAAATCACCAGCTACTTTCCAGTATTGTCCATTTTCATCCTTTAAGTAATCCTCTTCAATAGCTCTCCATAAGAAAGCTCTCCAAGTTCTAACGTGCGATGCTGTAAATACTTCTTGTCTGATTGTATCGATGTTTCTTGGAGGTGCTGCAAATCCAGGTCTCCCGTTAGAGTATTTAAAACTACCATTGGCAATCCAAATATTCTTATCTTCATATATATTGTTTATTCTCTCAAGCGTCTTAGAATCTGGAAGCCAATCGTCACCATCAACTTCAATACAAATATCATCATCAAGAATACTCTCGTTGTTTCTAATAACTTGGTCATAATTGCCTGGTTGATACATCTTACTAGTATTTTCAATTAGTATAAATCTATCATCACCATTAATCATAGCTCTAACTAAATTAGCGGAATTATCGGTAGATATATCGTCAGTAATATAACACTTGAAGTTTATATATGTTTGGCCCATTATTGAGCCTATACATCGTTCGATATACTTTTCAGCGTTATAAAGTGTTGTTAATATTACCATCGTTTATTACATTTACATATAATTCTTTTATTTCTGTTGCTACCTTCTCGCCAGAAAACTTATTAACGTCTTCTGGAACTTCGTGTAGTATTTTAGAGATGATTGTACCAGCACTGTTCACATCGTAAATCCAACCTGGCTTCCCACATAACCAACCTTCAATAGTTGTCCTACCTAATAATATACCCGCAGTTTCATCACAGTTATGTATGTAGTCTTGAGTTCTATTAGATGGAGGGAAATAACTAACATGGTCATTACCTACAAGCATCTCATCTAAATAAGTGTCATTTTTCTTACCGACAATATATAGTTCCTCATTATTCTCTTTAGTTGTATTGATTAAGTCTTTAATCATCTCTTTCCTTAAGTAGTCGATTGTACCAACAAATAAAACTCTCTTCTTGTCCCTGTTAGGTGAGTTCTTAGTTATGTTAAACTTCTCAGTGTCAATTGGGTTATAAATTACTTCTACAGACTTCTCAGGTACGTTAAAACTATTAATAATATAATCCTTTATTTCTGGTCTAATTGCAATATAACCCTTAATTAAATCAGATATAACTGGTTCTTCTAATGGTATAACCTCGGAATGTATTGAACATACTGTTGGTATGTTTGGGTATAATTGTAACAGTCTTTCAGTAATAGGTTTGTGATTCGCATGTATAATATCAAAACCAACTTCACCAACTTTATATAGTGTGTTTTCTTGTGAAACAACTGGCCCATTTTGGGTGTTTAATGTCCATTTACCATCACCTAATTTGAAACCAGGTGGTTGTTGTATATCGTACATCTTAATACCTAATCTATGTGCTAAGGTCACTAATGGGCTACCGATATTTGAACATACTGAAACTTCACAATTTTGCTTAATAAGTTGCTTTGCTAGTTCATAAACATATAATTCTGAACCAGTATAACCTTGGAAGTTAACACAACCTATTAATACCTTTAATTTCTCTTTATTAAAATCTATTTTAATCTTTACTGGTAAATACTCTTTGTATCTTTCAGCGAATACTTTTCTATTTTCTTCCCATTCCTCGTTAGTTTCACCAATTGACATATGATTAACTCTAATGTTAGTATGAACACCAACCTTAACACTTTCAATATAATTTCTGAAACAAAAATCTACATCATAGAAATGAAATCCTTTTACGTCTTGGTTAAATCCCTTCTTAAGTCTACCTCTGTGAACACTAAAGAAAACGCCGTCAACAACTACAGCTTCAGTGACGTCATTACCCAAGTCATTACTATAACTAGAAAGCCAAGATTTACCCTTGTGGGTATGTTTCACTTTACCGTACATCATCTTAGGATTGTCCCACCATCTACCGCTTTCACTCATTTGTTTAGTTCCAGCAACACCAATAATACCATACTCTGGGTTATTATCGAATAATTTAGTTAATTTCTTTGCAATTTGATTTGTTTCTATTAGAATATCATCATGACAAAACACAATAATATCATTCTTAGCTTCATCAAGTGCTTTTTGGTAAAACTTAGTTAACCCTTCACCTTTATTAACGTATTCTATAACCTCAACCTTTGGATTACCACTAACTTTTCTTAAGTGTTCAGTGTGTTCTGGTTTTGGTTCTTTTGTACAATATACAATACTAATCATATTCTATTACTTTACGCCCGTACTACCGAACCCGTTATCACCTCTTTCACTAACACTTAATTCATCAACTTTGTTTAAGTTAATGAATTGTCTATTACTTACCGCAGATAGTACGCCTTGTGCAATCCTATCGCCATTATTGATTACAAAATCTTCAGTTCCGTGATTAATTAAGATAACTTTAACTTCACCTCTGTAGTCACTATCAACTGTTCCAGGACTATTAAGGACTGTTACACCATTTTTAGCCGCAAGACCGCTTCTGGGTCTAACTTGTAATTCAAGTGTCTCAGGTAACTCGAAAAAGAGTCCTGTAGGTATCATTGATATATTATTACCACTACCTGAGGGCTGTATTACTATTACCTCTCCTTCGTTTGGTAAGTTCGCTCTAAAGTCAAACCCAGCAGCCCCATCGGTTTGAAACTCTGGGTCTTCATTGTTAGATTTGTTAATAAAGTTGATGGGCATTTTTAAATCAGTAATATCTGGCTGATTAATTGAATTGAATTCAGTGTCAAAATCTTCTATAGTGTAAGAGTTGTTTGGGTCTATCGCATCAAATAATCTTTTATTTACGTAATCAGTATCTAAATTCATATTACTTTTGTTCTATTACTGCGATTTGATTTGCAACTTTAAGGATAGCTGCTAACCTTTCACCTAACTTTGTCATCGGTTTTTGAGCGAAATCACTATTAAAGTTGTATATAGCGTATACCTCATCTTCAGTTAATGCGACTCCAGATTTAAGTGCGTAGAATACTGAGCGTTCAGCAGTTCCCATACTTAATGAATCCTCATTCCATGTATACATCTCCCCTCTATTTTCTCTATGCCATTTAGATTTTTGTTCTACAAACATAGACGACTTACCGATTTGGTGAATTAGACATACTCTAATAATAGAACTAACTTCAACTTGTTTAGGTTCTGGTAGTGATTTATTTACTGAAATAGCGTGTTTAGTTACGTTGAGGATGTGCTGAATTAATCCACCATCGTAGGCGTTGTAATACTTGTCACTACTAGTACATGGTGCTTTGATGAAAACTTCACCTAGAAGCATCATTAATTCATCATTAACAACCTCGTATTTAATACCTGTATCAATGAACTTCTTTGCGTTCTTTAAAATCTTTTCTTCTGATAACATATTTGTATTTGTTTTTAATTTATATTAATCTTCATTATGAGGTGGATTGTTCTCTTCTTCCTTTAACTTATCCCATTCATCAAGAGTCATTGGTTCAGCCTTGTCAATAACATCCAATACATCTTGTGGTAGTGTTGGTACTCTTACCTTAAGAAGGTTACCTTCGTCATCAAATGTTACACCATTAGCTATAGGTCTTAATGATTCCTTACTCTTTAATCTAACATCCCATTCGTCTTCAAATTCTTCAACCGTTAAGTTTACTTTATCTTTAACTAATTTATCTTTAAATTCATCCTTAAGTCTCTGTAATTCTTGTCTGATAGGGTTTACAGCTTCGTTAACTTTTTGTTTAACTTTAGCCTTTTCCTTATCTCTGCCTTCTAGTTTCATTATGATGCTATAAGCTCTTTTGATTGAATCATCCTCATCTTCTTTCTCGATTACAAAGCTTTTATCAACAGCGTTTTCAAGTTCCGATACCTCTTTACTAACTTCTTCAGTAGGTTTAATTTCATCCGATAAATAATCAGCAATAAAATCAAATGCTATTTTTAGTTTTTCCTCTTTTTTCATTCTATAATACAAATTTACTATTTTTATTCAATAGTTTCAACTATTTTTTATCTTTTAATTGTGATACATATAATTCACGTCTATTAGCGCAAACAGCTTCTATACTGTATGTGTCTTTAACTGTATTATGTAAGTTAGTGCTTAATTCTTTAACTAATTCTGGATTTTCGATAAGTTTCTTAATGTTCCTGTACCAATCCTTATGATTTTTACTGGTAGAAACTAATAATGAATTACCATTTTTGTTAATCATTAGTTCATTTGATTTCTTATCACTATTCTTAACATAATAAGATTTTAAATCAAGTTGATACGGTCCAAAGTCTTGGGCAATAATAGCTTTCTTATGGAAACCTGCTTCAATAACTTTTAATTGAGATTTAACCTTGTTAAATGTATGTTCTTCAATTGGTGCTAATGACACGTCAAATAAATTATAATTACTCGCATAAGTGCTAATTGGTTTCGTCCATGCTCTTCTGTATGGTTCATTTTTGACATCATGATATTCTTCATTCTTGAATTTCTTTAAGAACGTCTTGTATTCATTACTGACGGTATTGTAGTTGTCAGTGAAGATTTGCTCATATTTATACCAAACACTTTCTGTTGGTTTAATTGGGCGTTGAGTTTGTTCACCAGTCTTGGAGTCAATCATTGTCATTACACCTCTAAGGTCAAACCCACAAACAACAAACTGAACCTTGTCTATTAAGCCGTCGTACTTTAGTCTACCTACAACACCTTCAAGAATTTCCAAATCTTTTAAGTGAGAAGAACCACCAAGCCATCCGATTCTAAGTCTATCAGATTTTTCTGGATTAGGTTTAAATTGTTTTTCATTAGGGTCGATTGCGTTAGCTAATACAAATACATTCGCTGATGATATTTTTCTTATAGTTTCCGCAAATATCTCTGTAGTTGTGATAATATTTCTAGCGATTTTAACGTTAGCTTCAATCTTTTTATCCATACCACTGTTCTTAATCATAAGGTACGCTGGATGATGTGCACCTGGAGCCCAGTGGTCGTCAATGTCCATAAAACTTGTAATACCTAATCTATCTAATCTATTAAGCGTTTCTTCCATTTTTTCATATGGACCGAATGTTCTATGATAATGAACGATGTCATATTGTTTAAGCCATTCTTCATCTTCATACCTTGGTTCGTAGTCTATATCTACGTGAAATTCACTAGAGTATAATCCTTCTAGAGCTATATGCGGTTTAGTACTTCTGAAATAACCTACCCCAGTTCTATCTGATGGGCATACAAGTATTTTAATTTTTTTCATAACTTTTAATTAGTCTTCTTATTAAGTCTAATTATAGTTAATTACATAATAAATGTAAACAATAAAGGCCCATAATAATTTATGAACCTTTAATTTATTTATTTATAGAATTGTATTACTTTTTTGTTTTGATTTTACCTTCCTTAATAAGTGTGTTAATCGTTTTTTTGATTACACCTTCAGTTAGGTTTTTGCTGTAGTCAGCTGCTAGGTATTCTACTAATACGTCTTTAATAATCCCCCTAAGAGAAGCTTCACTAACGGTGAATTTATCATTAGTTTGTGAAATAACATTCTCATTCATTATTTGTTGTGGTTGAGGTTTTCTAACTTGTGGTTGTTTTTTAGGTTCAACTAATTCAGAAACGTCCTGAAGACTAAATGAAGATGACATCATTGGGTTTGATTGGACAATTGGATTTTTAATCATTGCATCCTTAATCGCCTGTGGTAGTTTTGAGTTATTAATTGCCGACTCACTTATCGATTGTGGTTGCCTAACTGGGTTACCCATAGTTTGTGGTGTTGGTTGACCTGTTTGCGTTTGTTGAGTCGCTTGTGGCTTGTCCACGTATCCGCTAGTATCTTGAGTTATCATTGATGAGTCAACGTTACCTGAGGTGTAAGACCCTTCGTTTACACTGTTCATTACAGCTTTTGCTTTACTTAGTATCCCTTGTAATTTGGACATATCTACTGGTTGTGGAATTGTGTTCATTTTTTATATTTTTTTTTATGTACTTGCACTTTTTAATGTTATACTTGTAACTGTACCCGTCATGTTTTTATTACCTGATTTGTTATAGTCGTTTTTATAAGTAACAGTACCATCTTTACGTTTAACTTCATCACCTTTTTTCCATGATGGTAAATCACTAACCGCTTTACTCCATTTTTTATTACTAATCGTTATTGAGCCGTTAACTATATTATTAACTAAGAATTGTTTCCACCCAAAATCTTTACTATTAAGTTTAGTTTTTGCAGTCGAACCACCTAATTGGTACGCACTTATCATTCTGTTACCACCTTTAGAAGTACCTACTTGATATATCTGGACATATCTATCCGTTACACCACTCTTGTCTCGGTATTTAAACCAGACATTGTATTTACCATCAATAGCTTCCTTAATATCTTCTTCATTGGAAAGTCCTTCTGTTAAGATAGACTTACTTTCTTCTAATATAATGGATTCATATATATTGTAAAGTTTCATTTTTGTTTTTTTTTAAAAAATGGACACTTGCCCTTTATTGAGTGTCGTATCTGGTGATGTGTAATTCTTAGTTGGTCCGTAACCCCATTTTGAACTATTGTTCGCAAAAGCTGCAAGCCTACCAGACCCAGATATTGCTGGATTACCGTTAATGTCGTAGTCACCACCACCGTTGTAACTATCCATAAAGATACCAGTACCTTTACCGTATATTGGTGTTTGTGTATCCGATAATGCTCTACTGTGTGTAGCACCGTAGTTGTTTGCGTCGTCATTACTGTTATAGTTGTTTTTAGCGATAAGTCTATCTCTTGCCGCTAAAGCTGCTTGTTCTAATTTATTACTCATAATTATATTATTTTAGGTTTATCATTATTCATATACTCTATTAAATATTTCATATTTTCCATTTCTTTATCATATGACTCATAATATTGTACTTTATTTATTGAACGTTTACCTGACGTACTCAAGTCAGGTGGTTTGGTTGCTTCTGTTTCGACTTTAGGGATGCCGTTTTTATCATGTGTGTCTTTGTGAGCGTTACCGCCCTTGTACTTTCCTTGACCACCAGTTGTCTCGATATTTTTCTTCTGTTTATAAATTTTATCTATACCCTCCTGATTTGCACCTTTAAGTTCTTCAAGTTTTTTTTCTTCATCACTTGTAAGTTCACCTTCTTCTTTATTTTTTTCTAATCTAGATATTTCCGTAGTTAAACTATTACCATTATATTGTTTACCACCTACGTTGTACATGGTATTATAGTGGTCTTTATTACTTTCACTAATATTAGACATCTTATAGGTTAGGTTTATTATTATTATTCCCTACTTCATTACTGATGAATTCAATTACAGCTTGAACTTCTTCTTGCGCCTTAGTTTTAAGTATCTTGATTAATTCAGTAGTTTTATTATTAAGTAATACATCATTACTTTTACTTACAAGTTCTGATGTGTCGTTTCTAGAGTCCATTAACTCCTTAACCATTCTTCTCATCTTATCTTTAGAAGATTCTGTAATCTCTTCAGTATTTTCTTCATCTTCTTGATTAATAGTGGTATCGTTAACGTCTAGACTTGTTATCTCTCCACCATCTACATATTGGTTACCTGGGCGTCCACCAAAAGGTACACCCATTTCACCACCTAAACCAAACGTAGCTGAAGGGTTTCTAACTTGACTGATATGTTTATCCATTGTTTTTGACATACCTTTTTTACGGTCGGATTTATCAACACCAGTGCTTACTTGAGTGTCAGTACTTATTTCATTGTTAGTGATTACAGTATCACCACCACCACCAATAACAACTTCTTCTAGTTCTTTAGGTTTACCTGGTTTGTATTTCTTTTGGAAATTTTCTTTAGTAAATTTCATAAATATCCCTTTTATTATAAATATAAAGAAAAATGGTAATATTTATAATAAAAGATATTAACTATGTCATTTAGAACAAAATTAGATTATTCAGGTAATAGACAAATAGTACAAAGAGAAAGAACATCTACTACTTTAAGTGGTACCACAGTCTTTGGTGTACCCTTTAGTGGCTTAACCGCTGGTGTGGATTATAGTACTAGTGGTGTAACGGAGAATAACTTAGTAACTATTTACGGTACGTTTTCTGGAAACACATCAACAACTACATTTACTTGGCCAGATGCTAGAATGACTGTTCTTGATGCATACTTTTCAGCATTTACACCTTCTAATAGTGCTCAAACTCAAGATAGTGGGGCTGTATTTGCTCAAAATCAAACTACAACAATAGATGGTAACCCTGTTGTGTTGTCGTATAGTGGTGTATCTATTGATGAACTTGGTGTTAGTGCTATGACTGAAACTAGTTCTGGGGTGTATACTGGGGTAACTTCAATCGACATAGGTCAATTTAATGTTTACAGTGCTAGTTCTTTAGATTATAAAGGTAGAACGATATGGATTGATTGTTCTGAAATAACTAGAACTAAAAAACTTATAGTTACAGCTGACGCTACCTTTTCAAGTATCGGGTCTAACGCTTCTGCTGGTGCGTTACATTACGACACCAACGGTGTGTTGACTAAGACGGTTTCTGACGTTAGGATGAAGTCCAACGTGGTTACAATAAAAAACGCCTTAGATAAGGTTAAGAACCTCAGAGGTGTTACCTATAATTGGGTTAGTAACCCTGACGGTGATACTAGGGTTGGGTTTATAGCTCAGGAGGTTGAAGAAGTTGTTCCAGAACTAGCGTTCGTTAACGAAAGTACAGACGATAAAATAATGGGCGTACATTATCAAGATGTTACAGCTTTACTAGTAGAAGCGATTAAAGAGTTATCTATAAGTGGTAGTTCGGTTTTTGATAGAGAAGAGGTTATTATTAATAGTCAAACTGTAGCTTCAGAGGATAATAATATAGAATTAAATTATAACGGTACAAAAGAGTCTGCGTTAAATGGTGGTATTTTTGTAAATAAGGGTATAGACTCAGAAACTAATTCAGAACTACTAATAGATTCTAACGGTGATTGGACTACAAACAACTACATAAAACCATTTGGTTTAGTAGTGCCGAATTACACACCTACATCAACTAGTGATGAAAAAGGTGATGTAGGTGAGGTGGTTGTTGATGATAACTATTTTTATATAAAGACAAGTGATGGTTGGAAAAGGAGTAATTTAGAAACATTTTAACTATGGGTAATTTAAAAAATTTTAATTTTAATAAAGTAGATGCATTTTTAAGTAACTACCAATACTATGACTATCACCTAGCTACGGATGGGTGTGCCTTTCCATCAAGCTCTGGTTCAATTAGTAGTGATTGTTTTGTCGTAGATTACGACTTTAACAATCCAAACATTTATTCAACAGGTACAACATCGGCAGATACGATATACAGTCTTACAACTTGGACTGGTGCGACGAATAGTGGATATACATTTAATACATTTGGACTTACTGGTATCGATAATGGTTACATAACATATGATAGAACTAGTGGAGATACGAATAATGTGTCATTATTAAATACATTAACGGGTAGCACTGTAATTATATCTTCAGGAGACACTAGATTAACACTTAATAGTGTTACGGGGATGACTGGTAACTATGAATATCCAATAGATATACTATCAGGGACTACTGGAACCTACGCTAAACTATGTGGTGGGTTCTATCAAGGGTATTACGAATTAGATGGTTATGACTACCAAGTTCTTCCTCAAAGAGTGGAGAAAGGTTGGGTGTCTGAATTTTGGCTTAAAAAGTCTGATTTAAATTGTTCTGGATATACTGGGACAACACTTAATGATACATACCCAGAGAATAAAGGGTTATTTTTCTACATGGGTACTAGAGCGGAGAATAAATTCTGGAATATATTTGAAGGACTTAATACTGGTTGCACTAGTGCTTGTACGTCCTCTAGTGCTTGCACAGGGACTGTTACTACTAATTGTACAATCCCTAAAGAAACTGAAGTTGCTATCAGTGGTGATAGAGGCTACCCTATTAGACTTAGTCCTCCACCACTTAAGATAACAGACGTAAGTAATCAATTTCTATTATACGGTAGGGCTGGTGATAATAATAAATGTGGTACATGTGGCTCTAGTAACAACAAGCTTGGTACGTTGACAGTTTGTAATACTGCTACAACTTTAACTGTAACTGGGTATACCACTGAAATAACTAACACTCAAAACCCATTTCTTATATATGGTAGAGCTAGTAAGAGGGGTAATTGTGGAACCTGTGGTTCTTCAAGTGGGTTTGGCGATGAAACCGTATGTTCGTTTAGTGGCTTTACATCCCCTCTGGAAGAGTTGGATAAAAATATCGATATAATAGATAACGCTATTGGTTTTAGAATAAAGGATGACGGTAGTGTTGGTTACAGAAGTCTTAAAGTTACTGGTTCTTGCGTTAATAACGTATATGTAAGCGGTGTGACGGTAGAAGAATCATATTCCGCTAGTGGTATGGTACTAGATAATCAATGGAGCTTTGTCTCTGTTAGGTTTTCGTTAAATGAAACGGTACCTGAAGCTAAATTATTATGTGCTAAACGTAGAAAGGGTAAGCTTATGTTTTATGTTGATGGTAGGTTGAAGCACACCGTATACGATGTTGATGAATTTATAGGTAGGAGATTAAACGAATACAAGGACAAGCAGTTAGGTGTACCTTTTAACATTAGTATTGGTGGTGGGAGTCAAGGGTTGATTGAAACTATGACTTTTGACGGTCAGGACCCAGGTGACTTAGGACTTAGTATAGAAAAGAATTTTGCAGGCACTTTTATTGGGGATATATCACAATTTAAATTATACATATGTGATTTAGATTGGGGTGACATAAATAATAATTATGATATTAATAAGAGTAGATACCTTTAAATGTAAAATAAATTACGTTTAATTACCAACTATCTAATTTACCGTATATTTATTAAATAAATGATAGTTCCAATTTAATTGGTCTATTGTAATAAAAAAAACAAATAGATGGCTAATAATAGATTAATTTTAAGAACACTTAATAGTCCATGGGTCGTTTCAACTCCAGACCTTACTAGAGGTTCAGTGTTGACACATTCTGACGTAGATAATAACTTTATATATCTTAAGGGTGAAAGTATTTATAATGTTACTTCTTCACCTGATAATATCACACTTAATAAGGTGAACGGCACCTCTCTTACAATAGGTTTTACCTCCACAACAAATAGTTATACTAGTGGTACTACCGTTGTAGGTAATACAATATACTTCGATAGAAACGATACTCTTTCAGCTTATACGGCTGACTTGTCTAGCGTTCTTAGTGGTGTTACCCTTACCGATGGTAATGGTACAACCGCAAGTGGTAGTTCTACTAATTTAGGTGGTACTCTTACTTCTAATGCGATAATTAGCGGTGGTGGTAAAAATTTAGAATTAGGAACAAGTGCTAACTTGTTAAATGATATTAAGGTTAATAGTGTAACTGGTTCTGATACTTATTCTGGAGTTAGTTCAACTAATATAGAATTAAATACACCAGCTAGTTTTGATAGGAAGGTTACTGACGGTGATGCAGTAACTCTTTTTGAGGGTTATTCCAGTTCTTTAGATTTAAAAACTACAAAACCTACACTTAGTGGAGAGAGTAGAGTTTACATTACACCTGAGACCGTTGAGATTACTCAAACTAATACTTCCACAAATAAGGGTAGTAGATTACAGTTTACACCTAATAGTAGTGATTATACATATACGGACGGCGCGAATATAACTAGTCAGTTATTTATCAGCTCAACTTCTGCTAATTTCACTATTAATGAGATAGGTGGTGGTAATTCTGGTTTAATAATAAAACCTGAAGAATCTCTAATTTTTACCGATAACTCTAGTTTAAAATTAACACCTAGCGCTACTACATTTACAGATACTAGAGTAACTACCAAGGGTATTGAGTACGCTGCAGATTATTCGACTGGATGGACTGCTAATTCATTAGTTACTAAGGGGTACGTAGACAGTACTAATGGTGTAATGCCAGCGAATAGCTTTAAAGCAAATATAACAAACTCAGTAGCTACACCAACAGACGTAACAGAGGGAGATTTAACAAGTGTTTTGCCAGATAGTGCAGATGGTATCTTAGGTTTTGATACAGCGACAAACTCAATAGTAAGATTTCCAGCAAGTAAATTGTTGAATGTAATGTTTTCTGGATTGACTACAGCAAGTAGTTTGACAATATCAGCAGATAGTGTGCAACTGTTTTTTATAACTACTTTATCGCAAAATCTTACTATTAATGTTCCTTCTGGAACACCAACAGAAAGTCAGCAATTAATAATAAGGTTAAAAGATAACGGAACAGCAAGAACTATAACGTGGAACGCTATTTTTACAGGAAGTGCAAATATCCCTTTACCAACTACTACAATAGTAGGGCAAACTGATTATTTTACATTTATATTCAACGGAGTTACTTTAAAATGGGAGTTAATTCAATCAACACAAACAAGTGGAGGCGGAACTCCAACTTTAAACAACGGAGAGGTGTTTGTTGGTAATGTTTCAAATGTTGCTACATCAGTAGCAATGACTGGGGATACTCTAATTAGTAATACAGGGGTGGTTACAATACAATCTGATGTAGTTACTTACGATAAAATGCAAGATACAACTCAAGCAGCTTTATTAGGTAATCAAACTACAGGCGGTGGTACGGTTGAAGAAATTCCAATAATAGAACAATATATTACAGACGCTACTGCTATTGGTTTGTTAATTGACATAGCAAATTGGGATGTAAATGGAAACTATACAGGAACTTCAATTACAGGAACTTTTCAAGGACAGTCACACTATAATGGAAACTATTGGTTCACAGCAGTAGCTGATAACGATTGGATAAGATTAATCAGAGGTTAATATTATGAGAATAATATTAAATAACGGAAAGTATCTAAGAAAGCAACCTCCAATAGCTGAGTTTATTTTTAAAATTAATACTAATTTAGGAAGTGGGGCTTCATATAATTATTTACCAGGCGGTTCTACTGGAGTTAATTACACTATTGACTACGGAGATGGAACTGTTGTAAATTATACAAGTGGTGGTTTAAAGACTTACACATATGCTTCACACGGAATTTATACACTAAAGATTTTGTATGTAAGTGGTGTAAATAATTATAATTTTTATCAATCTGAAGCAACTAAAATAATAGAAATTGTTAATTGGGGGACTTATTCAGGCTTAAATAGTATGTTTAGATGCTTTAGGCTTTGCACGAATTTAACTACAATTAGCGCAACTGATTACCCTGATTTAACAAACGTCATAAACTTCAACGAAATGTTCGTAGGTTGTACAAGTTTAGTTTTTCCTTCTTCAATTTCAAATTGGGACGTTTCTAACGTTCAAGATTTTACCTCATGTTTTAGGCTTAGTTTATTTGATGTAGATATCTCATCTTGGGATTTATCAAGTTCTACAACCATTAACCGTATAGTAAAAGATACACCGTTCAATCAGTCTATAGCAAATTGGAACATTCCGAATGTAATAAGTGTTTTTAATTCCTTTTTAAATTCTAATTTAGATAATAATAATTATCAAAACGGAATAATAGGATGGGCTGGATGGACTTCGGGCGCACCAACAAAAACGCTTCAATCAAATGTTTCGGCTCATTTCGGGACTGCAAAATATGAAATTGGTGGTGAAAGTGAGGACGTGAGAAACTACTTAACAGGAACTCTAGGGTGGACAATTACCGACGGGGGTGGGATATAAAAATAATTAAACTATGGAAATTAAAACAATAAAACCAACAACCTCTGATATATATTATATAGTTTATTCTGATGACTTTGACTTTTCAGATAGTGGGGTTTTAAGCGTAGGCAATGAACTAACAACAGGTCAACCAAACGTTGAGGAATTCACAACAGAATTAGAAATGAAAGTAAGACTTGCTGAATTAGAAAACCAAAAAACAACTAAATTATGAGCGCTACACCAAATATAGACCCTTTAAAAATTGAGGGCCACGTTACCCAAGCCGCAGCTATTTCAGCTAATACAGCTAAGACTGGGATAACAACATCTCAGGCAAATGCTATAACTACCAATACCGCTAAGACAGGTATAACATCTTCACAAGCGTCTGCTATTACGGCTAACACTTCTAAGATAGGAATCACTCCAGCACAAAGTTCTGCTATAACTGCAAACACAGCCAAGGCAGGGATAACCTCTGCTCAAGCTTCAGCTATCACGGCAAATACCGCTAAGACTGGTATAACAAGTAGTCAAGCAAATGCTATCTTAGTTAACACAGCCAAGACAGGATTAACTTCAGCACAAATAACTATTTTAGGAAATACAAGTGGTACAAATACAGGTGACCAAGATATATCTGGAATAGCAACCAACGCAACTAATATCGCAACAAATGTAACTGCTATAGCTTTAAACACTGCTAAGACAGGAATTTCCACAAACCAGGTCAATGAAATCGCAGCTAATACAGCTAAAGTAGGAATTACTACAGCTCAAGCAAATGCTATTGTAGCGAATACATCATCAATTTATGGGGTTAAATTAAAAACTCCTACCGAAACGGAATGGGAAGCAGAAAGGACTTCGTGGGGAACCAACAATGCCGCAGGTGCTTTTGGCTCTGTTTTAAAATTGCCCATGGCGGGCAACCGCAGCAACAGCAATGGTTCGCTCAGCTCTGTAGGTGCCTTCGGCCGCTATTGGAGCAGTACGGTTAGCAGTACCAGTTCTCGCAGCCTCGACTTCAGTAGCAGTAATGCCGTCTTGAACACCCTCAACCGAGCAAGCGGGAGCTCTGTTCGTTTAATAGTAGATGGAATATTTACACAAAATGAATACAATAGTGATTATTCTACTAAGACTATTGAACATTTAGGGTTAACCTATGGTTTTGTGTATAACACAACTACACAAAAAATATGGTTGGATAGAAACTTAGGTGGAACTCAAATAGCAACAAGTTCTACGGACACTGCTTCTTATGGTGATTTATAT